>Ga0209700_100631_pt1 | contig 68659 bp, 50 predicted proteins | sample SiratroredBW_FD_187528 | JGI IMG/M metagenome (GOLD analysis project Ga0209700, IMG submission 187528) | Root nodule microbial communities of legume samples collected from California, USA - Siratro red BW (SPAdes) (version 2) | ecosystem: Host-associated > Plants > Roots > Nodule | place: USA... | reverse complement strand
ATGAAACAAAATAATCCCATTAGTCACATATGTAAACCACAATCAACAAAACCAAAAACCTTAAATATGGTGTTGAACTTTCTGGTTCGATGAGTATCACTTTCGAATAAACACTAAGTGGTTAGCCCAGTTCAGATAAGTGGTTCGCGGTGTACAATTTTGGAACACACACGTGTCTGAGGGGTGAAAGCACTAAGTGGTTCGTTCAGTTCACATAAGTGGTTCCCTGTGTGTAGTTTTATGAACACTAACATTTGTTTCAGTGGTGAAAGAACTAAGTGGTTCGCTCAGTTCAAATAAGTGGTTCTCTGTGTGTAGTTTTGGAACAAACAGACTTGTCTGAGGGGTGAAAGCACTAAGTGGTTCGCTCAGTTGAAATAAGTGGTTCGCTGTGTAGTTTTGGAACAAACAGACTTGTCTGAGGGGTGAAAGCACTAAGTGGTTCGTTCAGTTCAAATAAGTGGTTCGCTGTGTGTAATTTAGGAACACACAGACTTGTGTGAGGGGTAAAATCACTAAGTGGTTCGTTCAGTTCACATAAGTGGTTCGCTCAGTTTAGATAAGTGGTTCGCTGTGTGTAATTTTGGAACACACAGACTTGTCTGAGGGGTGAAAGAACTAAGTAGTTCGCTTAGTTCAGATAAGTGGTTCGTTTAGTTCAGATAAGTAGTTTGTTCAATAATTTCGAAAGAAATATACCACATAATAAAACTACGAACAGAAAACCCATCACGAAGTGATCTTTCTGTTATAAAGATGCCATTGGCGTACGTAATGGAAGAAAACATGGAAACCAGAAACCCAAAACACAACAACAAACCAATATTCTGCATACATGCATAACACACCAAGCATAAAGGATGCACATAAACGTAATCTACAACGACGCACAGATCCAAACCAACAACCAAAAACCACACCAATATTATGGGTTTCTTGAACATAAAAAAGACAACACATTGAGAGAACCACCAGTAACCATAAAAGGCACACGACGAAACGATTATTAAACATAAATGAAGCACTCATACAAAAACCACCAACAATGTTTCATACCAACAACGGATGAGAGAACATACACAGTTTAGGGTACACAGCACGGTAGGAAACACCACAATGACGGTGGTCTTGCGGCCGGAAAAACGAAGGCGAATCTGTGGGCAGAAGGAACGGGAATCTTGCTGTTTCGTCTGTTCTCTCTCCTTCAGAGGTTGCGGGGTTAATGAGTGCAATGAGAAAATGAGATCTGTTTTTCCCTCTCAAATTGTCTTGCATTTTCAGATGGGAAATGACAAAAGCAACCCTTTGCAAAAAGACAAACATGAACCACGTAAGCAGAAAAGAAGTTGGCTTTCTCTTTCTTTGCCACGCGGGACGACAATGCAACGTCGGAGTGTCAAATGGAGGTAAGAGAAAAACGAGTCAAAGTAACATTTTCCCAGGTAATAATAGGATCGGATAAAAGGTTACATAAAGTGTAACTCAACTCTATCCAGAGTTTTATCTTTAGTATGTTTTGAGTATAAATAAATAAATAAAATGAGCAAACACTTATTTTTTGTTAATCACTTTTAAGATACTTCTATTTATAAAAAAATGTTAACTCATATTTTGCAAAATTCAATTCCATTAGACTTAAGTAGTTTTATTTAGGGAAGTCTAGCCAGTTATTTCAACTATCAATACACACGCTTAATATTCTTTGCGTGAACATTATTATTATATGAAAACTATAAGGAAATGAAAAGAAGTGTTATTAAAATTAAATTATATATATAAACATAGAATTAAATTATATATATAAACATAGACTGTATTTCAGTGTATCATAATTTTGTGTCCCCTTCGGGTTGGGAATAAAACTTTACCATGCTCTATATTTAGTATTCACACCGATAATAATATTTCAAATTAAAATGAACTGAATAAAAAATTATTAACTTTTTATTTATCAAAATTTCGAACCAATCTGATCTATTTAAAAAAGATTCAATCTAATTCAACTATTAATAACTATTTTAAGGATGAATATTAATCCATCCAATAAGACGGTATTTAAAAAATACATTTTATAAAACAAACTAAAAATATATTTTTCAAAACTTTTTAAATGGGTAAAATTATGAAATATGTATATTTAATTATGAAAAAGTAATTGAATTAATTCTAATTCATTAAGTATTAACAATGAACTTTGGAAAATAAGAGATGGATAAATAATTATCCATAAAATTAAATGGATAAATTTATATCTTTATAATGGGTAGATTAACTCGTGACTGTAGATAAATCGGATGGATTATGGTATGCTTTACCACTCTCCCATTTTCATGCAAGCATCGTAATTCTTGGAGGTGATATAGGAATTATAGAATATGGCAAAAACATAAATTAAATTCTTCGTGATCAAACATTTATAACGGATCAATTTAAAATAGACACTTAAAGAAGTCCATGTTCGAGTAAATTGTCAGAAAAAAAAAATGATACAAATTTTAAAATTATGAGGTTAACATCCATTCAATACAAGGGTAACAATGCTGCAATGATGAAATGGTAAAATTCTCAGATGTCTTTCCACGCAGCATAATAATTCGATATTATCATACTATATAGAATTTGCATATGAAAGAACCAAATCTTCGTTTATCAAAATATTATAAGTATGTTGTGTATAAATACTATCTCAGTAGCCCCTCTTACACAACCAAGTCGATAACACTTGATATAGCTCAATTTGGTAAAGAAACATTACCCAGTCGATCGTTTCATGACAGAAGCGCTTGCAGACAACAAAGCAACGTTTCAACAATGTTAATGCTTCCCCTCCTATCAGTAACACAACTATGAACTCATCAAGCTTTTATACGGACAACAAATGAACCTGCTCAATAATGTAGAAAAGGAGATTGATCAGAGCAAATCATGCAGAGAAGACAAATTTTTAAACATACTTGTATTTCAGTTGAGAGGGCAATAGGAGATAAAATTACAGAGATATAAAAACGAGAATGGGAATGCATTCCTATTCAAGATAATTGTTATATGTAGGTTCTAAATAGATTCAGTGTAGATAATTTCCTAGGCTGAAATTAATTAAGTGTAACTCCCTAGGTTACCCATGAATGCTAAATGCATTTTATCTTGTGATACAAGGATGTACTATTTTCTAAGTACCTTAAGTATCATTATTCCAAACAATTAATGTTCATCAGTTCACAACTAAACTTCAAACAAACAGAAATTTATAACTGCATTGCTGACTCAAAACCAAGGAATTTACGTACTGCAATGCCGATAGTTTTTCTTTTTGCTGAGTGCAATGTTTATAGTTTACCATTAAATATAGCAAAAGAAGCAGATAAGACAATGAAAGCATCATTTATCCCACATTAAGACTGATTATAGGAAATGATGCTGAAATATCAGATGAAGCTAAATCCCAATATCATTATACTAAGATACTTAAACCTGCAAGTGTGATATTTAGGGCTTATGAACACACAGCTGGATAATGTTTATATTCTACATGTATGGGGACAAACAATTTTGTTTAAATTGTCCTAAATTAACAAACACAGGTTAAGAAAAACAGAGATTAACATAATTTTTTCTAGAAACAATGCAAAAATTAAACTACTTAAACTGAGGCAATAATTGCAGCATTTCCACTTTATCATCAGCACCATATGATAATTTTATCCGTAGCATAAAGATCTGAAGAGTACAGATCATAATAAATTGAAAGTAAATAACAAGATTGTCATTAATCAGGTCCTTAATAAACTAAAAATTTAAACAAAAATTCAGACTTGGTTTTTCTGTTGCTTGATGGTGGCCTTGGTACACAGCAACTAGTCTTATGACCAAGTGAATAACAAGTTCTAATCATAGAAGCAATTACAAGAGCCTCTCAAGTCCCCAGTGAATATAGGGCCCCTTTGTTTGAGCTGTTTTGAAGGAAAAAAAGTTATCCTTTAATCAAAAGATGAGTTTAAAAATTTGTAATAATTATGCAAGTTTTTCTGCAGCTAATCAGTCAATGATGAAGGGTTTGTATATGATATATTTTTGTAAAAGCATACAAATTAGAATGTAAGTAAAAACAAATATACATACAAACTTGCACAACTTCCCCAACATAATTTGATCAAGAAAGCTATAGCCAAAATCTAACATGATACTTGAAAAAGTAAGGATACTCTCACACTCCTAAACTTCACGCCGTAGGCCATTAAATATCAATTAGACTGGAAACCATTTAAACTTTTTTTCCAAACTGATCAAATTCTTATCACATTTATTTTGCAACAATGTTAGATCATCACAGTTACCAATCCCAACTACAAGGTCGGAAAAAGTCTGACGTGGCTGGAAACTATGCAAATAGAAGTGAGTGGAATGGATGTTGTCCAAACAGTGGGCAGGGAATCGTATTTCCATATTCTGAACACGAAACAAGGGTTCAATTTTCAAACCCTTTGGCCGAATGAAAGTGATCAAAATTGTGACTTTGTGACTTTCCCCCCTAAGCATAATACATCAGATGATGCAACAAAAGTGGGGGAAAAGGATTTTTTTAACCCCTTGTTATGGGCCATGTGTGTGACTTCTGCTTATGAAAAACTCTCCGCACTCTGAAAAATATAGAAGCCAGAACACAACACCGAATCAATATAGCATCGTGATTACACACGATTGAGAACTATGGATAACCTTTACCAAACTAAGAAGGATAAATAACTTGTGCATCCAAAAACATTCATACTGAAAACAAACTCTTCTCTATCCCTAAATGTACTCGTCTAATCTGTGTTAGAGAAAAAAAGAGATAGAGAAATACACACATGCAGGAAGGTTTGATATATCCGCAGAAACTGCACAAGGAAATCCCAAGTTGGAAAGAGCTCCTCTAATGATCCCGCACGGGAAATAAAGATGCATGCTCATTGCTTGTGCCGCCTTGCTTTCAGCCGTAGGTGAAGTATTATCTTCAACCGAATTATCACTGGATGATGGATCAACCGACATGCGTGCAAGCCAGCGAAATTTATTATCTTGCAACACATATGTACCCTGCAACAGAACCAAATACATCCCAATCAAAAACTACATAATAATAATAATTAAATATACACTCACACAGGATTCAACTCCGAACTCACCCTATGGTTTGTCTTCAAGTTGTCTATCTGCTTCTTAAATAGCTCAGACCAAAAATCCTTGCAGATGAACTTGATTGCTTCCAGATGATCCGTGAACCGAGGCCGCTCCATGGTATACCTATCAACACACCACATTTTCACAGAATCACTCAAAATTCCAAATAATTCCCTCAGAAACCCTCAACGGAGAATTATTACATTACATACAAAAACAATACAAAGCTAACCTACCCTAAATTATCACCACCATCTACAGTTTAGTTTGATTTTAGGGATTATTCATATAATTGCGTAAACTCTCTAAAATCAGTAGTACTATGGTGTTTTCTTCAGCACAGATCTTCACAAAGAAATTGAAATCCAAACGAAGGGACAAAGATCGTATAAAATAGGAATTTGACGATGTTATTAGGGGCTGGAAACAACCTTTCAGAGAGCTGGTGACCGACCTGATATCCAATGGCTTCGATCCTGCGAGCAGCGAGTTCAGGCTTGTTGGCGTAGAATCGGTTGCAATAACACGCCACCATCTCCGTCAATAAGCTATCAACGCAACTCTCTGATACTTCTCGCACCATTTTCTCGCTCTCTCTCTCTAACACGCACTTGCTAACAATGAAAAACCAAAGAATCAGAATCACTACACACTATGAATCTGATCGGCGTGCTTGCTTCCCTTGCCTCACCCCGATCCACAACAACACATTGATTGCTGCCTGCACCCCCTTGACTTCAACCTACACCCCCATAATTTTTAAAATGACCATTTTACACCTTTTCTAAAGTTATTTTTAGATTGTAATTTTTTTTTTCATAACACATCTTTTGGAATTCGTAAAATACATTTTGAAATATATTTTTCAGAATAGGATATCACTTCGAATAAAATTTCTTCAAAACAAGTTTTTCATGAAACATGTTTCTAGAACAAACTTTCTTAATATCTTTTAAAAGACACTTTTTGAATGAATTGGTTAAATAAATCTTTTGAAACAATTTGAATTTTGGAATAAACTTACCCTAAACCCTAAATACATAAAATTTATTATTGAATGAGTTTTCTGCAACGAAAATTTTTCACTCTGCCTCTTTTAATTGCAGTTTGACATAATGTGATGGTGGCCGTAATGATAATGGTGGTTGTAGCAGTGAGGAGGGAGGGACAATTTAGTTATTTTACTTAATTATGGGGGTACAGGATCAAAAATGGGGTTGAGGAAGTAATTGCCTTGAAAGGGGTAGACTTAGTATTTTAAGATTTTCAAAAAGTGGTAGTTTTAAAGAAAAGGTGCATAGCCCAGTAGAGAAACCCCGCCCAAGAAAAGGACCCATATCTGAGGTTCCGAATCCAAAGAAAGGACTCTTTCCTACAGGCAACAATCACGGGTACTGCTATATATATCTTCTCTCATCACACTCTTGGCGTTCTCCGCCACCATCTACCTTTTTTCTCCATTCTTCTTCTGCGCCTTTGCACCTTCACAACACACCACAATGGCCACCAATGCACTAGCGGGGACATCACTCTCCATGCGATCTCTCGCTCCTCAAACGCAGGTATCGTTTTTTCATTTTCTCTTCCTTATCAATTCTAGCTGCTTCTCCGTGCTTAGTTCCCTTCTTGATCTGTTCGTTCCTCACGGAAAACTCCTCGAGCTTTTGTTTGCATGTTTATTTATTTTCTTTCTAGGGCACGATTTGCTACCGACACTCCTGAATCTTAATTTTTGTTTGTTCCTGTCTTTGTTGTCACTTAATGATCACTGATTGCTAGTTCCACTAATTTTTTTCACTTTAATTTCAGTCTATTTTAACTGTGAAAGGCTTTTAGAAAAAAAATGATTTTGGGGTTTCTGAAGTTGCATGCCCAACAAATGTATATTTTTTTTTTCTTCTGGTTTAATTAGTGATAACAGTTGGACAAAAATTGAAAATTTTGGACAATACCGTGTCTTAGATTCCGCACACATAATAGTGGTTGTTAAAATTGTTCTCATGAAAAAAGATTTTAATGTCTTACAATTTGATTTTGGTGTTTTGTTTTTTTATTCATTAATTAATTATTTAATGAGCTTTGTATGGGTGAATTTGTTGAACAGGCCTTCACCTCACTTTCTGGCAGGAGATCTGCTTTGATTTCCAGCTTTGGGAGAAAGAATGTTTCTTTTCACTTGCAGCCGCGACAAATTCGTCTTCAAATTTCTTGTGCTGTAAGTAGCTACTGCAGTCTATCATTTTTCATATATCGCGATTGACTATTGTTTGCGTGGATATCAAATCACTGTATCTTAGACTTCTTAAAGTTTGAAGTAGGGTGTTTGAGAAATGATTGAGAAAAAATGTTATGTGAAAGGTGAAATACTATGCTGAACTATAACATGAGACACATGAGATCACTCGTCCTTATTTTAATTAATTGCCCCTTGGCCTCAATTAACCATTAGTGCATAAATTTTATGATTTGTAAGAGATGATTTTAAATAAAGAAACACTAATAAACTACTATTTGGAGCTTTTATGTGGATATTGTTGCAAATATTTGAAAATGTAAATTACATAATGATCTGGTTGTTGGAATCTTGTGTTTTATTAAGTTCGTGAAGAATTTACATGTAGGGAACTGTGTGCTTGTTTGTTATGTGCACACCTTTAATTAATCCATATTCAACACCATTTGACCCTCACAATTCACAAGTTGAAAAAATGTGATGCTATCAATGAAATAATGTCTTTTCTATCCCGTCTCCACCAATGTAAATAGATCCATTAAATTTTTTCTTGTGTGAGATTTACCAGTGGGTGGAAAGCCAATTTTGTCATATTTGATTATAATTTTAACTAAAACAGGCCTTAAATGGCCAGGACTTGCCTTCTCTCTTTGTCTGTGTGTGTATATGTATTTGTATTTATAAGTTTTTCATGCTATGTAAACACCTTTGAGCAGGCTAAACCAGAGACAGTAGACAAGGTGTGCGAAATAGTAAAGAAGCAGTTGGCCGTGGCTGAAGGTGATACTGTGACCGCAGAATCAACATTTCAAAAACTTGGAGCTGATTCCCTTGACACGGTAACACCTAACATTTCAGTATAATGTCCATTCCTGTATCTATAATGTCCATTCCTGTATCTACGATCTTATCTTACATATGCCCTGAATGATTGTGGATTTTGTTTCAATATCATGCCTTGTAGGTTGAGATCGTGATGGCACTCGAGGAGGCATTTGGTATCGCCATTGAGGAAGAGAGTGCACAGACCATCACTACAGTTCAGCAAGCTGCAGATCTTATTGAAGATATCATTCACAAGAAGAGTTCTTAGAATAAACATGTACCAGAAGGTTTGAGTAAACATGAACTCATAGTCTCCGTACCGGTCAACATTTATGGTGTGGGACAATTTTGAGTCTCGAGTGTTTTAGTTGTGAACTCTGTTGTTGCGTGATAAACAAAAGTCCTAGAGCAAAAACAAGTTAGTCCAACATTTTGCTTCTGGAAATTAGTTATATTAAGTCTTTTTTGCATTAAGTGGTTTATGTCAGGAATATGTTAATTTTATCAGAGATAGATTATTTATGTTAATGGTAATTTTATTTAGTTCTCAATTCTTGTTATGGATAATTAAGATAATTAGGCTATTGCTAAAATTACGGGAAGGAACCTCAACATCACCAAGTGGATGAGAACACCATATACGCTTAAGTCACCAAGTGGATGAGAACACCATATACGCTTAAAGTCGTATTCATTAAATATCAGAACCGTTGAGGTTCTAACAGATAAACATTTTTGGACATTATATTGCAATCTGCTGCCATAGTTATTTCATTTACATAGTCCTGATACTTATCCACCCTTAATTTAGCTACTGCTGATAACATCATTCCCAATCTGTGTCGAAGAAACCCGCATCTTTCATCTCGGAATAATACACGTTTTCCAAATGAAAATTTTCTTCCTGAAATTCCGATGCAAAAAAACAAGATTTAGTATGGAAAGTTGTCTTTAAACAATGGCAAAATGTTTGAAAATAAATGGCACTAACCTGAAAAAAGTCTGTTTGGAATGTTGTAAACAAAAAAGGAAGGTAAAATGCATGGTAAAAGACAACTGCGACACGATACAACCTGTGAACAAAAAGTAAACAAGGCTTTAGAGAACAAAGAAGAAGAGCTCAAAACGGATGTCTTCTCAGTTAAATTAGGATCTAACCAGAAACCAAATGCAACACCGTTTCCAGTGAGGCCACAAGCAAGTGTCGCAGCCGCATTAAAAATGAACATGACAGCAACATACTTGTAAAAGGCAATTTTTGCTGCATGAAAGGAAAGGACATTAGGCAGCCAGAAACTGTTAAAAAACGTCATGTTAAAGAAACACTCACCAGGCAACGTTTCTCTCCATCCGGAATGGTACATGAACATTATGAAGCCATAAACAGTAGTGAGCAACAGCTTGTGGACAACCAACAAGTTCCACTTCACATGATTCGTATTTTCATTGCTGTCGACGAATAATGGGATCCCAAATACAAAAAGATATATAGCCTAACAAGAAACAAGGCGCAATCATTCTTCCATTAGACCAAAATAACAAAACGGAAATCCGCATGCTTTTTCATCGGCTCAGCAGAAATCCAAATTTCATCGAACAGTATATTTGGCAAGAAAAAATAAGTTGATTGGGCAAGTGAGAGAGCACTAACGTGTTTTGTTATCTCCACCTAGCGTTGGTCACATTATAATAACATGATTTAACCAAGGACAAGACTTTGTATTTTGGTAAAAACCAAAGAAATACCTTCAATAGTATATCCAGGCCAACAACGAGCGTTGAGATACCAAAAGTCCGTTTCATTGCTTCTAAGCCACCTGCATTATTTCCTTGAAGTAAAAAAGCCACCAAGCTCACTTCCAAAAACAGCATTCCGGAAGTAGTAAACAAGGACAGCAAGTTCCATGACAATTCTCTTCTAGATGTGCACTCCCATGCCTGGAGTCACCAAAGATGAAATAAAACATATATTAAACCACTACTCTAGTCTCAAGTGAAGGTACAGAAAATCGTAGTAAACTGGAAATGAGCATTAGAAAAAGCAAATTCCAATACGTATAGGAATTATGTCCTATCTGAATAAACTATTTAGGTTTCATTTTGGGTCTAGTGTGTCTAATTTCATCACGTAAAATTGTTACAAAATATAAACTAACAAGGTATCTTATAAATTTTCAGACAATATGAAATAACCACAAATTTTGTACGTTTCTTTTTCAATTTTATGAGAACAATTTGTGACGGATTAATAACCGCTATGATATTTTCGACAGTTTCGTACCGCCAATTCTCATATTGTAACTAAAGCAATTAGGTTATAGGCATAAGAACCGAAACATAAAAATGCTAAATATACAGAATTAACCCAATTCCATAAAAAGTCATTATAGCCCCTTGAGAAATAAACGGAAAATTACTAGTTTTCTCAGAAAAATGAAAAGATTCCTATTAACATAACTTAAAATTGAACCAACGAAACTAAAAGATTGAAAATAAATGGTTTATCTTGAGACTCTATTATAGAATATATGAGTACTTGTTTTGATCGTAGATATAATATACTCACTTCTCCTTATTTTTATTAAAAAATAGAATTCGGGAATGCAAAATACAGCCAAATTTGACCGTTTTTCTTTATTTTTGAAGCAACTTTCTCAATTAGCACAACTTAAATGTAAACGTCAGGGCAAATGAAAAAGTTACAATAAATCAATTTTTTAAAGTGAATCTAAGGGGAAAAAAAAGGTTAAAATGAATCAAATTAAATTAAAATCAGCATAACTATAAATTAAAGTCAACTAGCTTCTCCAAAAGATGAACTTTAATTTATATCGACTTTTTATTTATTTATTTTTTGTAACAAGAACTCATGGCTTCTTCTATCTATCCCTAGTCAAGGCACTCGTGTAAGTAAGTAGTACACTCAAATCCCAATCCTTAGGCATGACACTCAAATAACGAAACATTTCTCCCAACATTTGGTACATTCATTAAAGCTTAATTCAACGACTCTGCTACAAAGTAAGTGAAAAAAAAAAAAAAAGCTTCCCATGAAATCTCTTTATGGAAAAATGGCATAGAAATTGGTAATTGACATCTGAACCGAGCAATTATTATACATGAATTAAAACGAACCTGGAGAAAGCACCAAGCGAGATTGAGAAGTGTGACGAGCCAGAGCGAGGCGTTATACGAAAAGATGATGTAGGAGCGAGCATGGGAGAGTTTGAGGAAGGTGTGTCTAGCTTGAAGTGTGAGGTACAGAACGAAGAGGAAGGAAGAAATGATGAGAGTGGCATTCTGCCAGAACCCGTGACATTCGAATAGCCAATCGTAGAACCCGTGGGTGGAACCGGTTGATATCACGCCACGTGAATCGGAGACTTGCGTTATCACTGACTCTGGAACCATGGTCTCTGAAAGGGGAATTTCACGGGAGAAGAAAACCCTAATTTTCTGATTTCGACATATATATTGAGCTTCACCTTCAATTTGTTACGTGGCCCACTGGTTCTAGCTTCTTTGACCACCGAATCTGTCTTTCGTGTCCTTAGCTTGTTAATTATTACATATATCTTCCAGAATTAAATTAAATGTAATAATCATCCAATTATTATAGAACGAATTTTATTATTTTAAAACGGTACATTATTAAATATGATTTATGTAATTAACCTATAATGTACAACAATACAGCTAATAACTTTATATTGGCATGTAATTATAAATAGTTAAATTTGGTATAATAATACTTTTATATTACAAAATAAATTTTATCATAATTAAGGTTGTTCTTGTCGAGATGAGAACTGGTGATTCAAGAATGAAAAAAATTCACTTAGTGTTCAAATAAGTAAGTCATGAAAGGATCATATATATGTGAGTGAGTGAGAATATGAAGTGTAATAAAAGTGAGTGAAAAGTTAAATAAAAATTGAATACTTCCTTATGATTAAAGCGTTATTTACGGTGTGTTGAGCTTGAAGAAATTAATTAGTTATACGATCCACAATCAAAATAAAGAACTCTATGCTCTATCAAGTCATGTAAGGTGAAGGTCGAAGTTTAGTTAGTTATGTAAATATAAATTGAGATGCATGAATATGTTCGAATTTATTGTTATCTTCAACATTAAAGCTTCAAATATTTCAAGCACGGAAAATACAAACTTAATAAGCAATCCAAAACTAAAATTGATAAAGTAGTTTAATTAAAAATTAGAAATAATGTTTTTTCAAATTAAAAAAAAAAACCTATATTATTTGTAATAATGATTGCAGGTGAGAGTTAATTTCTAGACTACACAAAATTGGTTAAAAACTGTGTTGACCAAATATATATATTAATAAATGAAACTTTAAATTTAAGTGATGAATGACTAGAAATATAAACTTTGGTTTCGTGAAGTTGGGAAACCGTTAGAAAATGGAAGCCTGCGTCCAGGTCAGATTCAGCTCCTAAGTTTCCAACCTATAACGTGTCTCTATTTGGGAACAGATCCTCAACTCACTCCACAATAGCAGGGTACCACTCCAAGACCCTTCCACTACTCATTTCATTTTCCTCTGTCTCCCTTTTCTTCTGACAACAATGCCTCTAATACAAAATACATATTATATTAGGTTACGCCAAACAGATCCATGAATTCGGACACCGATTTTTCCATATTCTTCCTATTTTGAAATAAATTCCTGTTTCCAGACACAGAGTAAAGCAAGTTTTACCGTAAGTTTATAATCCATGTATGAGAATGTGATTATTTTTTCTTTTTGCAGTGTTTATTTATTTATATTTACTTTTCTTGGATTCTAGATGGATCGGCGAAGAATGTATGAAAGGCAGAACAGCTCTTCCGAGACGCCGACGACGCCTTCCTCGCCGGTGAACACGATAACACCGGTGCACCGCCACTTGCGTGCAGGTTCCACCGGCTCCGCCGTGACCAGTGTCCGAAGAGCAAACAATGCCACTAAAGCCGCCGCGCAGAGACTCGCTCAGGTCATGTCGCAAACGGAGGACGATGATGAAGACGACGACGACGTTCCTCTCGACTACTCCTCGATCACCGGCGCCGGAGGCATTGGCCTCGGCGGTGGAAGACCGATGCCAAGTCGTTCTCCCATGGTAACTCAATCAACTTCCTTCACCGTTTCGGTTGCATTGCATATATTTACTCCTTTTCGAATTGAAGGTCATTCGAATTTGATACTGTTTTGTTGTTGCTGTTCTATTAGGCAGTTCGGAGCGTTCAGGACCCTGCTGCGTCTGCAAGGTCCCGGTCACCGATGGTAATTTCGCTTCATGGTCTGATGGCCGTGCTTTATTTGAAATTTGTCTCCGGTCTTAGTTTCCGTGTTAAAATTGTTCTGTTTCTTTTAGTCAGTTCGCTCTGTTCAAGATCAGACTCCATCTGCGAGATCACGTTCCCCTGCGGTAACTGGATTTTTCGTTGCAATGATGTATATATTGAAGGCTGCTTAATTGGAATAACACAAGTTGATGAAAACTTTTAATTTTGTTTCTATTAGTCAGTTCGCTCGACGCAAGATCATACACCATCTGCTAGATCTCGTTCCCCAGCGGTATTTACCTGCTTTATGCCTACTACTTTTACTAGAAATAATTACGACACACTCTCTGTTTGAGTTTTACTCTTTGTATGATGAATTCTTCTTAACAAGACCAAAAGAAAAAAAAAGAAAAGTGTATTAGAAAACTGTAGATTACATGAGTATCACTCGTCAATTTAATTGGATACAAGAGAGTGAAAGTTAAGTCTAAATGGTTATTGTACTAAAATAATCTAACGTGTTTTGGTAGTTACTTTTTAATGTACCAAAAGTTTGGTGCTTAGTTGAACAAGTTTCAATAAGAAAAAGAGAGTGTTTTTCAATTTAAGAACCAAATGGCAAAGATTTGTATATTTATATCTTTTAAAATATTTGTTATCTTTTAAAATGAATGAGATATAATTTTTTTTTATCTAATTTGATAATATAAAGACTCACTACTATTTAAAGCAATAATATAATTTTTTGATTAATTTATTGTTTTCAACTATTTTACTATAGAATTAGTTAAAATGTTTTTTGAATTAGTTGAATGGAGGGACTAATTTGTTTGTTTCGAATGATTATTAATTTGATAATGTTGATAAAACTTTGATTTTGTTAATTTGCATTAGTCAGTTCGCAATGTCCAAGAGAAGCCACAATCTTTGAGAGGCATATCTAGTGTTCGATCATCTGCCACTTCAAATGCTCCTCCTGCTGAGCAACCTCCACCTCAAACACCCATACAGAATAATGCAGAACAACCACCTTCTGCTCGTTCAGCGCCAGGAAACCGAACCCTGGACTTTTCTCCCTCCACTCGCGCTATGATATCGACACGGTCAACTCAATCCAGTAGCGCGAACAATGATCAACCTCCCTCTGCTCGCTCAGCTTCGGGCCGTCCCAGTGGACTTTCTAAGGTGGTCCCCATGGTGCCCCCTAGTGTACCTATCACCCTAAGACCAGCCTCTTCTGCTGGTGTTCCACCATCTGAGCCTCTTGTTGATTTAAGAAAAGACCGAAGGTATGCTGCTACTCCTGTTTTTTATTTACAATTGGAATTCGGGTAAAATATCATTTCATGATTGGCCCACCCACTAACAAAAGACTAAATCTGATAATGAATCAGACAGTTTTACAATTTTTGTTTTTAGAATGCATGTCGTAAAAAGTTAGGGATGACATTCAGATCCATAAATTTAATCTCCAACTCAAATCATCTATGTAATCCTATATGTTTTTTATGTCTGTGTAGATTGTCTCTTGATCTGGGTAGTATGAAGGTAAGAGAAAACGCCAATCAGCAGCAGCGTTCTACTAGTGAGCTTGAAGACGAGGTAGTACATGGGTCCGTGTTGGACACCCGATCTACTTATTATGTTCATATGCATGCTTTTGACGTCCTTTTTTCATATCAGTGTCACTAATCAAGCTACACGCTCTGTATTTTTACTTGTTTTCATCCACCCTTTTTACTTTACTGCCTTGTATTTCCTTAATCTTCAACTGCCTCGGCCATGTATGGCTGCTGTCTCTTTTCAGGAATCTACTAATGCGATGTGAATTTTAATGCAGCTTGATATGTTACAAGAAGAAAACGACAATTTGGTTGAAAAGGTGAAAAAATGCATTAGTTTGAGTATGTTTTCGGTAAAAATTCAAATTTTGTGATTCTAATTGGGTGCTCGTAACATTGTAGAAGAATGTGTACCTCTTTTTTCTTCATTTCATCTGTTGTTCAGTTTATATTTTTATATTGATACAGTAGTTTCTTTTTAGATTCAGATATAATTTGTGCTAGATTAGATATAAGTTATAACTAGCTTAGCCCTGTCATGCGAATATTTCTAATTTGGCTGAATGCAACAGAACTTTTTCATTACGATAAACATTCATTAATTGACAAAAATGTGTATATATCCTCCGCAGCTTCGACTTGCAGAAGAGAAGTTTGAGGAAGCTGAATCAAGAGTCAGGCAACTAGAACAACAGGTGATACTTTTGAGGGACCGGCAACGTGTCCATTTTCTCCCGCAATGTTTGTCTCTTTATTCCTCTTGCGAAAAAGCAAACCATTAGGAATGTGCTACTATAATAATTTAGATGTGGTTACAAGTTTACATTAGTACCCTTGTTACCCAAAATGAAAAAAAAAAAAAAAGATCTAGAACACAAGCATACATGTGATGCTCATATCAACAAGGGAAACGTAAAATTTGTACAATTACGGTTATTTGTCCAAGTAAATATGATTTAGGTGTGTCTCATATGGGTTTTTTACCATTCTAATATAATTTGGGAAAGAATTTAGCAAATTTAGAAAGAAAAAAATTGTAATTTATAGTCTCCTTTAGAAGAAATTGTGTTTACAGAATATAACTTTAATTTTGAAATATAAAAGTTGTGTATGATAAATATGAATTTTTTTCACATAAATTGTGTACATTGAAGAAATTTTTAATTTGATTAATTTTTTACTAATTTATTAAAGTCATAATGAAAATGTTTTTCAATATTTTTTATTTGAAGTGAAATAATCTATGACAAAAACTATTTGGATTGCTTTATTTAAATACACCGAAGTTATACATGTTTTGCCAAACTTCATATCAAAAGTATAAAACAACTAAAGTCATGTTTGTTATTCATAATTTCACTTTAAAAAAATGAAAATCATTATCATAATTTCAATAAAAAAATTAATCAAATTAAAATAAAATAAAATAATCTTTGTTATCTAAGACTTTTTGTATGATTTTACATAAAAATTTGAAGTGTGTTTTATAAATAAAACTTTTTCAATGAGGTTTTGAATGTCAAACATGATTCATCTATCCCTATAATTTTCTAAAAATCTATTCATTAATAGAATGACAGAAAAAAAAACGGTCATATGCTACTTCGTTATAACAGAACGAAGAAAAAAATTAAATTTGTAACATGTTGGCAGTTTTTATGGATAATTATCACTTCTTGGATGTAAGATTGTAATTTTATCAGTCACCCAGGCGTGTCCACTTCTGGTGTTTGATCTTTGGATAGATGATTTTAGTAATATATAATTTTTATTTTAACATAAACAATACACTAATATTTTTGAGGTTGGTACACCATTCCACAATTTTGAATTGCAGTGTGGGATAGTTTACCATTAGTAACTAAAGACTCTCTTACATTTGCATTATCTAATGTTTATTTGTTTGTATCGTTGTATGGTTCTACTCAGAGAGGATCCAAGACTACTAATTATCAATAGTCTTGCACTTGCTTTCGTGTAGGTTGCTAATCTTGGCGAAGGTGTAACTATGGAGGCTCGCCTTTTAAGCAGGTAAGTCGTATGTTGGCTTAGTATAGAACCACAAATATTTAGTGATTCTGTAATGCCTAATAAATTCTCTCCTTCGAAATTATACACTTCGATACAATTTTAGATCTTCCCATGAAAGCAAGTACCATGATAATATAAGCTAATATAGAAAAAGAGAATTGAGCAAAACTGATGGACCGTAGTCAAATAATGACAGATCTTATTTTGGTATCTTCTCTAAATCAAACTAACATGAGGGTATTTTGATAACTTCAACACTGGTAGTTTGCCTTAAATTTAACACCACTTACCATTTAGATATGATTTAAAATAAGAGCATTGATGTCCACTTTTAATTTTCTAAAGTTTTTTGGTTCATTAATCATTTTATTTATTCAATTTATGACTATTTTTCTAGAATAAACTTAATCTTCACAATTTATTGAATCCATTTTGAAGGATGGAGGCTTTTTCTTGGACCGTGTAAATGGATAGAATGCATTAAACAAATGTATAATGAGTCATAACTTTGTGTTTTATGAATGCACCGAAACACATTATAATTGGGATGATTATGTACCTTTGTTTAGTCTATGCATATATTTTGTATGAAGGTTGAGGATATCCCTTATACCTCATGAGTATAATAAATATATTTTTTTGGATGACTAAAGCAAAAAACTTATCTAAATTTGACGTGAGTGTCCTATAAGAAAACTGCCTACTACAGCGGAAAAAATAGACAAGATTAACAAAAAGACACAGTCAAGCCAAGATTTTTTTATTACTTAAGTTATGCAATACCTTAAGTGATCGGGTAGTTCTCTTTTCATCCCTAAACCTTTTTGTATTCTTTGTTTTGTTCTTCAGGAAAGAGGCAGCACTGCAGCAAAGAGAGGTTTATCTTATTTTCCTTCCCTGTCTAACCCTCTTCCCCCTTTTCTTAAAGCATTATATAGCCCAAAAGGTAGGACTACGAGGATTGTATTCCTCGTATTTGTGCATGGCTTATTAATTCATCAAAGAAACAGGTATTTTAAAAGGTGCTTTAAATAGCAATAATATGGGCACTTTTCAGTTTATTACTTTTACTGATTCGAAATTAATCACTGAACTTATGCCGTTCTCAATTAGACGTGAAATATTAAATGGATTTAACTCATTAAAGCATTTCCGATGGTGAAATCATAGTAAAATTTCTTAACTTACCTTTTTGTGGATCCTGTAACGTCGATTGAGATTTTAAAACTATTCATAAAATTTACTTTAATCCTTAAGAACTTAAATTAGTTTTATAATTCTCACAATTCTTAAAACTTGTTAAGCGCGAGTTTCTTATATAAAGACAGCATTTTAATAGAAAAAAAATGTTACAAATTATTCTAATAATGAAACTGCATAAAAGCAGATTCTTAAGTTTAAGAACCTTTTTTTTTTCATTGGAGTAATGCTTTTATAATTAACTTAAGAGAATAAAATACCATCAACCGTAATTAACTGTTCAGATTCTTTTTACATTATTTTACAAGGCGAATCCGAGCCAATTTCTTTTGACGTGGAAAATCAATATACTGAACAGTTTATTGTGTTTAATGTATGTATAGATATGGAAGCATGACAGGGGAACGCGTGCATGCGGAAATTGATGTCATTGTCACCCAAATGTATCATTAAAGTGAGATTAGGAAGTCGAATGATGAATATATTTCCATTTTCAGGCTGCTCTGAGAAATGCATCAAAGAATCATGGAGGTTTTCAAGCGGTGCTTCAGTCGGATGCTGAGGTATCCAGCAATTTACCTTGTACGTTTCATATTACTGTTTTCAAATTCTGCTATTGGAATGCGTGGAAAATTTGTTTATAGAATTCAATTTAAACTTCTCATATTTGGCATTAGACCGCAAGGGAGGAGGCGACGTCTGCTTTGGAAAAGCTACGGCTTATGACTCAACGAATGATACTCACCGCCGAAGAAATGGTAGGTTTAATGTTTTTTTTTTTTTAATAATAGAAAGGGTTCACGTTAAGTATTACTATAGATTTTGACAAAATTCATCAATCATTTCTCATTATATTGAAAAGTATTATTAAAAAAATTAAAAACAACAAAAAAGAAAAACATGAATGGTGGGTTTAATGTTAATCATAATGTGTTTCATTTTAATTTTAATAGTCTTGTTCCTAGTTATGTATGTGGCTTTCCGTTTTGTTTCGCAGGAAGAGGTTGTTTTAAAGAGGTGTTGGCTAGCTCGGTATTGGGGTTTATGCGTTCAACATGGTATAGTCATCTTCCCATTTGTTCAAATATAAAACTACTTGTATCATTTACTTTTGCTTGAAGTTAGAATGGACATTTTAAAATTAATGGTTTGTTTGTCTGGTGAGTCAAATTTATTCTACATATGTAGTTTCACCTTTTTTTTACCAAAAAGAAATGAAAAACAGAAAGAATGAATTCAATTAGGTTTGTTTGATGTATGAAAGAAATAAAGAGAAAATAATTAACAAAAGAAGGGAGTAATTCGTTAATTTTTTATTCTATTTTTCATCTATTCACTTTCATCTTTCTATCTCTTTTGTTTCATTTCAATTTCTGCTCTATCAAATATCTTTAGTTTTTATTTTATTTTTCATCTATTATTATTATTATTATTATTATTATTATTATTATTATTATTATTATTATTATTTGTTTCCATTTAGTAAATAGAATATTATTTCATAATTAAATATAAATTAAAATATTTTTAGTAATTAAATTTAATATACTTGAGTTTTAATTATGTTGCATTTAAATTTTTTAATATTCTTTATTAAATATTTGGAAGTTATTTTATTTATATAATTGTTTTTTTATTAGTTTATTAAGAGATTTTTTTGAAAAACATAAACAAAAATTTTTAAGAAATAAATTGTCTCATAAATTCTCTTATATATAACAGTGAAATATAATTTTTTATTTGTTAATTAAAATAATAAATTAAATAAATAAAAAATTATTTTAAAAAATTATAGGTGTTGAAAGAAGTAATGTTCCAAAAAATTCTTAAAACGAAAACGCAAGGGCATGTAATGTTACTTCAGTTCAAATCAATAATTAACAAGATTAAAAATTAATCTATTCTAAAAACTAAATATTATACAGTTCCATTTTGACGCTAACTTAACAAAACAAAAATAAATGCAGTATAAAAATAATATAAAACAAAGTTATTTTAATTCCACCGAAATAGGATTACATTTATGGATTTTGTATATAAATTAACACGCATCTTAATGAAGTTACTTTCTGCTTAGGAATTATGCTTTTTATTTAATGGAAAAAATGGGGAAAAATCAACGTATAATGGCCCTGAAATACATGGCAGGTATTCATGCTGATATTGCTGAAGCAAAATACAATTACTGGTCTATGTTCGCCCCGAATCCGGTTGAAGTTGTATTAGCCGCAGGAGAGAAAGCTAAAGAGGAAGCAGGTAACTTTAATTACTTTCGATTTTTTTTGTTTTCTTTTTAAGTTTTTCCATCGTTGGTTACTTACGTATCTTATGAAAAATAAATTGGGGTGATTGAATATCCGTTATTTTTGTTCTACACGGTAGACCTCGATGTTGAGGATACAGAGCATCAACGAGACATGAAGGAACTTTCTGGAGAGGGAAACATTGAGAACATGCTTTTTGTCGAGCAAGGTTTGCGGCAATTGGCTTCACTAAAGGTTTCTACTATATCCTTATTGCTTCAGATGTAGTAGATACTGAAATGTCTTTTTCGCACGTAAATACAATGTTGTGAATTTAACCTATATTACCTTTCTTCAGAAGAATTTCTTCTTCTCGTATTATTCAGTAAGATATGAAATCATTAAGAATAGAATCTACTAAATTCATTCATAAAACGTGTCAGGTGTAGTATTAAAAAGGCATGTATAGTAATATGTTCATGTAGTACACAAATTAGCTTTAGATCTGACAATGGATCGAATCTATGAAAATACGTAATCAAGCGTGTATGTAGTTACTATCATCACTATCTTTACCACACACTGTGATAACGTAAGGTGTCAAAAAGATGTAAAACTAGTGTGCTGTTTCATTACGATGAAAGTTAGTAAAGAAACAAAATAGCAGTTAATTTGGTTATTAATGTATAAAGATTTTAATTTAATCATAAAATTCAAACTTAATTGAATACTTCTCGTAAATTTTTGCCACAAAAGTGGCTTTCCACGGTTTGCAGTCACTTGGGTCTTTATTGAATAGAAACATATGAGCTCAATAGACTTTTAATAGAATCATAGACGAGTCTAGATCAACGTGTAATCAAATAACTAATTCAATTAAATTTTATGGGATTAATTATGGTCATTGGTTCACAAAGGAATTTAAGACCTAGAAGTACCCTTGTATCAGTATTTATAAATTTTGTAGGAAAGTAGTGTTAGAATTTTATTTTTTTTTTCTTTTCGGTACTAATTATGTTATTTTATTGAAAAGACTACAATCAAACCATACTATTTTTAGAGCTAATTTTGCTAACAACATTGCTCTTAATGACATTTAATCCATTCGTTAAATTCTTATTTTGACTGCCAAGTTATTCAATCAATGACTGGATTTCTTCTCCATGATTGTTTTGAAGGTAGAGGAAGCATTGGCGGTTGCATTGGCTCAACATAGGCGACCAAATTTGTTGAAATTTGGCTTTTCAGGTGCCAGATTCAATAATATTCACACTAATTTTATAGTAGTTTTTACTACATTCTAATCATCTTATTTGATATCATGTACACTTGTCTCTATTATTCATTCAACTTTTGTCTCTTTATATATGCACATGTCAAAAGCATTCCATAAAAATCAAAGACATAAAAATGTTATTCCAAAGTTGTTGTAGGAAGAAAAAAACATTAGCTTTTTCTGCAAATGTTGTTGTCATTGTCATCTTTTATTTAGCTTCTGTTATAAATTTGCTTATGAAAGATGCAGCTTACAAATAATATGCTTTTTTTAGTGAATGATTCAAAGTTAATTTTTAAAATGCAAATTTAACGGTAGAATACTGTTGTCTGGAATAATATTTTAGTTTATGTGATGTTAGTTTTAGTGGCTATAAAAATTTTCTTATGTTTTGAACCTATAAAATTTTATTTTACAATTTTAATTCTCATCACTGTTTAATGTTGACATGACAATTCATTGAAAACCATGTTTGATATTAAATAAAGTTGTTTAAATAAATATAAATATCCTTTAATATAATAGGGCCTTATATCATAAATTTACAGTTTTGTCAAGGCAAATAAATACCATTAAGAATAATAAAATAAATTTATAGATATTAAAATTATAAAATATAAATATAAAGAGGCTTAAAACATATTTAATAATATACATATACACAACAGCAGAGCTTAGATGTGTGCGAAGAGGTCTTGGTTCCCCTAATTCTTTTACATATATAAATTAGTATATAGATATTTTTTTTAATTTTAATATATGTTATATATTTGACACCCTTAAAATTTTGTATGTAATAAAAATTTTTGACAACCTTAAAATTTTAATATATTTTATATATGTGATACCAATATATTTTTATATAAAATAAAAAATATATATATATATATATATATATATATATATATATATATATGTATTGTGCCTATTTCTATTTCGGTTTTTGTAAAATTGTTGCAGGTATACAGTGGATATTGTTTGTTCATTGTCCTTAATACATCGTCAAATAGAAATTTATGTTTGCTAAATAGGAAACAAACGATGGAAGAGAATCTGTATAATCTTATTGTTAACAATTATTTAGATCGTAGGATCATACCATTTAAGAGTTATTTAAATCGATATATTCATTTACTCAAAGATTGATATATGTAAGTTCTGACTCTTTCTTATTATTTTGGTGTAGATGAGCTAAAACTACCAATTGAAGGGCAGTGTGATGCATTTGGTAAGTTGTTTGGGTTACAGTTGCCATTTTCCTTAATCACGTGTTATAAAGTTGAAACTTAATGCTGGTGAAGTTATAATATTATATGGTAGTAATTGAACTCTGCAACTTTTTAAGTAGAAAAACTCTGGGACTCTAGTTTAATATATATGGAGTATGTTAAGTGATGTTATGTGTTTTGTCTACCTTATCATCCTCATGCTTGTTTGTAAATTTATTCACATTGACACTCGTATAACTTAAATTGGCATTTATTTATTTATTTTTACGTGGATTGATGTTATTTATAGATATGCCTTTTATTTTCAGAATTGAGTCAGGAGGAGGCTGAAGATGTATCTTTTAAACAGGTATATAACATTTTCTATGTATGAGAATAAAAAAAAATATATATATATATGTATTCATTCTAAATTTTTGGAATTATTTTCTTAATTCTTGAGAATACATGTTTATTTTTTGGAAAAGTGAAAAATATTTAATAACCATTTACAATTTTAATGAAAAACTTTAACTTTTTCATCGTAAAGGTATTGAGAGAACAAGGAAGGTATCGTTCTTCCATTAACTTATAAGTTAAAAAAACAACTAGTAAATTAAAATCTATCAAAAGAAAAAAAGATTTCATCATATTTTTTGTGAGATTGTTTCAAGTTAATAGAAGAACGATAAATTACTATAATATTATCTTTCAAAATTATTTTTATAATCATTCTTTTATAGTAAAGTTTTTATAATGGCGTTCTGTGATTTCCTTCTCATATTAAATAGGTTTTCCATATTAAAAAATGCATTGTTATTTTCTCTTATTATTTTTTTGTAAGTCATCTTCCACATAAATTACTAAGATTCCCAAATTTCCTCTTCTCCTCCTGGTTATACTTCTCTGAAAAAGAAATAAAAAAAAAAACTTTTGTGGGCGCTTAGTTAGACTTTTCATTTTTTTTTTAATTTGGTGATTTGGATAGTTTTATATACAGCCAGCAAACTTCCTTAATTTTGTTTCCAAGGGGTAAAAATAGAAAAAAGACTTTGAATGTAAAGATAGATATATTTTTAATGAGATTGGGGTGGGAAGGAAAAAGGAAGAAAACAAACAATGAGAAGTGTCTTATTAGAACAAGCTTATTACGTATAATTTGTTATAACCTGTTTGCAAATAATTACCTGGAAAAAAACTAAATAGAGCATCTAGAAATTGAGGAAGCGTTTAATTAAAGAAAATAGTTTTCTATTTTTATTTGTTTAGATTTTTTAGATTTTGATTAAGACAATGTTACTTTTTTTTTTCAAGTTATTTTCTATTTTCAAATTTTCATGCAAAAGTTGTGAAAATACTGTATAAATAAAAATAGTGAAAATGTTTCTCTTTTATTTTCTGTTAAGGGTGTGTTATTAGGAAAGATTAAGATTTTCAGTATGGAGGTCTGCAGAATTTCTTTTCTTAACTTCTCACTTCATTTTCATTCTGATTATCCATGGATTCTTACTATCACGTTGGTTTAGGCTTGGCTTGCTTACATTTGGAGGAGAGCAAAAAAACATGAAATAGAGCCCGACATAGCATATGAGCGTTTGCAGTTTTGGATCAATCATAACTCAAAGACTCCTAACTCACAAGATGCCGTAGATGGTACTGTCCATCCCTTTCCTCCCATAAATTCTAATTTACTTGCAACACAATATAGGTTCCAACCTATTAAACTTTTCTTGAAAATTAAGCTTTTGCTACTATAGCTTTGCCCAATGTTTTCACTTCTATGGTTTATTTTGCATGCAATGAGAAAAGCAGTATTAGCAGAAGACATAACCATAAATTCACCTTGTATATATTTTGCTTATTTTGGTGGTTCTACTTGGGAATACCATGGGCTACAGCAGCTAAAAGATTCAAAAGAATTGTCATTCTATTTTTTGTTAGTATGAATGTAGTTAGTGAATTGTAAACCTTCTCTTGCAAATATATGTGAATGCTTCTAGTTTGAACATGATCTTAGTACTTTATTCCTTTGCAGTTGAACGTGGACTTATGGAAATCAAAAGGTTGGATATTGAAACCCAACTATGGGATGAATCACGCAGAGAATTGGAGCAAGATGCTGAAAACAACTCGTCAGGTCGTTCAGACTTTTAATATATTTAAATTACATAATAACATTTATTTATTTTTTAACATTTTTTAAATGGATTTTTGTAATTTAGTTACTCGAGTTGGAGTAAAATAGGCTATATTTTTCAGTGTATCATATTTTACAAAACAATGTTACCAATTATTATGATAATGTAAAAAAAAAATAGAATAGATTGGATTTATATTTTATTGTGGTGGTTTCATGAATTGTACGTGTTTAAAACATTGTCGATATTTTGTTAATTTTTCTAAGATTTTACAAATACATATAAAATTATAATTTTATTTTTGACATGTTAAAAAAATAGAAATTTATTTTAGAGTTAACTTTTTAAAAATTGAATAATAATTATTGTAAAAATAGTAATTATGGTGAAATCTTCCTAACTGTGACCTTGTAATCCGAAAAATTATTAAAAACACATTTGTTTATATTTATATAGTTGATAACGATTGAATTTAAACAATATAAAAAACACTAGAATGAAAGAAAGAAATATAAATAAATATTCTTAGAAGATTTTATGTGTGTTTTTACGATGTATCTTAAAAGAATTTAATATAATTATGTATGTAATTATATACCTTTACAACCCTAATCAATATTTTTGGTTTTTTTTTCTGACATATTTGATTATTATCTAAATGCATGACACTTTGACTGACACCACAATCAATTCAAAACCTTAAGGTATTAGGTTTGTATGTCTTCTTTTTTCTTATATGTTGTTATTTTTACCCAATGTGAGACTTAGACTCACACATGAATACCTAACAATCTCCTCAAGTGAGAGTCCCTCCTCCATGCTAAGGAATGACACCATCTTCAACCCAAAACCTTAAGGTATTGGATTTGTGGGTCTTAAGGTATTGGATTTGTGGGTCTTGTTTCTTATAGATTGCTTAACAATCTCATTTCTACCCAATGTGAGACTTAGACTCATACTTGAATATTTAACACTTTTCAATAAATATAATCCCAAATATAACAAAAACATACCGAAAAATACTTTCTAGTGTCCACATTTCATGCATATTTTGCATTTATGAACTTCTCTTCGATAACTTTCATGTTATGGGTAGTTCATCTTTACACTAGTCCAGTTGATATTGTTAAATTCAAATCACGAAGAACTTGCTAATCATACTAACAATAGGTGTTACTTTTGGTTCGTAACACACATTTCATACATGATGTCTCTCACTCTATTAACATATGGAATAGTCTTTATCTTCTTTTATATTTTTTTAAAATAGGATTTATGCATATATAATGTCCCCCATTTAGTGCATTTATAGGTTTAGATTTATGCATCCTAAACTTCTCAACAACTTTCTTCAAATGACCTTGTTGAGATAAACATGACACCCTAATCATTTCATCTCTCCTTATATATACACATTCAAATATTCATCTCACGAGACCAATATCTTTTATCTTAAATTTGAAACTTAATCCTTTTATTAATTCTTTAGCTCATATTTATAATGATTGATTATAAAGATATGATCTATATATAAAAATAAAAATAATATAATCATTTTCTTTTTATATATCTATAAATCTCTAATACTTATATATATATATATATATATATATATATATATATATATATATATATATATATATATATATATATATATATACGTCAAATTATCGGGATTAATATCTTTTATCTTAAATTTTGAAGATTAATCTTATTTATTAGCCTATATTTATAATAAACTAACTATAAATATATTATGTGTGAATTCTTTACCTTATATTTATATTAACGATTTATACGATTTGCATATCAAAATAATAAGAATAACGTAGTTTATTTATTTAGAAAATAAATAATTAAGAAAAACTTAAAAATTCTTTTGAAGACAAGCTTATTATAAAATATTTGTTTTCTCTTATGTGAATATTTAAAAATATAAAAGTACATTTATTTATGTCAACAAAGTTTTAATGAAATATTCAAGACAATTACTTTTATAAATTTAACACTTTGATTACATGAATTGTTTTTCTATTTTTTGTTTTAAGAATATCGTAAATGAAATAAATTTAAAATTAAAACTTAAATCTTATAAAAATAATTCCTTAAATTTTTAAATTCTGTTTAAAATTAAAATCTAAGTTTTAATATCGGCATGCGTTTCTTTATCAAATTAATATTTAATTTTGATAACTAAACTATTTGTCAAGTTTAAAAAGTTGAAGTACAAATAACATATTATACAAATCAAAGTTTTATATTTTATTTTTTAAATTTATGTTAAGTGTTATTATAAACTTTAACATATGAGTTAGATTAATATTTTAAACATCAATAATCATATATTATGATATTAAATATATTATAAAATAAAATATAAAAATAAAAGAAAATATAAATTTATGAAAGTACTAGGCTATGCCAAAAATAGTCTGGTAAAATTAATCTAAAGAAAACTTGTAAAATGTTGGAGTGGAAGCTGGACTTTTAAACTTAAAAATTAGGTATTATAAGAAATTTATATTAAAACATATTGACATGATATAAATAATATATTAAATTTAAGATATGAATCTTCTACAAATAAAAAATAAAAAACATATTTTTTGTATAAAATATTATTATAGAAGAAAATTTGCATGAGAATTTAAAAAATATTATAATATCACGTGACTCGTTCAAAATAAAATAAAATAAAATTTTATGATATGTATAAGACTCTTTAAAAATATTTAAAAAATAAAATAATTATTGTTCAATTATTTGATCAAATTTTTCCGATGTATATTTTGGAATAGTGGTGAAGTATCTCAAATGTGAGGCTGTTAATCATACTATTAAATCCAATAATTAGATTTTATAAAACATAATGATAATATAGAATGATATTACATAACCATGAATTTAAAAAAAAAATATTTAATTACAAATATTTAATTATATTTAATTTTTAAAAAACATAAACATATAAAATACAAATAAAAAAGATAGAAAAATAAGTATATTAATAAAAACAAAAATTCTAATTGAGAGAGATAAGGCCATGAGGTGGCAGAGGGTTAGGTGAGTGATATATAATGCAACGTGTTAAGTCCTAACACACCTCAGCGGCTATAAATAAAACAAAAAAACCTCACTGTTGTATCTTTGCTCTTCTTCTGCTACTTCTAGACTCTTCTTTTTCTTCCCAGTTCTTCCTTGGGGTGTCCTGAGGTATGCATGCTTGCTTTTCTCTCTTTTTTCATCTATCTATCAAGTGTTTTTTCCATTATTTTTCTTCAACATTTCTTCAATATTCTCTCTCACGAATATCAATTTTGTTTTTGTCTATTTTTCCTCTCAAATCACATATCTCTTTTGTATGCACTCTCAGTCGTGCACAGATCGATTCAGTTATGTTCAACAGTGGTGACCGTATAATATTTCTATTTGTAGTTTCCTTTGGTTAGTTTGGACGAAATAAGGGTTAAATAGCATCTCTGTTAAACTCATCGGTTGCGATTCGGTTTTAGAAATGAAATTAGTTTTGGTAATTTTTTTTTTTTTTTTGTTTTGTTTGAACTCGTTTCGGAAGGATTTGAGTCAGTTGTAGATCTGCATGTTTTGTTTAGTGATCAGTAGACAGATCTACCGAAAAGGTAGCTTGTTTCTGTAATTGGAAATTGAGGTTTACCTTTTGTGTGGTGATACTCTATTTTCTTGTGGTCAACACAATATTTTCTTTCTTTGTTTGGAATTTACATAAAAGACTTCAGTAAGTGAACCTAATTATACCTGGATCGGAAGTTTTGGTGACTCGGTTGTGTGGGCACATCAGTCATGGATTTTTGTCTTTTGATTCTGACCATTTGAATATGATCGAATGTGGTATATAGTTACTGCTCTTATTTTACCACAATAACTATTGTTCTCACTCCTGTATGAGAGAGATACTTACTTATTTCATCGTAATACCATTTTTATCTCACTATGATAACAAAGATACTGTATGGCACATGCATGTAGATTCTGATGAGCTTGTACATGTCTTGTTGTTTTATCTGAAATAGCTGCTTTGTTGTTCAGATCACATTGTACAATGGTGAAGGCTGTGGCAGTTCTTGGCAGCAGTGAGGGTGTCACTGGAACTGTTTTCTTCAGTCAGGAGGGAAATGGTAAGTCTCAACAGTAAACATGACCCTCATCTTTAATAAACTTTACAATAACCATTTATAGGGGAGAAAATTAATAAACTAAAATGAATCAAACTTCTGTAGGAGAAGTTAAATTATGATTTTTGTTAACCACTGAACCAAATCAAGTAACATATATTGTCAAATGTGCAGGTCCAACCACCGTAACTGGCTCTCTTGCTGGTCTTAAGCCTGGTCACCATGGCTTCCATGTCCATGCCTTGGGGGACACCACCAATGGTTGCCTGTCAACTGGTATAGTCTTTGGACAATATAAATTTTTTGATACTGTTGGACATTAATGAGCTGGAACAGATTGTAAACTCTCATTTCCCTTGAATGGAAAGCAATGAACATTTGTATGGGAGATTCTTCAAAGTTTGAAGAAATACAATCTGTTACAAAGCACCTGGATTTGGATTAAAATCCTGCTATTTAGTAGTATATTACATCTCCCCATTTTTACAGGACCACATTTCAATCCTAATAACAAGGAGCATGGTGCCCCTGAGGATGAGAATCGCCATGCTGGTGATCTAGGGAATGTGACTGTCGGTGATGATGGTATGAGATCTGATTTTTTTTTTTTCTGTCTCATTTATTTGGTTTGTGCTGATTCCAGTCATTCTGAGATAGATAATAATGCTCCTTTTCTGATTCGAATTCTTAAAGTTCTGATTTTTTTTAATAATAGTAATCTTTTACGCATTACAAGGAAGTAATTAATAGTTAACAAGCAATCTGGCTGTTTTACCAGAAACTTTTCCATTTTTGAACAAATGGCTGGTAATCAAGATTACTTTCTTTCTGTTTTGGTGATAGTCTTTCTCTGAAAGAGCTTGTCCTTTTTGTTTTGCGTATTACATACAACATGTTGTTTGGTCCTTATTTTATAATGAATTCCTCTCGTTGTATAATACAGGTACCGCCAACTTCACTATTACTGACAGCCAGGTTTGTTATTCATCTCCTAATCAAATTCTCTGATTATTTCTTCTATGTTGACGGATGACAACAAGAGAAGTTTCTGTTTTTAATGAGTTATTGAATGTGCACAGATTCCTCTCACTGGACCAAACTCCATCATTGGGAGAGCTGTTGTTGTCCATGCTGATCCTGATGATCTTGGGAAAGGTATTCACATTCGGTCTTAATTTTGTTGGATTTGTTTCTTTTCATGTTAGCAAAGAACATGATATTGCCATATAAGGAGAGAATTTATGTTAAATATAACCATCTTTTACGGTTGGTTCATTGAATTAAATTATGTCTTCCTCTCGTTCATTTTCTTTGCTAACGAACGGTGATCTTGATCATTTATGCTTCCTTGCACACCAAATCACAGCTATTCATTATTCTATGTTAAGAGCGTTCATTGTTTTTCGGCTTACTTCATGTTATAGTTCTTCCTTCTCTTGTGTAGGTGGTCATGAGCTTAGCAAGAGTACTGGAAATGCTGGTGGCAGAGTAGCCTGTGGTAAGCAGAGACTGTAATGTTAAATACTGTATTTTCTGATATTCCTTATTACCTATGCAATATCAATGGGTGATGTTGTTGTGATACCACTAATCAGGCTTACATAATCTTTATAGAGACTATATTATATCAACCAATGTATTTAATTTGACAGCCTTTGCCAAATTGTCGGCTGTCCCAATTTTTTTCCACACTGGCTCACGACTCCTTTCAGTTTATGCATTTGCGTATGTTGACTGTACTGATATCCTCTTTTTGCCGTTTGTTGGTATAGGTATCATTGGTCTGCAAGGATAAACTAGTCACATGAAAACGGGCGTGATCATATGAAGCTTTAGAATTGTGGAATAAATAACGCCCTTTTAAACCCGATTGGTTAGGTTTGGGCTGGACTGCTGAATTCTGTTTTACTTGTATCGTATGAGTCATATGTAGACACTTGATGCTTTATTGAATGTTATTTGCCTGAACTGCGTGTTAGTGGGTTATCCTTATTTCTGGTATCGGTTTGTCTTTGCAGCATGATATTAGAGTACTGCGAGGTTTTCATGATGAATTAGTCAAATAAATCGTTTGGATTTTGGTATAGGAGATAAACAAATGAAATGAGTCGGAAAAATGGGATAGAATGGAATAAAAATGTCAATTCATTTTTTGGATCTTGAATTGGGGAATCAGGAAGCGGAAGTCCTGAAATGGCATAGATAATGATTCATTTTTCATTATGATCCATTCTTCCAGATGTCATTCTTTCCTACCGAATCAAACATTTTTTCAAAATAAGTCGTTTTTGGCTGAATACAAAGACAGTGGTTCTAAAATATAAAGTATTAAGTAATTCTCAATAATCTTAGCTTAAAAAGAATAAAATAAAGAAAATGGGTTCCTGACTGAATTTACAATTCTCATACTACTGGCATTACTTTCACAGGGAACCAACCGTAGTATAGTCAAAATGAAATAGAACCCGTTGCACAATGTTCTCGCACTACCCAAAAGAACTCGACCAAACATAACGTGGTTTTTGTACATGCGTTGCTTCATCTGCACAAAATTTTCGATCTACTATATAGTACACATTTCTTGGCAATCTTCTTAATGCCACTGCTCAATAATACCGCTGCCTTCAGTTGGCGAGGGAGGAGCCGCAGGAGCAAATCCCCTACCACCAAAAACTGGACGCATGATTGAAATATCAAAATTACGCCATAAGCGATGAACATTATGTGTTGAAGTGCTTAGTAAGGCACGAATAGTGCTTGGACGATGATCTTCATTGCCATCAAGTTCGTTTTCAGAATCATGAGAGCCTCCAAGAAAGGGCACAGTGATTGATTTCGGAGGATTATTGGATGCTTCCATATTTGCCAAGCTGTTTTTGCGTTTAGGAGGTGGACTAACTGGCAGCAAAAACCTTATGAGTGGCTTCGTCATCAAACCAAACACCTGACAAGTTGTAATTAAATTGTATCAGACTCACGGTGAATTTTCTTTTGAAACTGAGACATCGTGTTTTACAGACCCCAGAGCTCCCACAACTGAACTATATTTGAGATAGTTTACGTTTAAGCATATTATTGAGGCGGATTTTACATTTCCTGTCACGTTAGGTATCTCAATTATCAAATGGTTGATAATTATCAGCGAAGCAGAAAGCAAAAGGCAAAATCTCTTTATGTGAACACTGACATATGATGTCAAAAATTTACAAAAAGTAGGTGTCTTACCACTGTGCTGACAAGCACAACAGTGATGGTGCTGGTGATCATGATGGCATTGGTTCGCAGTTCAGTGTGACCCGACAAGGTGAACTGCATTTTACAAGAGTATCATTTTCATAGAAACTCAAATCATATTCAAGGTCAATGCAACAGCAATTTAAAACTCGATCCTATGTACAGTAACTGCTGTTCTGTTTTCTTCGCCTTTGTTAACTGACCATTTGTTAACTGACCATTAACACTAATTTTGCAAAAATAGTATCTCGAAATTATCAACATTGATCTTACCTGATTATAGGCAAGTGCCATTGAAACAGCACCTCTCATGAGACCAGCCCACCAAATGACAACCTAAAACAATGAATAGTGGAAACTTTTTCAACATCCCAAGAAATCCTGTAAGAAAATATTCTTGGAGAAATCTAGCCATACCTGCTCACTGAAACTTATTTTTTCACTTTGACACTTTTTAGTGAGGTTTGATAAGAAGGATAGGGGAAAAACAAATGCTGCTCTTCCGGCAAGTACTAGGCCCAATAATACTGAACTAACAGCGACAGATGTTTTTGGCCTGCAGAAGAAACCGAGTGAGGTAAACCAGTTGTTTTGTATAGTAATTAAAAGAAACTTTTGAGGAAACCATTTTTGACTAGGAGATACATGACAACAATCTTCGTAACTAAAAAAGGGCAAGGTGTTGATGATTACTTTCACTAGTCTAGTCTCTGGCAGATTGCAGGACTTACCTATCGCTTACAAACCTCCACTTTTCAATGTCCAACGCATCCATACCAACATAAAGGAAGATAAAGGTTTCAAGCACAAATGAGAGAGTTGCAAAAGCGTGTCTGTGACAGCAAGACAAAACAAATTAGACAGTTTTACAGCCCCCAATAGATCCATATATAGTTTGAAGAATCTGATTGAAGATATACTTGGTAGTGATTCTCGAGCTCTCAGTCACATTATGCCAAGTATAATGTGACATAACAATCCCACAGAAGAATACAGTGAGAATGCCACTCAGATACCATAACTGCAGTACATTTAAATACATCAGAACCCCACTGGTTAATGTCAACCACAAGAATAGACAGATATAGAGCTCATCAAGGACAAACTCCACAATGGTGTTTGTACGTTCTTCAAAAACTTACTTCAGCCAGAATGTACGAAAGGTATGCCATTAACATCATAAGAGCAACCTCGCGATCTGTAGAGTGCCTGTAATATTGAGTGAGCAATTTGTTGAGCACCTAAACAATTATTACAATTTTTTTATGGTAGGTTTAGAAAACTGGTGATCAAGATAAAACATACAAAGACCCCAGGTAAATAAGATATTCCCTTTAGTGAAATAAGGTAATGAAAGTATTTTCCTTACCCAAATAAAAGCATCATATCAACTACATATAGAATCTAAAACAATGGAATACTATCATAGTAGCTGCTGAACGACAATAATGATGGTAAAAAAAAACAATTCTCTTAACATGATACCTGCCAATATACAGCTTTTTAATAATGTAAGCGCTGAGTAGACCTGCCTGCAAGGTGATATGAACATATCAGACCCTATGACGCACACATGATGCAAATATTCTAAAAATATACAGGAAAGGATAAGTACATATCAAATTGTATAAAAATTCAAAAAATTATAAAATATTTAATTACTACTCTACAAATGCAGATTTGGGACATGATTAGTCTACATTACCAAAGAACAGAAAAAATTATAAACTGTTGTCATCATAATTGCTTTCTATTTTCTAAAGATAGTGTAATCTTCTGGCTCTCATGTGATCATACATAAAGAGGATAATTTCTATTTTTTTGGTCCATTAAGGGTCAATATTTTTAGGTTTCTATATTTTTCATGTTTTTGTTGTCTCATACCCACACACATACACATATATGTGTGTGTGTTTCTCATAACTTTTTAAGGTGTTAGATACTTCACAGTGAAAGTATCAGTATGTACAAAGTGATAACTGATGAGTTAAATCTTGTCATTGTGTGACGTTTACACTAGAGAGCTAGAGGGAGCAAGACGGTTACCAAGATCCCAAGCACTGTGCTTGCGATAAACAGGTAGAAGAAATTGCCGAAAAAATGCAAACCAATTCTGTGGTCAATTTTATTGAGATCAAAACTTTTGATTGCATTGAAAAGCACAACAGATGTAGCATCATTCACAACACCCTCGCCAAACACAAGGCTGTATAATAAAGGTGTCTCATCCTGGTTTAGCACCTGCAACAACATAATTTACAATTTCAGTACTCAGCATTCACACCTTGGTTGTTGCTATAACATTGTGAAAAAGGCACATATAGTTCCAAACCTGCAATGTGCACACAGAATCTGTTGCAGCAAATATTGCCCCGATTGCTGAATTTTTTTCAAATATGGAGTCAGTCACAAATAGATTGTCAATTGACAAGTTGCCAAATAGATGAGATTGAATAATATTATATACCTAGATAATCTCCTGTCTCCAGTGATTTACCAACACCCATTCTCTTAAAAATTTGTATGACACCTGAAACAATGCTTCGAAAATTTAAGTCAAAGAGTCTAAATACTTCCAATGAAAGTAGTTACTTAACAAATTTAGGTTGCCACTCAGTAGCAAATTAACTTTAATCTGAGATGCCAATTTTTTTGTCGTAACGTTAAATTTTGGAGAACAGCATAAGAAATCCATGTAAAGGGAAGAGGCATACCGAAAGTTATGATGCTACAATTTATTAATGTACCAAGAGCTCCAAACAGGATGATGGTGATGAAGTTAACAAAGAACTGTTTCTTTTTCACTTGAAACCTGGAAGAAATATATAATAACATCACTTATGTACACCTTGCTCTAAGTAAAAGAACAACAAAAAATCAGGAAAACAAAAAATAACATCCCACAAGAAATCTCAAAAAGGTTAAAGGCATTATCCGTTAGTACCTTCGACTAAAAGAGCAGTGTCATGAGCACACCATCAGTTATAAGTAAATTTTATTAGAATTCACCAAATCGTGACGTTAAACATGGAATTGGATACACGTTATTTAATGATTTTATAAAATTTCAACTAATATCTCATTGGAATATATGCTGGTCAATTTTCATTGTAGTTCCAATTAAGTAGACGATGATGAATACAGAGTCAAACACTTTATCCTCATTATCATCAGACAGCTAGTTGGTGCTAAAAGCTTTACCCTGCATTAAATATGATCGGAGGCAGAAGGTATATAAAGAAAAGATCTTCACTGAAAACTAGAAGATGCGAACTTTTGCCGCGACTTAGCAACAAAATGACTACCCCAGTGCAAATACCCTGCACATATAAATTAATTGACAGGGTTATTTATATTATCAAAATAGCAATTATATGTACACCAATTTGTTCATAGTACATTAATTAATTTATGAAGTGATGATCACTTACTATCAGAAGGGCAGTGATAGACTCATTCACCCACCGGTTCTCCTCAAGAAGATGGCCAATGACAATGCAAGCACAAAGCAGAGCCACAAAAATGTTCATGGACACAACGGAGGCATAATCTGAAGTAGATAGCATTTGCAGTTTTGAAAGCGCGAAGCTCAATTCAGTACCCATTCTGTCAACCCCCAATTGCAGAACTACCAAATTCAGATTTTCTTTGTTGAGATTAAGCTACTTGCAACGTCACTTCACAAACCAAACCCGAATATATATTATGCCTTGGAGATGTACACATTTTAACACCCTCCGTAATGATCTTTGGATCCTATATATTGCAAGAACAAATTAAAATCTCAACGACCAGAACAAAAGATCAAGATACATGCACGTAAAAGTAGTAGCACGTAAACATTGGAAAACACGTAATGAAAACATTATTCTTAGCATAAGTTCAACATTAATTCACGTGATGTAATTTATAAAGAACATGAAATTACGTAAAACTCTCACCAAAACGCTTGGCTGCAAGATGCTGATGAATTTAAGAGCAATTTACGTGGAAACTAAGAGAGGACGTTCTGTGTTGGAGTTCCTAGCAAAGGGGGATGTGAAGTTTTTAGTGTGAAGCTATATGCATGCAACGATGAAAACGAAACGAGGAAGGGAAACGAAGAGAATAATGAATAATGAGTGGAGAAAATGTTGCAGATATGTGTTTGATTGAAGCGGAAGAGAAAAAGTCGGAGAAAGATGAGAATCGCTGAGAAAGAAGAGAGAAAGGGAGACAAAGAAGCGTGCAATGCGGGGATCACAGACACAAGAGAACACGATTCATAATAGAAGCCTTTGGTGTATATATCATATGTTACCATTTAAGATTTACGGTCTTGTCCAATTCCTGAGGCGTGGGAAATCATACATTTGTTTTAGATTTATAAGTTATGCTAAAATCTTACCTATTAAATAAAGTGATTATTTAGGTTCACCAAGCAGATAGAGAATCATTTGTTTATATTTTGAACTCATATTATCTCTTCACTAGTCCTTTTTTTTTTATTCAACTGTAAACATAGTTTGTCGGTTCAAATTTTGAAAATACGACAAAAATATTATTATTTGAAAAAAAATCATTTACATATATTGAGATAGAAAAATAAAATAATCCTTAGTGAAATATAATCTTATCCAAACTTTACTTATTTCCCGACAAAGTTATATTAGTGTGTACCAAAATCTTGGAACATCGGTGTACTATCTCCATAAAAAAAAAAAAAAAAAAAAAAAAAGATAAAATTGTTTATTTAATTTCATCTTAGTTACCGTCAAATAATTTTTCATTTATTAATTTTTAAAAGATATTTTTTTAAAAGTAAAATTAAGCACGCCCTTATATTACAAAATAAATTTTAGTAGCGGAAAAATTTCATTATAGCACGACTGTGATTTTAGTTTATTGGATTTCATTTGTACCTATTGACCAATCGTATAAATTACAATTACACACTTAGAATTTGAAATATTTAGACTACACTTACTTGTAGTAAAATACAAACTATGACATGGACTATACAATCTTTTAAAATATCACAATTGTTATTGATATTATTATTGTTTTGAAATAATGATGCAGTAAAATGTAGATTATCAGAAAGACTTCTCGTAAGAATTGAAGGTGGTTTATGAGATGGTGATGAGTTGATGTAAGAAAAAAAACAGAAAAAGGTATAAAAACATATTGCTTTAGGTTTAAAATAAAGTTAAGAAAAATATTAGACCACTTTTATAATACATAATATTGTTAATGTTTAAGACGTAAGACAATGGAGTAAACAGTCAGAGTCTTAGTGCTAAAAGGATCCAAGTGGTGCAAATAGAAAATAAGATTAAAATTTAGAGATTCAATCAAAATTATTAAGAACTGAACGACTAAATTTGCATACACAGAAAAGAAAAATGCAATTAAGTTTAACAAAAAACATAGGTGAGCGGTGTGAAGAGCAAAACTAGAGCCCAAAGCTACAAGGGCCTTTTCGACCATCTCAGAAAAAGGAATCTAGTTCCGGCCCGATCACACTCATATGCTGTGACAAAACATTTTTGACTGTGAGAATCGTAGTGTGGCAGAAGACACAATAGAATCGAAGCAGACGAGAAATAGATACCGGAACAAAATGGAACAACAAAGGCACACTCCATTGTAGCCACTGCAAAGTTGTGTTAAGTCCCAAGGTTTTCTTCTCTCCATTCCTACAATTCGTGATATCACTTTTTCTCTGAATCGCCAGTGCCAATATTAAGCAAAGCAGAGTCGAAATCGAAATCAAAATAAAATGGGCGCTCAGAAGAAAAGCGGCGCTAGGGTTTCCGAGGACCCCGACGAACTGGTGCGGGTTCCGTTGCAGGCCGTTCTCTTAGCCGATAGTTTCACCACCAAGTTCAGACCTATCACGCTCGAACGCCCCAAAGTAATCTTCCAACGCTCTTTAATATTCCACCGAAACCTGCATTTTCCGTTTCTTTATTCATTCGCTTTCGCTTTTCGTGGTTTTGAAGGTGCTGCTTCCGCTCGTGAATGTTCCGATGATAAATTACACGCTGACTTGGCTCGAATCCGCCGGCGTCGAAGAGGTTTTTGTATTCTGCTGTTCTCACTCCAAGCAGGTCATTAACTACCTCGAGAAATCCGAGTGGCTATCGCAACCGAATTTCACGGTGGCGACTATAGAATCGCAGAACTCTGTCAGCGCCGGAGATGCGCTACGCGTAATCTATGAGCGCAATGTGGTATGGCTTCTTTTCGACTCTGGTTTTAGTTTTTTGCTGGCTCTTGTATGGATGCAATAGAAGCAGTTTGTTGCAAGGCTTAAAAAAAAATGATATTAGGATTGTTATTAAACATCGGTTGTTCTTAATTAGGATTGGTTTTCAGCTGGAGTAAACAGTGCATGTACTTGCAGCTTTTCCGTTGGGATCTAATCATAAATTGACATGTACGATGAGTTCGTTAAAGTACAGAATAGTTTCCTTGAAAATCATATTTACTATGATTTTTTATTTATTGACAATGTAACAATATGTTCCTGATAGTGCATAAATGTAAAACTCTTTCAGAATTTGCATCTCCTACTTTGTACAGACCCATAACTAACTCCTAGTCTACAATAGATACGGTTATTGTAATTTTACAATTTCGTTCCTTTTAGCATAATAACAATCCATTATTACCATGATATTCTTTAATTTAAATTTATTTAGAGAAATATAGCTTTACTATGAAATTTATGCATGCTCTTTTTATAGAGTTTTTCAAAGGAAAATTTAGAGCCTTACATGTGAGCCACTGCCAGTCTGTAGTAAAATTAATGATTTTCTGCATTTTTTAAAAACTATTTACTACTCTTTCCATATCATGGCATTGCTTACTTTCTGAGTTGTGGCTTTTAAGTATTGTATAGTAACTGTTGAATTATTTGTTATGTTAAGATACATGGAGACTTTGTCCTTATCAGTGGAGATACTGTAAGCAACATGTCGCTTACTCAGGCACTTCTAGAGCATAAAGAAAGGAGGAAGAAAGATAGTAATGCAGTAATGACTATGGTCATTAAACGTTCAAAACCTAATCCAGCTATCCATCAATCTCGACTTGGTACTGATGAACTTTTTATGGCTATTGATCCTAATACCAAGCAGCTTGTGTATTATGAGGATAGGGTAGACCAATCAAGAGGGACACTACATCTTGACAAGTCATTGCTTGTTGATAATCCTTCCCTCTCTCTGCATCATGATAAGCAGGTTGAACTCTTCAGATATTTCAGATAGCATTCAACTTTACTTGTGAAAAATGGAATTTGATTGCAGGAACTTATTTGTAAAAGGAGTGCATTACTAATTCCTGGACTTAATTGTTATTTTAAATTCATTCCATGAAAAATTTACTGTTTATCTACAATTAATTGGTTCCACTGATGATTATCACTTGATTGGGTGCCCTGGAATAATCTATTGATTCTCAATTGAACATGTTACCGATATAAGTTTTTTTTCAGTTAGTTAATAAACTCTTTACTGTTGTTATTAAAGCTTTGCTAGTATATTGTGGGTCATATCTCTGGCCTGTTACAGCTTTTTTATTTTTTATGAGCTCATTATATTAGCAATATTATCTGCAGGATTGTTACATTGACATCTGCTCGCCAGAAGTGCTTAGCCTATTTACAGACAATTTTGACTACCAACATCTAAGGCGTCATTTTGTCAAAGGATTGCTTCTTGATGATGTAATTCCTCTTCCATGTGCTAAGTTTAGATTCCTTTTGTTTGTTACTATGGATCCTGTAATTAGATTCTGAAGTTCTTCTTGGAAGGCAAAACTTATCCTTTCAATATTTTTGTTATTCATATAACTGGTAGAATACAATTAAATTTATCTTCTATGGACCCGTGATATTCCTTCAGAGTTGATGAGCACATATGAAACATAGTGCTTTTCTCTATTGACCATGTTTTGGAACTTAAATAATATCCTACTTCTATACTATGACACTTTTCCTACAAATTTTTTGGATATGCATTGGACGCATAAACAAGTAACTTGTCTTATAAACTTATGCATTTCCTGTGTTTGAAATCTTTCTGTATCCAAGGTCATCATTATGTTCATCTATTACAAATATTCTTTAGATTATTTCATTCTCTTTCTCCATGTAAAAAATTGACCATATGATTCTTTCAGATAATGGGGTACAAAATTTTTGTTCATGAAATCCACTCAGACTATGCTGCAAGGATTGATAATTTCCGAAGTTATGACACTGTCAGCAAGGATATAATTCATCGATGGACATATCCACTGGTGCCAGATGTAATGAATTTTGGCCACACAGCTACTAAACTTGAACGACAAGGAATGTACCGTGCTTTAGGTATGGATGGAATTTTTTGTCAGTTATCTATGCATAATATTACATGATAATATGATATATATTGGATCCCGTTTCAACTTTCAATTAATGATTATGTTTGTCTGTTGCTTGATATTGCTCATTCATATGCTACAAACAAGCTTTTGTTGTGTCAAAACTACTTTTTACCAATTTTATCTATTTTAATACATGTGTTCTGTTTTTGACAATTTTTTGTTCTTTCAGCAATATCACAATCGCAGTCTGCTGTTATTGGCCCTTTCACTGTCATCGGATCTGGCACCAAAATTGGGAATAACACTAAAATTTCAAATTCCGTTATTGGTGAAGGATGTAAAATTGGGTCAAATGTTATCATAGAGGGATGCTATATATGGGATAACATCAGCATAGAAGATGGCTGTAAACTCCAGCATGCAATTGTATGTGATGGGGTGCTTATAGAGTCTGGGGCTGTTCTGGAACCTGGTGTTATTTTGTCTTTTGAGGTTTGTATCCTTGTTCTATCTATAACTTGCTTGTAGCTATCATTTCTTACTTTTAAAACGGTTTTTCTACTTCACGACAATACTTATGTTGTCATTAAATCTGAGCATCATGTACCAAAAGTTGGTTTATCAAGGAGCACAGTTACTCTTATGTTATGTAAGGTATTGGATTCAAGTTTTTGAATGAAGAAAATAGGCTTATTGGCACAGGTAATTTATCTCCCTTAAGTGCGTCCACCAGACTCAGATTGCTTGATGCCCAAAGTGGCTTCCAGAAACAGAGGGTTTTCATACCAAAAGGCTTGAGAACAATTGAAGTCTTTAGTCTTTTTGTTTTCTATCAGTGTTGTAATGTAAATTATTACACAGATAAGTTTTTTTTTTTACATTAGCCTGTGTATTGCATAGATAAGTGTTTATTTTTACGATTAAAATAAAAATAAATAAATGTCTTTAAATATATAAATTACATTTTAGATTTATCAACAGTTTAAATTGTGATATAAGATTTTTTAAACCATTTATGATTTCTTTTTAAAATGCCTATTGAAATTCAAGAGATAAAAGAGAGTAAATTTGCTATAGGAGTGGAATTTCTATTATTTTTTTCTTATGCTCTATAGATATGAATCTAACAATTTACTTTCATTTTCTTGACCGAGATTATTGTCTTATAAGAAATTCACTTGGCTTCTTGTTTGTTTATTTCAACTAGTCAATGTGAGATCAAAAACATATAGACTGCCTTTTGTCTATAATCTATTATAGATACAGCTTCTGATGCATCCACAAATTTTATACTTCCAGGTTGTAGTTGGGCCGGAGTTTGTTGTACCTCCATATTCAAAAGTATCTCTTTTTCAGCAGCCAATTGAGGAGGACAGTGACGAGGAGCTTGAATATGCTGATAGTACTAGTGGTATTGCTGAATTTTCGTGAAACTTTGAACTGTGCCCTGGAGATATATGCTGATTCTTTATTCTCCTTATATTAAATTAAATAATTAGCTTTGCAAAATGTGATATTGATAGCATACTAAATATTGCCTGGAGTTAACAAAAGCAGAGTAACAATTTTTAGGTTTTAAAACCAAAATTATTACCACTATAACTTTGCCTCCCGTAATTCAAATTTGTTCCATTTAACGCTTCAAACAGGTATTTTGAGCTTGCTAGCTGCTATAGTTTAATATATGAGTTGATTTATTGATTCTGTTATTCTTTAAAAGAAAATTCTTGTGGTGGAAATTTAATAAATAATTACTTTGATTGGAATGTGTTTTTCTTTGATGTCTGTCTACCGATAAATTTATTTTTTGTAGGGGGCGGTTTGTATGTGTTTGGATTGAACTGGGTTTGATTGAGAGAAATCTTTATTGTTTTTCTTGGTTTGATGAGCCAATATATTCAGGTAGAACAATGACCTAAAGGCCCCAAACCCCTTTTCTCACTAGGCTCTGTTGGTCACATGAATTTGACACTAGTATGCTTTGTCGAAAACTGAATAATGATCCCATTTAGATCTAATTACATATCTTTTTTAACCGTTTCACTTTTTATTGGTAACCAATAATTATTGGATAAGAATATTGTTGAAAGACCACAATTTTATTATGATAATTAAGGATCTCATCCTTAATTGTAACATAATCAGGCACTTACATGCTATATGCATTTCGTTCATATTATTTCATCAGTTGAATACTATGATTCTGTCTTCTCATCAGTTTATTAATAAAAGTACATTTTAATAAAGTTGAGGGCCTTAGTTTGTAAGAATGCAATTTTTTTGTTCCTGTTTACCAACAATGACACTTAGTTTGAGTCATAATAATTTGCTTACAGAAAATCTCATAATTTATTTGTCATAAAACGTTTTGGTCCCGAAGGAATACTGCACTCAACTATTGGGTTGTCATCCACTGGATAAACCATTCTAATTGTAGCTTCTATATTATGTTAAATTATAAGCAATTTTATTTTGCTTCAGTACTGTGTATTGATTGATAGAATAAAAACATATCCTAAGTCTTACATCACTTTTGTCATGTATGCAGTCATTGGCAGCCAGGTGGATAAATCAGATGTAGAGATTGCTTCAAAAGTATTGGAGACAAATTTTAGTCCTGCTTCGCAGGTTAGTCACACAAGGCTTTTAGATTTATTGAGTTTTTCACCATTATCTGAGTATGCCTTAACTTGTTCTTGATATGTCAAGAAGATTAAGCTTAGGTCCATTTTAAAAAATAACAAATTACTATTATTTAACATCAACTAAGACCTCACTAACTAGTTTTATAGAATTGAGTTTAGTCGAAATCTAAAAATTATAAGACAAATATTTAATGACACTAATTTAATCACCTCTAATTCCAAGTCATGAGTATTTCCCATCAATTACTGTCCCTTACGCAAAACACTACAATTAACTAGACATTTGAGGCAAAATACATCCACTTAGATGGGGAATGAGTAACTGTCTCATGAACAAAGACTTTACAATAAAGTAAGGGTTTAAAAGAGAGTTGACAGTTAATACATCTGAAATAGGTCCATATTTCTTATAATTAGGACTAAAATATGTAGGTCCATTTCTGATGTGGTGATTGCTAGAGAATAATTAGGACTACAAAGATACATGCTCTAGCGTTAGATATTTTGTTCCCGGTCAACCCTGTAAGTAAAAACTACAAGCTTCAGTCCCTGAAGGTGAATGAGCAAATTTAATGCATTTTGGTGCTTAGATAGCTAAGTTAACGTGTCTTGTCCTTAAAGACAACTAACCATGCGACTAAACTCATTAATTTGCTCCTCTACAGACTAGAAATTTATATTTTGTATGCATAGGGTCAAATAAGCTAGTAATTTGGGCTGGTGACCTTTCTCTCTGCTCCAATAGTCTTAGAGTTCCAATAAAAAGTAAAGGTATTTGATTTTCTCTTGTTCTATCTCTTGCTTACCAACTTTAATATATCCTTTTACACTACTTGCAATAACTGCAATATCATAATCCTTTTTTTAGAGGGAGTACCAAAATGGACCCCACGATTTGGTTAAGGGAATTTATTATTTCTCATTACACTCTTTTTTATTGATCAGCTAGGTATGGGTGGGGCAGGTCATGTTTGGTCAACGTGTGAAGGTGGCCACGAAGAAGAGTGGAGGCACTCAGTGGCACCTATTCCTAAAGATAAAATTCTGGAGGCAATCAAAACTATGGAAGATGATCTGGAGTGTGCTCAGGATGACATTTTTCTCCCACCTTCTGGAGAGCTGAAACCCAATTCTAATGATTCAGATGATGATGATCATGAAGATTCCAGAGATGACAGTTATTACTTTGAGAAAGAGGTTAGAATTTTGGCCTTTAAACCTGTGTCAGATGCATTCTGTGGATATCAGATTTTAAAATTCTCTATCATTTGCAGGTTGAAGCAACCTTTCTTAGGGCTGTGCATGAAAACATACAAGAAAGCCATTTGATCTTAGAAATCAATTCTTTGAAGTAAGTAATACACTTTTATGTATTACTAAAAGTTAAATCTAGACCAATACCATTTCATCTGATTCTCACAAAAACATATAAAGGAATAGGTTCTCGTATCAAATTTCTAAGCCCTTTTCTTTTATCTATATTTTTGTAATCATGGTATTGGTACGGACTATTCATTGTTGGAATCAATGACTAATACCGTTGGGGACCTTGATCACGTACAAGGCGGGTATTCGCTTTCCAACATGGTTTATTCCATATCCGAAGTGACCTCTCCTGGATACCAGCAAAATTTCACGAGTCTTTGTCGTGTGAAAAATTTGTATTTATTTCTCTCTCTTCATGGATGACATTGAGGATGTGTTTGGGTAAAGTTGTGACATGAGAGCCTATATCACATAAGCTTACTGAAATATATGTAGTCTAACCATGAATAGCAATAACTTAGCCATGAAGTTAATAAATTGTTTTTGTGTTGTTCTTAAGTGGGAATTTGGAAATGGAGAAGGCAGACAGTGCTTTAGGGTATAATTTTTTTAATCATGATGATACAAAAGCTGGAGGGGGGAATCAAATGACACCATTAAATGTTATTTGTTTTCCACGGAAACATTGGAATTTGTCTTCTCTAGACCGTCTGACTTCCAACTTTGTTTAAATGTGAGAATTGTCACTCTTGTTTTCTCTAGAAGGCATAATTTCAGCACGTGTGTATTGAACTATTTTCATTCTGCAAGTTTGATATTTTATTATATGATTACACTTTAAAGATACATTAGCTGGGTCTTAATTTGTAGTAATATTGGCTTTATTTATGTGGTAGGTTGTCATACAATAAAGAAACTTCTGATTGTGCTGGAGCTTTATTTTATGCCATGATGAAGTATGCTTTAGACATCCCCCATAGTTCGGCTGGTGAGCTTTTCCTTTTTTTTTTTTTTCTGTTGTCACATAATCTTTTTAATCTTTTCCGTCTATTTCCCTTTTTAGTATTCCTTTCTTATCAAATTAAATTATAATATTTTGTGAAATTTATTTTAGAATTTGAACGTACTTGGAAAACATAGCATTTTGACCTTGTCAGAGAAGGCTATTAACAAAATATACAGAATGGTTTGGATAAATTAATCAACTGAAGGCTCTTTGTTAAAAATTGAGTCAAAAGGGTTAGAGGAATAAACAATTTACCCTAGACTGTTTTCATAGAGTCCAATGGTGTGATGTGATCCATGGAGCTGACTTCTCCTACTGGAGTTTGTTGCTCTTCTGATTTTGCCTTTTTATAACTTTGTACAGTGATTGATTGACATCGAGAATATGTTACTCATTTATAATTGTATCTTTTTGTTTATTATTTTTTAATGGTTGTTTACTGATTTTATTTTTGCTTGGGATGAATATTTTTCAGATGGTTTGCTTCAAAATGTTCAGGTTGTATTTACAAAGTGGAAAAAGGGTCTTACATCCTATCTGAATGACAAAGATGAGCAGGTGCATATGTCAATTCTCTCCCTTTGTTTACGAGATTCATGTTCTATTGTTTAGCAATTTTATTAGAATATTTACTGATAATCTTTTCAATAGTTTTCTTTATTTTTTACTGCAACATTCTGTAGAATTTATATTTCTACGCTCATGATTTCATCATTCAATGTCCATTTATAAGGTTTCAGGATATGAATTTCTTTTGCAAAATTAAACATGCAATTCTCTGCTTTTCATTTCTGCATGTTGGCTGGAGTACTCTAGCGTTGCTGTCATGTTCTCTTACTAATTAAATATCTACATGGGCATGAATGGCACTTTATGTTCTTCACGTAATTTTTAACTTGTTTTGGACTATATAAACTGTTATTTATTTCTGCTGCTAAAGTTAGGATTTTTGTGGCAGTATCAGATAAAATCTCTTATGGATTTGATGCTGAGCGATCTTTGAGCTTGATTATTTCATCTTATACTGGCCTTCTGATTGTCTTTGAAACTATTACTCATTGGGTAAAGAAAGAGAAAAGGCAAAAGGATCTTTGATTGTGTGAGACCTGTAGCACTTAATTAGTTTAATCAGCTTTGAGTTGTTATAGAAGATCTTTTATCATTATGAATTACGTTTGTGAATTGTCTAATGTTTTTGTGAATAATAGAATTTTTCTGAATTGTATACCTTGTGACACCTTGCTTGCTAACCAACCCTCTGCTCATCTGTTTTGAAACTTCACACCAGATTGAAGTAATACTTAAATTTGAAGAAATGTGTTTGGAATCAGCTAAGGAGTTTGCTCCATTGTTCACAACGGTATGCTTACTTTCTGCTAGTTAGGTTTATTGATGTCTCATTATGTTTGTGGGAATAAATGGTTTTTTATATTGTTCATATATTAGGCTTGTTAATATGCGGTGTTTTAAGTTACATCTAATAGGAAACTAAAACGGTGAACTCAATTTTAAATAATGTTATATTTTTTTGCTCAAATAGAAATTAGTTTAATATCAATCATAATAACTTTCGCATTGCTATTCTGTCTAAAGTAAATCACTTAGCAATGTTATGAAATGAATTTTGACGCAAAAGAAAGGTTTCAGAAAGTTCTCATGCTCTCATTCTTGTGTATCTGTTTTTATCATTCAGTTTTTGTCATTTTAACAGTAGCCTTTTCTTTCTGATGTTGTGACTTAATTGCTGCTTTCAGATTTTGCACCAGTTGTACAATGACGATGTTATAGAAGAAAATGCTATTTTGAGTTGGGAAGATGAGAAGAAATATGCTGATGAGGCAGATAAAGTTTTTGTTAAGCAGGCCCAAAAATTCATTCAAGTAAGCAACCATTGTTTTTTTTTTCACACTTACAGAACTAGGTTTTATGCTAACTGCGTTTTCACTATCTATAAGATGCATTACTTTTTTTGGTAAGCCATATAACGTTTCATGTTGTAGTGGCTAAAAGAGGCACCCGAAGAAGACGATGATGACGAGGAATAAGATAGGAATTTGCAAGGTAGTGTCATCTCAGCAGCTTAAAAGGGACTTCACTGCATTCATCTACGCTTTCAAATTGACAAGTTCCTGTGCACATTATGTAAAGGATTTAATCTTAAGGAAATATGAAAGCGTTGGAAGATCGTATCCCTCGAGTTTCGGGTGGTATACCGTGTGCTCACTTACCTGTTAATTTTACCCACTCAGCAGGTTAAGTGATGAAACTTTCGAAATTGGTATTTTGATTCCTTGATCATCATTGTACTCATGTGGTTGAAAAATACTTAGGCGAACTGTAGTAATTATTAGGTTAAATGTAAAAAAAAACTCCAATTTTGGGTCGTGTATGAATTTAATAATTATATAGCCTCACCACATTAGAAAAAAAACTAGCATTACTTCGTCACGAAAATCTACTCCTATTCGTTATTCAGCGTTAATTGAGTAATTTTCGGGTTTCAAATTATAAATCTTTGATAACATTTGGTATCATTATAAAATAGTTTTACACTGGTTCAGTAGTGGTGGACATAGATAATGTTCTACGTTTTTTAGATATCAAAATGAAAATATCAGTTGGCAAAACAGTTTTCATGAAAAAAAAATTGTGTATAACTTAAATTAGTTCTTGAATTGTAACAAAAATTCAAGCAGTAAAGTGAAAACAATCTTTGAGGGATAAAGAACTCATTGTAAATTATTCTATGTAGTTTTATATATTTTCCATGATAATAAAGAATTTGTTTGAGCCAACTAGTATAGTTATATTTATATGTCACATATGATATTAGTATATACATAAAAAATGCATATCCTTAGAAACAGTAAGAAAATATGTATCATCTTTGTATATCATGCAAATTATATACGACAATTTTGTAAATTTCTATAATAATTATACTTACAATTGTTTCTTGGTTAAATTATTTATTTGGCTCCTATAGGTATATATTTCATTCAATTTTGATCTTGATATTAAAAATTTTAACCAAATCTTTCAATTTTCATATTACCATCAATTGGCCACTATCTATAAATTGGCACAATGTTAACAATGGGGATTAATTGATGTTAATTTAAAAATCGAAGAACTTATTATAATCTTTTAATAATATAAGGATTAAATTGAATTATATACATATAGGTTTAAATTGAATAAATTATACAAATAAATGGAACAAAGACTTCACAAATAATATAATTGATTGTTTATTAAAATATTTGCATTACCTTATGTGACGAAAATAATGTTTTGCGGGTGTAAATGAATGTCGAAGTTAGTTGTATACTTTTATTACTAGGAATATTAAATACACGCTTAACACATCTTTATGATTTGTTGCTTTTAAATCACAAAAAAGTGAGTTTTATGTCATCGTCAAAATTTACTTTAATTAAGGCTCTTAAAATGTTACACGAATAGTATATAAGGATTGCAGAAGTATGTTACACGAATAGTATATATGGATTGAAGAAGTATGTTACACTAATAAACAATAAAAATAAGGAAGAATTATGTTAAAAAAAATATCTAAATTACTTTTTTAGTCACTATAATTTTATAATTTATCTAATTTGGTGTACTATTAAAAGCTTAAATTAATTAAATTAGCATTAATTTAATTCCTTTTATTTATATTGTTTGTGTCAATTAATCGAATTGATCAAATTTATACTAATTGAAATTTGGTCACCAAGTCTTTTAAAAGAAATTGGCCTATTTTTTTACTCTTAAAATGAAGTTTAGTCAATAAATTAAGAAAATACACAAAGGAACTAAATTAGTCTCTTCCCCAGGGTGTAAACTAAATCTATAGAGTGAGAGAAACATGAGTTTCTACATTTCTGAACTGCATCTGTAAAGTAGGAAGATGTTAAATTCAACGAAAGCTAGTTTTTTTTCTGTTAGTTTAGAATTGAACGAATACTCACATGTTCAGATTTGATTAAAGTACATCTGAAGTGTGAAATAAAGATGAGTAACAATAAGAATATCATTATTTTTCTGGTTTTATTTCACACGTCATCTCATGGCGCTTATTATGATTAAAATTAACGGAAGAATTAAAACAAGACGCAATTCTGTGGGAGGAAGCAACAGAACAGATCCCAGACATGAGAAGTAGCTACAACCACTGGCTTCATAATACAATCCCAAAGAACAACCATCACACAAAGTGTCCATCAGAAAGCTGGGCCTGGACCCGGGCCCCAAGGCCCAGGAGGAGGAGGAGGTCTACCAAACATCGGGCCACAACAACTCTCCAAGAGACAGCAGCAACACAGACAATACAAACTGCCATCAAAACAAGATACCTAAGTAAGTGGTTTTGTTTTTTTGTTTGTTAAGGTTAGTTGCTGACTAAACAAGTTTCTACCAGAAGAGAAGAGTGAAAGAAACATTTGTATTAAGTAAGTGTTGGTAAAGAATGAAAGTATAATAGAAGTAAAACTGACCAAGAAGATAGAATATTAGATATGCAAGCGCAGATACCACCGGAAGGCCCTGGTGGTGGACCCCAAGGTGGAGGCATCTCTCTTCTTCATTTCTTTCTTCACTTCACTTTCAATATATATATGTATAGAAGAATTGTGGTTTAGGAGAGAAACCATGTTACAGCATGAGAGTACGTCAAATATTTGTTGGGTTGGGAGCCACGTTTCTAAGCTCAACTTCAACTACCCTTCTTTGCTAACTCCACCTTTCACCTAAAAGTAAACAACTAACAACTTTCACTCAAATAGTTTCATATTTGTGACTGCCAAATTGCTTCTTTTAAACGCTCTTATGCTGTCTTTCTTTGGCTTATTTAATGCTTCTGTGAATTCAGTGAGTAGGGACTGTGTTGGATAACATAGTGACAATGATGTCATGACAGAGATGACAAATATATTCAATGGAGTTGAAAAAGATTTGACTTAAACAGAAAAATAATATGTGCAAGAGATTTGTGGAAATGCGAAATGATGGTCCGACAATAATGAATAAATTCGAATAAATAAGAAGATTAAAAATCATAATGATCAATATATTATTGTTGATATATGTCGGTGATTGTGGTGTGTCATGCAAAGAAAAACTTATTAGATAAATTCGTCATAAAAATATTGAAACAAAGTAACACATTCTAAACTTACGTCACTGTTTCTAACTGATATTTTTATAAATATCATTGTAATATATGTTATAGCGAGCAAATTTTTTAAACTAGTGTAATTTTTTTTTGAAATTCTCAAAATGGTATATTTTTTATTTTATTTTCGGATATGGGTAAATTGTACAGAGATTGCACAATGTCATTGTCAATAAATCGTTCTATTATTGCACGATTCAATTGAAGATATATGAAATCGTGAGAAGATAACACAATTTAGTTAAAGGAATGAAATTGTGGAATAAATATATGATTTTAATGAAGTAATTGATTAATTGAAATGGTTACCCTACTGAAGAGTTTAGGATAATAAATTCTTCTACCTTTTCTTTCCTATTTTTTGTTGTTGTATTGGATTGTGTATATAAAATTAAATTATAATTAATGCATATTGATAAAACCCTTTTGGAAATTTTGATGAAAATGTAGTCTTTAAAATTAATTAATTGTCATTTAAATAATTAAAATAAATGTGAAATTAACTTAAATGGAAGAATATGAAGAAAAGTTACTTGTTTTAATTTGAATGGTTTATATGTAAAAAAAATTTAAATTATTTGAATTGATTAGTTTTTAAAATTTATTTACATTTTTTTTCCTTCTTAAAAGTACTTACTTGAACTCTTTTTTTTCTTTTATAAAAACTCTGAAACTTATTTATATTTTTATAAAATATTACAGCAATGGTTATTTTTATAAAAGAAAAAAAATCAGACTGGAAGTAGTTTTAAGAAGAAAAAATAAATAAATAAGTTTGAGAATGTTTATAAAAGAAAAAAAAAAGCAGAAGTAGTTTGAGAATTTTTATAAAATTACAACAATTGTTATTTTTATAAAAGAAAAAAAAAACATAAGTAGTTTTAAAAAAGAAAAAAATATAAATAAGTTTTAGAATTTTTATAAAAGAAAAAAAAAGAGTCTAAGTAAGTACTTTTAAGAAAGAAAAAAAATGTAAATAAATTTAAAAAACTAATCAATTTAAATAATTTAAATTTCTCTATATATAAATCATTCAAATTAAAACGGGTAACTTTTTTTTATATTCTTCCATTCAAATTAATTTCATATTTATTTTAATTACTTAAATGACAATTAATTAATTTCAATGACTATATTTTCATTTTCATCCAAATTTCCAAAAGGGTTTTATCAATATGAATTAATTCTAATTTAATTTTATCTACACAACCCAATACAACAACTAAAAATAGGAAAGGAAAATGTGGGAGAATTAATTATCCTAAACTCTTCCAGTAGCCTAACTATTTCAATTGATCAATTAATTACTTAATTAAAATCGTAACTTTATTCCATAATTTCATTCCTTTAACTAAATTGTGTTATCTTCTCACGATTTCATATATTTTAAATTAAATCGTACAATAATAGAACGATTTATTCACAATAAGATCGTGCAATCTCTGTGCAATTTACCCATATCAGGAAATAAAATAAAAAATACACCATTTGGGAATTTAAAAAAAAAATTACGCTAATTTAGAAAATTTACCGTCATAGTGTGTAGAACATCATTACATATATTCTCGTTTTGTGTAAATGACAATTTTCATTAACTTCATTTCTTTGAATTGATTACTTTTGATGATTGACTTAGGAAGTAAAAATAGAAAATATTAACAAATCTACATTAAATAATTTTTTTTTTGTAAATTTATATATTTTAAAATGTTGATTTCAATTTTTATTTCATCATTCAATGAAAAAAAAGCTCAATTTAACTAAAGTAACAAAAATTATCATAAAAAACCTAACTACATCTTTAAAATATAAACACCTAAATGTTATTTTAAAACATATAAAAAACAAATTTATAATTACGAAATTTGATTTTTAAATTTAAATAAAAAACATAAATTACTAAAATATATAAATAAGTAAAAAAAAAAAAGTTAATCATCCCATGTATAAAGACTTTCACTTAAAAAAATGAAGTCGACAACTTTATTTACAAAAGTCATCGGTACTTCTATTTAAAAAAAATTGAACTCATAACTTCCAGTTTACCCTCACTAAATTCTTCACCCTTATAATAACTTCTTAATGAAACAAGTAAATAAATAAATTTTCATTTCGATTACAAATTTTTTCATAGTAAATTCATTCCCCATAGAATACTTTTTTTTAATTTTTTTTAAAAAGTATGAAATTGATAAATTCAAAATAAAATTGCATTATTTCAATGCAAAATCCTGTACTTTACTGGTTGGACTAAGTCAATCAGTTTAATTAGAAAATCAATAAACTAGTGGTTTAAAAATTGGTGAAATGGTAATCGGTGAGCTAATAAAATTTGTCAAAAATCAAGTCGTAACAAATAAACTTGTAATTTAAGTGACTTAAAAAACTTCTAGTTCATATTTATATTGAGAAAAATAAAAATCGATTTGCTACTTGTAAAAAACGTATTCTTATTTTGAGGGAAATAACGACTAATATAAGCTTTTGAAACTTAATATTTGCATAACGTATTTCTATTTTGAGAAGGATAATACTTCGTGTGAAATTTAAGACTTAATATGTATTCCTATATATTGTAAAAAAATTAGTCAAACATTGAGATTTGGAATGTATATTATGAAGTTATGGTTTATATTTTTACTATTATATTATATATTTTTTATTAAAATATTATTGTATTTATACAGCTTCAACTATGATTTGACTTGGTTCAATTTTAAAATCATTGATAAATACATCCTAAATTTATTTAGTAATGTTACATATCCCTTCTTTATTGTTATGCAGATGTGATTGGAAAAAAAAAGTTAATTGGAGGATTTTTCTTTATTGATAACTGATATAATAACAATAATAATAAAAACAAAGGATTAATACACCACGAGTATAAGGTGTCGGTAGAATTAATACAAAGATGATTAAACATAAAAGAATAGATTCATCATAAATAAGATCAAAACAAATGAATTAAATAGCTTTTTTCTCAATAAAGAGGTAGGAACCATATTTGTGAGTTGTTAAAAATATCTCGATATTAGTATTCAATTTTTATAAAAAAAAAATGAAGACAAAAAAACTCTTGTTCAATTTGCACATCTGATTGGGTTGTTTAATCATGTGATTAGTTAGTCTCCATTCTTCTTAAATGTCGATTTTTCAATAAAAATTTGTTCTTTTTCATTTATGGTTTTTAAAATTTTAAGATAATATATCTTTTCTCAATTATATTAGAAAATATAATAATATATAAACGTATACAAAAAAAAAACAATTAAAAATATATAATAGATAATTCTTCAACCTTCTACCATGCCAGGAATGTATTTATTACATCAAACAGAGATTATCAGATTTCTGATTGAGAATTAATCACATAACATATAGAGAGTCATTTTTTTTGGAACTCAAAGCAACTCCATCCAATGGTAATCATAGAAGAGCTCATGGAGGCCCAGGTGGACCGAATGGGCCTCCCGGTGGGCCAGATGGGCCCCATGGATCCCCAAAGCAATCCTGTAGTAACCAGCAGCAGCACAAAAAGCTCAAGCTGTCCCAAGATGAATGGGAACGAAAACAAAACAAAAATAAAAAAATTAGGTCTACAAATAGCACTGATTAAATACAAAAAATACACACATATTTTCTGTGCCACATATAAATTTCACTAAGCACCAGTTTAAAATAACCCTGTCTGTTTCATACTAATATATGTAATTAAAATTTAAAAAAACAAGCAATTTAATTTAAATTTTATAGATGATAGAACAGAAAATGTCCTTTATATACTTTTTCTTTGACATTTTCACCAATTTTATATTTAGAAAAGGTAATACATTAAGCCTTTCATGCATTCATTTTATGAGTTAATAGGAATTAAGAAATTGTATTGAGCTAACCTTCTAGAATAACTTAAACACTGGAGCACTTACCAGGAGTTAATGAGATCGCAAAACCCACAGAAGAAACCTGGGCCTGGTGGGCCTGGTGGACCCCAACCCGGAGGGCCTCCTGGGCCTGGACCTCCGGGTCCCATTTAAAGCAATTGATTTTGTCTTTGAGAATGAGATTGAGTTCCTGAAAAGAAGGGAAAATATATATATGAAGTTTGAGTTCCTTAGAAATTTATAGGAAGCATGAATTAACTTAGCCTGAAAGCATCTGTGTATATATATTTGTTCACTTTCTTCCAACTAATCTTCCAATTGATTTTAACCTAACTTTCAAACCATTTATGCTCCCTACCTCTTTTGAAAATACTTAAAGTGAAAGGTTGTTACCTAATAACTATAATATTAGAATTTCACAATATGAAAATTGATGAGTTGAAATTACACCTTAGATCATCTTCAATTATGTTCTTCACATAATCAGTTCATTTATTTTTAACAAATTCCATTAATTTTCCTTTAATGGAGGTTTATATTAACAAGTTGTTTAACTCACATAAGAAATATTTTGGTTATATAAATATATATATATATATATATATATATATATATATATATATATTTTATTTAATAAATTTTTTATTATAAAATTTTTTAAATATTTTTTTTATATATATATATATATATATATATATATATATATATATATATATTTTATAATTTCGCACAATCCAAAATCCCATGTGACACTTTATTTTTAAAAAAATAATATGTATAATTTAACTAAATATAACTCATCTTATGTATTTGATTCCTATATTTCCATATTTACTTACTGCATCCCATTAAAATATCATAATATCAAAAACACCCTTACCAGAATATTCAAAATGAGTGGTACAAAGAGTGCTACCAAAATATTCAAAATGAGTGGTACAGGGAATGCCGTTAAGTGGTGTAGACGTTCTTTGGCGACCATGGTGGTAGGTGCTACAAAGAAAGCTTATCCAGCAGCATCATCGTAAGAGGTAAGTGGCTTCTATTTTCAGTATAGAGGGATAAAAGGTTGTTGCAGTATTAGTATCCTAAAAATAGGTTCTGGAAAACGAATTCCAAAATGAGTTACGGGGTGGTTGAAATGTCTTACAGAAAATATTTTCTGTAAAAGATTTTTGTATTATGGAAAACATTCTTCGAAAGAGGGGTATGACGACGAGTGTTTACGGAAAACGTTTTCAATACCTCTTTATGTGGAAAACGTTTTCCATAAACACTTGCCCTCACACCCCTTCTTTTGAAAAACACTTTTCATAATACAAAAAGCTCTTACAGAAAAATATTTTACATAATACAAAAACCTCTTACGAAAAACGATTTTCATAATACAAAAAGTTCTTACGAAAAATGTTTTCCATAATACAAAATCCTCTTATGGAAAATGTTTTTCATAATACAAACGTTTCAATAATACAAAAATATCTTACGAAAACGTTTTCAATAATACAAAAACCTCTTATGAAAAACATTTTCCATAATATAAAATCTTTTTATGAAAAACATTTTCAATAAGACAAAACCTTCTTAAAAAAATATTTTTTATAATACAAAATTTTCTTATGAAAAACGTTTTCTGTGCATTTCACACCCCCACAATCCATTCTTTTTTAGAAAAATGTTTTTCGAAATAACTAACCTCTTTTGTCTTCGTTAACAAGGATATGAATGTTCATTCACACATTCTGATGAGGTGGAGGAAATGTGGGGAGACAGAAAGCAATTGTCCTAATGTCAAATGAAATGAAAATGACTTTAGGCTTCATATTTACAAAAGATTGATTTTGAATGGTAAATTAGTTTTGATTAAAATTGATTTTAAGTGATATGCTTTTATTCGAAAAACCACTAGCAGATTTAATATAGTAACTTCTAATAGAAAACTAAAATTATTTAACTCAATTCATCAACATTAAATATCCAAATATTTACTTAAAATTCTTAATGAATGTTTCAGTACAATGCAACCATAAACTCCAACCATTCACACCTCCTTTTTCAATCATAAATTTCACTACACAATTAGCAACCATAAACTCCAACTATAAATAGCAAACTATTTGTAATTTCAATCATAATTTCACATATTTTCTAGACAACGCATCCATAAATCAATTGGTCACACTGCTTGTAGCAAAGGCTGTCTCTGTTGCTACTTGATTCTTTCTGTTTCCTACTCCGAAGAAATTTCGATAAATAAATTGTCCATAACATAAAATTAACTTATACGCAAAATAAAAAAAATAAAATTTTTAAAAAGTATACAAAAAGAATTCTCTATACAATTAGTTTACACATTAATTTTAATACACAAAAACTCTCTAAAATTTTTTTTAAGAAAAACTTATCCAAATATATCCTAAAGTGATTGCATTTAGTGGGTTTACCTCCACAATAAAACACATTTACATGTAACGGAGAAAAAGTGTTTCCAATTCTTCATATTTTATGCCACAAATGTGAGGAATAAGAAAATAATCAATGGCAGCTTTGAATTCTGACAAGAATTAAATACACAAATCTGAACTGCCAGGTGTGGTTCTGCTATGCTGGAGACCTATATATACTACAAATGAAGGACAGTGGACACAGTTAACTGATTCACAAGTTACTACAAGTAAAGATGAAGGACATAACATCTCTGTCCTCACACCAGATTTCCTTGTTAATTATGCAGGGGAAATAAATGCTTTCGAACCTTTTGTTAGTAAATAATGAAAACTCAAAATCTTCTCAATGAACTCACTCCTGTACACAAAACCTTCCATGAGCTCAAAACAATATCAAATGATGGCTGCCAACCCCACAACATCACCATCATCAACTTTGGACTCGGGAGCATTCGCTGAGCTGCGCTGTCTCACTGAAAACCATAACTTATAGGTTAAAAAATTTATAATATTACCAGCAACGTTATAATATGCCAAAAACAAATAATTGACAAGCATAGCAATATAGGAAAAACTACCCCCACTCAAATCTTCAGTTATCACAATTACAATTACTACCAAACATCAAGAAGCTCTACAGTTTATGGCATTACATCAATTTATTAACTAACCGTTCATGTGCCAAACTATATTTTCCAGAAGTTGGAGAAGTAAAATGCGAAAAAAACAATTAGAAGTCATTGCTTACGTGAAACGTTTGTAATGATATTTACACTTTTCTGTGCTGCAAGTGCTTTCAATCTGTTACCGGTTGCTAATAGAAGTAAGCTTCTCATATGCTGCTTTTGTTCCTTTGGACTGGATGTTTTCTTTAAAGATTCCTCAAAGGCAACTAAATCGTGAGGGGTAATATTGGGGAGAGACATCAAAACCTAAAAGGAGTAACAAAACTATATTACTCAATAGCAAAAGTTTTAGCATCCTCTTCTTTGCAAATGAACTCCAAATGCCAAATGCAGTCAAAAGGAGAAAAAATAGCCAAGTGATGGAAAACAAGAAAAATACTAACCTGCCTGGGAGCTGGGTGTCGATCACAAAGATATACAAATATTTCACGACAAATGGCAACTAGATCAGCACTGGTTATTGCATTTGATTCAAGGGTTAAACCTTGAATAATGGATGTAAAAAGATCTCTAGAAACATATTCGATGAGTTCTGCGTGATTTGTTACTATTGCAAGAACTACCAACACAGAGCAATATGAAGAAATTTTAGTCACAGATTCACCATCCGTCCATGTAAAAGCTTCTAAACATAGCCGTAGTGTTGGAAGGGCCAGAACTTCATGCTTTAGAAGGAAACTGTCACATAAAAGAATTGTGAAAAATAAAGCTCACAAACTAAAGTTACAAAATATGAAAGAACTTAAGTTACGAACAGGTAGAAAGCATACCCAACCATAGAGCATGATGCAACTGTGTCCAAGCTTTTTAGAGTGTCTAATCGACTAACATGACCAGACTGTTCCAAAGAAGGGATTCCATTGTTAAGGGGAGGAGAAGCAATGACAGAGAGGAGTGAACAAATCTCACGAGTGAGATCCCTCAAAATCGTTTCCTCCATCACCTCCACTTTCAAGTCTGATCCACTAAGAATGCTAACAACATCTGGAACCTTTGCTCTACCATCTTGTAGAAGACTAGACCATGAACAGCTAAGGGCTTGCTGAGCATGGATAAACAATGGTTGTAGAATCTTTTCCAGCCAAATCTCCCACATATCCGAAGGACAATTTTTAACCAAAGGAATCAAAGTGGAATGAACAAGCTGTCGTATGTGCCTGAACTCCATCGACTGTATATTCTCCATCAGCGCAACAGAAACAGAGTGCACATCCAAAGATTTGAAAAATGAATCCCCAATGGTTGTTGACAAGCCCAACACATTATATCTTCATATAAAGAAAGGATTTAGTAAAAAGATGGAATAAAAATGCAAGTTTTATCATAGATACATAATTTGCTATTCACAAGGAACTTTATTTCTCTTTTCTAAAGATTTGGTGCAAAACCAATATTGAAGGTGAAGACCAATTATGTTTGGGACAACAGATGATAAATTATAAATGAAAAATAGAATAACATTTGCGTACATACCCACTGTCTCTGATGCCTTTAAACCAGTTTCGTATATTTGATCCATTTGGTTCAGCATATCCTTCTTTATTTATGTCCACCTTAGATCCATCTGCGAGAGTCAATGAACCCTTCGGCAATTTCGAGTTCCCTTCTCCAAGAAGACTTGACCTCTCAGCATCGACCATGACCATTGCAGCTCTTACCTCTCCAGGTAAAGCTTGACTTACAGATGGAGACCAAAGGGAATGTATACAACGAAGTAGCTGGAAAACAAGAATGTGAATTACTTATTAATACAAAGTACAGAGCAAGATTATAAGCATGCCAATCCTTTTGTTGCAAAATACTACAGGAAACATAACATGGCCAGCCTCTTAATGGCTAGTATACATACTTTCAAGAGAGGAGTCACCATCCATGATATGTGAGAGGCCATTGGATTTATTGGAGTTGAATTTGGTGTTGAGTTGTTTTCTGAATTCCAATTGGCTTTCTTCAATCCACTCCTCTTAAGTGCCCTTTCAAAGAATGTCAAGGTATGAAAAATTGACCACATAACAGGTGCTTCAGAGCACAACTGAACCAAACCTTGTGGACCTGACAGATATTTATCCTGCCACTCAGATTGTGTCCACTGATGGCTCAAAGGTTCTAGTAGCCATTTTAAAACTTCTTCTTGCTGTTGAATTCTGAGCCAAGTTTAGCAAAATAACAAGTGGTTAATTGCAAACATCAAAAGACTATCAAACAAGAATTAGCAGAACTATGTCTCCTGTTTGATCCTTACCCAGAAGAAGAAGCCATAACAAGAAAAGCTTCGCCTAAAAGGTTATGCTCACCCTGAAGCAAACAACCCTCCCTTTGCAAACTTGCCATTGTATCAGCAATGCCCTACATATAAAATTGATAAATTAAATAAAAGCTATCTCCTACCAAACTACATTTTAGGAAGCGGAGCAAAATTTTCTCTAGAGCATATATGAAGTGTCCAAATTGTAATGAGTAAAGGACTGGGAAAGAAGATATTAATGCACTATCGATGTCTCCTGACATAGCAACAGGGTGTGCTTATACTAACATCTAAATTTAACAGAATGGTGCCATAAGCCAAACCTTGGTAAGAATTTTGAACATTATCTGTATTGTTTATAAATAACGTACAAACCTTTTCTTAGATAAACCTTAACTCCACTCATGTCTCTGCATATGAAACAAGTTGAAGTCCCAAACTTTATAAGCTATTCAAGCTTCAATATGTCTAGTTGATATCAGACTACATATTTTAAGGCATCCCAAACAAGCCACAACTAGGGCAAGTCAGGGTAACCCCAAGTTAGGCAGATTTTCAACATGTGCACAATTATGCAATGCCAATGTAAATTTTGATATTAATGGACTCTTGGCTTTCTGCCAGATCTTTATTTTTAAAGTGTGGAACTAGGTCTCACTAATTTAAAAAATTGTAGTTATAAATAGGACCTACCATTGGAACAAAATTCAAAATGGTGCCCCTAATAAGTTATCGCAGGCTGGATTTAGGGACCAAACTAAAAATATGTGTACAGAGATCCATTACAAACATTTGGGTTCCTATAGTTTGAAAAGTATAAAGGTTTGCCATCAGAAATTTTGACCATGTTTAGCTTCTTATTGCAACAAGAATAACCACCTGCTTCTGCTAGAGTTAAATTCACTTACCCACATCCAATTAAACTTCCATTCTTAAGTTTGAAAGTCAACTTCAAGTTTTGAAAGAGATTTGGCTAATAAAGTGAAATGGCATTATATACTAGTATATTCACATGTGAGGAAGAGGACTGAAGTATGAACCGAGAAGGTAATGAACAGAAGACAAATATCAGAGCACAGAGCATGAAAACTGATTTCAATATATGATAACAGATCTCAAGTCAAACTAGAAATTCAATCTTCAAGATATTCATACAAAAATTGTAGAGACTAAAAACAACAAAATTTTAGTAATCACGTTACAGCACAGGTTGCTTTCAACATTAATATTATTGGAAGATATTAAAAGATGCGTTAGCTAGTTCAGTATGAACACTACAGTAGCCAATTCTTCTTATGCTGCGACTCAACTTACGTAAGATTAATTTACAAATAAATTAAGGTTACTTTCGTTGAATAACAAGCTTTCTCCTCTAGAGCCCCTCCTCTGTAAATTTCATATTTAAAGTGCAGTCCTTTTATATGTAATTGTCTCATTCATGTACACAAGAAACAATTCCCATTTATTTGACACAACCAGCTAATTATAGTTTTCCATCAATTGGTGTTTAAAGAAGTCACCTTCATATGAGGTAAAATGCTCTTGTCAGCAGCTTTTGCTATCCGAATAAATGATGTACAGATCTGCAGCCTTGCATGCCGTGCACTATGCATTGATGTATCCTATCAAGAGACATATAGAATTAAACTTGCACTAAATTTCTCAATGGTTGAAACCAATAATAAAAAACGGATTGTTCAGGAACCTTGATTGTAGTTGGTAGAGATGTTAGAAGTTCAAATAATTTATTAATAACACTCCCAACAGCATCAGGGAAATACTTCAGAAAGGGGCCCATAGCATCCAAATAGTGAACAAGTACTTCAACAAGTGCTGGCTCCGTCCATTTTAAGGAAATTAATCGTTGAAGTATACCTACAAGACACAGTAAGCATAACTATAGCACAGGAATAAGTAGAAAATTCTAAAAAAGTATAATTTGGAAGATTAACTAAAGTAACCTTCAAACGTTCTACATAATGCAAACTGGACTTCAGCATTTGTCTTGGTGAAGTCATTGGATCCATCAAAAACCGCATTTACAACACCCTCTATAGCCAACTGCACGCTTTCCATCACAGCTAAGTCCTACAATAACAAAAGCAGAACCCATAACAGATAATTACATATAAGGTAGAAAAGAAGGTGGGGGGATCACACCTGACACAGATTAAAGTATCCACGACATTAAGAGTATATTTAAAATTGGAATGGAAGGTATTTATACCTGTGTCGGTGCTGGGGAAAGTAAGAAACCTTTAATGACTGTATCAATCTTTTCAGATACCTTAGTAGCAGCTATCAGGGGTTTGTAAGAAGAAACAAACCTTATTAACTCCAACTGTTTTAATAAACCATTCATCAGTTAAATATAATTTGAAAGGGTTAATTGAAGAAGAATAGATTTGGAAGAAGAGAGAGATATAAATTAAAGATACCAATGCAGAATATTTGAGTATATGGATACAAGACTACACGCGACTTGCTCATAAACCAAACATTTAAACTAATATATGCTCACTCTCTGTATTTTTCAACTTCCTCAGTCGTGCAAAATTGGTCTGGGGTTAAAAAGTCAATGTTACATTGCACAAAATACTTTCTCTGTATCTTTTACAGGTTTAAATGTCCAAAAGTCAAATTATTAAAATATTGGAAAGCCATAAGTGGTCCATAACTCATGCAGTAGTAACCCATGCTGCATAAAAGTTTACTTAAGATTCACATAAAATCAATTGAAACATTGCAAGCAATTAAACTATTAGTTACAATTACTATCTTGGAACTTCAAGATGAAAATAAATAATAATATAAGAAGTTAATAACTTCCGTACAATACATTAAAAAAAACATTCCTGTAAACAGAAGAGAAAGAAATTGTATATATCATGTGATGAAAAATATTATCTGACTTCACATGTGAATGGGACATACCAATCTTGATCGATAAAGGCTGAATGTTCCCTTGCACTCAAAATCTTCGCTCCACAACTCCAATACTCCTAAAGTAATGGCAGTCTCATGCATAATTTTTTCTCTCTTCAGCATGCGAGGGAAAGATGTTTCCAAAATTGCACCACAAAAATCATCAGTCACAAAGCTTAGAGTCTTTTTCTTTGCATTTTCAACCTCTCCAGAACCTGTGCTACTAACAGCTGAACTGTCAGCAGCTGAATGTGTGGAATTTTTTGGCTTTGACATCAAATCCCTCATTAGTACCTACAGGTAAACATTTGAGGAAAGAAATGAGATATGGCCATTTGATACACAGTATTACTGACTATTCACTAAGAAACATGGAACACCATCAAACAGTACTTTTGTGAAGTATTCCAACATACCAGCCAAAAGTGCATGGCTTGAAAATGAATAGCAAACTTGAAATGTTGGAAAAATCCCAGCATCTGGAGAGAAACAAGAGAAATTAAAATGAAAGGATAAAATAAAATACAAGAGAAATGCATGCTCCTGTAAAATAGTAGTAAAATGAAAAGGCAAAAATTTGTCTCCGTGCAAAGCAACATACATGTTATCCTGGATAGTGGCATGGAGCAACTATCCCAAAACCACTAAAGAAGGATGACCAGTATTATCAAAATTCTAGATATATTAAATATTTTATAATACATATATAAAATACCCAAAAAGATACCCATAATTGAATGCATATATGTCCAAAGGATAAGAATTAAGTCATAATTTTAAGCTAATATAACTTTAGGCTAAGCACAGAACTTCATAACAATATATAAAATAAAACAAGACAGAAAGAAAAGATAACATAAGGTTACTTGTATGAATTAGACAGTTAAAAAAAGAGAAAACAATACTAAAAGTTAACAAAAGTTAAAAACAGAATCAGAAAACACCGGTTAAAAATGTAATAAAATTTAAAAAGAATTAAAATATGGCAGAATTTAAAACATAATTAGAAAAAATAACAACTAAATCAGAACTAGACAATATTTTTAAAAATATAACAGAATTTTTTAAAATAAAAACAAAAAAAAATAAAATGAATAATAGATGTACAAAAATAAATAAAAATATAACATACTTAAAAATAAATAAAAAATTAAATGTTAAAAATTAAAAAAAAAAAAAAAAAAAACTTTCAAAGTGAATAAGTGTATATAAAATAATGTACAAATATAGAATTATGTTTTTCCACTAATTATCTTGTTTTAGAAAAAGTATTTAATCCATCTTAAAATTTAATTAATTTTTTATTAATAAAATATAATTAATATTAAAAACACAGATAAAGTGCTCCGACCTATATAAAAAAAAGTTTATGTAGAAAAACATTAAAACTAAACATTCATTCTATTTTTACTCCTACAAAAGAAATTAATCTATCCACGCTGTTCGCTGATAATTGCTCTAATTGCTCTTATGACTTTTAATCGAGAGAGCTTCTTCGTGCACCTCCATAATATCGTCCAGCACCTCTATATGTCCACTTGGAATTTCGTTATAATGCATCGTTCTCACTTTTAATTCCACTGCACCCTCCATCCTCCACTCATTTTTTTTTTCTGTTTATTTGTTACAGTTACAAATTACGGGTTTAATTTAGTTTGAAATTAAAAATATTGTGATGGTGCATCGAGGACGTTGTGCATGACAATGGGTAGCTGAGAGCGTTTTGAAGTTTAAATTTTTCTCGACCTCCATTCAAAATTTAAGTATCCTTTAAAATATAAGATTTGTTATGTGTTTTTATATGATTTTGTATAATTAGGTAATATATGTCACCAACGTAAATTTACAGACTTTTAGATTCTAAAATTCGTAAATATATATGTAATATATTTATATTTTTAAATTATATAATTAAACGTCATTCAAAATATATTTTCTCTTACAGATTTTACAATCCTGAAAACAAATTTTCTGACAAATTTTACTTTGAAAAAAAATTCTTTTAAATTGAAAAATCTGTAAAAAGAAAAAAATACATTTTAGATGATTTTGAGATTGTCTAATCTAAAAGTATAAACATATTACGTATATACTTACCGATTATGAAATTAGAAAGAAAAAAAAAAAAAATCCGAAAACAGACTTCGATGACCAAATTGCGTCGCAAACCGCCATCCACTGCCTTTGTCTACTATTACCATGACCACCGCATCACGTCTAACAGTTGCCTTCGACCGCCGCCCCACGCAGGAAATGTATTCTTAAAGCTTTCAAATTCTTAATCATCCTATGACGCCTCAAACGTATTTTAATTTTAATAAAAATATTTCCGTCTTTTTATTAAGGTTGAATTTTAATTTAAACAATATAGAGATGCCGGATGAGATCATGGAGGTGCATCGAGGTGCATGAAGACATACCTTAGCATATAAACTATGGCAAAAACTTCCTGCACTCCGTTACTCTTCAATTTAAAAATAAAAGAAAATACTCTTAATATTATGTCATTTTAAATTCTGTTAGGTATTAAAGTATGAGTCTAAATTTTACATTGAGTAGAATAAGAAAATTGAGCAACATATAACAAGAAGAACCACAAACCTAATGCCTTAAGGTTTTGAATTGAAGGTGGTGTGACTCTTGTCTCATTCTTGTGAGATCTCTCCGGTTTCTCTCTCGGATTCTCCTAACAAATCGGTATCAGAGTCGTTGGCTTGCGGCTTGGGCGAGTACAGTTTGACCCTGTATCGAAAGTCTTCCTGATGGAGATATCAGGCAAGCGTATCCCGTATAAGTGTGTAAATGACGGTACAAGTGAGGGGTCATGAGTAATGTATTCGGGTTGAGAGTGTATCAATGTGGAGGATGGACTCTCGCTTGAGGGGGAGATTGTTAGGTATTAAAGTGTGAGTCTAAATCCCACATCATTGGGTAAGAATGAGAAAATTGAGCAACATATAAGAAAGAAGACCCACAAACATAATGTTTTAAGGTTTTGAGTTGAAGGTAGTGTCATTCTCTCATATAGGTTAACTCTTGTCTCATTCTTGTGAGATCTTTCCGGTTTCCTCCTCGGATTCTCCCAACAAATTCATGCAAGGATATTTTTTCGAAATATTTTGAAAAATATTTCCCGTTATATTCTACAAAATATTTTTTGAAGTAAAGTCTGTGTTTCGAAAAATGTTTTCCAAAAAATAATTCTAAAAAACATATTTTTAGAAAATATTTTTTAAAATATAAATTTTACATTCTGTAAAATAGTTTTTAAATATTTTCAGAAGACAATTTTAAGAAGTTATTCAATTATGGTGATGGAGTGCAGGAAAAGAATGATGGGTGCAGGAAGTTTTTGGCCTAAAATATTCTATCATTGCAGCTTGGATGCATTGACTAAAGTGATGCCTCTTCACTTGTGGCTTTCGATAGGTACAACGTCTAAACATTAGATAAGGGGATTAAACATGTGAGGAATGAGACAAAGTAATCACAGAATGTACCTCAACTAGATTTAACTAGTAGTATTCAACTTAAGGGAAATTAACTTCTGATTTTCCATACTAAAGTAGCAAAGTAGGGTAAAGGAGACAAAGGCGTTATTAAACTAGTGAAAAATCAACAATTTATGTCACACAATTTTAGTCTAACCAAGACCCTGACGTTAAAAGACTACGGTGGCTTTTCCTTTTTTAAATAAAAGCAAGTTTTTGACATGGGATTACATTTGGGTGATGTAAAGTTCAAAAGATTTTACATGAATTTTGGATTTTACGTCTGATCAAAGAGATATGGTGTAAAATTTCTTCAAATGTTACATGTTTTCTTTTTCTTTTTCTTTTTTTTTTTCATTTTCTTTCTTGTGAAAACGATGATTTTATGTTGTTCTCTTTGTGGCATGATGCGACAACTATATTAGAGGCTTTATTGGTAACACTAAGAGTGATTTTCTTCGTTATTTATCACTGGTTTGACACAATAAACATCTTTGTTCGATTAGATTGAGATAATATTTTTCATTGAGGTTAGTGGTATAAATCTTATGTTTATTTTTGAAATTGATATTGTAGTTGTTTTTAGGAATCTTAATAATGACAACACACGAAAGTCTCCCTTAAATTGTTACTTAACCAATATATTAGAATTGTTTTGTGTTATTTAGATACATAAACTTAAAAGTTAATATTAGAATTAATTTATTAGTATTGATGTTTATTAGATATTTAAAATTTAAATTTGTAACTTAGGAATAGAAAACATAATAGTGACTACAAGAAAAACAACCATTACCAACGAAAAACAGATTTGTATCCATCATTAAAATGTCATTACTGACAAAAAATTTGTAAGTCAATTTATTGACAAATCTGTTAGTAATTATCAACGGATATTATGATAAAAAATTAATTGTCAAATTATCCATTGGTAAATCCATCAATAAATTGACTGCTATTTTATCGACTAATTAAATCCATCGGTAATAATAATAATAATAAGATTTTCATAATAATAATAATAATAAAAGTATGACAAATAAAACTTTTTTGGTACATTAGTTATAGGTTATATCAAGTTGTTCATAGAACTTGGGTTCAAAATTTTTCAGTAATTCCCATTTATCGACGAATTTTTTCGGTTGATAATTCTAATTCTTTTTTGTCATGTTAATTAATTATTTTAGTCCTTAGAAGTGACTTAAATATCAAATCATTAATTTATGTATTTAGAGATTAACTTATACGTAATTTATATGATATATTTTATGAAAATTATAAGAAAAGTTTAGATTGATTGTAAAAGTAAAATGTATTGTAATATTTTTTGGTGTTGTATGTTTTTGTTGTACTAAATTTATTTACATTAAATATTATTCAAGCACACAATGAGCAAATCTTAGTTTTTCCATCTGAGATTTAGTGCAAATGGTTAAACATTAATCATTTGTATTTCTTGAATTATTTGATTGGACAATTCGAGAGAATTATTTTTCATAATTTGTTAATACATACCATACACATTGTAAGCCTGTGCTTAAATTTGATAAAAATATTAGTCCAAACCATTTTTGTGTTTTTCTTTGTATACATACTTGATTGTGCTTATTTGTGACCCCTATTTGTTGTCTCTCTCATTATCAAGAACAACGCTTTCGTGTCAATGAAAATTCAAGATAAACTCTATTATACAACACTTTACTTAGTTATTTACATATTGTACAACTAGTTTACTTATTAATTCCATTCTTTTACATGCTACTTAAAAAGGAAGCAAAGCCATTAAAGGATTGTTATAGATAGTGGATGGGAGGTAGAAGGTAACCACCACTATACCATCAAAACTGAAGGGAACATCTTCAAAGGCCTCAAAAGTGAAGACCGTATTAGCCTTCCCACTAAAGGTCATTGAACTTTCTATTTAATCGGTGCTCCACACCCTCTAGAAAGTATGCAGTAATAATGACAGAAATGGGGATGAT
>Ga0209700_100630_pt1 | contig 68672 bp, 43 predicted proteins | sample SiratroredBW_FD_187528 | JGI IMG/M metagenome (GOLD analysis project Ga0209700, IMG submission 187528) | Root nodule microbial communities of legume samples collected from California, USA - Siratro red BW (SPAdes) (version 2) | ecosystem: Host-associated > Plants > Roots > Nodule | place: USA... | reverse complement strand
TTCAATAATAAAACTGACATCTGCTACTAGTTCGAGCTCATCAAATTGTTCACATCACAAAGAAAAAGTTACAAGGGTTATTATTTTCTCACACAATTACCAAAGCTGTTTTTTTTTTTTTTTTACATTTTGTTGTTGTTGTTGAACTCCAATGATTGAAAAAGTGATCCATAAGAAGTGAATTGATTCAGCTTTCACCGTTGCAATTATACATATTCACCGCTCTCAAAGGAACAAAAAGGGAAAACCAGAGAGGTAATTAACTAATCAAATTGGTAAGACATCAATCTAAAACATAAAGCAATTGAGATGCAAGTGTCACCAACCAACCCAGTTGAAAATAATTTCTTTATCTGCGTGTGTCCAACGTGCATCTGCTAACAGGGTGGGCCCCACCACCCTGCATGTGTGCCACGTGTCCAATCCAGCCCATCCCAGAGTGAGCTAACAAGGATCCATTATAAGGCCTACAATTGTTGCAGTGTCACACTGCACATTTTAGCCCTTTGCTACAAACCCTAACTGGGCCACAATAGTACAGCTTCTCTCATTAAATTCACCACCTCAGTGTACTCACACCTTCACCATATCATCCATTTTCTGTTCAGTCCCCTCTCACCATTCCTTTCACATTTCCATATAACCTCTTCAAACCTAGGGCTAAAGCTACTACCTACAACTTCCCTTCTTTGTGCTACCTTACTCTAAGCCTTATATACATAACTCATCTTTCATATATTATTCAAATTCAAACATAATACCAAAACTGATCTTTGTTTGCACATTGGCTCTTTGTACTAGTGGTTTAATTTGAATCTCAGGAATAAGATAGCCAGAGAGAGAGAGAAAGGAAATTGAAGATATGGGGCATCACTCTTGCTGCAACAAGCAGAAGGTCAAAAGGGGACTATGGTCACCTGAAGAAGATGAAAAACTCATCAACTACATCACAACTTATGGTCACGGTTGCTGGAGTTCAGTCCCAAAACTTGCAGGTAATTTTATTTATCACTATTCTGTATATGCAGCAAACTCTCATTTTTCTTCATTTTGTAAAAAAAATTCATCAACTTCTTAATTACCTATATGGTTAATTATTTTCTGAAGTGCAGGCCTGCAGAGGTGTGGAAAGAGCTGCAGATTGAGATGGATAAATTATCTAAGACCTGATTTGAAACGGGGAAGCTTTTCTCCTCAAGAAGCAGCACTCATTATAGAACTTCATAGTATTCTTGGCAAAGGTTTTTTTTTTTTTTTTTTCTTAAGAAATCTCCTTTTAATTTCTCCTTAATAATAATTTCCCCGTTAATTGCTCTTTTTGATGATGATCAAAGGGAGCATTATTATATGAAAAAGTTTTGTTTGTTCACTTTTCTTAGCAAGAGGGCATTGTTTTGGACAGGTGGGCTCAGATAGCGAAGCACCTACCTGGAAGAACAGATAATGAGGTGAAGAACTTTTGGAATTCAAGCATAAAGAAGAAGCTGCTTTCTCATGATGTTGTTCCTTCTTTAGCCACATTTTCTGATATTCACGGTCTTGCCAATGGTTCCATGGAAAGTTTCTTCCCTTTAACTGACAACACCATCCTAAACTCCCATCATCACTTAGACCAGCTCTACCTTCCCATCATCCCAACCCCAATCCTACAAGCCTTTGATCATCTCAACAATGATATCAAGATTGACATAAACAACTATAATAATAACACCAATTTCCTACATTTTCAGAATCCAATGCCAGAAACAGTGCCACCATCCAACAATATCATTCCATCTTTGTATGAATTAGATACATGGTCTTCCTTGGGGTGTGTACCTATTCATCTTAATCCAAATCAAGAAAGTCAAACAATGATCACCAAAAGTGACACCACCCCACACCTAATTGTTGAGAAATTCATCAATCCAAGTACATGGCAGCACCACGCTGTGGAACCAACCACTGATATTCTGCCAAAAGTGTGTGAGAGCATCGAGGATTATGTCTGCAGCATCATCCCATTTTCTTCTTCTGCCAATTCACTACATCAACATGAGGATGCTGCTTTCTGTTACACACCAGGTATTTCTGCACAAGATCAAATTGCTGTACCAAACCAAGTGGAGTACATCGATGCCATCATCATGTCATCGTTGCCATCCTCAACAACATCATCTTCATCAGTATCACTCTACCAAGCAGAAAAAGAGCCACAGAAAAACCTATGATTCCTTCAAGTTGGCTGTCATCATCAAAAGCATTGATTACTATTATATAATAGGTTAAATTTATGTATATATAGTTGAGTAGTGGGAGTCTTGTGATGAGCTCTATTAATTCCACATGCATTTAATTTGTCTTGAATTTTGGAATAAGAGGGTAGGTGGATCTCCTATTGGCAAACCTCTGAGCCATGCTAGTTCTGGCTCTCTTCCATTAAACGATGTTTGCTGATGTTCCATAAATATATATGTAGGTTCTTTCACATGTTTGTCGACTAAAAGTACGTATCCATGTATGATTTTTATTTCTCTTGTGAAGTGCTGGATGTTGTATAACAATCATATGCATAGTTGTGCACTTTAAGTTGACTCATCACCCTTTGTTTTCCTCTCTCTTTCTCTCTCTCTATGACAACGTTATAACAAAGACAAAAACCGTACAAACACCATAGTCAACTTGTTGGCACTTGAGGCCAAAGTGCCCTTACATGTGACCTAGCTAGGCTAGGGTGTTCTGGCAGTTATATGACATACCATGTTATGATGTGATCGCTTAAACCAGCAACAACCAATATGAACTGATAACTATTAAAACAATACCAACTAATTGTGATTGAAGAGAACAATTTCACAACTCTTGATCTATGGCACAGATGGGTATCATATCAACATATACTTCTTTTTGCATCTTCCACAAGTTTGCTTCAAATTTAGCTATAGAAACAAAGTCTTTATCTTCCATTAGAGAAGAAAAATCCTTTTACTTTTGCATGGTACCGTATATATATTTGTATGGGACCATCCTATCTTGAGTCTTGACATTTGCATTATCTGGAGAAAATTTGATCTTGCTTATACTTTGGTTAAAGTTTTAGAACAAAACGTCACTTCCAGTCCTTTGAAAAACGAAAGAAGAGTGAGAAAAATAGAAGATTGATCAACTGAACGTTTAAGGGGAATCTATCTATATCTATATAGAGAAAGAAGAATTTTTTTTTCAGGTAAATTAATAAGAAATAGCAAGAATTATTAAATTAAACTCCCCCTTCTAATTTGATATCGAAATTAAAGTAAAATTGGCGATCACAACTATTTGAAAAAGTCATTTACATGTAACAAGATTCAGGTTTCTTGTTAAACGAAGTTAATTTGAGTAATTTGATTGATGATGTTTTTATATTTCAGATTTACATATATTTTTTCTTAATAATAAGAGTTCTTGATATGCTTTATCAGAAAAGTATTCAATTTTTAATTAAATGGAGAAAAATTTTAAATATTTAAAGATTACGTAATCGCTTTAAAGGGGATCATGATTCAATATCTTTCAAACTTTATCATATATTCATTATTTACAATACATTATTAAGAGCCGTCCATCAGTTGATTTACATCAGGTCCCATTTTCCATCCTTGTTTTTTTTAAAAAAGAAGAAGAAGAAAAAAACTTGTTTTTCCACTATCGTAAGATACATGTTTATTAAGTGATAAGATATTTAATATTTGGCTATAAAAAAAAATCTTTAATATTTGAGGATTAGTAGTCATTGGCTTCTCTAAAATACAAGATGCCTGACCCTATTATCAACATAAGGACAAATTGTTGTGTGTTTAAATTATGTATTTGAATTATAAGATTGTATGCTTAGTCTGCGAGAACCACATTTTCTCCCCAACTCCAACCTCCCATGCATTTGCTTCATTTTGATCTACTTTTCACTCTTCTATCTTTCGAACTGATTATGTGTAAAACACAAGTTTTATACTAATCATTAGAATTCATGATATATAGATGACTTGGATTGATATATCTTTTAGCATACTCTAACAAACAGAAAAGTTATTGCCAATTAAAAAAGAGATATATTCCTTTATTGAATCATCATGATGTTTTGAAGAAGCAAAGAAGATTTCATTTCAGGTTGATTAATCGATGTCATATTAATCTTATTTGAATTGGTTTTCGCATGTTAAGAGAGAATTACATTTTATTGATAAACTTTGTGTTATTTGTAAAGTTAGAAAAAAATCGAGTTAATTAATTATTTTTTCTAAACTTAGGAGGACGTTAGTTTTGTTTTAAGATGATTGATAAATGGATAGGTGTAGTTTTGATATATCAATATTCAACAAAGTTATATTTTTAAGGCTTTTAATTAATTGGCTTCAGTAACAAATTTAATCTCGCATGGAGTTGTATTTGGATGGTTTGCATTTAAAACATTTAGAAGTTTAGAAATAATATGTTATTCAAGAACCTTAAGTTTGATGCAGTGGGAGTGTTTATTCTCATTCATAATAAAACTTGGACATGGGTTAATAGGAAAAACACAAATACCCCATTTACATATTCTGATTGATACCTTAATCTCGATTGTATCAAACTAATCACCTAAATTACACAGATTTGTATGATTGTTGGAAAGGATGATTGATGTTATTATATATGTTGTTAGTATGACTATTATAAAAAAATGTGTTGAGGTTGAGGATGGGAAGATTGAGAGGTCTGTGATATAATGAACAACTTATGTTGAACGTAACTATGATATATCTTTTTGTTGTTAATCACTGTATCAGACAAAAATGTCTAGATTTATCCCTTTGTGGTTTGTAATTATTGCAGGATTGTAATCAAATATGACAAAGTGTACAAAAGCAAAAACAATAACATGAAAGTATATTTTCAGTTTCAATTATACTATCTAATTATAACCCCTAATGCTTGTAAAAAAAGAGCAAATATGTATCAAAGTGAAGAGCATGATACAATCCAAGGGTTGTGTTGTACAGTGAAATCAGTTACAGTCAGGTAATAATGGTTGTCTCGTACCAGTTTGCAGATTTGTTTAAACATATTGCATAAAGTAGAGGTGCATAAAGTAGAGGTACGTTGATATGGGAATAATGGATGAATACTGATTGTTTGTGGCAGGTACAGGCTTGTATACGATCAAGGTTTGAGGAACTCATTTGTAATGTAGTTCAAAATGGACAATACATATTTGTTATTTCCCAATCATATATTTATTGAATAAAAAAATTGATTTCATTGTACTGAATCTTTTTACTTTTTATTAACTTTTTTGTAGACTTAAGAAAAAACAACACTCTAATTTATTATTTTTGACAACTCTGTTTTGATTAAAGAGTTAAGTGTAAAAGGGTTAGACATAAATATCGTTATAATAGATGTATTTGAAGTTATATATGCATTTTGGGTACACATGGATACTTAAACGAAATTATATAAGGATCGGAATATCTTAGATATTTCTTTTATTAATTTATTTTTTATTGTAAAAAAATTAAAAAACCAAAAATAATGTTTTGTAGAAATACAAAGCTTCAATAACCAAATGGAAATGTAAATTAATTACTATTACTTGCAGTCAAACACCAACCAGTTATGTATCAGTATCTTGCCCTGATAGTAATGCTTGTTCTCTCTCTCAGAATTGTTATTGAAACTCCTTGTCAATTTTTCTGTCACGTTCCTTAACATTCGCTTTCTTCACTTAAAATATTAACCCAATCATATTAGATAATTTAAAGCATATACAAGGCACTGTAGGCTGATCAAAAAGAAAAAAACAAGGCACTGCGGAGAGACAAAAAGGGACTTTTGAGTTATAATTTGTATAATTATATAGAAGTTATGTTTAAGAGGTCTAACATATAACATGTTCATTATCATACGCCAAAAAATTGTGAATGAACCAATCAGAATATCTATGATTCAAGTCACCTAATTTGAGTGATTTTTCAGTTTGAAGTTGGGAGCTCAACCCGAACAAGCGAAACAGTATTCACACATAATTGTAAAAGTGTAAACACAATGACAAAAAGACAATGCATAAACGAAGAAAAACTTAGGGTTATTATTCTTAACCTCACATTATAAAAGCAGCAGTAAATTAAAAGAAAGGTTAAAACATGTTGGGAGAGAGAAATGATAAAGTTCCAAACTTAGAATGGTTGTGAGATTCCATTGGTCGTCTTGTTGGTTTATACCCATTTGCTGTCTTTCTCTTACATCTTGTCCCTGTTTCCACTTCCTTTTCTTGTGTTTGCCGTTACCTAAGCACAGTGAAGATACTAAAACAGGTTTACTGTCCAAGCTAACAACCTCAATAACCTAACTAGGTCTGATTTTTCTTGTCATGCAGTTAGTTACCCTTCTTGTTCAAAGTGGAGATTCATATCCAAGAATGAGTTTTCACTACTGGTTAAGTATAAATTTTTTACATCTGATATAAAAAATCAGAAATTTACAATATAGTTTCATTTTATCATAAAAAGACCTTTATGGGTGTAAAGAAAATTCATGCAGAAAATGAGTAAAAGTGAATGAAATTAATTATTTTGACAGTGCTTGGGAAAGCATGATTGTGGTGAGATATGGAATCTTCTGAAAGAATCTAAGTTAGGGGGACAAAGGTCCTTTCAATCATGGAATGATTGTGGCATACCTACCCGTTTGCCTTTTTCTTCTTCTCCGGCTTCATAATTAATTATGTTTGGATGAGCATGAATTTGTATCCCTGATCTTGCAAATTGCAATAGAAAAAAAGAAGACACAGAAAGTTGGAGAAAGCTCTTCTTTCTCTCTTGTTCATCACAGTCGGCACCGCGTGAGTTCAATAATTTGAAGGTCCCATAACCATGGAAGTGGACTCATGGCTCTATTTTGACACAAAGGGTGGGCCTTGTTTTTCACTCTAATCAACTTTTCATGGCTCAGAATCTTAGAAAGTGTTCTTTCTTATGGGCCAACTGTCTTCACATCATTTCATTTCATTAATCTGGGAGACTTTTCTTCGCAGGAATTGAGCAAGAAAGTGAGGTGAGAAAATTATAAGAATAAAGGCTGCGTTTTCACACTCTAACCTACCCCTTTTGCCACATCAATCTTTCTTCATACCCCTTTATTTCATTTTCTTCTGTTATTATGCTTCATCTCCCCCTTTCCAGATCACAAAATGACAAGTTGATTAGATAAATTCAAAGTAACATTACCAAGATTCAAACCTATATTAAACCAAAAAAATTTATCTTTTATTTATTGAAGGATAAAATTATTCAATTAAAAAATGATAAAAAAAATTATCATCAAAAGGGGTGTGTTTTTTTTTATATAATGATAATGATATAAATATATAAGTTTCTGTTATTTTTTGTTGTTGTTCACTTAAGAATTGAATTTGGATACCGGAGACTTCTACTTTTAAACAAATTATTAACTTGAGACAGATTCCTTATTAATTTATATTTGTATTCTGTTTACAGATGTGAACTTACACCTCGTGATCAGCCATGCTCATAAAGTAAGCAGCATGTGTTTCATCTGCATTTTACAGCAATTCATCCATTTTATGAACCAAGAGTAAAATTGAACCATTCTCTTCAATATTTAGTAATGAAAGATTTGATTCGTTTTGCTTTGGAAAATCCTCAAATCTTAGCGAGAAACTTCTGTACTGTATATCATATATTCTCTATTATTGAGATCTTGAAATATATTACTTCCAACACTTAATAAATACTTAATATATCAACAATCTCCTTATTACTTTTATTTTAAAATTTATTTATTAAATATTTTTTTTCTTTTTCATACTAGTTACATACACAAATAAGTATAATTAAATAAAAAGTTGTTAACTTCTCTCTTAATAAATATTAACAAACTTTCTTGATAAATAATAAAAAAAATCTAATAAATATTAAAAAATAACAATATTTTTTTCAATTAATATTGAATTAGTTATAAAAATTAAATATTTAAAAATAATATGTTAAACTGAATTTTTAAAATTAATCATATTAAATTATAAATATGTTAACAACATTCAACATTATTTTTATTATTATTAAAAAAATAAAATATGAGAGATATATTTATATAAATATGAAAAAAAAAATATTTAATATATAAAATAACAAAAACATTATTAATATTTTAAAAATTTATTAATTACAGTAAGCATTTTAAATTCATTTTGTATTATATAGGAAGCAACGGCACAAAATCATATCAATCCGGCTACCTGCACAATATATCCTAGATTGGATAATTTAAATAATTCAAAATACAATGTTTAATATTACAAATTATTTAATTTAAAATATAATTTTTGTATCAATTCAAAATACAATCCGTTAACTCGTTATGAATGTTGATTTGTACAGTCTGTTCGGTGCCGCGACGGGGTGCAGCGCGATGGCGAGTGGTGCTCAGAACATGAAAAGGATGAAGGGACAAGGGTAAAATGATATTTTCCGCCACTTTAGGCGTGCAGGAGGAAAACCATGGAGGTGGAGGAAGAATCGGTCCAAAGCCAGATTATCAAAATACTGATATACTACTTCATAGGTTGGGTTGGGCTGAAATTTTTCCTGTTTTATTAAAAAAATAAATATTTTTTTAACTTTTAATAAAATTTGAAGACTTTGCACCTTAATTTTGATAATTCATTTTCTCATTTTGATTCTCAATAAAACATTTATCTTTGTTTTTTGTTTATCGTTGGTTGATATTCGTTAAGGGGATGACTGGATCGTTAGACAACTCATCAGTGATTATTAAGTAAAAGTGACATTATATATTTTTATTTAATATTTTTTCTCCCAATAAATTTTGATATTTTTTTTATCCTCAATAATTATTTATTCGTTTTAGTCTCTCATCAAAAAATTCTATTTTCTCCATGTTATTTATTGACATTTTTTAAATAAAATTATTTATTAAGGGGCTGAATAGAACTGACATGTATCTTTTAAATTATTTTGTTTCAAGGAAAAAATAATCAACATGATAGAAAATAATGATGTTTCCTTATAAGGTTATCATTTTTTTATGTTTCCTACTTGTTGGTGAAATTAAAACGAAGAATTCCAAAGAGAAATTGTACCTTTTAATTTTTAATTTTTGATTTTTTGGATTTCACCTTTAAATAAGGTAAACTAAAGGAAATAGAAAATACAAACTCTAACTAAAATAAAATGATATTGATTCTATCACATTGAGTAACTTTTTTCTTTAAATAAAATAATTTTAAAAAAAAATACGTTTTCTCATACTTAATCTCTTACACATTTTCTTAATGAATAATTTCCCGCTTAAAAGATGTCAATAAACACTAAAAACTAAAACAAAAGATACAAATTTGATAATAGACCACTATAAGAAAAAAATTGCAAATCAATGTAGAAATCGATTAAAACCAAAAGAGAAAAAAATTGTATCATTCCTACTTAACAAATATAAATAAACTGAATAGACCAGAATAAAAGAAATTATTAAAGTAAGAAAAACAGTTCATTGCAAATCATATAGGAAATCCAACAGAATAAACGAATATTTAAACAACAAATAAAATAACCTTTTCAACAAACATTCAATTAAATAAAATGTAATAATTTGTGAATTAATAAAATTAGGATATGATTGAGTAACTATGGTAGTGATCGGATAGCGGTGAGAGGGATTCAAATATTGTATCTAAGATCACATCATAGATTCAAATCTTCTTGTATGAGCTGAACAAAAAATATTAATGGTGTGGGAGGTTGCGTGGTGGTTAGTTCGGCTTCAATGGGATTGTTTTGGACGAAGTTGTTCGTTAATTGGCTTGCATTTGATATGATCCAATTAAATAAAATGCATTTTGGATTAGATTGGATGTTCGACTTGTATACATTCTTATTATATTTTTTATTTTAAATACTCTCTAAATATTTAACGTTACTTTTTAAATTGTAACTTCCATCGTATTTATATCCCACTAAAACACTTAGATTCGAAGATCAAAAAAAATCTTAGGATGAACTTTTATATATATATATATATATATATATATATATATATATATATATATATATATATTGAAGAAAGGATGGCCATAAAAACACTTTTTAACGCAGTCATACACACCTACAACAACATGTTTGAGTGCTGTAGTCTAGCCAACTCATACCAATCACACTTATAACGGAACAAAAATAAATATAGAAAACTTTTCTAATATATATAAGAAAATTCAGAGAACAAAGTATATAATTTTATGCCGGTTAAACACATGGAAAAAGCATAATTAAAATATCAGTAAAACACTAAAAAATATTAAAACATAAAAATCACATATAAAACAATAAATAAAATATGTATATTAGAGAATTTCAATTCGCTTTGGATGGGTTTGGTTTTCCAAATACCAAGTGAAATCTAATCCAAACCAATTGATTTTGCCAAAAATGGTCCAAACACATAAAAAGGTGTAGTTTTTTCATCGTTCTTTTTTTAATTTTTCAATCAGTTTGCATTAGTAATTTTTTGTCAGTTTGTATTAGAAGTTGTCAGTTTGTACGTTGAAATTACATTAAATCGTTGGATGTAGTCAGCCGACATTAATATCCATCACGCCTCTGTCGGTGCTACAATGCCTAAGGGAGCCCAGCCTGCCACCAAACCTCGCTGTGCTTTCACGTTTCACTTATTACTATGTACCTACAATAACTTTTTTCTTAGTAATAGCATACCAAAATTAACGCCATAAATAAAGTTTGTTCATAACAAATGAAGCTATATTCTTTTTCCAAAACAATCACAAATGTCATTTGAACGCGATTATTTCTCGGGCCTTGCGCCCCTACCCCCTTACAATATAGAAACGTGTCACATTTTCTAAAGATCCATACCAAACTCGATTTTAAAACTAACTTTAAAAGTACATTTTTCATTTCAACGTAAATTCTTCACAATAGCACCCAAACGAAGTGTGTTTTCATCAGTGAACATTTTAACTATCTTCAAACAAGAAAAGAAAGGGGAAAATTACAGCTGCTTCTGTGTTTTTTGCTCGCAATGGATATTACAAACAGACGAAAGGGCACGTTTCTAAAATATGCCCAAGACATTACAAGAAGCATTTGCTTCAAATCAGAAATAACTCAGTGCCCAAAGGAACTGAAACAATGAAGGGAACCAAAAAGTGTAAAAAAAAAAAAAAAAAACAGTACAGGTGGAAATCAACTATTGAATTGGTGTGACTACCGCTTCTGCTCCATCTTTGCTTTAATTAAGAGAAAAAAAAAAGAATCATAAATCTCAAATGTACACAATCATACTAAATTTATTGTCCATCAGGAAGCACAGCAGAAACCCAATCGGAAGCTGCCATTTGAATATCAGATTTAATGTAAGGAGAAAGAGACAGCGGAGTCACTGCAACCTGTTCATGCAGATCACATGCAATAATCAGACAGAATGGGGGAAATCGGTCGCCCCCGAAGATACCAGCATAGTGGCATGCACCGATAGGGAAAATAAGTACAGTAAATAAAAGAAACAAATGTTAATTGAAAAGGCAATAATTTATTGCTCCAACTTACATATCCATTTTCAAGTGCTCTGTAATCAAGATCTTCGTCTACTTCTTCCTGCTCATTGTCCAAAAACTGAAGATACAAGAAGTATAGCTAAGTGCTCTTCTACAAACAATTCAAAAGTATTTAACAGGAATACAAATATTTATGAATATAAACAAATGCAAAGGAAATTAGAAGCCCGAATCGTGTCACCAAACTGCAGGGGGTGTCACCATAAATATGTAGTGGATGAACCCGTGATTAAAATAAACCTAATAAGATTACACGCGACACAAAAACACTTTTTCTGATATTATCCTCCACATATTGGTATCTTCAAAATCATAATCGCGACACAAACGTAATATAAAGAGGATTTTTGCGGGTGATAGAAAAAACTGTAATAAAAGAGTTGAATTTCCTCCTATTTACCTCTAGTCTGAAGTACTTCTTCACCCTGTTGGGATCAGATTTTCCAGCAGCTCCAGTTGATTCAACAATCTCCAAATTCTTTTTTTGTGTAGCCAATCGACGAGCTGCACCCTGAGGTTGATAAATGAGCAAGGTTGGAGAACCATCATTATTAGAATAGAAACATTAAAATCACTTCGGACTAACGAGAGCATAAAGGCATGATATAACAAGTATGTAGGACACATACAGCTGCAGAAGCATCTCGACCGAGCTGTGCAAACCGAAGACCAAGGCCACCTTGATTGGCCATGAAATGACCGGGTGGAAAGCGGCTGGTGGAAACCGCCAGCCAGTTCAGAGTGGATCTCCGCATACTTTGCTTGGTCAATTTGAAGCCCTGTCAAAAGAATTATTAAAACAAAAAGAACGATATAACTATGTAACATTTCAAATCATTAGAATCTAATCAGCCAAGAATATTATCATGCACACTAAACTCGCACAACATATGGCCCAAGAGCTCGCATTTGCATAAAGGAGCAAAACATTTACAAAAATTGAGCACTATATAATAAAATTTGCTCACCTTGTTACTCAAAGGAGATGTTGGAATTTCTATATTCAAAAAACAGCTTTTGGGAAAAGTTCCCTTCTCAACATCCTTAATAGCCGCATTTACTAACGGTAAACAGACTGATACAGCATCCTTGAAATCGTTTTCTTGGCTTTCACCCTTCTTCCTACAACCAGACACAATATCAATTCACAATGCCCAGCACAAAAGCACCAAAAGTACAGAATCACGAAATTACCAATTTAACGATATCGATAACGCCGGTACACCACACAACAACGCCTCCCTAGCTCCAGCAACAACCCCTGAGTACAACCTGGGAATTTTTAAAGCACGAGATAAACACGAGTCCATACAAAAACACTTCAAAGTTCCTAGATCGTGTACAAACCAAGATCTACATGTTCATCTCTAACCATAAAACGAACAACTTACATGTGATGACCACAGTTTGATCCCCGGTTAATCCCACTAACAACCTGAAAATTCAAACCACATTGTCATCCACAAATCCCCAGTCCTCATTATGATAACAATCAATCACACGCATAACTGATAATCCCACTAACCAGCATAGGCTTTGACCACGAAAACAACGCTCCAGATAACGCCAACGAAACACAATCCACGGGAGTTCCTGAATTATACAAACAATTAAATTCTCGTAAGCGTATAACTACGTCGATATTGTCATTATTACTTAAAGCGAGAAAGCTGCAAATAGATAATACCAGAAATCTCAAAGGCGGCGGTGGCGCCACTAATTTTGGCAGAAGCGGCTTCAACGGTTTCTCGGAGGGTTACGGAGTGTCCGGAAGCCGATTTGTCCCTACGCAACAGTTTGAGAAACTAACAAATTAGACAGAGATGACTAGAAAACGGTGTAGAAAAGTGCATTCAATTTACGTTACGGAGTAACTCACGATTGAGGAACGCAGACGTGGACATTGTAGAGGCTTTGCTGAACGAGAGCTTGAACGAGGTGCGTGAGGCCAGGAGAATCGACGCCGTCGCTGTTGGTGACCAACACAATAGGCTTTGACTCGTCGAATTCAACAGGCTCCAAGGTCTCCGTGGATTGCTCTTCCTCCGCATTGGAGCTCGAATTGGAATCGCCTTTGCGGCTGAGAAGCACTTCTTGCAGATTGGAGACCAGTTCCGGGGGCATCATCTTGCAACGACGTCGTTGCGAAAGATTCGGTCGCAATGAAAAAGAAGATTGAAAAAGAAAAAGAAAAACCCTAACGAAGAAGAAGAAAGAAAAGAGGAGGAAAAAAAGGTGGAACAATAAAGCGCTGAAAATGAAGAAAGAAAAGTGCGTGAAATTGGATTGATAAATGATGAATGAAATTAGAGCGCTTCTAACGCCCTTTAAAATAAGACACTAATGAAACAGCTTCTTCCTTCCCCTAAGAAATTGGGCATTGTTAACTCCAAAATTTCAATTTCAATTATATATGTGGAGATCTATCTGATTAGTTATTTATGTCTCTCTTTTTTTGTTTTCTTTTTTGCATCTTCTGTCCATAAATTCAAACTCCAATAATTACATTCACAAAAAATCAATTTCGTGACGTCAATCTTCTGCTTTAATAATGCGAACTTGTTCACCAGCTTCTAACTAAATGCTTCGCTGTGTTTCAAATTTTCCAATTTCAACTATTTTTCTGATAAAATATAAATAAAGATGTTTCCTATTTTTATGGCAGGAGAAAAGTGAAGAAGGGAAAGATGAAAGTGAGAAATAATGTATTTCTGCTCTACCTTTTTATTTTTTTTATATTAGGTCAAACAAGTAAATTTGTATATTTTTTTCTATTTTCTTTCTTTCACTTTTCCTTTTCCAGAATTATTGTTATTTTACTCGTGAATTATTCTCATTTACAGTACTTTATATTTGTAGCTGAAAATTACATATAAACGACGCGATCTATTCAAGAAAATTCAGAATCTAAAATCATAATGAATCTTTCTTATCTTTTTATTCTGGATAGTTATTTGATTAATGAATCCATTAAAGTTAACAAAAGCTTGACTTTTTCTTAATTGTTTTTTTTTATTAAAAAAATGTGTTGCTAACTTTGAACAGCAACAAAAGAAAAGCTTTTGAAAGAGCGTGAACGTAGAATGAAATAATGAAAATAATTTGAGAAAGTCCACAACTACAAGCTACTGCCTGAGGTAACAGACTTTACAAGCTTTCAATGCGTCACACTTTTTCTTTGGAATGATCCCTAATGGCTCATGCCACTCTAAAGTTTACAATGGTGGGGCAAATAGGCAAAAGGTGACCATTTTTAAATTATACGAAAATCGGTTCTGTACATAGATTTTACATTTGTTACATGTTTTTTTATCTCTAAATATATGATACATGTTTAAATTTATTCATGTTTAAAGATTTCCTAATTACCCCACTTATTAATAGTGATAAGGTGAGGAACATTTTAATGTGGTTTTGAGCAGGTAGAAATTTAAATGCACGGGTGAACCTTATACCAGATCTAGATGCACACCATTAACTAGAACCAAAACAAATAAGACATGTCTTATCAATTTTTGAAAATTAGATGAGAATATTAAAAAAAATAAAAAAAAATAAAGAAATGAGATTGGAAAAGGAAGGAGTCAATAGGGTGTAAGGCATTTAGAAAGAGGTTCATGTCGTGTAGCCAACAATCACTACAATGATACAAAAGATGCAACCAAATTTTCAATTAGTGCTTATCCGATCTGAATCTGAATATCTTGACCTTTTTTTGTGTTTAAGACTTTGTTTACCAACTAACGACACAGAAAGTATGAGCATGATTAGATCCAATTGCTCAGAGAATAATATATATTCTTCATGCTATGGTTGGATTGGCCTTCTTTGGACGTGTAGATCATGTCAGATTGCCAGGATGAAAAATATGTTTAAAAAATACTCTGAAAATATGTTAAACAATGAATCCTTTGATAGGGTTTATTTCTTTAAAAAAATTAATAAAATAAACAAGTTTATGCGTTTTCAATCTACATTTTTAATAAATAGTTTTCTAAACATATCCGATCTAATTCTTTAACAAGTAACTTTTTTCAATTATTTATGTCATAAACACTTCTTTTAAGGTTATTTAATATTTCTGTATTTATTACCTGTCGTCAATTTGTTACATAGTCTTAAAGATCTTGATATTGGTTGGTAACTAGTGTGACATGTATAGGGATATTGTAATTTGAAGTTGCAATATACTAAAGACTAAATAAAAGTTTGTTTTAGCCTTCAACATTAATGCAAAAACTGACACATAAACTACAGAGGCAAAGCTAAAACTTGTTACATTGAAGCGAGAACTACCAAGTTAAATGATACTTACACAAAGGACAATTAAACATGTTACAGAGATAATAAAATCATTGTCACATGGTGGTGTCTGCAGTGCAGTGCAGTGCCCCATGTACGAGTTATCCCTTGCCCTTCCGTTTCCTAGCTCTACTTCTCAAAGCAGACACACGGGCCATCTTCTCAGTCTCCTGAAATTAAAAAGACCAACTCAGTTTCCAAAAAGAGACATTTTTGAGAAACAACAAACAATGGCATGTGTCATAATAACTCACCCTTGTTACAAGCATATGTTTCAGGCCAGCAACTAGCTCAAACAAATACTCATAAGCAGCCTTGTGTGGCTCCTGCAAAAGAAACCCTCACTTCAGTTTAGGCCTAACCATGTTAACAAAGAAGTTGGTATGTTACCTGTATGTTTGGAGGCAGAGGCAACCCTTCCACCAATGGTGCCCTTGGAACCTCCACAACTTGAGTACCACCAGATCCATCAGGAAGCTCAACACTCCAGCATGGTGCATTGTATACACCTAATGCCCCAAAGTCAAACTCAGGTCTCATCCCTTCTGGATAAAATCTTTCAGAAGCAGAAAGGGTAGAGGTTGAGGCCTGTGCATTCATGTCAGCACAGAAGTAAGCTGATTCAGTGTTTCCATCTCTAGCCAGCAATATCACATAATGATTATGACAAAATGTTGGTTTAGTAGGCAAGCATTCTAACTCATGGGAAGAATCCATTTTATCCACTAATACACCAGGAAAATACAAATGGTACCACTTTAAATGTCAATAAACCTGAGACTAAAAAATTGAATACATATCTCTTGCTATCACAATGTACAATTTAGAATATAAAGCTTGACAATAGCCGCCCAAAGGCTAAATGATGTGAAATATATGAAGCAAAACATTGTCTACATCTATTAGAATTTCCATTGTTCTTACATGCAATTATACTCATTCATCCTATAGTTATCACATGAAAAGGAAAGCCGAGGAGCACTTCCTGGAAAAGCTATTTGCTAACATACACTTTGAGAAGAGTCTGGTTTACTCGAATCAATGTTATTAGCACCAAAATCAACATAGGGATCCACCTGAGAAGCAAGTAATAAAAAAGTCAGACGATAAAATAAACACTTCAATAATTTTCTGATTTATAATTAGCATGAAATGAATATATTCTGAGCAAAGAAACTTTTCAAGAGACAATTCTCACATAAATTAAAATACTTTTATAACCACAATTTTCCAGATTGATTACTTGATTTTATTTTTTAAATCTTCTCCAAATTCAACACAAATCTCATTTTCTTCCCAGCGGAAGTTATCCCCACTTTGTATTTGATTCCCTATCCCTACACTAGAAAAGAAAACATGTCATTCAGATATTGTATGTTAATTTGATAAGTAAACAGTACCATTGGTCTTTCTGTCCCTTTGAATGACTGAAAGGAAGGACTGGCGAAATCAGGTGACTTCAATACGGCATATGCCCCCTTATTGTTAAATCTCCTTTTACCAAACTGCAGCACAAAAGAGCTTTTAGGAGATATAATATTTCAGATGCTGTGGATCTCATAGGGTTAGAACTGTTTGAAGTGTTGAAATGTATAACAATTCCTGTGAGTAGAGTTACTACTGAAATCAGAAATGTATACCACATGTTAATTATGAATGAATTTTGCATCATTGCAAGGATAAGTTAATTGTAAATAAGTACTCCATCATCCTACATTTCTAAATTCTATACATTAGATGTTACTTGCAAAGAAAATTGTAACCATTCTAATTGGCAATTGCATAAAATGGATACCACTAATTTGATTAATAAATTAATAATATGGATAAAAAATGCTACTTGTGTATGCAAATTTGAACCTGTGGATAGTCTGGAGCACTAAAGAGTGTACAAAGTTTTCCCGATTCTCCATCATGATCTATGCTGTATCCACTCAGCATATCCCCAAGATCATCATCTCTACCAGCTCTTGCATCGGGTCCTTCATGTGATCTGATAATCAGCTATGCAGAAAAAATAATATTTACTAAGAGTAATATTATTTAGTAATAAGTCAAATAATATTTTACACTGATTTTTTTTATACAAATAAGCATTCAGTGCTATAGTCAAATTATCATTTTGAATGTTATTACCTTTAAATTGTGCTGCCTCAGAAATGTCTCAGTGCAATCAGGACCCCACCATAAACCTAACTTTTGACCTGTATTATCCCTCAAACCAGACCTGTTAGATGGTCTTGACCAGAGAACATCACTCAATAATATGTTAGGACCTTCATAAGGACAATCTACACAAGATCTTTTAACTTTAGATAACTCAGATAAAGAGCCAAGTTCCACTCTCTGTGTTTTATTCCGCTTCGGTTTCTGCGAAGGGGCTGCATGTATACTACGGAAAAGTCCTCCATGAGTAGTATAAACACAGTTGGCAATAACTGAAGCTAATGGAAGCTCCTTGAAGCACTCTAGGAATTTATTGTAGACATCATCACCCTGATCACCATATTTGGCCCACACCTCCTTCTTAAAACCATATCTCGCAGTGCAATATCTTGATTCGTGATTTCCACGAAGTAGAAATACTCTGTGAGGCATCAATACCTAAATGTGCAATAACAGCCTTTACATACTAATAAATACTCAGTGTGTACATATATGTAAGTATATAGTCATACAAATATTTATAAACAATATCTTCTGTGACCTTTTTTCTCCTCCTGGTGAATATACACCAACAAGGCAACAACCATCAACAAAATCATATAATAAGTTTTGCACCCATCGCCTTACCTTCCAAGCCAGTAAGACCAAAAATACTTCAATTCCCCAAGCTCCTTTATCTACATAATTTCCATTAAAAACGTAAATCTGGTTCTCAGAGGGCAATCCTGCATGCTTGAAAAGAAACATTAAATCATGAAACTGCCCGTGAAGATCGCCAACTACAATTACTCTTGAATCTTCTCCTAGGCAATTGATCTCCACACAGTTTGGTTCTTTACACAAAATACTGAAAGCAGCATCTGTCAATTTGTCCACCAAAAGGGTCGGCACAACATGACAGAATTCAGATGGCAACATCTTCTGTGAAGCCTGCTCAAGGATGACCATCACATCCTGAACCCACTCTATGGTGACACAATCATCGGGGGGCCACATAAGAAATTGCTGAAAGCATGGTAACAAAGACTCCTGCATTTCATCTATTCCATTCTCAAATCTTAAAACCTGTTCTACATCCAACATCTCATCTTCGTTAGTCATGCTCTGTGCCCCATCAATTAGGGCATCCCCATTGCAAATCTTGGTTGACTCACCCACAGGACTATCTTGCATTCCTTCATCCACAAACCCAACCTGTAAAACTGATCAATGTACCTTAAAGAGAAATCTTAACAAAATGAGACAAATTACAAGATAAGAAAACAGCAAGCAGAATTAATCCCTTACTTGTTCAAACAAGTTAGGCCTAGGTGTTGCAACTCGAGGTTGTTTATCAATAACCCCACGTGCAATTTCTTTCATCCTCGTGACTAAGTGCATCCTTTGGTCATCCAAACCCTCAAAGGACATCCTACTTAATATCTGAATGATATCCCTGGATGCACAGACCTGCAAACTGCATCAAGTCAGTTAAGAGAGAGATAAAAATCAACATTGACATAATCCATGGCGAATTAACCCTCAAACTCAAAGGAATCATTGTGAACCATTTTCTCAATGCTGTAGCGCAAGGCAGTGATGACATCACTCCTAGTCACCTGCAAATATCACCCAATTTATGAGTGTAGTGTTCATCCGGACAAAGACAATTGTGTAATAAACACACCTATTTCTCATTGTAGTACCTTTCTATCTCGGTCATCAACAACCCCACGTGCTATTTCTCTCATCATCACTAAAGAATGCACTTGCTGGTCATCTAAGTTTACCAAAGACATTGAATTTATTCCTTCCAAAATCTTCTGGCACCCACTCTTAATTCTTTCTTTCTGGTGGTCCATGCTCAGAGCCGGCAAGCCCAAAAAGAGAACTACATTAACTGACACATGTAACAGACAATACCCCAGATGAATATTTTCACTCAGACTAGCATGAAGATAGTTAGACAGTAGAAAGGTAAGAACTTTGAAAGTTCAATGAAGACCCAAATACGAGGAATGAAGTATTGAATCAGGTTAAGCAATAACCTCACTACTTGTAGAACCTTTCTTCCTTCACTCTAGCAAGCACTTCTGCTTTTGTTCTAAAAAAAAAAAAAAAAAGTGTTCTTCAAATTGAAAATTTCAGTGCCCTGATTCGGGTATGGCTGCAAGCGGAGCTTCGAAGTCTTCTCTTTATCCTGAAAGAGATATTTCCCCAAAGGAAGGAAATTAGGGTTTGCTTTCACTGATTCTAATACTACATAGGAATGAAAATTGATAATAATGCAGAAAAAAAGGCAGAGAGTATATTATTAATTATTATTAATCGTCACTAATTGAACAAGTTTATTTTATTTTTGCAATTGGGAGATATTTGTGATGAAATTATACTTAAGTAACATCTTTCACCAAGTTGGTGCATTTTAAAACAAATACCACTTGTTTAAACGTTTCATGTTTAAATGAAAGTTCATATCTAAATTAAACACTTAAATATAAAATTATTTGTGCAAACATTTTTTTAATAATGTATTTATCTAGTTTGTTAAATGCTTTCAAGTTTTAATCTTTATGTACTCAACCTGTCACGCAATACAAAATAACTTTTCTCAACATTATTTTAAAATACATCCATAAAGATTCATATTAAACTTCTAATTATATATTTGTATGACTCAACTACATTTCACTTTACCATATTAATTCATTGAATTCAATGTTTTTTTAGTTTAGATAAATATCACAGTTGTTCACATTAGTTTTAACAGATGTTGATTTTGGTTCTTACGAATTGTAATAGATTTAAAACTAATTTCAATTATTATCATCAGCCATAACATAAATATAAATATGTTGGGTCACGTATTATTCAAAAGTGATTGCTAAAATAATATGTTTTGTTATACATTATTCATGAACAACGCGTGATTAAAACTAAATTTTATAAGGACTTGAAACATACTTCAGAAATTAAAGTTGTGTTTGTTAATTCTTAAATATTAACATAAAAGCTCTCCAATATTGAAGAACAGATTTTTTTTTAATCAAAGATGAAGGAGATGAAAAGATATTTGGGAAATAGTTTTAAAATGTGTGTTAGAGGAAGAAAAATGATTCATTTTATTATATTTGTCACTAACAGTATTAAAAATTATTATATTAACTTGGGATAGGTTGAGCAAAACTGATATATTTTGTTGTGTTACATAATAAACGAGCAAATTATTTATAAAATAAATTAACATATTTTGACATGTATATAAAATAATAAATTTACGCGATCTTGTTATGTAGCTTGTGTTTCGAATATTAGTTAAGTTTCATTGGTTATACGCAGATGAAAAATCTAAATGCGAATATTTTCATATCTTGAATTAATAAGGCAAGTTAAAATATTTTTACAAAATTGAAAACAATTAATAAACTCTTCTATAAAGCCTATAACAAATGATAATAAAAAAATTAATGTTTTCCAAATTATTTTTCAACCATATTAAAAAATTAAAAATTAATCTTATCTAGTATTCATGCAGATTTTTTCATATTTTCATCATTTGGTGTAATTAAAATAAAAAATACTAATTTAACGTGACTGTTCATATTATATTTTTATTTAATACTATATTTTGTTAATAAAATATTATATATAAATAAAATAATAATATATATTAATATTAAATGGTGTTAAAAATAAATACTGATATCAAAATATCAGCAATCAATTAGAATTAAAACGGTGCAAAAAGCTATTCTCTTACTATAACCCATTGTTTGTATCAGTAGGCCCAATGGTTACTATTTTTATTTTGGCATTGGTTTAAACAAACTTAAAAAAAGGGGAGAGTGAAATCATTTTCTCTCTCTACTCTTTCTTTTCCAAAGATAAATTCAAAACCCTAAAACATGTTATGACATGAACACACTATTGATTTAGGGTTTAATTGATTTAGGGTTTAATGTGTCTGTAGCAATGGTGATTGGTGAATGATTCAACAGGCACAATAGCATATGTTATCTTTGTTGCAGGTGCCACCAAGTAAACCTTCTCCAACCTTGCATACATAGTCACACTGTTGGCTCCCAACTGGTTCAATGCATCCTTCTGGGAAGAGTACACTTGGTCTCTCACATTTTTCACCCATCGTTTCTTCTACACACCAAAAAGGAACAAAACCCTAATCAGTTTCAACTATTTTCGACAATTATCCTTAACAAAATCAAACCTAACTAAAATCAAAATGTTCTTATTACGATATTTTAATATTATTTTTTATAACTAAAGAAAAAAAAAAACATGATAGCACGTAACATTATTCTTAAAATATAGACGTACGAGAAGCTAGGAGAAGAATAATGAAGCAGAACCCAAAACGTGTGATCCTCTTCATTGTTGACCTTGTTCTTCTTTGTCCCCTCAAAAATGCTTAATTGACTTTGTCTAAAATTGATGATCAATCCCTACGCCAACGCACCTTTCTATTTATAAACCTCAAGTGGGAGGAGACGAGTATTTCTTACAATTACAATTTTTCTTTTTTGTTAATTATATTTCAAACTAATACATTTATGTGAGGGATGAAAACATGTTATTTCAGTCCATCTATATATTTAATTTTAACGTTTTTATAATCATCAAACTGGGAAAATGAATAAGTTATATATTTTAGAAAATTTAACATCAATTTGAAATTACGACCAAAATTAAATTTAACGAGAAGTTCAGAAACAAAAAGCATATTTTTCCTTTTTTTTATAATTTTTTTTTATTCTGTCATATGAAAGTATAAAAAGGTCAATATTTTAGACACTGATGCTTTCATGTAGGTTTTAAATTTGATATATTTAGTTCTTAAAAAATTGTTTGATGCGTTTTGAATGAGTTTGATGTGTAGTCCGTTTATCAAGCAATCAAAAAAACCTTATAAAATATAAAGGAAAAGACACAAAGTTTCGTGGCGTGGAAAGGTAACCGAACTGAATTGGAAAAAAAATAAAAAACTAATCCATGTTAAGGAAAAAATGATGATATATAAGTGTGAAAGGAATAATACCAAATAAAAACCAAATTATAAATTCTGAGGGTTCGTAATTATTTTTTATCCTTATTATGTTAGCGCGATTAAGATAGATATATGTATATTAGACCAATACAAAATATCTTCTTAATATAATGGGTCATGAGTGAATTAAATAAAACTTTATCGACTTACAAAAGCCAAAAGGTGATTTTAACCTTTTCGAGATAGGAAGAGTAAAAATTCATAATAAATTATGCTCACTGATATAGAAATAAAACTGTTTAATTGTATAGTATGTCATGATCAATTTAATGTATTTATAAAGTAGAAATGTTAGAAATTATTATTACAGATAAAATTTAAATTATTAACAGAAAATTATCAATAAAGGTTTATCCATTCCTAAAAGAAAAATCATCAAATTTTAATAAAATAACTTTATCGTTAAATCAGCCATTAATAAATTGATCATTAATTTACCGTTAAATTTAATAATAATAATAAATTATTATTATTATACACATAAAATGGATATAACTAATATTTATTTTTGTTTTTTCCTTCTTATGTTACTATGTTTTATTTTAACCACCACGTTTCACCTTACAGATTTATTAACAGAGGAAGTACTGATTATAAATTTTTCATTGTCTCTATTATATTACCAGTATTAAACTTTATCTCAACCTTCTTATATTAGTGTAAATAATTATTTGCCCCTGATAAGTATATTTTGTGTTACTTGTCACTGTATTTTATATATTAATATCTTCTCTGTGAAGTTTCCTACGTACAGATCAACACAAGTTATATTATAACTTATTTTAATTTAATTCTATATTGCAACGCAGTTGGTATATTAATTTGAATGTATAAATAATAAATTTGGCATAGAGATACGTGGTAAAACCTTTTGTTTTAAATGTTAAAATGAAAAACTCAATCAGTTTTAGTGGAATTTAAAAGACTAAAATGATCCAAAACACAATTAAAATGAGTAAAATATTAATATAAAAATACAGTGAATCCATGATTGATTCGTTCTTTTTGTTAATAAAGGTCAAAGTTGGTGTCGGAATGTTTAAAGCAAGATCACATGGTAATGTGATGGAGTTCTGAATTCTTTGTGTTCCTTAGACCATTTATTTCACACAAGAAATTGGTTGATGAATAAATATAGTACATGAATCTTCAACCATATACTCCCATGACCATAATTAATGTAGTACATGTTGTGTCGTGTATGAGGTTTTTTTTTTATTTTTTTTATTTTTTTTATTTTTTTTTACTTTTTCCAATGATTTATTAAAGCAAACATTTAAAAGATAAAACGTTTAAAAGGTTGAAAATGATATACACAATTGAATTTCAAATGTAGAAAAAGGGGGAAGAGCAATTCAAATTAAAGCATTGCTTCCGTAGTAAAAGAAAGACTTTGTTGAATGGTTTGGTTGGACAAATTTATCGATAAATACTCTTTTGAAAGTGATGAAAAACATTGTTTATAAATCAAAAATAGGTTTTGATATAAATTAATATATTTAAATACTTTTATATGATTTTTTTTTCATTTTTGATTTTATCACATGCACAAATTAATCTTAGTTTATAAGAGATTTTTTGTTCTGTATTTTTTCTTTTAAAAATATTGTTAAAGAAACTTATTTGAACGAACCCAATTAGTTATTTTTTAAAGCTTATGAGATAGTACATCTTATAATGATTTTTTATTAGTTTTTTTATTAGCCAATTAAGTTTATTCCAAAAGGGAGTTGACTTGAAACAGGAGAACTCAACCATTGAAACATATTTATACAGAGAGAGAAAGATACTTTCACATTAAAATTAGTGAAAGTTAATGATGAAGATAGTATTGATAAAGTGGATGCCTTAAAAATTGTGTGACACTGTTATTTAAAAGGTAAGTGGATTGAAATTTTGGTTCCTTCAATGATTGGTATTTGAGCAAATCTTATGGTTGAAAAGCATTATAAGTGAGTTTTCTTGCAACAAGGTTTTATCACATTTCTTCTAAAGATTATACATTGTTAAAAGAGAGAGAAAACATATTAAAATATTTGTCTTATCTAAATAAAATTTAACTATAGAGAAGTAAGATGAAAGCTAAAAGAATTGTAACTTCGGTTATTTGAATTGAATGAACTTTTGATCTTAACCAGTTCTAGAATTATGCGTAAGCACGAGTTTTTTTATTATTACATTAGATTAGAAAATTAATTTGATTATGCAATGTAGTATAATTAACATACTAAATCTATTCATGAATTGTATAATCATAATAATATTAATAGTTGATATTAGTGATGTAAAATTAGTAGCAAAAAATTAGATAGATTATATATTTTGTAATGTGAAAGAAAAGAATAAGAAAAAAATGACACTATCAGAAAGAAAATTTAAAATTATAGTCTTAAATATGAAATTATGATTTAAACTTATCGAAACTAAAACGTTTAATATAACTATGAATTCAAAATTTTTTTTTTTGGAAATTAATTATTATATAGGATAAGTATTGATTGTATAAAAGAAACTATGTTTATGTTTATTGTTGTGTAATATTTTATTAGATCAGCGGTTAAACAGTGTTATTACATTTTTAATTATTTGATAAAGAAATTTAATAGAAATAGTAATTATTTTTTATATGCATATATTTTGAGGCGTAGACATTACAATTATTATGATTAGTTGTATTTTATATAAAAGCTTATATCATATGTTTGGACATTTAACATATTGTTTGTTACATTTAATATTGAATATGGCTGATGGGGTGTAAGGACAAATTATCGGAGTGTAGGAAGCAAAATTCCATATCTATGCTACAACATTAATGCTATAACTGAATGCAATGTGTATATATTTGTAAAAAATGTGCATGGTTTTATATTTGTAAAAAATGGAAATAAAAAAGATTAAAACTATTTTTGATCAAATTTTACACCAAACACTTACAAACGAAACCGATAAAATATCAAGATCTTTATTATGAATTATTCAATTTTTTAAATTCATAGAATTGAATCTCAATCAAAATTAAAAAAATGTAAATTTGTTTTTCTTTTGTCTAAATTTAATATGCATATGTGTCCAACCTTTGATTCCATGTAATTTCCAAAGTCCAACCCCATTACTCATTTTATATATTTTAGAAGACATTCAAACTTATTATATCACATATTTTTAATAACGTAGATACTATTGTCACGAAAAATATAATTATAATCATATTATTAATCCTGTTAATGTTTATTTTCAACCTTTTATAAGTACTGAAATTTATAGTTTTGAAAATGCTAAAAAATTTAGTTAATAAAATCCATTTTAAATCTGGTTTGTGAATATTTAACTAAATACCCTTGATTAAATAAATTTAATAATTAATTATAGAATACTTAAAAAATTTTATATCAGTGTTCAACAATATTTAAGGAGTATTAAAAATTAAATAAAATTGAACAGTGCCGATGTATATTAAAAAGAGCTAAATAAAAAATCCAAAAAATATATTTTAATAAAAATTCAAAATATTAACTTCAAATTACTATCATAAAAATATATGAAATCTATATGTTAGAACAAATTTTTAAACATTTAAAATATCAACATTCATTAAAAACATAAAAATTATTTTAAATTATAAAAAACTAGTTTTAAAAAAAAATTGCAAAAATTGCATAGATATAATGCTGACTAATAAAATTAAGCATTAATTAACAAAAGATAAAATATTAAAAAATTCAACTTTTCACACGTCCATACATACATATATATTACATGCATTATTGTCCAAAATATATAGGATATTTACAATAGCAATATATAATTATACATTTTAAATTGAAACGTGATAAATAAAACATGTATGTGAGTTTTGAATAATTCCTTGGTTTGGTAACTTCATTTATTTTCTTATAAAGTATGGTTTAGCATTCATAAGATAACAAAATTTTATTCATATAAGTTGATAATAATTTATTATCCATATGAAGTACTCGAAAATATGTTTTTTTTTTTCTCGAAAGGCATAAGCAATTATGTATACATATCCTCTTTTTTATATATATATATATATATATATATATATATATATATAAAACAAATATTAAGGAATCAAAATATTATTTATGTTGAGTAATATTTACTACAAACTAACACTTAATTCACAATACATGTAATGATCCATTTAATTGTACTTCCTTAAATCTTAAATTTAATGTAAATATTTTATATTTTTATTGTTTAATATAATATTTTACATTATTTAAATTATTAATGAAATTAATATATCTCTTATAAATAATAATGTTAATACTTAATACAATCATTAAATATAGTTATATTTTTAAGAAAAAAAAAACACATATGTGACATATTGACACCTTAACTTAGTCTATTACATACATGTATGTTTATGTTTATTGTTCTTTAAATTAGAATATGATCTTGCACGTAGGTTTTGAATATTTTTTCAATCTTAAAACTTCATTTGTTATTTTATAAAGAATGTGCCTATCATTTATAAGATAATACTAATTTTTAATTAATGATAACTTTATTCACATAATTATATGAAATTCATAAACCATTTTAATAGATATGGTTTTTTTTTTCATTTTGGAATACATGAGATCTATTTATATATATCTGATAACAAAGAAGAAGATTTATGACACATCAATTTGTCTGTATTGTCTTATATTCTCTGTAAACCAACACTCATCTATTATGACATTTAGTGGTCCACAAACTATAAATTTATTGCAACTACTCCACAAAGTCAGTATAGATTATGAATAAAGTCAATACATCTCTTATAAACAATAGTTGACACTACAATTACAACACATAATAAGATTAGATTACTACCCAATAGTCTTTAATTTTGTTAACAATATCCATATAATAATCATTTCTTTTAATAAAAAATTAATTTAATACAATTGAATAATTTATCAGTCTTGAAACTTCATTTGTTATATTTATAAATTACATGGTTTATAAATAACATTATTTTTTTATCAATAATAACTTCATCCACACAATTATACGAAATTCATAAACTATCTCAATGGATATATTTTCTTTTTCTTGCATTTTCAATGGCATGAGAAATATTTATACATCTCTAATAATCATAATTATAAGAAGATTTATAACACACAACTTGTTTGTATTGCCTGATATTCCCTACAAACCAAACACTTATCCATTATGATGATTTTCAGTGGTCAACAAATTATAAATTCATTACAACTACTGTGTTAGACATGTCTTTCTACTACATTATGAATTATTAATAAAGTCAAGACATATCTTATAAATAATATTTTTTAATATTTGACACCACAACTATCCTAAAATAGTCATTAATTTTTTGAACAATATCCATATAATAATAATAATTTATTTAATTAAAAAATTAATTTAATACAATTAAATAATTTATCAGTCTTCAAACATCATCTGTTGTCTTTATAAAATATGTGTCCATCATTCATAAAAGGACACTGTTTTTTAATTAATAATAATTTCGTCCACACAATTATATGAAATTCATAAACCATCTCAATATACATGTTTTATACGTTCAAAGACATGAAAATTATTTATACATTTATGACACACATACATAACTTATCTGTGATGCCTGATATTTCCTTGCAAATCAACACTTATCCATTATGACATATAATCACAAACTATAAATTCATTACAACTACTTCATAAAGTTATCGTTATAATGGATTAATGTTATAATGGATTAATTAAGCATTAATTAACAAAAGATAAAATATTAAAAAATTCAACTTTTCACACGTCCATACATACATATATATTACATGCCTTATTGTCCAAAATATATAGGATATTTACAATAGCAAGATATAATTATACATTTTAAATTAAAACGTGATAAATAAAACATGTAAGTGAGTTTTGAATAATTTCTTGGTTTGGTAACTTCATTTATTTTCTTATGAAGTATGGTTTAGCATTCATAAGATAACAAAATTTTATTCATATAAGTTGATAATAATTTATTATCCATATGAAGTACTCAAAAATATGTTTTTTCTTTTTCTCGAAAGGCATAAGCAATTATATATACATATCCACTTTTTCTTATATATATATATATATATAACAAATATTTAAGGAATCAAAATATTATTTATGTTGAGTAATATTTACTACAAACTAACACTTAATTCACAATACATGTAATGATCCAGTTAATTGTACTTCCTTAAATCTTAAATTTAATGAAAATATTTTATATTTTTATTGTTTAATATATTATTTTACATTATTTAAATTATTAATGAAATTAATATATCTCTTATAAATAATTATGTTAATACTTAATACAATCATTAAATATAGTTATATTTTTAAGAAAAAAAAAAACACATATGTGACATGTTGACACCTTAACTTAGTCTACTATATACATGCATGTTTATGTTTATTGTTCTTTAAATTAGAATATGATCAATAAAATTTGCACGTAGGTTTTGAATATTTTTTCAATCTTGAAACTTCATTTGTTATTTTATAAAGGATGTGCCTATCATTTATAAGATAATACTATTTTTTAATTGATGATAACTTTATCCACACATTTATATGAAATCCATAAATTATTTCAATAGATATATATTTTTCATTTTACATTTTCAAAGATATGAGAAATATTTATACATATCGGATAATAATAAGAAGATTTATGACACACTAATTTGTCTGTATTGTCTGATATTTTCTGTAAACCAACACTCATCCATTATAATATTTAGTGGTCCACAAACTATAAAGTCATCGCAACTACTCTACAAAGTTAGTGTGTCAGATATATCTTTTTACTGCATTATAGATTATTAATGAAGTTAATACATATTTTATAAACAATATTTTTCAATATTTGACGTTACAATTATAACAAGTAATAAGATTAGATTACTACCCCATAGTCATTAATTTTTTTAACAGTGTCCATATAATAATCATTTCTTTTAATAAAAATTTAATTTAATACAATTTAATAATTTACCAGTCTTGAAATTTCATTTGTTATCCTTATAAAGTATGTGTCCATGGTTTATAAGATAACATTAATTTTTTTATCAATAATAACTTCATCCACACAATTATACGAAATTCATAAACCATCTCAATACATACATTTTTTTTAATTGTCAAAGGTTGCATTTTTAAAGGCATGAGAAATATTTATATATCTCTGATAATCATAAGAAGATTTATAATACACATAATTTGTCTGTGTTGCCTGATATTCCCTGCAAACCAACAGTCATCCATTATGATATCCATCCAGCGGTCCACAAACTATAAATTCATTTCAAGTACTCCTCAAGGTCAGTATGTTAAAAATGTATTTCTACTGCATTATGGATTATTAATAAAGTAAAGACATCTCTTATAAATAATATTTTTTAATAGTTGACATCATAACTATCCCATATAGTCATTGATTTTTTGAACAATATCCATGTAATAATAATTTATTTAATCTAATACAATTGAATAATTTATTAGTCTTGAAACTTTATCTGTTATCTTTATAAACTACTGTGTCCATCATTCATAAAAGAACACTATTTTTTAATTAATAATAACTTCCTCCACACAATTATATGAAATTCATAAACTATCTCAACATGTTTTACACTTTCAAAGACATGAGAATTATTTATACATTTATGACACACATATGCAGCTTGTGTGATGCCTGATATTCCCTGCAAATCAACACTTATCCATTATGACATCTAATGGTTCACAAACTATAAATTCATTACAACTGCTCCACAAACCAACATTCATCCATTATGACATCTGTCCATAAACTATAAATTCATTATAACTACTCCATAAAATTACAAAATTACTGTGTCAAACATATCTTTCTAATGTATTACAGATTATCAAAGAAATCTAAACATCTCTTATAAATAATAATTTTCAATATTTGATATCACAACACATAATAAAATTGGATTACTATTTCAAATAGTAATTAATTTTTTTAACAATATTCATGTAATAATAATTTATTTTAATAAAAAAATGATTTAATACAATTTCATTCCGAAGTCAACGACACATAATAAAATCACATGTGAAACAATTTTACCTGTATTTATACCTTAACTCAATCCAATCCATCTTGCATAATATACATTTTAAATAAAATATTATTAAATTACAAAAAAAAAAAACAATTTCACATATAAGAAAATTGATTTGACTCCTCTCGTTTAAGTTTTTCATCAGTTTTTGAACATCTAACCATTATTGATCGAACTTCCATTTGGATGCTTAAGTAATTAAAGTTTCAAATAAAAAGAAATAATTGTTACAATTTATCTTTAATTTCATCAACCACCATTTGTTTTAAAATAATTTATGAAAGAAAAAAAATTATTTTAACATCTTTTTCATTCTAACAGCCAAATGTAACTTGAATATGAGTGTGGATTATCTTATAGATGATTTTAAAAAGAAAAAAATAAATATCCTAATTTGTTATAGCTAAAGACTAGCAAGTTTTTTAGTCAAATTCAAAAGAAAAAAAATGTAGAGGAATGAAATTTGAGAAAAGAAGGGAAAAGTTCACTGATAAAATTTATAATAAATATACTTTACCTAATATATATTATACTAATTTCCCAAATAGAAAAGTACACATAATATTTTCTTTAATTTTTTTTAAAAGATATCAATTTATAATAAATATATAAATATATATATATATATATATATATATATATATATATATATATATTAAATTAAATAATATTTTTATTCTATTTAAATTGTCTCCTTTGACATTCATAAGATGGTTACATTTTACAATATGAGTGTAATTCATTTGAATATAATTTACCAATGTTAATACGTGTGTATGTATGTGTATATAACGTTTATTAAATGAAAAACTACTTAGCAAATATACATCTGTTAACAATTCGAAAATTTACCACAAGTTGTTTTTTCTAATTTGAACTTTAAATTAAATTCAAAGAATAATATTTTAATCATTTTAAAATATTAAAATTTCATTTAACTACATTGTATTTATTCAATAACAGTTTTTTTTATTTAATACAATAAATAAATTGGTATTTTTTTATTTGTATAAAATAAACAATTTAAAACCAAATTAAGATCTCACATTAAACAGATATAATTTACCATAAACTTAAAATTGTGACATTTTTTTTTTATCAAATACGACCATAAAACACTCATAATTGGAAATTAATATACGATTCTTTTTTAAATTAGCATTTTAGGTTGGGACAGGATTAAAAAAGAAGACTTCGTCAATAGGGTGTCATATAAGCTTTCAAAAAACTTTATTTTCTATAAAAAGTGTTTCACAGATATTTTCTTTTTAAGGAAAAAAAATTCAAAAAGATTAACCGTATACACATATACACACATATATATATATATATATATATATATATATATATATATATATATATATATATATATATATATATATATATATATATATATATATATTCTTAATATTATTGAATAATTGTTTTTTCTAATAAAATAATTCTTGCTGGGCAAGTATGCACATATTAGCCATAAAGTTCAATTGTTTATCTAGTTTCCTCAAATATTTATTTTAATATTACAAGACTATTCTTAAAACACACAAAAATTTATCAATTGTATATATAATTAAGGATGCACAGATAACCCTAACATTTGTTTCACTAGCACGAGTTCAAATTCTTTTGTTATTATGTTTCCTTTTAATAATTTTTTTCCTAATTTATAATGTCAATCTTTGTGAATAACTATATTTTCTATTTAAACCTTTATTTTTTATTTTATCATAATAAATTGTTATTACAATAAGTCAAATAATTTAACACCAAGTGAGAAATAATTATTGTCAGACACGGGAAGAAACCATCCGCCCATTAATCGAAATGTTGGAAAAGTTGTAAAAGAATATTGTTATCGTTCACAGAAAATTAGTCAAAGAATTTTTTTCATTTAAGCACAACATCCTCATCTTCAATATTAAAATTGTGTGAACTTAATTATGATATTTTTATCATTAATTACTTTAATTTAAATATGTTACATCAAATTAATCCATTCTTATATGTTAAAAAATTTATTTTCATTAACCAATATTAAATTCGCCCTAAAATACACTTGCCGGTTCAAACACTTTAGGATTGAAACCTATGGCCTAAGGGTAGTTTCAATTGACAGTTTCAACGTGTGGTTTGTCCTATATTAGATAAATAAATTTAATAAAATAATAAACTTAGGCTCATGTACGTTGATGTAGCAAAGTGTAGTAGCCCTACCTACTTTTTCAAACCCAACAACGTTCATCCACGTGGCACACGTGGGCCCATAAATAGAAGCCCAAAAATCCTATACCCTGTTACTGACAAACCCATTATTAGGTGCCTCTGAATGCGATATAAAGACCCGCCACGTCGGAGAGTGGGGTCCACGTCGTATTTTCTTAAATTCACTATTTAATTTAATCTATGGTATGGTATTACAAAATAGCTTTATTAGGCCATTTGGCATTTCACGATGAAACCCATGTTCCACGCAAGAAACCGTGTTCGTCCTTCCAAAAAAAAAAAAAATATTTTTTAAATAATTTTGTTTTAATTTATGAAAGTCAAGAAGAAGAAAGTGGAAGGTGTGAAATTATGAAAAAGAAGAAAAAAATGGATAGATTGGCCCAGAAATTTGTTTGGACTTGTGAGGAAGGAAAGGGACACAGTGACACGCTTTTTCTCTCTCACTCTCCAGTTTCTTCCTCTGAAAGGGTAATATCATATATTATTATTATTATTATTATTATTTTCTCTAATGTATAGTAGTAGTACTTCTGTTTATTGCATTGTTCACTGTATTTATTTTATCATAAAGTTTTGATTAAATTGGAACAGAAACAGTCTTCTTCTATCTTTCTCTCTCATGGGGTAAAAAATACGAATGCAATTACTCTTCTCTCAGAACCTTCAACACAATAACCAGTTTCTATCTATCTGTTGTTGTCATTGTTTTGTTCTGTTACAGCCTCTGCCGGCTTCCGCTTTATGGAGACGCTATGTGGTGTGTTTTCTAAACGTGTTTTTTTGTGGAATGCAGTTTCTTCGAAATCTTCGTCTATTTGTTTTCATGTCAATTTGTTGTTTCTTTTTCAATTTCGAGGTTTTTGTTGTATGTGATCTTTCTTTCTAGCTCAATATTTCTTTCTTCTCTTTGCAAAGGCAAAAATTCAAAGGAATAGTAATCCTGGTAAGACCTTCGTTTTTTTCAGTTGTTGTGAATTCTTGAGATGGGCGCGTTTGCATTAGCTTCTCAATTTTGTTTCAACCAATTTCTCACACCTCACTGAACCGTCACAAGATCTCTCTTCAGCTTTGGTTTATTTTGTCGGATTGTTTTTTGAAATTTCTGATTTATGGATGCGTGAGGGATTTTAATGTTTGCTCTTTTGTTTCGATTTCGTGTTTTTACGCTTCACGCATCACGCATCATTTTAGGTTTTTTTTTGGGTTGTTTTGCTCAATTGTTAGCTGTCTTTAGGTTCCATGATATGCATCAAGTTGTCATCACGTTTTGTGTGCAGTGGTTAATAGTTTTGTTTGTGTGTATGCTTTGCAGGTTTCAGAAAAGCAAAATTGGGGATAAGGGGGGAGGTTTAATTGGTCTCTAGAGGCTAGAAGCAAATTTAGGTTTTGCTGTTGGTGGTTATGTGTCATCTATAAACTACCTTTGAGCTGAAATCTGGGTGGAATGGCACGGGGGAGGATCAGGGCAAAGCTCCGTAGGAGCCATCTTTACACATTTGGTTGCCTGAAGCCAACTACCACTGAGGAGGTGCCTCATCCACTTCAAGGTCCTGGCTACTCGCGAACAGTCTTCTGCAACCAGCCTCAACTCCATGAAAAGAATTCTCTATTTTACTGCAAGAATGATATATCAACCACCAAGTACAATGTGATCACGTTTCTGCCTAAGGCTTTGTTTGAACAGTTTCGAAGGGTTGCTAACATATACTTTCTTTTGGCTGCTTGCCTTTCGGCTTCTCCAATTTCACCTTTCAGCCCACTCAGCATGATTGCTCCTCTGGCGTTTGTTGTGGGACTTAGTATGGTGAAGGAGGCATTGGAGGATTCTCGCAGGTTCTTTCAGGATGTCAAGGTTAATCGACGGAAAGTTAGTCTCCATATAGGCAATGGTACTTTTGGCCTAAGATCGTGGCAGAAGATTGTGGTTGGGGATGTGGTAAAAGTAGAAAAGGATCAATTTTTTCCAGCCGACTTGCTTCTCTTGGCGTCAAGTTATGAGGATGGAATATGCTATGTGGAGACAATGAATTTAGATGGGGAGACCAACTTGAAGGTGAAGAGATCTTTGGAGGCTACCTTGTCTATGGATAACGATGAGGCTTTCAAGGATTTCTGTGGAAAGATATATTGTGAAGATCCAAATCCCAATCTTTACACCTTTATTGGGAACTTTGAGTATGAAAATCAGGTTTATCCTCTTGATCCTAGTCAAATTCTCCTCAGAGATTCGAAACTTAGGAACACAGATCATGTTTATGGAGTGGTCATTTTCACCGGACATGACAGCAAAGTCATGCAGAATTCTACAAAATCCCCTTCAAAAAGAAGCACAATAGAAAAAAAGATGGATTATATCATATATACTCTTTTCACCGTCCTTATATTGATATCTTTTATTAGTTCGATAGGATTTGTTGCAAAGACCAAATACCAAGCCCCAACGTGGTGGTATTTACGGCCTGACAATATTGAATACCAGTTTGATCCTGGGAAAATTGGATTGGCTGGGATGAGCCATCTGATTACTGCACTCATTCTCTATGGATATTTGATTCCTATCTCGCTGTATGTTTCAATTGAGGTTGTGAAGGTATTACAGGCAACCTTCATTGACCAAGACATTCAAATGTATGATGATGAAACTGGAACTCCAGCTGAAGCACGGACATCAAATTTGAACGAAGAGTTGGGTCAGGTAGACACCATCCTCTCTGATAAAACTGGCACTTTAACTTGCAACCAGATGGACTTTTTGAAGTGCTCCATTGCCGGTACTGCATATGGTGTTCGTTCCAGTGAGGTTGAACTTGCTGCAGCAAAGCAGATGGCTTCTGATCTTGAGGAGCCGGAATTGGATATGTCTAATTTCCCCATGCCTAAGGAGAGAAAAGTGCCACGGGAAAATATCACTGAAGATGAAGAATCTGAACTGGGGACTGTTGTTATTTCCAAAGATGATGAAGGACGAAGGACTTCCATAAAGGGATTTGGTTTTGAAGATGATCGCCTTATGAATGGTAACTGGATGAAAGAACCCAATGCGGATGTCCTTTTAATGTTTTTCCGGATATTAGCAATTTGCCATACTGCCATCCCTGAACTAAATGAGGAGACTGACAATTGTACATATGAGGCCGAGTCACCTGATGAAGGGGCTTTTCTAGTAGCAGCTAGAGAATTTGGTTTTGAATTCTATAGGAGAACTCAATCAAGTGTTGTCATTCGTGAAAGAATTGCTGCCTCAGGACAAGTGGTTCAAAGGTGAGATGGTCCTTCACAACGAAGTCTATCATGCTTATCCTTTTCCTATTTTTTTGTGAGAAGTGGGGTGTTCTGCAATTTGCTTTTGAATTATTTCCTTTGTGATGTCATAATTCTTACTTTTTATTTTTGTGTTTTGGTTGAATTATACAGAGAATATAAAATTTTGAATCTGCTGGATTTTACTAGCAAAAGAAAGCGCATGTCAGTGATTGTGCGTGACGAGGAGGGAAACATCATTCTTTTTTGCAAAGGAGCTGACAGGTTAGCATATTAGTGTTTTTTTTGTCTTTAATATTGTCAGCTCAGCTGCATGGATGGTGTTAATGATCAAGTAGGACCTTCTATTAGTTTCAACAGCGGAATAATTAAAATCCTTTTCATGATTGGAGTTTATATTCTACCAGCATACTATATAATTCACGTGTATGCTGTCTTAGTATTGACACTTTCAATGTCCCTCCGTAAACATTGACATCCATTATTTTTTGGCTTGATTGTTCAGTATCATATTTGATAGACTGTCTAAGAATGGAAAAATGTATTTGGACGCTACTACTAGACATTTGAATGAATATGGAGAAGCTGGTTTGAGAACACTAGCCCTGGCCTATAGAGAGCTTGATGACCAAGAGTACTCTGTTTGGAATAACAAGTTTCAGAAGGCCAAAACAGCTGTTGGGCCTGACAGAGAGGCAATGCTTGATCAGGTTTCAGATGTTATGGAAAGAGAGTTGATACTTGTTGGCGCTACTGCTGTGGAGGATAAACTACAGAAAGGGGTAGGTTTTATCATTATTTATACGGTCAAAATATCTTCTTGCTTCGCTCTCTGCCTCTACCATCTCTCAACATTTTGTTCTCCTCAGGTGCCTCAATGCATTGACAAACTTGCTCAAGCTGGCCTAAAGATCTGGGTATTGACTGGGGATAAGATGGAAACTGCAATCAACATTGGGTCTGTCTTCTGTAAATAATTTAACCACATAACACCATGTCATTTTTGTTCTAAATGTATTTGTCAAGGTACTTGAAAATGCCTCTGTAATTGAATTTTGTGAAACTTCTGTTTCTGTTCTCTGCAGATTTGCTTGTAGTTTGCTTCGACAGGGCATGAGGCAAATCTGTATCACAATGAATTCAGATTCAGCAACTAATGATGCGAAAGAGGTAGTTTTTTCATTGAGATGAAGTAGAGAAACTCACTAATAGGCACGAGTTTCATCTGATATTAGGCCTGGCTCTTGTAACCCCTCAGGTCATCAAAGAAAACATCTTGAATCAAATCACCAATGCCTCGCAAATGATAAAGCTGGAAAAGGATCCACATGCTGCATTTGCATTAATTATTGATGGGAAAACTCTAACATATGCTTTAGAAGATGATGTCAAACTTCAATTTTTGGGACTGGCTGTTGGCTGTGCATCTGTCATTTGTTGTCGTGTGTCTCCGAAGCAAAAGGCATTGGTAAGAACTTTTTCCTTTTTCATTGATTCCTTTGTGAGATCTACTCTAATAGTTTATACTGCATCTCAACAATGGATCACTGTAAATGATGCTACTTGCGATGATTGGAGTGAAAAACATTGACAACTGCATGTGTATCTCTATGTTGATGTTATATGGGAAAGATTAGGTATAGAGTTCTGTCGTGAAATATACTGTATGTAGATTTTATCTAATCTAATTTAATCTCTATGTCTTTAACAAGTGTATGAGTATATATAAAATTTGTACTGCTTTGTTGTGTCTTACTCCCTTATTTCTTTGGAGTCAGGTTACAAGGTTAGTGAAAGAAGGAACTGGGAAGACCACTTTAGCCATAGGTGATGGTGCAAATGATGTTGGCATGATTCAAGAAGCCGACATTGGTGTTGGAATCAGTGGGGTTGAAGGTATGCAGGTCAGTGTCCATCTCTCTTATGCATAATTATGCATGCTAAATTATAACTGCACATGATGTATTTCAACATACGTTTTATGTTGCAACACTGTATGATTATCATTCTCACAATACACATCAAATTTTGGTTTTGTTGACCTTTAGTATTTTAAAAAATGACTGGTTAGGAATGTTGGGAGCCTGTTATGTTTGTGTTTTAGACTTTGTTTTTCAGTTGGACTCGGGGGAAGAGTTATTGTCAAGCCTTTTCAACAACTTTATTATCCGCACTGACCAAGGACAAAGCTTTGTACTTTGAATGGAATCTATCTAGCTTCCTTGTTTTATTTTAAATTACCATGTGAGGAACATCCAGTCTGAATTTACGTATTTCTGATGATATATTGAAGAGCAAAAATTTTCATTGTTCTCAACACTATTTTCCAGCCTATCAGCTGTCCGTTCCATGAATGTTAACAATGCATTCAGCGTAATAGTTAATTTTATTTTTTCACATTAAGTAATATTTATTTTGTAAAATTTGTACTAGATTATTTGGTCTAACTTTAGTTTTTGCTACGAAATATGAATACGGGCTATATCGAAATTGTCAGCTGATCGATATTTCAATCTAACAAATTTGTGTGCTTCCATTCATGTGAAATGATGCAAAATGATGAACTTGCTGATTACAGTTCATATTTACAATTTCACGTCATCAATTGTAAATAATAATTTGGTTAAAATCTAAAATTGGCCTAGAACACTCGTTCTATAGGACTTCTTAGGATAAAGAAAAATCAGATGTGTTCTTTTCTCTGTTTGGAAATTGTACCTTATGTTGAAGTTGTGGAACTCAAGCTTTCAAATTCTTTTCAGGCAGTAATGGCTAGTGACTTTTCTATTGCCCAATTCCGGTTTTTGGAGCGGCTTCTGGTAGTCCATGGACACTGGTGTTACAAGAGAATTGCACAAATGGTAATTCGTATATTTATCCTGAATCTTGATCATTATTCTCATGTCTTCAATGTCTTTGATGTCATGTTCACTGTTATCCTGTGCATGGATAGAAATAAATGTAATATCTTTTGCATTTTGTTTGTTATGAACTGAGTCGAATATTTCTCTTCTAAAGTGATTCTTTATTTATACCAGATATGTTATTTCTTCTACAAAAATATAGCATTTGGCCTCACCATTTTCTATTTTGAGGCCTTTGCGGGCTTCTCTGGACAATCGGTTTATGATGACTGGTACATGATATTGTTCAATGTTGTTCTTACATCATTGCCTGTCATTTCTCTTGGAGTTTTTGAACAAGATGTTCCATCAGAAGTTTGCTTACAGGTTTGTTCTGTTGAAACGCCATCAATGTAGTCTGTATTTTTGTCCGTGTTTGGATAAATCTAACCTTTGATGTGACATCGCTCGTTGCAGTTTCCTGCACTGTATCAGCAAGGACCCAAAAACTTGTTCTTTGACTGGTATAGAATCTTGGGATGGATGGGGAATGGTCTTTATTCCTCCCTCGTCATCTTCTTCCTTGTCATTATCATCTTCTATGACCAAGCATTCCGTGTCAATGGCCAGGTCGCAGACATGGCTGCTGTTGGTACCACGATGTTCACTTGCATCATATGGACTGTCAATTGTCAGATTGCACTGACAATGAGCCATTTCACATGGATTCAACACCTCTTTGTGTGGGGCAGCATAACCACTTGGTACCTCTTTCTCTTGTTGTATGGCATGCTTCCACCAAAATATTGCAAGACTGCCTACAAAATATTGGTGGAGGTTCTTGCTCCTGCTCCTATTTATTGGACAACAACCCTATTAGTAACAATCACATGCGTTCTTCCTTATCTCGCCCACATATCCTTCCAAAGATGTTTTCATCCCATGGATCATCACATTATCCAAGAAATCAAGTACTACAAGAAGGACATTGAAGATCAACACATGTGGACGAGGGAGCGTTCTAAAGCAAGGCACGAAACGAAGATTGGATTCACGGCAAGAGTGGAAGCAAAGATTAGGCATTTTAGAGGTAAGTTGCAGAAGAAGCAGCAGTCTTCAGTGGGGTCTTTGTCCCCATCATGACAATTAAAAACAGTTTTCAGTCCTTTTAGGAGTTGCATTTTTTAATTTTTTTAGCTCTAGTCTCATTTAAATTCTTTTCGTGCTTATGTGTGGGGGTGAATTAAAGCTCCTTGCATTAAGAAAAAAAGCATGGGAGCTGTTGTATGTAACATATTTAAGTAGAAAAGCTCACCAAGCTAGTAAGTTCTGAATGATCAAAGTGTATTTCTTACGTAGCAGATGATTATAATTCAACTGATGTTGAAGAAATGAAAGCAGCCAAGTAGTGTTGATCAGTTTTAAAATTTCTGTTTTCTCGTACGGTATAGCTTGTTTTGGAAGTTAAAAAAATATATTATTGCATTTTTTTAATAAAAAACGCCCCCAAATGGACGCCACTGGATGGAAAAGGAGGCTAAGAAAAGACGACAAAAATGGTTGTAATCCTCTTGCCACGTCAATACAAATTCTCGTATAATTTTCTCTTTTTTATCTGTCACCTGTCAGGACTATTTTGGATATTTGCAGCACTTATCCATCTGTACTTGACAACTATGGCTATCCAGATCTTCCACTTGCAACAGAAAATGAGACCAAAATATCTCCTTTTGCTTCATACTGCTCAAATCAATTTTCCTATCCTACTCACATTACACTGAGTTTATTTTTATTTACTGTGCTTACAAAATTGTATTATTAGCTAATTAAATATTATATTAAAATAATCATTAAACAAATATATATAATTTATAATAAAAAAATAATACCTTTTAAAATCAATTAATCAAAAATTATAAAAATCATTGTTAATAAAGGTAGCGAAAATTTATCATTACCAACATAATGATAAAAAAAAAAAAAAATACTCAAGTATTATATATAATCTAATTTGACTAATTCATAAGTTGGTTTGATAAAAAAAAGTTTGTTTAAAATATAAATCTATTTTAGTAGTTTTTATTTCTGAATTACACCCTAATTGTTTTTATTTTGCCTTTTGTTTTCTCTACTAATTTACTTGATTTGTTTTTACTTTTTTTTTTTTCATTTTAGAAGCTATTTTGCCTATCTTTTATGGTATACTTAATTTAAATATACAATTATTATAAATGAACGGAAAGAAAGAATTAAAAATACTTTATTTTTTTTAGAAAAAGAAAAAACCACAGCAGCAGTCAGTTGCTGCTTTCTGCAGGCTCCTGAAAAGCACAGAAAGAAAATCCGTTTGGTTGGATGAAAAGCGGGAGGGAAAGTCTTATTTCCAATTTTATCCTCACCTTTTTCTGATTTGGCATTCATGTCCTCTTCCTTTCCACTGCAATTTCTCTGCTACTTCCAACTCCGTCCTTTCTCAATTCTCAATTTATAGGGTTTAATTCCCCACCCTAGGGTTTTGCTCCATCCCATGGAACCTCGGGTTGGAAACAAGTTTCGTCTTGGCCGCAAGATTGGTAGCGGATCCTTCGGCGAGATCTATCTCGGTTTCTTCTCTTCCTTCCACGCTTTTAATTTATGCTTATTTACTTTCAATTATTTATTTATTTTAATTTATTTTTCTTTCAGGTGTGAATATCCAGACAGATGAAGAGGTTGCAATTAAGCTCGTGAGTACTATGACTTACTCTAACTCATAATTTGTTTCATGTTTGCTAATCCGAAACACAATTTGCATGAATTGGTGAAAAGTACATTGTTTTGTTTATCATCTTTTGTTGGGAAATTGTAAAGAGTTATATATATATATATATATATATATATACACTATGAAGTCTCGTGGAGGCGTGTTGTTCAGTTTTAGCGAATGTGCTTCATGGGAACGTGTGATAAACGGTGTAGTGTTGGAAAATGTTTTAATTGATTTAATTGTTAAAGAGGAATTAATGTGGCCAGAGGTGCCAAAAGGTGTGCCGTAAGTCTGTTTCTTGATGAATTTGTCCCTTGTGCCTTAGTTTCACAACTCCTCTGTCATTAATGGCATTGATTATAGTTGACTTTTTGAAGAACTGTGTTGACTGTTGAGGATTAGTGATATGTTTTATGAAATGTTTCTTTTCCGTTTCTCCCTGTCTTTTGATTCAGGAAAATGTCAAAACCAAGCATCCTCAATTGTTGTATGAATCAAAGTTATATAAGATACTGCAAGGAGGAAGTAATGTCCTTTCTTATTCTTACTGAATTTCTATCGTTCCTATCTCTTTGCTTACTGTGTAGAATCTGTGTTACTCAGCTTAAATGTTTTTGTTTCACTATTTTTATTTGACAGTCGGGATCCCATACTTGAGATGGTTTGGTATTGAAGGAGACTACAATTTCCTTGTGATGGATTTACTGGGCCCTAGTCTTGAGGATTTATTCAATTTCTGTACCCGGAAATTGTCCCTCAAAACTGTTCTCATGCTTGCTGATCAGATGGTGGGATGTCTTGTATTGTGTAGATACTCTTCTAATTTACTTTTACATTTGTTTTAAATGGGGCAATCTCGAACTGTTTGCAGATAAATCGAGTGAATTTGTTCATTCCAAATCATTTTTACATAGGGACATCAAGCCAGACAACTTCCTAATGGGTTTGGGGAGGCGTGCAAATCAGGTATTAGTTTGATGCTTGCTTTTGCAATCCTTTTATTTTTGTCCCTTTCTGTTATCTCTTGAACTTGGATGCATCCTAATAAAATTGACCTCTTTTATAGGTTTATGCCATTGACTTTGGTCTTGCTAAGAAATACAGAGACACCTCTACCCATCGACATATTACTTACAGGTATTTTGTGTCATTTTCATTTTTTATTTTATTTTATGTGCTTGTAGCAAAGCTAAAACTAATTTTATTTTTTAAGAATTAGGATAATGATAGACTGAATATGGCAAATCCAATATCTGAAAATGTTATATCGTTATTTAAGGACACTGACTTTTTAGATAGAGGGTTTCCTAATAAAAGAGTTGTTGCTTTTTGTTCAGCAACACTGAGGCGTGTGGTGGGGGAATTTGGTGGGCCCTCTGATTTGTTACTTTATGCAGCTGTGATGTATTCTAATTTTGGCAAGATATGAAGCTAGTTTATTTTCACTAGACCATTGAGTAGTAGAATAATATTGATAAATCTGTTAACTACCAAATGTGGATGTGTGATATGGAATTGCTTGAAAATTTTAATGTACCTGCTATTCAAAGTTCTATGATTAACTGAACAAGTTAACTGATAGGTGCTACATTGTGAGTTGTATGAAAATTGATAGGTGCAATTGATAAAAGTATAGAGTTTACACAGACAATAAATCCAATTTAAATTCTTTCGTTTCCAATTGTGGGTTATATTTACTATTTTTTTATTTGTAACATATGTTTCAACAATTAGTGCATAAAATTGTTGTTAAGTAGTTTCTCAATGATGATTTTGTATTATTCTTTGTTTTTTTTTTTAATTATTTATATGAATGTCTGTACAGTACTTCCAAGTTATTATTTTATAATAATAGTTGGATTTTGTGGGGTTTCTCTGATTGTCACTTGCTTCTAATCTGTGCAGAGAGAATAAGAATTTGACGGGAACTGCTAGATACGCTAGCATGAATACTTATCTTGGAATTGGTGCGTGCTCAATGAAACTCTTTATTAAACTCCCTTGTCATTTTATTTATTGTTAATTTATTCTGAAGTTTGGGATTACCCTTTTTTTCTTTATTAGAGCAAAGCCGTAGGGACGACTTGGAGTCACTTGGATTTGTTCTTATGTATTTTTTGAGAGGAAGGTAGTTGTTCATGCTCCTTTGTTTTATTGTCTTTCTTTTATCACCTTTTAATTTAATTTTTTACTTAGTATTTCTATAGTCTCCCGTGGCAGGGAATGAAAGCGGGTACTAAGAAACAGAAGTATGAGAAAATCAGTGAGATGAAAATTTGTACTTCTATTGAGGTGAGATAAACTGTGTATAAAATAGTGTGTTCGTACATATTATCTATGTGACCCTTGATCATGACAAAATGTGGCTTGCTTCTTTGTTAGTCTTTGTGTCGTGGCTACCCATCTGAGTTTGTTTCATACTTCCATTACTGTCGGTTGCTGCGGTTTGATGACAAACCAGATTATGCTTATTTGAAAAGGCTTTTCCGTGACCTTTTCATTCGTGAAGGTTTGAGCATTCAGTTTTGCAAGTGATATTTCACTTTTGGATGTGGGGTAGTCTCTAATAACTAGATGGTAATGTTTTAATACGTAATCTATGTGTTTTGGCTGGTGTTATCTTGTTACAGGATTCCAGTTTGATTATGTCTTTGATTGGACCATTTTGAAATATCAGCAAACTCAAATTGCCACACCTGCTCCTCGTGCTATTGTAAGTGATGGTTTGCTATACAGTGGCATTAGGTTTGATATTTGCTTTTGATATTAATTATCTTACTTTTAAGTAACATTTTTAGGGTTCTGCTGCTGGACCAAGTTCTGGGGTGCCGCCAGCTGTTATAAATGCTGATAGACAGACTGGTATAATTTTCTTCCCTTTTCACTTCTATTCTATGTGCCTGGTTTATTATTGTGTTAGTAATAAATGTTCCTTACTTAGCTCATAAATCTTAGTTGTTTGTATTCTTCCTATTATTTTGTCAACCTCGGATTTTCCATGTTTTTACGGGTATGCTGCTTTTAATGTGGGAAATTTCTGTGCAGGTGTTGAGAACAGTAGGCATACTGGTTGGTCTTCGTCTGATCCTGCTCTAAGAAGAAACTCTGGACCTATTCCAAATGATGGAATCTTGTCAAGACCAAAAGCCCCAGTTCCCATTGAATCAACTGGATCTAAAGATGTTAAGGTTAGTATATCTGTTTATGGAATGGTGACTAAAAGCCACGGTTGGTTTTCCCGTTACTTTAAATTGTGTATGCTGTATGTAGTTGTCTAGTTCTAATTTGTTCCGTCCAAGTGTATCTTCAAGGCGAGTTGCTGTATCCAGCAGTCGTGATGCAGCTGTGGGCAATGAGAGTGAGCCCTCTCATCCTCTCACCATGGATGCTAGTCCAGGAGCTCTCCGTAAAATCTCTGGTGCTCATAGAAGTTCTATCATGTCATTTGAGCACAACAAATATCCTCTGGCAGAAATACATCGAACATGAAGAATTTTGAGTCAACTATACGAGGTCTTGAGACCCTGAATTTCAAAGACGAGAGGTTACAGTATTAACATCTGGCAGCCAGCCATTCTTGATCACCTATGTTCGTAAATTCTTAAATGAGTTTCATAAACTACCGAGTGGAGTGTTGTCTATGCATTTTGTTGGAGGAAAACTGCAACAAAATGGTAATTGTCACTAAAATATACAAAGAAAGATATGGTCAAGTGGTTTCCTTACAAATCTGGCCTTGAAAAGGCTATTGTTAATACAGTTGACCGTTTACTCAGCTTTGTGCTACTTAATACCATCGTTCCTCCTTTATATTTTTTAGTAAAGTCTCATGTCATTTTTTATCATGTTTGTTGACATTCAAGTGGGAAATTTGATTAGCTACCAACTGCGTAAAACATCGGTGCTACAATACTACAAATTTTAGGGGCTGTTTTCTTAGTTTTATCCACGTACAGCTTGAGAGCGAGCTCTTTTCATGTGCAAAAACAGGTACTACTGAGTGTATAACTATTAATTGGTGTGTTGGTTGGAAGAAAAGAAATAGGGTAAAGCAGCTTTTGCGGCAAATTATTTGGGCAGTTCGTAACCATGATGTGAACCAGAGTTCGTCTTTTTAAACATGATTTTACGGGGTCCATTGATATTCCTTTAGTTTAGAGATTTGTAGAACTAATTTTCGTGATATCGTTTTTGAATTATTGAATATGACAATAATTAATTAATCACATATTTTATATTCATGTCTTTTTCATTGAAATCGCCAGAATTAATTTTGTAATTTTTAAAGAAATAGGTCTTATTTCGTTGAGAAAATGTCGTTTATTGGGCAAGAAGGTTTTATTAAGGTACACATGAAAGTTATCCAATTTATATTTATTACTTATTCTAATAATGTAAAATGTATTTAATACTTTTAAAATATAATATCATAATTCCATAATACAAAAATATTAAATAAAATATAAATGTATAGGTTTTTAAAATTTAAAAAATAAAATAAAATAAGTTATCGTACTTTCATTAAGATTTGAATAATATTTATCTATAATTATCAAGAACAATTAGTTTATATGTAGAATAAAAAGAAAATAACATATTTTACTTTTGTGTCATTACACTTGGTTATGGTGTTATTAATTTGAGATAAGTCAAACAAATTGTAAAATTAAAGTTTATTACTCTTAATCTGACTCGCCTCTTAATAAATACTATTTTTAAAATATAATTTGGAAAATTATGTGATAAAGCATTTATTAAGACAAAACATTTGTGTATGGAAAATCAACAATGAGTATTGACTTAAATTCATAGGAAAGATATTAATAGATGAAAACATCATTAAGAAATGTAACTTTAATAATTTGAAAATAAATAATCAATAGTAACTTATAAAACTAAGTTACTTGTTAGTTTAACTAAAATTAAAATTGTTCTAAATTAGTTTTATATTTTTTAGTTCATTCTTATCATGATGTGAAAAAGTGCTAGATGATGTATTAATGATAGGTTAGACTTAATAAAAGTGCCAAGTTCTTACACACAAAAATGTTTATATTTATCTATTTTTGTATTTGTTACAGCACTATATAGTTTTAATATTTTTTAAAATATAATTTATGATGATTTTAAATTCTTAAAATTCAAAAATAATAAATAATATGTTTTAAAATAGTTTTTTCGGAAAATATTTTCAACTCCAAAATGCAGATTTATAATAAATGTTGATAGGGTGAATTCCTAATAACTGTCTAAGCTCTAACATGTTTTCCAAATCCTTCACATATATTTTAAAACTCATTTCTAAGTGTCGTTCAAATTTATTACATATATTTCAAGTCTCGTGTATATGTTTTTCTAATCGGTCATCATTTAAATGTGTTTGATAAAAAAATAGGGCAAAGATAAAAAAAATAAAAATAAAGAGATAAGTAGAAATATATAAGAAACAATACAATAAATTTCATTAATTTTAAATTATTATTCTTCGTTATTCTCTTTCACCAAAGATTCAATTTTATTTTCATCTTCATTCACCCTCTTCCATTCTCTCAACCAACTATCAACTTTTTTTTTTTTCTATAAACATCAATCAAATACAATAAAAAATCTATCAATAACATCAAATGGGATTTGGGTGAAATCCCACAACAATTGTGTTGTGATAGTGGTTCTTTTTCAATTAAGAGTGAAGGAGGCATAAAATATTTGTGATAAACCACTATTAGTTATTTTTAAATTATTTTCCTAACTTAAACAAAAATTTCAATTTATTAAATTAACATCATAATATATTATAAATTAAATAAAACACCCCTTAAGAAAAGTTGACTTTCAAAACAATTAACAACGTATTGTATTCTGTCTCTAATAATATTGCATATACTTTATGTATATTTTCCTTTCATCATTACCTTTTTGGTCATATTATATTTTGTTTTCATCTCCACTAATTAGGGAAAAAAGGTTAAAAGATAAAAAAAATTACTTTAATAGTTTCAATTTTGTTGGAATCCTTGACATTGTAAATAAATGTGGTCACAATGACAACTGTTGAAGATTATTTGTATAGTTAGTTGATAAATCATTGAAATAGATTTGTGACATTGTTTAAAACTTCATTTTCAAACCAAATTTGCAAGATTGGTAAAGCAGTTTGGAATGTTTAATCAATGTTAAATCATTCTATGACATTAACAGGGATAAAGGGGAAAACTTTTTCTTTGGGCATCAATTTCTTCCTTACCCTCTTTTGGTTGGTTTGAATTTAGCCATGATACATATAACAGGCTGAAACAGAACAGAAACAGAGTAGAAACAGAGTGATTCTGTCATAAAACTTTTTCTTTGTCTGTCTTCTTGACATATATAATCAAAATTGAAATAGATCAATCAAAATCTAATTCAAATCCAGTATCATATCCATCTTAAAATTTGAACTGATAAGTAAGAAATTCAGTAGTAGTAATGGAATTTCATACAAAAGGGAGTTAAACTTCTGAACCAGATCACAGGATGATTTAATTTAAACATTTACTGAGAGAAAAACAAACAAGTAACTCTCATTACAGAGAAGAAAACATGAAGAACAGAGAAGAAAACATGATTCACCACCATCCATAGAGAGCTTGAGTGTATGTGTGTTTGATCCACCTGAAACTCTTTCTCAAAGAGCCTTTCATTTTGCCCTCTGCTGCATAGATTTTATAGCCAGCAACCCTCTTCTTCCTCTGCAACTCAGGATCACTAAAGCTCCAACTTTTTGATGGTTTAGCAGCTGCCCTTTTCCCTTTCTTCACCTTCATCTCCTTACCACTGCAACCTATCTGGTTTACATAACCAGAAGAAGCATTATTGGCACTGTGACACCTCAGATCTTGCATGCTTGTTGGGGCCACCTTGCCTCCACTGTTGCTTTCAATCTGGAACCTTTCATCTCTGCATGACTTGGATCTGAACTCCATCTTCATGCCAACCACAATGCCCCAAGAGTGGTAAGAAAGAACAAGTTCAGATAAAAGGGTTTATGGCTTTGCTTTTTTGTAGTTGTATGTTAGGCATTGTTTATTGCTTCTGTTGCTTTAATTTAGATTAAATTATAGTTTTGGTCTTTTTGCATTACAGTTCACATTCATTTATTTCATTAAAAAAAAAAGATTTTGATATTAAATTGAAAACTCTTTCCTTAATTTATATAATAAAATCTTTATGGGTTGGAGGCACTAGAAGATGACATGTTGCTTTCATTAATGAAAATCAGTAGGGTAGAGTGAACCTGATCCAACTTTCTTTGCAGAGCAGAATCTCATGAAGCCTTTGGATTCACTAGCTTTCACACGTGCAAGTGTTAAAATTAGGAGTCAAATAGAGCATAAAATAACATTTTTACAAGAATATCAAATGAAATTTTTTGTTTTAGTCTACAATAAAATATTATAATAATATATAAAATGAAATAGGATCAGAGGAATGACTCATTGTTGTGTCAAAATATTCACAGACTCTAAGATGAAAATGCTCTGATTTTCATTTGACCATTCTGTACCACCCTCTTGAATAGTGCCCCCATGGTTCCCCACATGTGAGTGCTTGGTTTCTGCAACCCACAATGTAAAAGAAAAACCTTCATTTATTTCTCCTAAAAACAACACTCACATGAATTTTTTTTCAGTGGCAAATTTCAGTCTAGTGCAAGTGTGAAAAAAAAGACTCTAAACCAAATTATTATAGCTACCAAAGGCAATTATTATAGACCTCCCAAGTTCCAATATTTTGTCCTCTTTCGTTGCAGCAAGCATTTGGAAAGTTGCTCTCACAATTTTCTACAAACTTGGCTTTTAAGTTTTGGCCGAAAGTGCAATCTCATATCAACTCATCATGATTAGTTATGATGATAAGTGTGTTAGTACCATTAAAGTAATCATGTTCAGTCTAATTGCTAGTGTCCCACTAAAAGAAGTACTTGATCAGGAGTTAGCACGTATCTTTCAAAAAACACTTTCATTATGCAGTATTGAAAATGATCGATTTGAACACTGTAGAGTTTTAATGATGCATCCTAATGCAGCAAGAGCTTAAAGTTTTTAGGGTGGGTTCTCCAACCAACTCATTCATACCAATGTAGAAATGGGCTAGTGTCTCCATTTTTCCTCCAATTTTTCTTGGTGGGGAGGGGGCACATGGTGTGATAACAATATTATGCATGCAAAGCTTTGCGTGTAAAATAATCTGTGATTATTTCAGTATCACTTTTTTCTTCTTGCGATCAAAACTAGATATTTCATTGCTATTTTAATGTTTATTTGGTCTTTATGTAATTTTGAATGTTAAGAACACTAAAATGATATTTTGTTATAGGTTTTAGTGGTTGTAAAATATTTAAATAGATGAGTTTTATGAACTAAGTATTTTGTTTATAATACTGTTGAACGACGTTTGTTCTTTTTTATATGTATGTTAAAATAGCATAATTTTTTAGTTTTATCTTTACTTTTATTCTTTCTTATTATGTATCAAAAATGATTCTGAGAGAAAAAAAATTAAAAATTATAATAAATAACTTATTTAAATCTTATATATTAATGCGCCATAATGGGAAACATACAACATATAAATATAATGCAATTTAATTTAAATTACAAAGAAAAACAAATTTAAATAGTTTAAATATTACATTGCACTGAATTGTTTCATTCCACATATTCTATCAATTATATTATAAGTTTTACTTAAATGATATATTTATTTAATGTTATTTGATAGATTACTTTATTAATATTGACTTGAAAATTTTGAATCCATTCACCTTAGGCTCCATCCCATTTTCATTTTTTTAAGATTTTGTAGTAACTCCCTTCCATCAACTCAACATGTGAAGATTCTCTAACATAGTTCTGTTAAGGGAGGTTTTTGTTTCTCATTTTTTATGATGACTCTGTTCAGGGAAATTGTTTTGCTGCAAGAATAAGTGTGCGGTTTTGTGAAATTGTAGGTAAGATCAGTGTTCACTCAACGGAGCATATTATTGAATAGCCATGACTAACCATACCAGTGTTTGATTTTCAAAGAAAACAAACAAATCAGTAGCAAAATTTTTGGTAAAACAACTCTTCAAGGAATAATAAAATTATCTTAAGCCTTCTTTTCTTGCAGTGTCAAAAAGAAAAACTACATAGGTTGCGTCAAGAAAAAGCGATTTGAAGCCTTCAGTGATAAAATCATAAACAACTGTGATGATTGGACGGATGCATACAATTTCTTAAACTAAAATATCTTTAACTCAAATTAAATCATAACTCTTATACTAAATTTCACTTGAAAACTAACTTCATTCCATACTTGGTTACGATCAAATATATTACTTTACCATTTGTAGAATTTCGTAATGCACACAGACTCTTTTTTTATATGGGTCCGTGCGTCGGCTTTGACGCCAGGAAGAGGTTAAGGCATTCTGCATGCAACACAGTTAAGCAAACAAGGTGTCTTTGGGCAACCAACTAAATAAGCAAATAAACAAATTTTATAGAATCCATTATAAATAAAGGTGTCTTTGAACTCTAACCGGTAAAAATTGAAAAAGAAAAAAAAGGCACAAAATCATAACTGTCAAAAAGTAATAGCTCTGATGACTTAACAAAGAATAAAAATTAACCCATCAGAGCAGATCAGCAACATTTGAGGGCAACTCCTCTATAGTGACATTGTAGAACTTCTGAATATCAGATAGCATTCTGGCATCTTCCAGTGTCACAAAGTTTATGGCAACACCTTTTCTTCCAAAACGCCCACTTCGCCCAATGCGGTGAAGATAATTTTCAGGTTGGGTTGGCAGATCATAGTTTATAACCAAAGACACTTGCTGTACATCAATACCACGAGCCAAGAGGTCAGTGGTGATTAGAACTCGAGAAGAGCCAGAGCGAAATTCGCGCATGATGATATCACGAGTGTTTTGGTCCATGTCTCCATGAGTGGCTGAAACTGTGTGATCATTGCTTCGCATCTTGTCAGTGAGCCAGTCCACCTTGCGCCTTGTGTTCACAAAGATGACACTCTGGGTGATAGCCAAAGTCTCATAAAGGTCGCATAGTGTCTCCAGTTTCCATTCTTCCTTGTCAACATTCACATAAAACTGCTTGATACCCTCAAGGGTCAATTCATCACGCTTTACCAGGATTCTCACTGGCCTATTCATGAACTTTCTGGTAATCTCCAAGGCCTCGGGTGGCATTGTAGCAGAGAACACGCCAACCTGAATTTGACCAGGCAGTAGCTGGAAGATGTCATAGATCTGCATTTCATGCGCGAAAAAGAAAACTGTTAGTTATTTAACTCAAGATGACTTCATCTATCAGTAATATGCACGAAAGAATGTTAGATGTAAGTCAAGAAAAAAAAAACACCAAATCCACTCTTTTTCAACAAACGAATGGAAAACCAACAAACCTGATCCTTGAAACCACGTGAAAGCATTTCATCAGCCTCATCCAGGACAAACATCTTTATGTGATCAGGGCGAAGAGACTGTCTGCGGAGCATGTCAAACACACGCCCAGGAGTGCCAACAACAGTGTGTACACCAGCTTGGAGAATGCGCTGATCCTCACGTACACTGGTCCCACCAACACAAGCATGAACCTTGACGCCAAGGTAATCCCCGAGAGCTCGCATAACCTTTTCAATCTGCTGTGCAAGCTCCCTTGTTGGTGCCAAAACCAAAGCCTGGCACTGAACCAGTCCATAATCTAGTTGCTGCAAAATTCCTGAACAGAACGTAGCTGTCTTTCCAGTTCCAGACTGAGCCTGCTGAATCACGTCCAGACCTTTGCAGAAAGGAACAATCCCCCTTTGCTGTATTGCAGAAGGCCTCTCAAAACCTATAGAACGAAGAATAAAAGATTACACATCAAATTGGGCTACAGTTAACTGCATATAACATTTGTTTTGTTCTTCTAAACATGCCACACTGATGCCCCTCATCAAAAAAGATTTCAGTTTCAAACAATAAAAAAGATACATATCATATGGTTGTTACCAGCAAATCCACTTTATAATCTATACAAAATAGTTTGAAATGGAAATAGATGTAAATTCAGGAAACAATAATTCCAAGCAGGGGCCAAATAGTAGGCATCTTTGTTTTCAAAAGGTCAGTTCCACATCTAGATCGTACGACTCCAGGTAATGGTGACAACCCAAACCATTGTACCAAAACTCCACTTAAAATAAATCCTAATGACTTTTAAAATTCAAAGAAAAACTTCAGTAAATTAATTAATTCCAATTAAACGAAAATTTAAATTGTTTTGCTAAAATATAATTACAATTGTAAGAAGTTCCAGATATGTCGATTGCAGAGATAATGAATGAAAGTAAAACTCCAATAGGGTAACCATTGAAGAGAACAATGTCAAAATTCGTTAATAAAAGCAGTTAATCCAAATCTTCAAAATTGCTGAGTGATTGACACTGTCACACTCACAGAAATACACGCTTTATAGTTGGTTTGTTCTGTAAAAGGTCAATTCAGTTGCCTTGAAAAGTAACTTTGAAGATGAGTCTGATTCTTTAAAAAAAGGAACCTATTAACCATTGTCAAGAGTGTTTAAAAGAGGGTAATCCTAATACTTCTCTAGTATTGAACAAGCACCAGAGGAAACAAAAAAGAAATCATTTCCCATACCATAAGCATATATGCCTCTGAGAAGATTTTCTTGTAAACCCATAGCATCAAAACTCTCATAGACTTCATCATATGAGGTGAAAAACTCTTGTCCATCGGCAGAAAGCCTGCAATTAATTTTCAAAACAATAAATTACAGAAAACTACAAGAATTTAAGAAGCCAAGCATCACACGCAATGAAAAATATAAAGTGCAAAAACTCACAGTTCATTCATCTTAGAATCATACTGCCGAGCGTCAAATTGAGAACCCTCAGGAGCCAATCCTGCCATCACTGCAGAACAGAAACCTCAGTAAAATTAAACAGTTACGTGTACATAAAAAGACCTAACACATCTAAAACCGATAACAAAAATTAAATCCCAATAAATCATCGTGAGAGAACGCAAGTGAAAAAAGGCAAAGGGGCTCTTAGCTATGCCAAATCCTTTTTCTTTTCGCATGATGCCAGATAAAAAAAAATTAAAAAAACAATTCAAAACCACCAATAATAAAATTAAAATATATATTAAACCGATCAAAATTCAGAGCATTACTCTAATCTGCGCAAAAACAGAAAATAAAAAAACGACGATGATTCAAAATTTAAGTTCGAACTAAACATAAAACAAATAACAAAAACATAACATCTAAAATCGAATGAAAAGTTTGGCGAAGAGAGTAATCAGATCAAGCACATGTTCAAAACATAACAAGGAGAGTGATATGAAAACAAAAAAAAAAAAATTAAATAAAAGCGGATTTGTGGAAACGATGAACGTTGGTGAAGATAGAGAGAGAAGCTAGGGTTACCTGAAGTTGGTGGAATAGAGAGAAAGAGAGAAGCAACGAATCGGAAGCGAAAGAGGAATTAGGGTTTCCCAAACTCCTCGGATCTGCGCCGTGGAGTTGAAGGGAAGAGAAAGGAGAATAGAATAGAAGGAGTGTGTTGAGTTTTTAGGTTTTGTTATGTTATTACTTCTGCTTTTTCTTCTACTATTCAATTCTACCTAGTTTTTCGTTACATCACCCAAAACAATCGTGTGAAAAAAAATATTATTATTTTAATGATAAATAAATAATAGATGCGTTTTATTTATAAATATTATTCATAAAGTTAATTTTGAAGCAGTGGCTCAATTAGATCAATGAAAAAGAGTTGCCAATATTTTTCTTGAAATATATATAAGTAAATAACAAATAATTGTATTACGAAGCTATTACTGTTATAAAAAATAAAGAAACAAAATAAATTAATATTTTTATTAGTTTTACTAATTCAGATTAGATTATGGTAAATAATTAATTAGATTTTTCCATATTTTTGTTCATGTTTCTGTGTTTCTTTAAATAAAAACCAACAAAATCAAAAATAGCTCGAATATAAAATAATCTTATATATATAAATTATTATTATTATTATTATTATTATTAAAATTGGCATTGAATCAATAAAAAATGTCCAACTTCGTAACAGAAAATTTCTATTCTTACATAAATCTATTGTTCTATGATTTAGAAATTGAAATCAGTGGCATATGATAGGTGAATCAACAATTAATAAAGTGATGTTAGTTCCTTGAGTCCTAGTTTGGTTACTATTTAATACTAAATTAACCATTGATTTTCTTTACAGTTTTTTTTGGTAAGTTTAATTTATAGATTTTCAAAAAAAAAAATTTATAATTTTTTTAAATTTAGATGCGTTTATTTCTATATCCCAATTTATTAACTATTTTTTTATGATATAATAAACTAATATACGAGGTTTGATTGAGGCAACACAAAGGAGATAATTATAAATTCATTATTGGAGTGAAATTACAATTTTTTTAATCTGAAAATTAAAATTGTGAAATAAATAAAACTCACGGATATGGAATTAAATAAAAAATAACCTAAAAAATCCTTGTTTAAATAAAATTATCGCAGACAAGTACTAATAATGTTCCTATCATCAAGTAATTCACAAGTTGGAAAAATAAGTTCATTAAAATTAATTATTTCAATATACGTTAAAAGTAAAATATACAAATATATTTTGGGTATTTTTATTTATAATTAATTTAAAACTTTTTATTTCTTATTAACAAACAAATTATTTTAATTATATTGTTTAATTTTAAATGCTATATTTTTCCATATTAAAATATATTATAATTTATCTTTTACCATATATCGACATATTTTCAATTAAATTTAAAATATAAACAAGAATTTCCTTGTGTTGATTTATATAATGGTTAATATATAATAAAGTATATATTAATTAAAAAAAGTAAACAAGAATTTAACAAGTAATATAAGAATAAAAAATTTAGCATTCTAAAAACATTATACTAACATATTTACCAAACATAGCAAATAAGTTTTTAAACAAGTAAAAAAAAAAAAAATTAAATTTCCTGCCAAACATAATCTACTAATTAATTTAATGAATTTGAGAATCTTTTAGTTTTCTACACTAGGATGAAGAAAATTGAAGTTTGATACATGTATATATTTTTAGGATCTGGATTATTTACAAAGGTTAATTTAGTATTAAATAGTAAATATACAAGTGAGTGGATTTGATAAACAATTTGGCCCAAAATTCAGTCCGATATAAATTAGGGTTTGTCGTACTGTTTCGTTTTTCTTCTCCTTGTAAAACATTATTCAAATATGCACAAACCCATTTTTAATAAAACACGGGCCTTACTATTCTCACATACCTTAATATTAAGTTTACACTTCACTTTTTTTAAAGATTTTTTTTTCAACAAATACTTTTGATGGAAAGTTTCTGTCAACGCATAATGAGAACTTTTTTTATAAGAAAAAAAAAATGCTGTGAAATTATACACAACAAAACTTATTTCCGATGTCTTATTGTCTTGGAAAAAAATAATGTGTTGTGTGATCAATTCTATATACAATGTTTAATTTTTAGAATAAATAATAGAAGGAAAGTATGCTGAAAAGATGAAAAAAAAAAAAATAGAAGAGTAAAATAATATTTTTGCTTTTAACTATGGAGGTGCGCGAAGAAAGCATGGAGGTGCAGAATACGAAGTCCTATGTCTATTATCAAAGTATGATGAAACCCATAAATTTGGCCCAGTAATGCGTTTAGGTCCAATTAGTTATTTAGTTTCTAGCAAGCCCTGGCATGAATATTGAAAAGAAAATCCTAATTCATTCATACTTTACGATGTAAAAGGAAGAAAAACATCTGGATTATAAAAATAGTGATGTGAAGATGAAAAATGAAAAAAAATATTATAAACATAAAATAATGAAATATTAATATCACAAAGAAAAAAATAAAGTTCAAAGGAGAACCTCTTCAATACCTATAGATACATCAAAGAGTGAACACGATTAATTCGACACTTGAAAAGGGAAATAATTAAAACGGTGAAAACACACTACTCGTTAGTCACTTTGTGAGTCTAATTGAGTTATCAATGAATTTTAGACAAACGAAATTAACCCAATTCACCATAAATGGGTAGGTTAAACAAATCGACTCACTTAAATTTAGGAAAATACAACAAATTTTTATTTCATTTAATTTTTTAATATGAAAATTAAAATTAAAATTTTTAAATTATTAGAACAATTATAATAAAAAATATTATCATATTAGTACACATATATTATTATATATAGTACACGAGAGTAACAATTTTAAGTATCATGTTAAAATGGGCATCTATTATAGTACTACATTAATTATTCGAGAGTAAGAAAAATAGGTCAACAAACCTTGAGAACAATTCCCCGAGAGGGTTAATATTAGTTCTTTTAATTCTTTTTAATTTCACATTTACGTTGAAAAGTTCTTGTTTTTATCTTAATAACAAAAATAAAAGAGCTATTTCTACTACAGTTTAAAGAAAATAATTTAACAATATGATTACTTAAAAAATTATGTTTGAGTTTTTAAATTTAACAAAAAAATATATATCGAAACGTGGAAGATGTCAGTGAAAGAGAAGAGGTGCTGAACTGAGATTCTATCGGTGTATATGGCATTTTGCACTTGCTGTCTTTCTTGCATGAACTCGGTTCGACACCTCACATCACAACCCTTTTCAATTTATCTTCTTCAGAGGACCAAATCCATGGATTTCATTAAGCAACAACTTGTAATGCTATTTTTTTTTTTTTTTTTTTTTTTTTTTTGTGAGTTTTCAAATTTGATCATCATGAACTCTCATACTATACTCTATTTTCACCTAAATTTTTTCTTCAAAAGAATCTTAAACTATTGAAATAGGAAGAACGAGTACGAGAAAATGTTATAATTTGGTAGGACAATTTATAGATTGTCGAATTAATCTTGGTTCATTATTTTTATGGAATTTGCCATTCCTATTCTCATTTGTTTGGAGCAATGTGCAGAGATCCACCGCTATCCAAATTGCAGAAAACTTGTCTCTGAGAAGTCCATCATCGAACTATTACAATTATCAGTTCAATTTTCGTTTGTCCTATGTGTCTGCATGTGCAGTTCATGTATTGTTTTTTCCTTATAGGATAAGCTTGTTTCAAATGAGATGCTCACCAAATTTATATACTATATATAGAATTTTGTGAACTAAAGGGTTACCTATTTTTTTATACTATTAAAATTTGTAATACGAGAAAAAATTGTGATTAATGCATGAAATCCGCCTTTTAAATAGAAAAAATATTGATAACATAAATATTAAAAAATGTGTTTTATCCTTTAAGTTGTGTATTGGTGTAGACACGTGCCATGGTTTGGGGCAAGTGGCATCAATCTTTCATGCATGCTCTAATGCACTTCTCATAACTATTTATTCGAATATTTTATTGTACAAAATTAACTATCGATTAATTACTTATTAAAATATGACCCACTAATTCAAATATTAGGGTATGTGAATACGAAAGTATTAACACATATTTTTTTTAGATGATTTATCATTTCAAAAATCATTATTGAACTGTTTTGGTTAAAAAATTAAAGTTATTTTCATTGAATATGTAAAATGTGTATCCACAAATTTATAAGTGGAATTTTGTAAAACCATTTACCATAAATATTTATTATCCAAAAGTTACTATAACAAGTTAACGTGAATCCATATTATCGAGTTTTGAACGTGTGTTCATTGCATGCACTTATGACAGTGTGCACGTGGCAGCATTATCTTCTTGGTTCTCAGTGTCCTTGCTTATAAATACCACCCTCACCAGTTTTTTCTTTCACATCGCTTGATGTTTACGTAGTCCTCCCCAAAAGAAAGAGTCATACGTAGTTTTGGTGGGTTGCAAAGATGTTTTCGGGTGTGTCTGGTCTGATCCATAGGGGGAACAAGATAAAAGGGAAAGTGGTGTTGATGCGAAAGAATGTGTTGGACTTGAATAGCTTAACCAGTGTTGGGGGAATCATTGGTGAAGGTCTCGGCATTCTTGGTTCCACAGTCGATAATCTCACTGCCTTCTTGGGTCGGTCAGTTTCTCTCCAGCTCATCAGTGCCACCAACGCAGATGGTTCGTTTCTTCTTCTTCTTCTTCTTCTTCTTCTTCTTTTCGTTTTCACTTCATATATCAGTATACTTTTCTTTTTGTATATCTTTAATAGAGTCCAAGAAAAGTGAAACGAAAGCATGGTAAAACGGTTTCACTGATTTTGGCTTTTTCTTTGCTTTTCTTTGGTTAGCCAACGGAAAGGGGAAGCTTGGAAAGCCTACCTTTTTGGAAGGTATCATCACTTCATTGCCAACTTTGGGAGCAGGCCAATCTGCATTCAATATTCATTTTGAATGGAACGATGAGATGGGAGTTCCTGGAGCGTTTTACATCAAGAATTTCATGCAAACTGAGTTCTTCCTTGTGAGTTTGACTCTTGAAGACATTCCAAACCATGGAAGCCTCCACTTTCTTTGCAACTCGTGGATTTACAATGCCAAACACTTCAAAAATGATCGCATCTTCTTTCTCAACCAGGTCAAGTACTGCTTACACTTTTAGGTTTTCACTAACTTTGATGAAAAGATGAAGCTAACAACGTTATATTGCAGACATATCTTCCGAGTGAAACACCAGCTCCATTGGTGAAGTATAGAGAAGAAGAGTTGGTTAACTTGAGAGGAGATGGAACAGGAGAACGTAAAGAGTGGGAGAGGATCTATGACTATGATGTCTACAATGATTTAGGTGATCCAGATAGAGGTGAACAGCATGCTCGTCCTATTCTTGGAGGGTCTGACACCTTACCTTATCCTCGTAGGGGGAGGACTGGTAGAAGACCAACAAGGAAAGGTTTGGCTTCTATTTCTATCTTTAACTTCTAGTCATCATAATAAAGATTCATGAACTTTTTCTGTAATTTTTTGAAACTGAAAAGTAATATGTCAGGTCAACTTCCTCATTATAGAATGATCCATACTGAATATTTGTGCTAGCTATATATGTTGGATGAATGTTGCTTATTGTCTAGAAGTACTATGAGTTTGAATATTTATGTTTTTGTCGCTAATAAATTCTGTATGTTGATGAAACAGATCCAAAAAGTGAGAGTAGGAGCTTGGATATTTATCTTCCAAGAGATGAAGCTTTTGGACACTTGAAGTCATCAGACTTTCTGGTTTATGGACTGAAATCCGTGTCTCAAGATGTTTTTCCAGCATTGGAATCTGTTTTTAATTTGAATTTCACACCCAACGAGTTTGATAGCTTTGATGATGTTCATGGACTCTATTCAGGCGGAATTAAGCTGCCAACGGATATCCTTAGCAAGATAAGTCCACTATCCGTGCTCAAGGAATTCTTCAGGACTGATGGTGAAGAGGCCCTTAAGTTTCCTCCTCCAAAAGTAATTGAAGGTATCTCATATTAAGTACTTGTATCTAAAAGGGAACCGAAACAACATTGGAGTGCCAATGGATCTATGAATCACTCATATCTCACATGGTTATTCGTTATTACTTGAGCAGGGGGTAGGTCTGCATGGATGACTGATGAAGAATTTGCAAGAGAAATGCTTGCTGGTGTAAATCCAAATGTGATTCGTCTTCTTCAGGTAAGCCTAATCAAGATTTTGTTATTATAAAAAATACAACAAACTAAAAGGTTAGATTTTGCTTGTGTGTTAATTGCAGGATTTCCCTCCACAAAGCAAGCTAGATAGCCAAGTCTACGGTGATCATACTAGTCAAATTACCAAAGAACACCTAGAGCCCAACTTAGAAGGGCTCACTGTAGATGAGGTACAAATATGATGAAATTGTGTTTCTTAATGAAAGTTTATCTGATTAACTCTGTTACTTTTTGTATTTCGTTTTATTTTACGGTTTTATGAATAATAACTAGTAAAATATACTTGGTTGGAAAGGCAATTCAAAGCAAGAGATTGTTCCTACTTGATCATCATGACTCAATCATGACATATTTAAGGCGAATAAATGCAACATCCACAAAAGCTTATGCTAGCAGAACCATCCTTTTCCTGAAAGAAGACGGAACTTTAAGGCCACTTGCCATAGAACTGAGTTTGCCACATCCTGGGGATGATAAATCGGGTGTTGTTAGTCAAGTTTTTCTGCCTGCAGATGAAGGTGTTCAAAGCTCTATCTGGCTCCTAGCAAAGGCCTATGTAATAGCGAATGACTCCTGCTATCATCAACTAGTCAGCCATTGGTATAAATTTTCTCAGCAAAATAATATAAAAACAATTCAATCTATATATCTATAGAATGATCATAACATCTTTGCATGGATAATAGGTTAAATACACATGCAGTTGTTGAGCCATTCGTCATAGCAACAAACAGGCATCTCAGTGTTGTTCACCCTATCTATAAACTCCTGCACCCTCACTATCGTGACACCATGAACATAAATGCCCTTGCTCGGGGAGTACTAGTCAACGAAGGTGGAATTATAGAGAATACCTTTTTATGGGGAAGGTATTCTATGGAAATGTCTGCTGTAGTGTACAAGGATTGGGTTTTTACAGATCAAGCATTGCCTGCTGATCTTATAAAAAGGTGATTCCTTTTCATCCTGGTTTAATTTATTGATAACAAAAGTTGAAAGCTAGTTTAATTGGTGTCTTGTAAATTGTGATATAGAGGAATGGCAACCGAGAATCCAGAGAGCCCTCATGGCCTTCGCCTCTTCATAGAAGACTACCCTTATGCTGTTGATGGACTTGAGATATGGGATGCTATCAAAACATGGGTTCATGAATATGTTTTCTTGTACTACAAATCCAATGACACACTCAAAGAAGATAAAGAGCTCCAAGCTTGGTGGAAAGAGCTGGTAGAGGTTGGTCATGGTGACAAGAAAAATGAACCATGGTGGCCTAAGATGCAAACACGTGAGGAGCTGGTTGAAGCTTGCACTATTGTGATATGGACTGCTTCAGCACTGCATGCAGCTGTTAATTTTGGACAATATCCTTATGGAGGCTTAATCTTGAACCGTCCAACTCTGAGTAGGCGATTCATGCCTGAGGAGGGTTCTGCTGAGTATGAGGAGCTGAAGAAGAGCCCTCAGAAGGCTCTCTTGAAGACTATTACACCAAAGTTTCAGACCCTTATTGACCTTTCTGTTATAGAAATCTTGTCAAGGCATGCTTCTGATGAGGTGTATCTAGGGCAGAGGGACAATCCAAATTGGACATCTGATACAAGGGCATTAGAGGCTTTCAAAAGGTTTGGAAAGAAGCTCTCAGACATTGAGAATAAACTGTCACAGAGAAACAATGATGAGAAACTCAGGAACCGCCGTGGACCAGTTAAGATGCCTTACACTCTGCTGTTCCCTTCTAGTGATGAAGGATTAACTTTCAGAGGAATTCCCAACAGCATCTCTATCTGAAGACGAGGAATCTCAATTCCTTCTTCCACTTGCATGTGTTTTTTCAACTTTCGTGTTCGACCTTAATAAAAGCAAATGTGCTTGTACTTTGTTTTGAAACAATAAAGGCAGAGTTGCTGCTTTGTGCAATATAACATCTGCTCTAATAAAACTTGTCAAGTTATCTTCTGGTGGCATCTTTTTTCCATTTGGTGCTAATTCATCTCTGCAAGAAAAAATGTAAAATTCACAAAATAGTTAAGGGGCATTCCGAGAATCGAACTCGGGACCTCTCGCACCCAAAGCGAGAATCATACCACTAGACCAAATGCCCGCCATGAAAAGATGTGATAAAAGTAAATAATTTCACTACATTTTTTATCTCTGAAGTATTTTATTTGGACTTTTAAAATAACTGAGTCAATTTCTTAAAATTAAATAATTTAACTATGTTTTTATCTCCATAATACAAATATTTTAAAATAAATGAGTCAATTTGTACAAATTTTCTTCACCAGATAAAACTCATTATCTCAACTAAAATAAAGGACTTGTCTATCAAATCCAATATTTCTGTAGGAGTTGAAAGGTTCCTTAAGTCTAAAATGCCATTACAAATTGAAAAAACAAAACTTCAAACTTAAAACAAAATTTATGTTGTCGTGCACTTTGCTACTAACACTTCAGTGCTAATCATGGAAATCTATCAAATACCACAACTTCAGTGCTAATTGTTCATTGCTGTTTTCTGTTTTAACAGACTGTCTATCACATTCAATCTTTTCACTGTTTGACAAAAAAGAAAAATTATATCTTGAGAAATGAGATGCGTTTATTTAAACATTGTAACTGCTTTTATTATATTCTCAAGATTATACAAAGCACAATCACAATTTCTTTATTAATAAGAAACACACGAGAACATTGAACCAGTTCAGATACATAACCATACATAAGTGGATGAAGGAATCAGATTCCTTCTATTACGCATTTATTCAAAACAGGCACAGCACTGCAGCAACCATAGAGACTTAGATGGAGATACTGTTTGGAATTCCTCTGAAAGTCAAGCCCTCCTCACTTGAAGGAAACAGCAGAGTATAAGGCATTTTAGCAGGTCCAGTGCGGTTTTTCAATGCCTCATTGTTGTTCTTCTGAACAAGCTTTTGTTCAATCTCTGCAAGCTTCTTCCCGAACCTCTTAAAGGCCTCTAATGGCCCGGCATCAGAAGTCCAATAATCTCCACCCTCTCTCTCTCCAAGGTAAAGCTCATCAGATGCGTGCCTTGACAAGATCTCTATAACTGTAAGGTCAATGAGGGTCTCCTTCTTTCCAGTGATAGTTCTCAAAAACTCCTTCTCAGGGTTCTTACCCAATGCAGCATACTCAGCAGACCCTTTCTCAGGCATGAATCTTCTGCTAAGAGTTGGCCTGTTAAGGATCAAACCACCATATGGATACTGTCCAAAGTTAACAGCTGCGTGAAGAGCCGAAGCTATCCATATGAGGGTAGTAGAGACTTGAACCAAATCTTCACGAGTCTGCATCTTTGGCCACCATGGCTTATCCTTCAAATCACCATGACCCACCTGAACAAGTTCTTTCCACCAAGCTTGGAGTTCAGGATCTTGTTGAAGTTCCTCATCTGACTTGTAGTAGAATTCCACATACTCTTCCACCCAGGACTTGATGGCATCCCATATCTCCAGCCCATCAGAAGCATAAGGATAATCCTCAATCAAAAGCTTAACACCGTGGGGAGCAGATGGATCCTTAACTGCAACTCCTCTGCACCCAAATAACATTGATTGGCACCACAGTTATATGAGTCTGAAGCCCTTAGATTGTGTATTTTTTAACCAATACATATATTACTAATTTGTTAATGAACTTTACAACATTACTTACCTCTTGACAAGATCATTAGGCAATGCTTGGTCGTGGAGAGACCAGTCCTTATAAATCACAGCGGACATTTCCAAAGAGTATCTACCCCACAAGAATGTTTTCTCTATAATACCGTCTGCATTGACCAAGGCCTTGCGGGCAAGCGAGTTAATGTTCATGGTGTCACGATAGTGAGGAAACAAGAGTTTGTAAACAGGGTGAACCACGCTCAGTTGCCTGTTTGTTGCTATGATGAATGGTTCAACAACTGCATGAGTGTTTAGCCTGCCATTCACATTTGCGTTAATCATTTATATACATACATTAACAAATTTAATCGCATGGATCTCAATGCCAATGAACAGTATCATACCAGTGGCTAACAAGTTGATGGTAGCACGAGTCATTCACAATGACATAAGCCTTTGCCAGTAACCAGATGTAAGCTTCAACTCCCTCGTAAGCTGGCACATAGACTTCACTAACAGGACCATGTTCGTCTCCCTGAGGATGCGGCTTACTTAACTCAATGGCCAATGGCGCCAAAGTTCCATCACTCTTCAAGAAAAATATGGTTCTTGTAGCATAAGTCTTTGTGTTAGTTTGATTTATTCTCCTCAAATATGGAATGAGATAGTCATGGTGATCCAAAATGAACAACTTTTTGCTCTGAATAGCCTGTTAAACCAAGTATAATTACATTAGAGTAAAAACGAGAAAACAAAAAGTAGGTACAAAACAATAGCAGGAACATTGCAGTGAAATAATTTTCATTACCTGCCCAACAGTGAGCCCACCTAAGTTAAGCTCCAAATGTTCTTTAGTTATAACGCAAGTATGATCACCATAGGATTGAACATCTAGCTTGCTTCGTGGTGGAAACTCCTGAGACAATTTAGCATGTGAGGGATGGGGTCAGGAATCTTAATTTGCAAAGCACAGTGAAACTTTTTGGCAGCATGTGGTTTGTTACCAATCAAATCAACTTTGAAATCAAGCTTACCTCAAGAATCTTAATCACATTAGGGTTAACACCAGCAATGGTTTCTCTTGCAAATTCTTCATCGGTCATCCATGCAGACTTATCAACTACGCCAAATAAGAACAATTCAAAACTCCATCCATATGATTAAGTGCTGAATAAAAAAAAAAGGAGTACATTGATTATAAAGATGCAATTTTTGTATATTGATATGTAGCATACCTTGCATGACTTTAGGTGGTGGATACTTGAGAAACTGTTCTCCATCAGTTCGAAGAATTTCCTTGAGGACAGGTAATGGAGCGATCTTGCTAAGAAAGTTTGTAGGCAATGTAATTCCACCTTCATAAAGCTTCCGCACTTCAGCGAAATTATCAAACTCAAGGCTCAGAACATTTCCATCGAATGCATCAGTCAACACTGGCAACACATCTTGGGCTACAGATTTCAATCCGTAAGTGAGAAAATCGGATGACTTCAAGTGACCAAATGCTTCATCTCTTGGAAGGTAAACAAAGTCACTGGGCTTCTCACTGTTAGGATCTGTTAAGACGAACGCAGAATACATGTTAGGATCCTTGGAGACTAACTGTTGCAATGAAGGAACACCCTTAACCTATCCGAATTATGCCAAAAAGAAAAACAAGAAGAGTATATATATTTGAACGGAAAACGAAACCTTTTCTAGTTTTTGGTCTTCCGGTTCTTCCTCTACGAGGGTAAGGTAAGGCAGAACCTCCAAGAACGGGGCGAGCATAGACTTCACCTTTATCTGGGTTGCCCAAGTCATTGTAGACATCATAATCATAAATCCTGTCCCATTCCTTGCGTTCTCCAGTTCCATCCCCTCTTACGTTCTTCAATTCTTCTTCTCTGTACTTCACAAGTGGGGCCGGTGTCTCGCTAGGAAGATATGTCTGCATTATTATATGATTAATAACTTAGTTTTTTTTATCTTAAACATGAACAACAAACTGTCATATGAAGCAGCTTACGTTGTTGGCAAAGAAAATGCGATCAGTCTCGTAGACTTTTGAATTGTAAATCCAGGAGTTGCATATGAAGTGAATGGTTCCATGGTTGGGAATGTCTTCGAGAATCAGGGACTTGAGGTAGAACTCAACTTGCATGTAGTTCTTAATGTAGAATGCCCCAGGAATTCCAAAATCACTGTCCCATTCAAAATGAACATCATATGCATCTTCTCCAGCTCCCAACGTTGGCAATGAAACTTGTCCTCTCAAATTTGTAGCCTTTCCAATCTTCCCTTTCCCATTTCCTATCATATCAAACACACCCAAAATTTTTTGTATTAGTGTTCCATCATAAAAAAAATCTCATTTTACTATCATTCTATGCATGAAAAGTTGTTTAGTGGAAAAAGTGATTGTTACCATCAGCCTTAGTAGCACTAATGAGCTGAATGGAGATGTGGGAAGCAAGAGCAGTGACGGTGTCAACTACGCCGCCGATGATGTTGAATCCCGTTCCGACGATACCCTTGGCACTTGTGATGCTGTTGATATCCAACACATTCTTTCGCATAATCACCATACTACCCTTTATCTTGTGACCCCTGCCTCCGATGATTCCGAACATCTTGCTTGATTCTTACTAAACACTCTTCTTCTTCTTTTTCTCTGTGTGTTCTTCTCCAACTACTGCTATGCTCCTATTTATAACCAACACCAACTGTCAAATCTAACTGATAATAGGTTTTTCTTTAATAATTACCCTGCTCACCATCATTTTTCTGAAGTGATTATTTTAATAGTTTAACACATTATTAAATAGTTTTTATATTCTTAATGCGATATTTTAATTTACTTTTTGACCACCACACTTTGACACGCCATTTAATTATAGATGCTTTGTCTTCTTGTATTTGCCTTCACACAGAACTCCATTGATTTCATCCATCCGATTCATTTCTTACAAAATATAAATATTTAAAACCGTTTTTTTTTTTTTTCACTCTTTCATGGTTGGATTTACATCTACACTACTACACTACTGCAGTTTTTTTCATGATTTATTGGAACCTGTAAATATTTCTTAATTTATAAGCCTTACAAACTTTTACGGTTCTCAATGAGTTATATTATACATACAAAACCTTTATATGACAGGAATATTGACTACAAAACTGCATAAACATATACACTAAAATCATTATACTGGAAAGTGATTAGGGTTTATTTAAAATTATTTATTTATTTAGTGAATAAAATAAAGAATGTTGCATTGAAGATTCTATCCATACCGAAATGCATTAATTATTTTTATGTGTTTAGATTCTTTATCTTGTAAAGATTTCTTAAATGCTTCTATTTATTTTATTTATTATTTACTATGACTGATAATAGAGAAGTACCGCCGAGTTTCTTATAAGTAGTTGCACTTCTATATTTAAATTTAGGTGAAATTTATAAATATAATTTGAAAAACATGAAAAATATCACTATTATCATAACAATTAATATTTTTGAACTGTGTTTTGATGTACACCTTTTTTCAATTTATTTTACCCTTTTAAATTTGTATTCATTAACTAATTTTTTAGTTTCTATTTTCTAGACAATCTACCCATAAAAATAGATAGAGTTTGTATTGTATAATTATAATTAAAATTTTTAAATAAAAAATAATATATTTTATAACTAATTTTTTTCTATACTTTTATTTTCATTTTAATAAAAAGTTATGAAATATTTCTAGTATATAATTATAACAAAATAAAATTATAAAACATTATTTTTATAATTATCTTTTATTTATATATTTTTAATAACTTTAATATAAATTTTAGTAATATCTTCTATATTTATAATATTTTTGATAACTATAATACCAGGTCGAGAGACAATCCATTAGAGGAAAACAAAACTCTCTTTTCAAAATACCATTTTTATTACTAGTCAAATAATACTGAAAATACGCATCTTTAATGCAGCCAAAAAAAAAAAAAAAAAAAAAAAGGCGTTTTTTAAAA
>Ga0209700_100629_pt1 | contig 68705 bp, 31 predicted proteins | sample SiratroredBW_FD_187528 | JGI IMG/M metagenome (GOLD analysis project Ga0209700, IMG submission 187528) | Root nodule microbial communities of legume samples collected from California, USA - Siratro red BW (SPAdes) (version 2) | ecosystem: Host-associated > Plants > Roots > Nodule | place: USA... | reverse complement strand
CAGTTTTTACCTTTATCAATTTTTCAAATGTTTTATTTGTTTAGAAAAATTATTAAGGAGCCCTTCTTCGATTGAGATCATAACCCTCACCAATTTGGACTTCAAACTTACTCCCACAACACATTCTAGATCCTAGATTCAATTCTTCAAACTTCAAGAGGTCTTCATCCATCCATCACATGATCTAGAGCATCTTCACTTGGTTGAATTCATCAAATCACTGCAGCAGTCCACTGGTGCTAACAGTTCTCAATAGAGTGCTTATTAGTCCAATCTTGAAGAAGACCCCCTATGAGTTGTTTCAAGGTAGAAAGCCTAATATCTCTCATTTGAAAGATTTTGGAAGAAAATGTTTTATACTAAAAAATGGTAAAGATAACCTAGGCAAATTTTATTCAAAGTCGATGAGGGTATATTCCTTGGGTATTCCTTGCATGGTCATGCATATAAAGCATATAATAGGAGAACCATGCTAGTTGAGGAATCCATGCACATTGCATTCGATGAGACTGACTAGAACATGCAGGAAAGTGCTAAGACTGGTGCAGATAATGAGATTCCAACTGGACAAAAAGTTAATACAAAACTACATAATAAACTAGAGAAAGTCGCTCAACTGCAGAAAAATCAATCAATTGAACCTGAAAATTAATCGATTGAATCTAGAGCTGGTGCAGAACAAATCAATTCATAACTGCCTAAGGAGTGGAGACTGCCTAGGAATCTATCTTTGGACAATGTTATTGGTCAACTGTAGAAAGAAGTATCAACAAGAAGATCCTTGAATCACTTTTGTGAGCACATGGCGTTTGTATCACAAATGCAATGCATGAGGAACTGAATCATTTTGCAAGAAGTGAAGTCTGGACTCTTGTTCCTAGAACAAAGAAGATGAATGTGATTGAAACCTAGTGGGTTTTCAAGAACAAGCTAGATGAACAAGGAGTCATAGTGATGAATAAAGCTCGACTGGTTGCAAAGGGTTACTGCTTGCATGAATGGATTCAAAATACATCAAATGGATGTCAAGAGTGTTTTTCTAAATGGATACATAGATGAAGAAATTTATATGAGTCAACTATCTAGATTTGAGGATCAAAAATATCCAGAGCATGTGTTCAAACTCAAGAAAGCCTTGTATGGATTAAAGCAAGCACCTCGGCAGTGGTATGAGAGGTTGAGTAACTTCTTGCTTTCTCAAGGCTATAAGAGGGGCAAAATAGATAAGACTTTATTCATTAAGAAAGCATGCAATGATATTATTCTTGTACAAGTTTATATTGATGACATTATATTTGGATCCAATAATAAAAGTTTGAGTGAACAGTTTGTAACAGCTATGTAGGGAGAGTTTGAGATTTCTATGATGGGAGAACTCAACTACTTCCTACGATTGCAGATCAAGCAATTCAAGCATGGAAACTTTCTTAGTTAAGCCAAATATTTAGAGAATTGCTAAAGAAATTTGAGATGATGAATTACAAGGAGGCTTCAACACCAATAGCAATTGGTTGCTACTTGGATGCAGATGGGAAAGGAGCTAATGTGGAGCAAATAAAATATAAAGGTCTTATAGGACGACTCCTTTATCTTACTGCCAGCAGACCATATATCATGTTTAGCATGTGTTTATGCGCAAAATACCAAGCTAATCCTAAAGAGTCGCACTACATGACAACAAAGAGAATACTGAAATATCTCAAAGTAACTGCAGAAGTTAGCCAATGGTATCCTAGTGAAGTGTCCTTAAACTTAGTTGGTTACTCTGACTCATATTTTGCAGGCTGCAAACTTGATAAAAAAAAAGAGGACTAGTGAAACCTGCCACCTACTTAGATCCAATTTAATATCATGACAGTAAAAAATAAGCGTATAGCTTTGTCAACTGCAGAAGCATAATACATAGTTGTTGGGAGCTGTTGTGCTCAAAACTTCTAGATCAAGCAACAGTTAAGTGACTTCGATCTAATACCAGTGCAATAAATCTAACAAAGAATCCAATGCAACATTCCAAAACAAAACACATTGAAATATGCCACCACTTTATAAGAGACCATGTAAACAACGGTGACTGTAATTCAATTTGTTGCTTCTGAGAAACAACTAGTTAATTTATTTACCAAGTCCCTTAATAAAGAAAGATTTAATTTTCTTAAAAATGAATTGAGCATGATTTATTTTAAATGTGTTAATTAAATCAGCTAATGCATTTTTGGTTCTTGGTTTAGTTTATGCAGACCTGGTATCATTAATTGAGTCAACTGATTCAATTAATTGATGTTTTACTGCTTTATACTATAGTTGATTGAAAAACTGGTTTTAAATAAATTTTGTGCAATTTATTGATCTTTGCAAGGTTGAAAACTATAAAGGGGTTGATTCTACAGCAGATAGCTCAATAAAAGAAGAAAATTTGAATAAGCTGAGTCATTCAATGCATGGACTTGGCATGTGAAGAGTGAGAATGTACCAAGTGCCACTTGTCATCAACCAATTGAGGGTCAACAAGTCAAAAGTTGTTGTAAAGAATCTCTGAAGCTAAGTCATATATCGTTCAATTTATTACTTGCAGAATCCTAACAAATTGAAAAGCAACTTGTTGTGTTGTCAATCAATGCTTATTCATACTTTTAGCTTCTTTTGTTTTCCTTTCCATTATATACTGCATTGCCATGCATTCAAACACACACCACAACACTATATATTTGCATTCATAGCTATTCTGCGATCCTTAGATTCATCCACTTTAGAAAATCATCAACTCATCCAATCCAAAGAAGATGACCAAGAGGGTTGCCGTAACAAAGGTTGAACAAGTGGATAACAATGAAGTTGGCTACCTTGCGAGGTGGTTCTCAGGGAACCAAGAGAGTATTGAGGACTGTCATCGTTAATTAAGCAGTAAGGTCATCATCAGTCCTAAATTTCTAAGAATAGACTGGCTAAAAGAAGAGAATTTGGATAATGTGAATGAATTGTTAAAGCATCAGAAGCTCGAGGGGTTTCTCAATCTGTCTAGAAATCTCTACCCAGATTTGGTGAAAGTGTTCCTCACCAATTTGTGGTTTGATGATGATGTTATATACTTCCAAGTTAAGGGAGTTGATATGGCCATAACTAATGAAGTATGGCTTGCGGTTACTGATTTGAGAAATGCTGGAAAAACTGTTGGCAGAGGGAACTCTTTTAAACTGGATGACTTTAATAAAGTTCAGTTCTCAAGACATGTTTGAGGAATCCACAAGCTACAATGATAGGCTATCATGTTGGAGGTCTTTCATTGACTCCAAGGATCCCAACGTTCATAGTCATCTAACTGCTTATTCCAAGGGGTTTCAACCATGCAATTTTAACACTAGAGGATTTGATTATGATGTACTGTATGATAAACACGATTAAAATTAATTGGATCAATGTGATAAAATAGCATATCACAAAGACCAAAAAGAAGCCTAAGTATCATATACCTTATGTGGTCTTTATATCCAATTTCATAGAGTATTTTTAAGTTGATGATGAAGGAGAAGTTGTGGAGGTTGTAAAGACTCAAAATGAAATTATAGTTGCAACCTTGAATAAGAATGGTCTGAAGAAGGTGAATGATGATTACTGGGTATGTAAAGCAAATGGAGAAGGAGCTGAACAACAACAATATCAAGAGGATGATGGAGCTAGAACCAGTGTTACTGTTGCTGCTACTGGAAGAGGAATTGTTCCTGCACAATTTGCGTAGATGTCCTACAATCCTCTAATAGATGGAAAATGACCATTCTCTAGGTTTGAGCAAATGGTGATAGGACAGTTGCACGCCACTGAAAATGATCAAAGGAGACACCATCAGTTTTGTGAAACACAATTTCAAAACATTGAAGACCAAGTTGAAGATATCCAACATAAGATTGGCCAAATGTTCTATAGACCAGAAGAGTAGGCTTTATCATACATATCATAGTTGGTCTCTTCTCTTCCATTTGATGAATTCAATGGGGGAGAAGAATATGTGTGTGTTATTGCGTTGTATTAGGGTGTGCTTTTGTTATGCCTGTTATGTGTGTGTTATTTTCTACTGTTGTTAATATTTTTCTGTTTTATGCTATATTTTTGTTGCTACTGTGTTTCTATGAGTTTATTCAACTTGGCTAATCTTAGTTTAAGTTATATTTTATATGGTTTAATCATGTATTAAGCTTGGCTTGTAATCGTTAACGGTTTGCAATATGGTTCGAATTAATGGAATGGAACTTATGTGTTGCTTATGTTTTAATACTTTTTGTATGCTTTGAAGGAATATCAAAGTATGGGGGAGCAGTCACATGGTTCTAGTTTGAGCCGGTTTAAACTGGCTTGGAAAAACTGCAGAAAAAATAATTAATTGTTTTTCCAATTCAATCGGTTTATTTTTCCTAAACCTGCTATACCTACAGATTTTTAATCAACTGTTTCTATATATCAATTAGAGCAGAAATCTACTAATGCAATTTGTGCAAGTTTGGTTAGTGCAACTCAACACACACTTGATTGCCTTCATCAATTTGGGGGAGATTGTTACCACCAAGGCTTGCTAAGTGATTTGATGAAGTCAATATGGATCAATGCTTGCTAAGTGGATTGCTTGAAGCCATCATGGACCTTGATGCGAGTTTTGGTCTAGAACTTAGGTTGGGTGTGTGTGAGTGGGTTTTGGTTCAAGACCATGAGTTGCATGATACATCACTTAAGGAAAGCTCTATAAATTCACTTTTTTTTACAAATGAATAATTGGATCTAAAATAAGGTTTAATAGATTTTTGAAAAACATATTTTGAGAGTAAAATCAGTTAATTATTTTTTATAAATCAATTTGTTGGATTTTTTTGGTGTTACAAAAAATCAGTCATTTGAATGTTTGAATCAATCGATTAAGTTTTGACTATTTTAAACCAATTCGCTATAAAAGGGTAGCGAACGTTTTCTATTTTTCCTAAGACATTCGATTGTTTCTTTTGAAAAATTCTAAGAGAGAAAGACGTGCCCTTACTGTGAGAACATAGTCTACATTGATTTTCAACAAACAAAACCTCAAGAACTTGAATCTTTGAGCTTTTCTTTGAGTAGGTTTTGTGCAATCTTGGTTCTGCACTATAGATAAGTCTTTTACACTGATTTACATATGTTTTATAATCTGTTTTTGTGTAGAAGCATTGTCGTTTGTTTCATTGCTATTGTATTTTGAGTGGATGGTTGCAAATTACATAGGATTTGTAATTTGAGTTTGTCCAATAGGGTTTTGCATTGTTCTTTGCTTCTGTGGGGTGTAGGGGCTGTGTGCTACGATGTGCAGTGGGTTGCTTGCTTTGAGCAAGTGTAATTGACATTGTGTTGGATTGATCTTGTTGATCTTTAGTGGAATTCTTTGCTTGTTGGCAAAGGACTGGACGTAGCCCTTGAGGAAGGGTGAACCAGTATAAATCTTGGTGTTCTTGATCTATCTTTTGCCATCTTGATCACTTTTCAATTCTGCTGTAATTTGGGTTTGCTGTCATTGTTTCAACTATTTGTTCATCGTGTTTAATCAATTGTTCATAACTATTGTTGTTGTTTTGCCACTTCATCAACTGGTTGTTTCACTCACTTAATTGATTGTTGTATGTTCTTGGTTCCTGTGTGCTATTTTTATCTAATCAGTTAATTTATTCTGAAAACTAGCTTTCATTAAGGAATTCCAATTTACTGTTTTCTAGGTTGAATGAATTGTTTTCTCTACTGCTGTTATTCTTGTGTTCTTTAGAATTAATTGATCTATTTGTTCAATTGACTGGTTTCAGTTCTTGACTTAAGTCTGAGTGATTCTTAATTAATTGTTTCTGCTATTTATATGATTGTTTCTGGATAGTGCGGTACTAAGTTCTTTATTCAACTGATTGCATCTGTGTTTGAATAAGTTGATATCTGTTGTTTACTGCTCTAAGTGCGATATCCAATTAATTGTTTATGGCTTCTACTTAGTTGTTTCCTGATTGATCTAGATTGATCACTTATTTCAATTTACTACTTTCGTATCTCAATTGGTTAAATCTTTGTTGATTACAGTTTTGTGTGATTACTCAATTGATTGTTCTTGACTTGCAACTTATTGAATTTTTGGTGTGTACTTCAAAATCACACTTTTGATTGTTTTAATTAAGAGCTTTCATTCTATATTTCAAATACTTTTCATTTTTGCGAAAATTTTTAAAAGTTCAATTCACCTTCTTCTTCAACTCGGCCTAAACTTGTTTTCACAAAGTAAGAAACCACGTTAGATGTCATGGTGATCTCGAAGAAAATCATGGTACAAGTTGAGTTCATTGTTGATCATTGTTACGAGCAAACTTTTGTGTCTATTTCCGATTTGGTTGCGCATGTTTAAGGAGTTGGACTCATTAAATTTATTGTGTATGAATTTCAAAAGGAAATTTCCATATTTTGTTTTTGTTTACTCAAATATAATTTGGTTTGTACATGTTTTTATAAAAAGTAGACAATTAGCACATTTGTTTTGTTGTTGTATGTTTGGTTTGTATACGTTTTTATAAAAAGTAGACAATTAACACACTTGTTTTGTTGTTGTATGATTTTTACATTGGGCTCCTACTACTCATTTGGTGAGATAAGAGAATGTTATTGTATAATCTTATCTTATTTATAGAAATTTTGAATTTCAAACCTTGCTTAATTTAAATCTTATGTTATATAAACATTCTAAGGTTGTTTTGTGTGAAACTAGAAATTGATTTTACCTCTTCAACTTACTAAGCGTTGGATTTGGAAACTTTTCAAACGTTGAATTTGATTGTTAAAAAAATATGTTGAAGTTCAACTCATTTATACAAAAGTTTTGTTTAACCAAGAATACAAATGTTAGAACATGGTTATATTATCTTAATACCTAATCTTATCTAGTTTTTATCAAATGCATGAAAATATATATAAAAAAAAGAAAATAAAAATAAGGATTATACCAATACACATTGGCGAAATCCAAATTGACATATCAGATCTATAGTTGTAAGTCATAAGCGATATCACATCTTACTAAATAAATTCATGAATAGCAATATCAGCATTATGTTATGTGAATATCAATGAGTTTAACAGAAGAAATTATATTGATCTATTTTCTACAAAACTAACACCAAATTGAAATAATTTAAAATACTAAAATAAAATTTTTAAAAAATATTTTTTATAATTAAAGAAAGAATAAGAATAATGGTCATTCCTGATTAGTGAATTTATTCATTATACTCTCATCACTTTTCAATTACAAACTATTTAGTTTCATTAAGTTGATACCTAAAGAAAAAAAAATTGAAAGCTCATAAATACATAGAGTGAGACCATTTTAATTTAATGTTTGAAAAATATTTTGTTAAATTTTAATGCAAAATCTGAATTTCAGGAAAGTTGTTTTGGACGTACTATACTTTTTAAGTCCTCTCAATTTAAATCTAAACATACTAAAAGTATGCATAAAGTTTAAAAAAAAAAAAATCTGATTGAAAAATAATGCAATTCTAAATATGTAAGTGGATAGTAATTTAGTCTTTTAAAAAAAGAAATCCGATTTAATTTCTAAGAAAATATAAATAGGTATCTAAATTTTATGACTTAATTATAAAAAGTATTGTATAAAAAACATAATTATTGAATTTTTTATAGAGTAAAAAATTTATTAAATTGATCGTCATTCACACTTTCAAACTTATTCTTATCTAGAAACAGTTTAAATAAATAAAATAATTATGAATTTTTTAGAAAGAAAACTTTAATTTTAATTCAATCTCTTATACTCAACTTATAAGATGAATTTTATTATCACTTTTATTTTATAATTTAGTTATTGAAGTGAGATGAATTTCTAACTATATTTACGTCACTTTTTTAAAAAAATTAGATTCTTTATTGATTTTCTTTTAGTGTCTCCTGTTTTTTTTTTTTTCTTTTAATGTTTATGTGGCTTGAAGTCATAATGATTTTAATATATTAAAAGTAATTTTAATATTAAGTAAAGTGAACATATTTTTTTTATCATAATACTAAATAATGGCATTGTTAGAACCATCAATACTAAACGGTCACGTTTGAATAAATCAAAATCAGTCAATAAATAATATTTGCTTGCTAAGATGGATTTGGAAGAGAGAATTACCTATAAAGATTAAAATAAAAAAAAAAAATAGTTTCATCAGTGATGTAGGTGTATCTGGACAATCCCAAAAACTGATAATTTATTGATGCCAAGCATTTGAAGTCAATGAAGAGTCACAATTTTGTAAGTGCAGGAAGCAACAGCGGAAAAGGACGTTGAGGCCCAAAAGGGCCCAATAAGATTCTGTGCAGCTCCTAAACCTCAACTACAGAGTCGAAAGTATTGTCTTAGTTCTGAACGGAAGAGCACCGGCGCAGCTTCCCTGAGAGTGGATGGTTGCAAATTACATAGGATTTGTAATTTGAGTTTGTCCAATAGGGTTTTGCATTGTTCTTTGCTTCTGTGGGGTGTAGGGGCTGTGTGCTACGATGTGCAGTGGGTTGCTTGCTTTGAGCAAGTGTAATTGACATTGTGTTGGATTGATCTTGTTGATCTTTAGTGGAATTCTTTGCTTGTTGGCAAAGGACTGGACGTAGCCCTTGAGGAAGGGTGAACCAGTATAAATCTTGGTGTTCTTGATCTATCTTTTGCCATCTTGATCACTTTTCAATTCTGCTGTAATTTGGGTTTGCTGTCATTGTTTCAACTATTTGTTCATCGTGTTTAATCAATTGTTCATAACTATTGTTGTTGTTTTGCCACTTCATCAACTGGTTGTTTCACTCACTTAATTGATTGTTGTATGTTCTTGGTTCCTGTGTGCTATTTTTATCTAATCAGTTAATTTATTCTGAAAACTAGCTTTCATTAAGGAATTCCAATTTACTGTTTTCTAGGTTGAATGAATTGTTTTCTCTACTGCTGTTATTCTTGTGTTCTTTAGAATTAATTGATCTATTTGTTCAATTGACTGGTTTCAGTTCTTGACTTAAGTCTGAGTGATTCTTAATTAATTGTTTCTGCTATTTATATGATTGTTTCTGGATAGTGCGGTACTAAGTTCTTTATTCAACTGATTGCATCTGTGTTTGAATAAGTTGATATCTGTTGTTTACTGCTCTAAGTGCGATATCCAATTAATTGTTTATGGCTTCTACTTAGTTGTTTCCTGATTGATCTAGATTGATCACTTATTTCAATTTACTACTTTCGTATCTCAATTGGTTAAATCTTTGTTGATTACAGTTTTGTGTGATTACTCAATTGATTGTTCTTGACTTGCAACTTATTGAATTTTTGGTGTGTACTTCAAAATCACACTTTTGATTGTTTTAATTAAGAGCTTTCATTCTATATTTCAAATACTTTTCATTTTTGCGAAAATTTTTAAAAGTTCAATTCACCTTCTTCTTCAACTCGGCCTAAACTTGTTTTCACAAAGTAAGAAACCACGTTAGATGTCATGGTGATCTCGAAGAAAATCATGGTACAAGTTGAGTTCATTGTTGATCATTGTTACGAGCAAACTTTTGTGTCTATTTCCGATTTGGTTGCGCATGTTTAAGGAGTTGGACTCATTAAATTTATTGTGTATGAATTTCAAAAGGAAATTTCCATATTTTGTTTTTGTTTACTCAAATATAATTTGGTTTGTACATGTTTTTATAAAAAGTAGACAATTAGCACATTTGTTTTGTTGTTGTATGTTTGGTTTGTATACGTTTTTATAAAAAGTAGACAATTAACACACTTGTTTTGTTGTTGTATGATTTTTACATTGGGCTCCTACTACTCATTTGGTGAGATAAGAGAATGTTATTGTATAATCTTATCTTATTTATAGAAATTTTGAATTTCAAACCTTGCTTAATTTAAATCTTATGTTATATAAACATTCTAAGGTTGTTTTGTGTGAAACTAGAAATTGATTTTACCTCTTCAACTTACTAAGCGTTGGATTTGGAAACTTTTCAAACGTTGAATTTGATTGTTAAAAAAATATGTTGAAGTTCAACTCATTTATACAAAAGTTTTGTTTAACCAAGAATACAAATGTTAGAACATGGTTATATTATCTTAATACCTAATCTTATCTAGTTTTTATCAAATGCATGAAAATATATATAAAAAAAAGAAAATAAAAATAAGGATTATACCAATACACATTGGCGAAATCCAAATTGACATATCAGATCTATAGTTGTAAGTCATAAGCGATATCACATCTTACTAAATAAATTCATGAATAGCAATATCAGCATTATGTTATGTGAATATCAATGAGTTTAACAGAAGAAATTATATTGATCTATTTTCTACAAAACTAACACCAAATTGAAATAATTTAAAATACTAAAATAAAATTTTTAAAAAATATTTTTTATAATTAAAGAAAGAATAAGAATAATGGTCATTCCTGATTAGTGAATTTATTCATTATACTCTCATCACTTTTCAATTACAAACTATTTAGTTTCATTAAGTTGATACCTAAAGAAAAAAAAATTGAAAGCTCATAAATACATAGAGTGAGACCATTTTAATTTAATGTTTGAAAAATATTTTGTTAAATTTTAATGCAAAATCTGAATTTCAGGAAAGTTGTTTTGGACGTACTATACTTTTTAAGTCCTCTCAATTTAAATCTAAACATACTAAAAGTATGCATAAAGTTTAAAAAAAAAAAAATCTGATTGAAAAATAATGCAATTCTAAATATGTAAGTGGATAGTAATTTAGTCTTTTAAAAAAAGAAATCCGATTTAATTTCTAAGAAAATATAAATAGGTATCTAAATTTTATGACTTAATTATAAAAAGTATTGTATAAAAAACATAATTATTGAATTTTTTATAGAGTAAAAAATTTATTAAATTGATCGTCATTCACACTTTCAAACTTATTCTTATCTAGAAACAGTTTAAATAAATAAAATAATTATGAATTTTTTAGAAAGAAAACTTTAATTTTAATTCAATCTCTTATACTCAACTTATAAGATGAATTTTATTATCACTTTTATTTTATAATTTAGTTATTGAAGTGAGATGAATTTCTAACTATATTTACGTCACTTTTTTAAAAAAATTAGATTCTTTATTGATTTTCTTTTAGTGTCTCCTGTTTTTTTTTTTTTCTTTTAATGTTTATGTGGCTTGAAGTCATAATGATTTTAATATATTAAAAGTAATTTTAATATTAAGTAAAGTGAACATATTTTTTTTATCATAATACTAAATAATGGCATTGTTAGAACCATCAATACTAAACGGTCACGTTTGAATAAATCAAAATCAGTCAATAAATAATATTTGCTTGCTAAGATGGATTTGGAAGAGAGAATTACCTATAAAGATTAAAATAAAAAAAAAAAATAGTTTCATCAGTGATGTAGGTGTATCTGGACAATCCCAAAAACTGATAATTTATTGATGCCAAGCATTTGAAGTCAATGAAGAGTCACAATTTTGTAAGTGCAGGAAGCAACAGCGGAAAAGGACGTTGAGGCCCAAAAGGGCCCAATAAGATTCTGTGCAGCTCCTAAACCTCAACTACAGAGTCGAAAGTATTGTCTTAGTTCTGAACGGAAGAGCACCGGCGCAGCTTCCCTGAGGCTTCTCTTCTCTGTTGGTAAGAATACTATTATTCTCTCGTTTCCTAAAAGCTGGTTCCGTTTGAGTGTATGATCTAGTCTTTAGCCTTTGACTCTGATTGCAATTTGTATGTCAGTTAGTGACTATGATGAAATGATTGAATCTTTATGGTTATAGTATTAGTAATGCCCACATCATTTAGCACAACTCACAGCATTCTTGATGAAATTAATGTTGTTGTACGGTGTCTTGGGATATATGGAGTTTCATGAGAGGCTTTGAAATAGAAAATCAAACCCCCCCCCCCCTCCCCCTCATTGCTTCGGCGTTCTTTCTTGTATTTTAAATTAATTTTATATTTAACATAACATTTGAATGCGATGGTTTATGAACCATTGGTATTTCAAGGGATAGTGGCTTGTGAGTTCAAACACAACGTTTCTTTATCAATCGTACACCAAATCCACTCGCTCCACCTTTAAAACTGCTATAGGGTAGATACATTTCTCTTCTCAAAAGCTGCAAATCCATGTCCTAGTTGAAGCGAATTCAGGCCCACATATTTAGAGTTGGCCTTCAACAAGATAGAGACACCCTTAACAAGCTTATGGCCTTTTCCATGGACTCATCACTAGGGGGTTTTAACTATGCAAAAAGAATCTTCAAACACATTCATAACCCCTCTTTGTTTATCTATAACCTCATGATCAAGGCCTTCGTGAAAAGAGGTAGTTTTAGGAGTGTCATTTCTCTGTTTCAGCAATTTCGGGAACATGGTGTGTGGCCTGATAACTACACCTACCCTTATGTCTTGAACGGTATTGGTTGCATTGGGGAGGTTAAGGAAGGGGAAAAGGTTCATGCTTTTGTGGTTAAGACTGGCCTTGAGTTTGATGCTTATGTGGGTAACTCGTTGACGGATATGTATGCAGAGTTGGGCCTGGTTGAAGTTTTATTTTTTTACTTTTAAGTATGAACTTTTTTGTTTTATTTAATTTTTTTTAAGTTTTATCTTTTATCTATATTGTTATTTATAAAAGGTACAAACACCCTCTCAGTCTTTGTCTCTCTTTATGCACGGGTGAGAAGAAAATTCGAAGAAGAAGAATCATCCAAAGGAAACATACTTGTAAGCAATCCAAAATCCCTCCCTTTCTTTCATTTCCATCGTAACAATGCTTAAATATTTGTATGTCTACTTCTTTCTCTTTCTTATATAATTTTGATAGTCGACTCAATTTGTTGTGATTCTTAGATCTGATCACTTTTTGTTTTCAAATTATGACCTAAATAGATTATCTCTTTGGAATTTTATTGTTTCTCTCATTAATGTTATTTTCAGAGAATAAAATAGATAAATGTAGTGTGTAATAATTTGGTCTAAAAAGGAAAAAAAAATGTTGGCCTTGAAGATGTTTGTGAATTTGCCTGATTGAGTGGTTGTTATCATGTGTAGAGAAAAGAGTTTGTTGTTACCTTATGGCAGGCAAAGGTGTTGGTTCGGTGGTGAAGGCAGTAGCAGAATATCAGTATCCTTGGCGTGAGAAGTTAGTGAAATATAAGGATGAACTTTCCAAGGGAGTATGGGGATACTGGGACCTGGGGGCATGGAAGCCACTGAGTATCAGTGCTCGGCGACGTGCCAGACTTCGAAAGGAAGTGCTCCTTGCTGGGGAAGATTGGCCCTATGATCCTGAAAGAAAGGAGATGAAGACCAGGAGGAAAGGGCACAAATGTGACAGGATATCTGCTGAGAAGCGGGAAAACACTGCAAAGTTGATGGAGAAGATGCCCCAGATGTTATTGGATTACAAGAAGAGAAGGTGGCAGAAGAAGATGAAGGAGGAAGACAAAGGAAAACTTTGATTTGGCTCCTCCCTATGTTGGGAAGGTTTGTCATAAACTGTCTTTAAGAGATGGTGCATTATACTTTAAGAGATGGTGCATTATCTTCCACCTACTTTTGGGCTTACTTAATGATTAACTTTTGTTTTGAGTTTCAATTCGTAGCCACTCCTTCTAAGAATATGTCCATGTGATTGTTAGAGGGAAAATAATTTGTTACGTCACGTCTTTATTTATCAAAGTTTTGAATTCAGTCCAACTCGTATCCCCATGGTAATTATAGAAATTTTTCCGTAGGATTCATGTCATTTGAATTTTTTTTTTTTCTTGACCTTGTTTCAAATTTTGAATCACCAGAATCACTGATAGATTGACTTGAAAGGGAGAAAAACCTATTTATGTTGGAATTGGAAGCCTTGTGAGTTTGTTAGTAATATATATATATATATATATATATATATATATATATATATATATATATATATATATATATATATATATATATATATATGTCAGTTTTTGCTCTAATCTGCATGTTCACCTTGAATATTTACGACTTGCTTGCTTATGCTCAACTTTTATATATATATGTATTTTCAGTTTGTGTGTATATATATATATATATATATATGTCAGTTTTTGCTTTCTAATCTGCATGTTCACCTTGAATATTTACGACTTGCTTGCTTATGTTCAACTTTAATATATATATATATATATATATATATATATATTTTCAGTTTGTGCTTCTTGAGCTCCATCTTCAACCTTCACATTTCCATGTTCTGTCAAGGCCTATGTAGTTGCCTCTGAACGGGAGTAAAAAACAAAATAACTAAGGAAAGAAAGAAAAACTCTATACTTGTATCATTTTACCAGTGTATTTTTACAAGGAAGGGAAATCATGCTATCGTCCACTACATGACCAAGTACGGTAACAAAAAAGAAGAATTGTTCATAGGAAGATAAGGACAAAAATTCCTGAGAGAATATATTCCTCACAATAGTTCTCCCCTATTTCTCTCCCTCCTCACACATGAATCATTCTTTCTTCATGCAATCTCGCAATTGTCTATTGTGGATTCTCTTTCTCTCACATCCCCTTTTGCTAACTAAATCCAGTTTTTTTGTTTTGACTGAAGTGTTCCTCCATTGTAATATGTTCCTTCTGTATTGACTTACAATTTCCCCTCCATTAAATTAAATTTAACTCTGTCCTCAATGTTGAAGTTGAGATAATGCTCTTGAATAATTGTTGTATTGCTTATTCTTTAGGCAATTCTTCCCAATGTACGAACACTTGAGGAATACGTTTATTATTCCTGACGACCACATCACTTTTCACAACTGTAATTTGCTGCAACAATGAACCTTTTTCATTAGAAAGTGAAGACAATTGTATGTATGGTTGAGCAGCATCTCCTCTTAATGATTGGAGTAGAAAAAATATGTAATATAGGACAAATCGTAGCAGTTATAGGAGAAACTTAGTTTATGTGAAACGAACCTAGTTCTTTCAGTCTCGTCAAAGGGCCCAAAATATCCTATTTCCAACTTCTTGTTAACACCTAACTTTGTCTTCTTGTGAACACTTAACTTTGTGAGGGTAAAACAGATATTTTTAATCAATTTTTGAAAAAATTAAAAAAATTCATAGTTTAGTTTAAATTTTTATTGTTCATTCAATTTAATTAAGTTTGGATTTTCTCTTAATTTTAGAAAAATATAAATATAGTTTTTTGTATTATGTGTATCTTTTTATATCCTTTTTAAAAAAAATATACAAAAAATATGGCTTATGTTTTCATTCTTTTATCGTTTTCATCTTATTTTCATCTGATTTCATTTTTTATGAATAAGAGAAAGAAAAGAGAAAAAAAAAAGTGTTTTTAATTATGTTTTAGGAAATTTGAAAATAATAATAATAATAAAATGCACATAAAAAATAGAAAAAAAAGAGATGATTCTAATCTTTTTGTTTACATAAAAAAATTCTCTTAGTTACTGGTTGATTTTTTTAGTTTGACTTTTATTGTTTTATTAATATTTACTAAAAATAAAAAATATCGGTTCTTCTTTGATCCGATCTCATGCGAATTTAAGAGAGGAAGAGGCCTTTAAGCGCGTGTTTGACGATACAGTGGTGAAAGATGTCACGTCTAGTAATGCTTTGGTGGAAATATGGATGATGCACAAAACAAACTTTGAAAAATCAGTAATTGATTTTAATAAGAATAATATTTGATAAAACCAAATCAATCTAACGGAAAAAAAAAATCTATTAAATTTGAATGTTTTCTTTTTTTAATTTTAAGGATATGTATCATGATGTCATTTAATCTTCATTAATTTGATTAATGTGATTTTTTGGAAAATCAGGAAATTTTATTTAATTGTTTTTGAGTTTGAATTAAAATCCAGCATTGTTCTTCAAATGTTCAAGAGTGATTAAATGGTTAACTTATGTAAATGAAAACTAATTAAGTTTGATTATAATTGCTATTGCTTGAAATAAAATTGTACTAATTAATTAGTTATTCCTTTCAAAAAGTTACTGCAGGTGCAGTTAATTGAAATTGAATGTCTGCACATTAGTAATCCTAGAGATGTTAATATATAGAATGGTTTCAAATGTATTGTGAATATGACCGTACAATTGAAATTCCAATATGCATTTATAAATCTGCAAGAAGCTGTCCATGCTATCTTTTTATTAATCTATATTTTAATATTATTTATTTCATTATAATCTGGATATATTTGAGAGAAAATAAAGTGCAGGAAAATCAAGTTTTAATAATATTAGAAAAATATAGATATTTTAAGTTTGAGTTCCAATTGAGATGGTTCTTTTAAAGCATTCAAGGACTAGTTTCTACAAAAACAGTGTTATCGATATCGAATAACGAGAAATATCGTAAAATTTAAAAATTCTTTATAACTTTACAACGGAAACTATACCTGAGTTATGGCGGAAGCATTGCAGTAAAAAAAATGAAATTCAATATATACATGTAAATATTTAAGAAATACAAAAATATGTATTGCAAAAATTATAGAAGACACAATCATAATTGATGATATTATTTTGTCTAAAACATAAAATAAGAACAAAACATAATATAAATGTCTTAAATCTTTAACTATCTTACACTTCTTCAATTAAAAAATTAAAAAATAATTAAAGTAAAAAAAATAAAAAATATTTATAAAAAATAAAATAGTTGCAAATTGTAATCACTGGCAGCAAGTGACGATAGTCAGCGGCGATAAATGGTGGCAAGTTGTGACAGTCAGCAATGACAGGCGATTGTTAGTGTTAGGTTAATTGATAGGTTAATTTACTATAGGTTAAATTAATTGGGTTGGGTAAGGCCCAATTACTATCTTTGTGACTTAAAATTAGGGCTAGAGTAGCCAACCACCTTCTCCTGTAACCGCAACTCCGCCTATCGCGTCCGCTGATCCTCTACAACCGCTGCGTTTTTGCGACCGTTGCGCACGCTGTGCCTTCGCGCTCGCAGCACATGATGTTGTGCTTTTCTGCCTTTTCCGGAAAGCGGCCGCCACGGAAAATCCAATTTGCCACCGTCACATGGTGGCGGACGACTTTAAAACCGCCACCGCATTCTGCCATGGCGCCGCCATACCGAATTTTCGCTAACACTGCTACAAATTTACATATATAGGACCAATTTCAAGTTAAAGAAAACAAGAAGGAAAAAGAAAAATACATCACACAATACATTGAATAAATAAAGTATCAATTGTAAATTTGTTATTGAGAGCATTTAGAGTTTTTGGATTGTATGAAACCATTCACCATTGTAAGTAAACCCTTGAGGGCTTTCATTGTTCTCTCTTTTGAGAGTGTTTCTTTAAATCTTGAATGGTTTTGATCTCAAGAGGAGATTGAGACTGGTATAACCTGGAGAGGTTTATGTATTTGGATAACCTGGAGAGGTTTGTATACTTGTTGTAACCTGGAGAGGTTTATGTGCTCGTTGTAACTATTTACTAAATATTGGAACCTCTTGAACGGTTTGTTCAAGGGAGAATTGGACATAGCCTAAGATATTAGGGTAAATTAGTATAAATCTACTTTATCTGTGTTTATATATTATTGCCTTGGATGATCTTGCTTAGTGGTTTTTGCTAGGAGCAAATTGCGTTCAGGCTCCATTCAATCCCTCTTCTGGAGCTAACTCTTCCTACAATTGGTATCAGATGTAACCTCAGGAATTAGTTCTTCACAGGACTTGAGGCACATCCTACAAGAACTCAATGGAAGGAGACGAACTACATGTGAGTCTACCACTCTTGTTCAAGGGTCAAAATTACGAGCTTTGAAAGATGAGGATGATTGGCTTCATCCAATATAATGGTATGGAGTTAATCAATTTATTAAAAAGGGCATACCCACATCGATTGATAAATCAAGAGAATTACTTCCTTTTGAATCTAAGATTGTGGAGGAAAAGCACATCAGTTAAAATAAAGCTAAAGCTGGGCATCTTATAATGTGTGCTTTATCCGAGGAAGAAATGTCAAAGGTGCATGTCATGGTTAACGCTAAGGAGATGTGGGATACACTTGCTCTCACACGCGAAGGTTCAAAAGAGGGAAAAAGAAATAAATTAACTATGGTTAAATGTCAATGTGAAATGTTTGATATAGAAGATCATGAATCTATACAATCTAAGATTACTCGTTTGCAATTTATCCTAAACAGTTTTAAGATCCTTGGGGTGAATTGTTAGTCAATATGAAATCAATGATAAAATTCTCAGAATTTTACCTACTAAGTAGAGAGACCAAGAAACTGCTCTCAAAATTTCTAAAGATCTTAAGACCATGCCCTAGAGGAATTGGTAGGTATTCTTACTATATATGAGCAGGTCATACGTAATGATGCAAATAATGCTTCTAAATGAAAGAATCTCGCATTTAAAATCTCACACAAAGGTAAGAAAAAGGTATCATTCAAAATGTTTTGAAAGCAAGAGAGCAAGAAAAAGGACAGAAGGTTCAGGACTAAAGATGACAAGGAGCAAGATGAAAGGATAGTTTGTTATGGCTGTAAGAATCCAGGACACTTCAAATCAGACTGTCCTGATCAGGTTGAAGAAAAAGAGGAGACAGAAAGGAAGAAGAAATTCTCTAAAAGGGAAGAAGAGTCTTATGTCAACCTGGGAGGATTTGGACTCATGCAGTTCTGATTCCAAAGAGGAGGCAAGCATAGATCTCATGGCTGATGTGGCAGATAATTCCATGTTAGAGGATTCAGATAATGAGGTACATTTTAATGATATTGATAATTTACATTTAGCTTATCAAGAAGCAATATCTAATAATGGTATGATTGCATGAAAAGAAATTATAAAAATGCTTGCAAAGAAAACGAATTAATGCAACAAGAGAAAACTAGTCTAAATGATATTTCTCTCAAATACATAGAGCCTGTCCAAGAAAAAGAAAGATTGTGTAATGAAAATAGGAACCTTAAAAGGGACCTTGTGGTTCAAAACACAATCTAAAACTTGGAAAACGATCTATTAAATCAAATGAGACAAACATTGATGATATTATAACTGAAAATTTGGCTCTTAGAAAAGTTTTATCTCATTCAAATACAAATGAAAAATCTCTAAAAATGTTGATATAAAGCTCTAGGAAGTCTCATGATAAAAAAGGAATAGGTTGTGATCAAATAACACATCATCTAGTTCTTCCATTGTACACCCTACTTTTGCAGGAACCTTTAAGAATAAATCTTAGAGGAAAACTAATCGGAAATAACCCAAAACAGTGTGGGTACCAAAAGAGAAAATTCTTGCTCTTGCGGATATATTAAATCCAAACAAGAAGACTCAAATATTGAAATTGGGAAAATGAATGGTCACTATTCATAAAGGTAAGAAAGTCTACATATCCAGGATTAAGAGACAAGAGACAAAGATGAACGAGATTTGTTGAAATTGGTCAGATACAGATGAGACGTTCACAATTTACTAATAAAGGTTCATCTAAGAGTATACGGTTTGTCCCATTTACAAGATAAGTATTTATTTTTGTTTGCATTTATTACTTGAAATCTTTTACACATTAGATGGTCTAATAAAGAATAAAGTTTACATGTTTGATGATGTGACTATCTAGGCATTATGTCATATTTTTTGCATAATTTTTTCAAAATTTGATTTAGGCTAACTTGGTTTCTTCTAATTTGTTTTATTTTATTTATAAAACAAGCGTGTTATTTAGCGCATTGAAATTAAACATCATTTTATAAGAGATCATATTCAAAAGGCTACCATTGATTTGCAATTTATCTCAACTGATAAACAATTAGCAATTATTTTTATAAAACCTCTTGTTGAAGATCGTTTTAAATATTTAAGAGAATTTTTTAGTATGATCTTGATTGAATGATGAAAAATATCAATAGACTTAATATCATTGCATTAAATATTTTCATTTAATTTTATCTTCATTTATATTTGTTATTTTTAATGCATGTTTCACATTTTTAAATCATATTTTTTAAATGTACTTGTAAAATTGTATTTTTTATAAACAGTGATATATTAATTTAATTTAACTCTATTTTTATTCCCAGTATTTTTATATATAGTAAAAAATTATTTTTAAAAGTCGGGTAAAAATTTGTTTTCTTTTCTTCATTAATTCATGTTATGCATTTTTTAATTTTAAGAGTTTGAGCTACAATCTCCCTTTACTAAATTTACACACCTAGAATATTTCAAATTGGTTTGCTTTCCCCACTCAAGTTATTGCTTTATTCAAATAAGAAATTCACATTAGATAAACTCCCTCCCCAAAATATGAAAGAATATTGTTCTCTCACCAGTTAATTATTTAACAATATCTAATTGATGAGTCTGTACAATAACCATATGATTTATATGATTTATGTGTTAAAATCAAGGTTAGCGAGCTAGAAATACCTCTCCTTTAAATTTATAAAAGTTTCCACATTGTACAAATCTATAACCTATTTTAAGTTTTGTGTACATTTTAAAATATTCCATAATGTATTTCCAAATCTAGAAAATATATTTCAAAAATAGATTTCAGAACATGCAACTTAAAATATGTTTCTGAATTTGATAATATATTCTAGAATATATTAATATATTTTAAATTGTATATTCCATAATGTATTTTTAAATTCATTAATATATTTTAGATTGCACATTCTAAAAATATATTCTTCATTGCACAATCTATAATACATATTTCTGGAAGATAAAATTGGAAATTCAATTTTTAGGAGGTGCAACGTGAATATATGGATTGCATAATGCAATAGCCTATCACTTTTTCACATAGCCTAGGTCATGTTGCCCTTTTACTAGTTACCCTTTCTAGTGTGGAATTCTTCTAAAAGTGGACTATGTCTTCTTTCACCTCCATACTTTTTTCTTCCACTTTTATGGCCAAAGCAAAAATACAACTTTACCTTCTTCATTTTATCTTTTCATTTTATCTTTTCAGCACACTTTTCCTCACTTTCTCTCGTATTTCTATTTTATATTGTATAATTTAAAATTCAAAAAATTGTATTCTAAATTACACATTACATAATCTGAAATATAAAAAATTTTGTATTTTAAATTATGAAATTTAAAATATATTTGGGATTATATGATTGGAATAGGAAAAAAAAAATTGTATTTTAAATTCATAATCCGAAATATAAAAAAAAAAGTTATATTTTGAATTATTCGGAATACAAATTTTAATAAGAATATTTTGGTAACGGAGGTGGAGGAAGAAAAGTATAAAGGTGCTGGAAGAACCGTCCTAAAGGTGTACTTTCTACAATAAAATTCTTCAGAAATATTTAGAACGGTTAACAAACCTTCTCAATTCAATTAACCTAATATTGTTCTTATATAAAGGTGATAGCTATAATCCATTAAAGTAATATTTAGTCTATTAAAGCAATTATTGTTGCCGAAAAAAAATGTTTTAATAAATAATTGTTCTTTAAGTTTTAATAGGTTAAAAATATTTTTATTATCCGTTAAAATTTCACTGTACAATTTGAATTTAAACAAGAAAATTCAAAATTATTTTTCTACGCAGCCTATACAAGATGAAAACTAAAGAAGATTACTCACTGTGAAATACAAATATCACAACTCAAACTACAAGTTCATCATCCACCTACTCATAGTTAGAAGCATCAGATCATAAGGCTTTAAACTCTTGGTCAATATACTTCTATGGCTTCTGCCCTTTTCACATCAACCATCTTGAGTTGCCCGTTTATGCTTTGTAGGACATGACAAATGTCAACAAATTTGATGTTTAATTTGTCTCCGGCGATGAATTCATATACTGTATTGTTCAACTCAATAAAACTGACACCTGTCACCTTTTCCATACGCGTATCCCGCATAACCTTCCTCACCATACCAGCTTCCTTCCACCTACCAAGCGCAGCGTAAGTATTGGATAGGAGCGAATAATTCCCACAATTCTTGGGCTCCATACCACTTAGATGACGCAAAGCTTCTGCTCCCAGTGCAACATCACCGTATCTATTCGAAGCAGCAAGCAGGGCTCCCCATACAGCTGCATTGGCTTCAGAAGGCATCAACCTAACTAGCTCCTTTGCTTCTTCAAGATAGCCACCGCGTCCAAGCAAATCAACCATGCACCCGTAGTGCTCTATCTTGGGTTCAATTCCATATTTGGATCTCATACACGTGAAATAATGGCGGCCCAGTTCAACCAATCCAACATGGCTACAAGCAGAAAGGATGGCTATAAATGTCACTTCATTTGGCTTGACTCCAGCCTTCTCCATGCAAGAAAATAGCTCAAGGGCCTCCTTTCCCAGACCATGTAAAGCAAGTCCAGCTATCATGGTTGTCCAGGTTATAATCGTTTTACGCTCCATAGTCTCAAACAGTTTGCGTGCTTTAGTTATGTCACCTGATTTGGCATACATGTCGATGAGAGAGTTATAAAGAGATACAATCTTAGGCAGTTTATACTTTTCAATGTAGTTGTGTATCCACACTCCCAACTGGAGAGCACCCAAGTCTGCACACGCAGAGAGCACAGCCAAAATGGCAATTTTGTCCGGCTGCACACTGTGGAGCATCATAGTGCGGAAAAGCGTGATAGCCTGATGAGGACAGTGAGTGTGTGTGTATCCCGAAATAAGAGTAGTCCATGAAACAACATCCCTATCCTTTTCAGGCATAGATTCAAACAGGTGGTGGGCATTGGATAGATCACCCGCCTTGGCATAACCTGCGAGCATAGCGTTCCAGACAGAAACGTGTTTGAAAGTGGCTGCATAGAATAGCTTGCGAGCAGATAAAAGGTTATCGCATGAGGAATACATGTGAATGAGGGAGGTGAGGACAGTGGGATGGGTGGTGAAGCCAGAAAGAATAGCTTGGCAATGAATCTGCTGGCCGAGATGGAGGAAGGATGAAGAAACAACGGCCTTGAGAGCAAACGGGAAAGAGTAAGAGTCGGGTCGCAAACCAAGGAGGCGAATGGCATTGAAGAGAGAAATGGCACGAGTGGGATTGTGTGAAGATAGAGCCCAGATGACGTTGTTGTAGAGATAGATGCTTGGTCGGTGGTTGTGGATGAAAATAGAATAGGCGAAGGAGGGAAAGCCCAGAGAAGCTGAGGCGTATATAAGTCGGGCGAGTAGGATATCATCTTTGTCCAGAGCTCTGGTAAGCATGAAGCCTTGTGTTTGCTGAAGATGACTCAGATTGGAGCAGCGACAAAGCAGCTGCTCTGCTCCTGCATCTACATGCTCTGATCTTGGAAGCCAGGAGATGAAGCAGGAACCACTCCATGACCGTTGCAGACACTGCCTTACATCACGCACCTTTCCATTCAATGCCAAATTCATAGATGCCCACTGCTGTTAAGGAACTGGATAAGACAAGGAAGCTGTTTAGAACGTGGGTTGCCAAGTTTGTCTCTAGTGTCGGTTCCTTAGATCTTGAAACAATTGTGCTTTGCAGAGATTGTGGATCAATGTTAGTTGACGTTTCTTGTTCCACGTATAGATCCAACGGACATGTTTTCTTACCCAAATTCATCAAATGCTGTTCTATGTCGATTTTCTTAAGCTTGTTCAAATTGTTTGACGAGAAAAGGAGCCTAAATTATAACTTGACCATGTTAGATTATTGTTACTCCACAACTAACAAATTATGTGGTGCCCGATGTTCATAGCTGTGTGTCCTTAGAGGTTTACGTCAGTGTTTATGGAACTCATACAAACTGCAATAAAGTAAGTTTTGAAACAAAATTTATTACCAAATGTAATATTGAAGACAAACTTAAATTAAAGATGTTTTATTATGTATTGTACTGTTGGCTCCTACCAAAATCAATTAAAAATAATAAGCACAAATGTACTCCGTTTCATATTTTGTTAGACATAAGACACCTCTGATTACCCTTAAGATATATGTCTTATAACGGTCATGAAGTTGTTTCTTGGATGATTATTCTATCAGTAAAATGTTTTCTCTTAGCCATTCAGCTGGACCGTATAACCAACTAGTGACTATCTCTAACGAGCATGATAGCTAAATATATCTTAAATTCTACACACTTATCCTTTTATACTATTGGAAAACTCTAATCTAGATAAAAACTATAAGACCAAATAGTTGAGAGTGTAACCTAATTCAACAAACTACTTATAGAAAAAATATTTGATTAGGGAGGATTAAATCAAAATTTATTGAAAAAATATTTGATTAAGGAGGATTAAATCAAAATTTATTTTCAAAGTTGTGAATTTTCAATATTTACTTTTAGGTTACAAAATCTGAAAGTCAAAATTGATTTTAAAATACTGTTTTAAATTGTATAATTTAATATATTTTTCAAATTTTAGATTATACGATCTACGAGGTTTGGGGATTGGATAATCTAAAAACAACTCCAGACCAGAGAGCGAAGTAAAAATTTTAATATTTACAGAGATGTAGAGGAAAATCATATGGGTGCAAAAGAAATTTCTCTCTAAACAAAGACCTAATTGAAAGTTAACCTATTTGTGAAAAAGACAATTCCTACATCTTTTCACTTTAACAATCTTTGATTTTAAGGTCTTGATCTCCTTATCCACACGTTCATTCTGCCCTGACCAAAACGAAAGGCCGTTTGCGACCCAATCATTAGAATGCTAAAGAAAGATTACTCCAATGAGAATAACTTTGATAACTATCCAAGGAAAAATAGCTCAGCCATATCAAAACATTATATAAGATAGTTTCATGTCCAATGAAGAGGCGACAAATCGAAGCAAGGATGCCCAACCACACCATTTGAAACTGAAATCAGGACACGAAATTAGCTGTGTGTCGAAGTGTGATTCTAAAGGAACATATATGATTCTATATCTATACCTAAATATATCTCTAACAATTTTGTTAGCCAATTTCTCCTGCGAGAGTCGAGTCTAAAATATCAATGCCTATAAGAATTATACTTTATAACAAAAATATCCGGCAAATATGATAGATCTTGAAAGTATGAAAGCAATTGCACCGAAAAGTACGAAAAGTACAAAGTAATGACAATCACTGCCTTTCCTCTGAAATTTTATCTTTCGGATGGGGGCCGATGATGATGTTGTACAATTAATTTTCAGCATCAAGTTATTCTTTAGCCATTTCGAATGCTAAACACTGCAATATGACTGCACTAAGAGGCCAAGGATTAAGCGTCGTCACTAGCATCCTCTGAATCTGAATCATCAACCATCTTCTCAAGTGCATCAAGACTGCCAGCTTCAGACACTGTGTGGATTCTGAGTTTGTCAGCATCTTCACTGAGAAAGGACAACAAACATTCTCCCTCAGCATGTAGAACGGTTTGTCAATATTTCCTATCTTCTTATTTTGACGACAGCGACAGTTTGTTCATAAAATAGAAAAAACATGTTCAAATGGATTTCTAGCATGCTCCTACAAATCCTTAGTCATCTGAACTCTTTAATATTTTGCATAAGAATGATGAGAGTTATCAAGTTTGTCGAGAAACTTCAAATGAAAGAGTGGTATGAAGTATGATTCCAGATATTGATTTAAACAACCATAAAAGCAAGCATATGGAGCATACTCTGTAACACCGAAGATTTCCTTTACAACCAAGGAGCTGTCTCTTGAACAAAACTCTGGCAGCTGGAAACAGATTAGTAGGAGAAAATTTTAATCAAGTCATACATTAAACTCATAACAGACATAATCAAAACTTTAGTCATTAAATGCCTTTTAAATGCACAAGACTATCTACATACGGGGCTTGGATATGATAGATGCAGCCTTACTCCCACCAGTGTAGAGGCTGTTTCCAAGACTTTTAAGTCATGGCTTCAAAGTCACAAGGCAACAGTCTTACCGTCTGCCAAGACTCACTCTTGTGAGCCTTTTCATTAAAAAAAGAAAGACAAAAAATATATTCGAAGTCACAAGGCAACAGACGTACCATTGTGACAAGATTGACCCTGTCATGAGCCTTTTACATTAAAAAATTGAAAAAAATAATATCAAACTTTCAGAGCAGTAAGAATTACTTACTCCAATATTAAGCTAATATATACCCAAGAATTAAATACCAGATTTCTTCCTGAAACCATAATTAAACTAGGTGCAACCTTTTAAGAATTTCCCTAACACATTTTAAATTAAAAAAAAAAACAAAAATAATTTCGCCTGCAAAATTACTACGCTTAATTTCAGTATTATGGTTTCCTGATATTTGTTTAAGAAATCCTATAACCAAAAATAAAAGCAATCATATCCAATGGTACCAAAGACATATAAAAGTGCTTGTTTTATGTTTACATAAAAAATAGACAAACAGAATTTCTATCAAATTGACAGTGTGATCACTTACCTCGGACAGATAGAAGACCTTTCCAAAAAGAGCCTGGACAGCTATTTTTCTCTTGAAACCCTTTTCAGTATAGCCTGACTTGTCCATCACAATAGGGCCTGAAAATCATTTAAATGTAATCGCAGTCAGAATAAATAATGAGGTCCCAACTTTAAACAGATTCATTTAATTAAATTTGTAATGAAATATATTTATCAGACTGAATGATAAAAAATTGAAGGGGGAGAGATCAATTCTCTACTCTCTAGTCAATACTCGATCTTTCTATCTCTCAAGTTAAAAAACAGCACTTTCTTAAAGTTTTGCAACTTAAAAATAAGAGCTATTTCAAATTTGAACTTTGATTCATGTTTCAAGAATTAGACAATAAATATATATATGGAAAGATCACTCAGAAAAATACTATGCTAAACAAATATTGGTATACTAAGGCAAGCTGCAAGGTACTGGTACAACTAAGAATGAAGAAAGAAAAATAATGCAAGAGAATCTGCATTACTGCTATGAGACTTTCTAGGAAGGATTTTCCTCCAGAGGAAAGACTGAGATACAACTGTGGGAAATTCAAGAGCCCTATCTCTTGAGCAAACTCTCCAACTGTCAAAACTGATGCTCTTTCTAATTGTTATCTTTTTTCTATTCTAACTATCCCCCTTTTCCATATTCTTTATTCAGCTAATCACAGCAGCGTCGGAGATTTCTAATTTGGCCCATGCAGACCTTCTACGGTATAGACTTTATTGATTGGGGACATGATAGGTTCGGTATAGTGTATAAAAGAAGGAAAAGGTAAGGAGGTTACTACAGCTATATCTGAACTATTATAAATAGTTCTAGGAGAGTAAGAAAAGGGACTTTTGGGGGAAAAAGAAAAATAGAAGGATGGTTGGAGAGTGAAGTTCTCTCAAATAACCTTAGATTGTTTGTGTACTGCTGCATTATTTCTATTTCTTGACTCTATCACTTCCACATTGGTACGAGGACTGAGAATAAGGAGAGCAATAAAATTCAAGATTGTGTCTTTTCTTTCCTATTCTAATATCAGTTCTATCAACTGGTATTCAAAGCAACAATCTTGCTCTGTGGTGTGTTTTGAGGGGTATGGTGAACACGAGAATGGAATCAAGAATGGATGAGTTAGAACGGATGCTTCAAGAAGTTATTCATGACAGATAGAATGACGAGAATGAAGAACATGAGCTGTTTCGAAGATTGGAAGATTTAATAGGATGTCTCATAGTTGTCTTTGAAAAAACACCATGTGGCAAGAAAACAATGAGTGCCCCACACGAAGGAAGAAAGAATTGGCACAGCGGAGGGGGAAGAAAGGTGGCAACCAAATACTAAGTCATGATGGCAGAAACTTGATACCCCTGTTTTTGTGGAAGAGGAAGCATATGGCTGGACAAATAGGTTGCAGCAGTACTTCCGCTTGAAGGAAGTAAAAAGGAAAGAATGCAAGTTGTGATGATTGCTTTAGAGGGAAAGGTGTTAAACTGGTTCCAATGGAGGGAGACTTATAAACCAGACCCTACATGGGAATCTTTCAAAGTTGCAGTTGTAAGAAGGTTCCAACCCAATATCTCCCTTTGAAATCTTGATTGGGTTAACTCAAACGGGTACTGTAGAAAGTTACATAGAGCAATTTGAACAATATGTGAGATTCTTAAAAGGCATTGAACAAGATTATTCGATAGGGATATGAATTCTTCCTAAGATTGTCATTGGGATTTTGTAGTTAGATTCCGAGATACATAAAGGTAATTCTAGGAGGGTTCTAGTATGACTATCAAGTCATTGGGCAGGTTGCCTAGTCAACACAAATCCATATCAAGATCTAGACCAAGTGTAGAGGTTGAGTATCAAGCTATGATTCTCACTTCATTTGAGCTCATATGGCGCAAACACCATCTACAAGAGTTGTGTTTCTGTAAAAAACAAGCTATAAGTCAAATTTGTGCCAACCAAGAAATCTTACATATTGGACCCAATCTAGTCTTCAATAGCAAACTAAGCCTATTGAGATTGATTGTCATTTTAATAATGAGAAGGTAATCTTTGAGGAATTACTACCACATTTGATAGCTGCAATAAACAATTAACAAATGACTCAAGAAGTATCTGCATAGAGCAAGGATAACTAACATATTTGGTAAGCATGATGCATAGAATTATATGGTTCAACTCGAGGGAGAATGTTTAGATATGGCGTAGATTTGGTTGGCTTTAGTTCTGTTTATATTTTATTTTTGATTTTATTGTATTAATGATGATAACCCATTTTTAGGAGAGTTGATGTATCTTACATACTTAGGATCATATCCTTTGATTTAGTTTAATTCTTTCATTATTTTTAGCCTATAGCTGTGAATATATATAGACCACCTAAATCAAATTAGAAAATACAGTTATCCCCTATTCGCTTGTCTGATCTCTAGTATGACAAGTCTCTGTAAGACTTCCTCCTTTAGAAGATAGTTAGTCGAAAAAAAGAAACAATGAAAGTCATCGATGTGTAACCATATATTCTTTTATGTAATTACAATAGCACATATCAAGATAAAAGGGCATTTAGATAGTGTCTTTGGAAGGAAAAGATAAAACGGATCCGTAACTCAGTAGGTTGTTTAGGGTCCCTACTATGTAAGACAATAGCTCATTTAGTCCCTATTTATTGCACAAGTACATTTTGTTTTACTCCATAACCTTCCAGTTATTTACTATTAAAAATTATTCCATTTACACAATACAAGAATTATTTTCAATGACAAATTTGTACTTAAATTCAATGCCAAATAAGCTAAAGAAAAGTTCAAATAACATCAAATAAATTTGCCTGTTATTACATGGCCACCTATATATTAGACCACTTTCAATTAACATCAACTATGGCAAGAAGCCCAAAGGAAATTACGATAATTAAGAATAGTTTTTTGTTGTACACTTCTCACATTTAAAAACCATTTGAACTAAGCCAGTGCGTGTGGATTGATGGTCACAGGTCCAAATTAACATGCCACCACTGTGTATATATACACTGCTTCAACTTGACACCATATACCGAGATACTAGCCCCTTGTGAATATAAATAACAAAGAGAAAAATAATTTGTTTGACAGTTTATGAGAATTTGATTACTTTTCCTAGATCTTAGCAAAAAATTCACTAAGGGTGATCAACTAAACATCCAGCCCAATGTTAAAATACATTACCTTTATCTCGCACAATTCGTCGTGAAATCTCATTCAGAATCTCAGCAACGTGTGAATCACTTAACATAGAAGCTCTTCTTAGCTGAATTAAATCAGCTACCATGTCAGGATTGAATGCTTTCTCATTTAGAGAATAGCGGATATACTTGCGCAAAATTTCTTCCAAACCAAAACCTGTCTGCATGTGAGTATACAGTTACTTAAATCATATGACACATGTTGTGACAGACCCCAACAGCCAAGAAGTTCAGTGGCAATACAGAGAAACCCCTTTCAAATATACATACAGGAGGAGAGGAAAGAAAAATAACTGATTGAGTGGTTAGAGCAGTGACTTTAGAGGTTGGTTAGACGAGAGAGAAATAAAAATAGAAAGTAAGTAGCACTCGGGAGGAGAACAAAAACAGTGGAGTGAACTTTGAGGAGAGAACTGGCCTCTCAAAAGTCAAATACCCATTCTGTATTTTGTTCTTATATACATCATTTACTCAATATATATCTAACGGTTAGGCTCTGTTATATTTATAATCTGATACAGCTAGGAATTTTACACATATACACAAGCACACAAAAGTATTAGAGCAAGCAAAAAGAAACTGTTTTTCCCATGAGATTTTCCCCAGCAAGCAAATGGAAGGCAAGGAAAGATTTCCTGACCAAGACTGATAGTAAGATCCTTTACATTGAAAAACCCCAAACAATTTCACCTTGGCATGTTTCATGCTTAAGAATGAAAAAAGCACTCATAATTTATTTTTTCTAAGGTCATACAAGCAAAAAAGTAATTAGTTAGACTATGAAGCATAAAGAATATTATCAGGTTTAAGATATGAGAGAAAACACAATGTTTCTAGTGCAATCTGTATGCAACTGTGTACCTCAAGTTAACAACTTCCTATCAACTTGTGAAAAGCAGAAAAAAGAAGATAATGTTTGATTACATAAAAATTCAAAGTTAACCTAATGCAGAATCACAGAAATTATGCAAATTATCCAATAATTTGATCCAGAGTTCTGAATATGAAATCCACTTCATGTAAGTGATGCCATCATTATAGTAAACTCAATCAAAGTTTATTTCTCTTTCATGTTGAGATTCTGTTGTGCTTCTTTTAGTATATTCGATTTATGTTTGTCTGTCTGTCTTAAAAAGTGGATTTGCTCACTTTTAATATAAGAATTGTCTCACTTTTATATACTATAATTTGTTCTATCAGTAATGATCCAACGAAAACATGATAGACCCAATATCAATAGTTAGGATAAACTTTTACACTGTCTTAGAAAGTTGAGTGAAGTCTAACTAAATCCTACAAAAGATGACGGTTGTCTTGTCCCCCTCTTATCTATTGGTGAACGTGGGATCTCGAACAATCTAGTTCCCTTCAAGATAAATATTTTAATTAGCCAGAAGTATGAAATGAGTGGGGCAATAAGTTTTATTGATAAAATTCCTTTCCCGGTCGCTTAGCAGGAAACACAGTCTGGCAACGATCGTGATTCTCAATAGTTATTGTTCACAGTTTGAAATGGTGAAATCGAAGGAGTAATAGTGACAGGAGAAGATAAGAATGATGCACCACACCTTATTCTGAATTTGCTGGAGAGCTTCTTGCGTAACTTGGTCTCTTCCGTTTTTCAATAAATCATCCAACGACTTGCATAAGGTGGCATTTTTACTGACCTGAAATGAAGAGCAACAGAAAAAAGTTAGTAAAAGGGGCAAAGGTGAGATAGCAAAAGCGTTGGATTGGAGGGAATAACGAGTATGAGAGACCAGTCTGCGGCGTTTAGCTTTGGGAGAAGAGAACTTTTTGACGGTCTTGACAAAGGCTATGACGAAAGTGAGAGTAGCGTAAGCGAGAGGAATAGCGAGAATCCAAGGGAGGGAGGTGGGACCCACTCTGGGTCCGGGAATGGCTTGGGTAACGGAGCCGGTGAACTCGACCAGGTCCAAAGCTTTCTCCTGAATCCAGGGCAGCTCCTCCTCCACTTCCACTTCCACTTCCTTCTCTTTATCTTGGTTCTTGATGGAATTGGAAGTAGCATTGTTTGAGTTTGGCGTTGCTAAACATGTTATTGAGGTTGAAGAAAGTAAAAACGGTGGGTGTCGTGGAATGCAAACAGTGGGAAAGGCCCAAGTTGTGCATTTGGTTGAGTGAAAAGGGATTGCAGAGTGTTTTCTGGGAGGGAGAAACTGAGAAGCAATAGAACAGGAAGTAAAAGCCATTGTCTCCAACCTCAATCCTCCTTCTCTTCTGCCTTCGGTTGAGAGGGTGCTTCCGCTGTGTTAGAGCTGTCCCCTTAGGCTCCTCTTTTTAGGTTAAATTCTATTTTCCGCATTTTAAATTATCATTCCTTATCAAGAAACATATCAAATATATGAATATCTCTTAATTATAATTTTCTATCTTATATTAGTTAGTTGTGATTTACTTCAAACTATCTGTTAAAGAAAAAACATTAGTATGTTACGAGAAATGGTCACTACTACAATTCTATCTCAACTTTATATATATATATATATAGTTAATAATTATTCTCAAATAGTTTTATGATATAAAGTTAATATATCAAATTTATCCCACTTTAACTCCAAATCATAATTCACTTTCTTATATTATCTTTCTTTATTTTTAAATCATTTTTTTTGTGAAAATTTAATTTACTTAAAAGTAACATTTGAATAAAGATCTTATTAAAAATTTGTAAGCACATTTATAGAATTATTGACACCTTTATAATCCTGACATCTTTAGACTCAAGAATGTTTCTTATGAAATATAGTCTAATATCAATATATTTGGTTCTCTCATGGTATATCTTATTATCAACTACATGTATAATATTTTATTTATCGTAATAAATAGTCACTCAATCATACAAAATATCCAGCTATTTTATTATCCCCTTCAACCATAAAGCCTTCTCCACCTCTTATGTGAGCATGATATACTCAACATAAGTAGCACATAAAGTCACTATTAATTTTAAACTAGTTTTCCCACAAACTTTAGTTTAAAACACTGGGAAGACATACATAGAAATTCACTTTTTGCTATCAACATTTATTGCATAATTTGTATCTATAAATTCTTTTATAACTTCTCCATAATGGATAGACCATCTATACACTAGCCCAGATAATATTGTTTTGTTCAAATATCTCAACACTCACTTCAAAGTCTTCCAATGAGCATGTTCAAGGTTTGTCATGAACCTACTAAGCATACTAACAACAACACTCACTTCAAAGTCTTCCAATGAGCATGTTCAAGGTTTGTCATGAACCTACTAAGCATACTAACAACATGCATTAGATTCGAAATGGTACACATCATCTTATACACGATGCTCCATACTCCATTAGAATACGGATTACTCAAAACTAAGAGTTTTGGTAATCGATATTTTCATGTGATGACTTATAGGTGTACCTACAAAGTTTTGATTCATGGACCCTAAACCTCTCAACAACATTCAAATATTCTTGTTGAGATAGATGCAAGACACCAACCATCAAATTTCTCTTAATACTTTAATCGAACTCTAGAAGACTCTACCTTAATGCGAGTTTTCTTTTTTCCTTTTACTAGATCTCTGCACATCATCATCTAATGAAGCATATTGCTTCCCCAATTTACACCTATATAACTTATACCTTTCACGCTTTCACGGTATCTAATAAAAATCCAACTTCTTGTTTATTTTTCTTGACATATGAAAATACTAAGACACTAAATGTGAAGTTCTTAATTATTTATACATTTATATATATATATTTTTGAAGTTAAACTCTATATACAAATTATGGTAATATTTGAACACTCTGATAAAACCTAAAAATTCAACTTTATATAAAAGACAATTATATTTATTATTTTAAAGATATATACTTTCATATAATCAATATAAAAGAATTTCATTTTATTGTTAAATACAAGTTTCATAATTATATTTATTATTTTAAAGATATACTTTTCATATAATTAATATAAAATAATTTCATTTTATTGTTAAATACAAGTTATATATATATATATATATATATATATATATATATATATATATATATATATATATATATATATATATATATTAAAAGTTTATGAGTAAATAAATTAATAAATTAGTTTAAAGGAATGATGTGAAATAGTGATTTTGTTAGTACAGGTCAACCATAAATCAAAATATTCAATTCTAAGATCCAATATACTTCCATTAAATAAATTTATAACTTTTACTATATTAGTATAGAGCTTCATTGGATCATCTTTGATGATAAAATTATATATAACCGAAAAAGAAATGAGAAATGAAAAAAATAAGATATATACATACGTTAAAATAATATAACATTAAAATAGAAAGTTAAAATAATTTTTCAAATAAATTCTGGAAAGTATGTACTACTTAATTCAAGTAGTAAACAAAATCTGGCTTCTATGAACTTTAAAAGAATATATATATATATATATATATATATATATATATATATATATATATATATATATATATATATATATATATATATATCATTTCTCTAATTTTGAAAGTTTTAGAACATAATCTTCTTTATTTATTTCTCTCAATATTTTTCTTTTCAATGGTTTTAGTGTGTTTTAAACAATCTCATATTCTCTATTTATAGAGGGTTGATAATCATTAACTATGATTTAATTTCAATTGTATAGTTATGATTTAATTAGATTCTAAGAATTAGTTTTGCTTTATATGACATAGGTGATGAAATAAAAGTTCATGAGAAAATAGTAAGTTCACTCAATTCTTTTTTTCTTTAGCATTAAATGTTTATAAATATTTGTCTTTTGAAAGAGATTACTCTTTACAAAGTTATTTCTTAATAAAACTCATTCCTTCTAATTTGTCATAATATGAAATATAGATATAATAATAGAATATTTTAATTGTGACATTACTATGACATCAAACAACATACCAATATTATCAACCAATCAACTATAGACGATAGACTATGTATATTTTCTTGGTCTGCCTTTAATTGTCTAATTTCTATATAGGAGTGTTATAATTTGAAGATAACTTATACAAGTACAATATTTTAGGTTATTTGAAAGTATAAGAGATAGTTTCTGCTTCTAATAAACTATTAGTATGCATCTAGAAAAGTATTAGTATTATTTGTCACACATGCATATATAAGTATTTCTATATTACAAAATTTGGGATGTTACACTAAACATCCTCAATTTTTCATAATTTTTGGCTTTCCACTCCACGCCTCCATGAGAGTCTTAAACTTCCGAGCAAATGATAGACTTCTAATTTATCATATAGATCACATTATTTGCAGTTTCATCCCAGAAGGACTTATCAAAGCAACTCCAAATAACATACACCTCAAACACTAAAAAAAGGTTGTCTTCATCCTCTCAACAAGACCATTTTGTTGACGTGTACCTACAACACATTATGTCTCTTTATACATTATTTCTTACAAAACTTATTAAAACATTATTTCTTACAAAGCTTATTAAACTGCTCTGATAAAAACTTCAATCCATTCTTAGTTCTGAGCACTTTAAGTTTGGTTAATTACCTGTTGATAAATGATCATTGCGTGTCACTCCTTAAATCTTAAGTCTTACTTTCAAAATAAATAAATTCACACCCTTTATGACAATCGTTTATAATAGAGAGAAAATAAGACATTCCATGATGAGTCTAACCTCATATTGGACCCCAAATAAAAATACTTAAATGCTTTATTGGACATATGTTTACTAGTTTTAAACTTCAATTTGAAAAATTTCAAGTACACATTGATCACAAAACTCTAACACCTCTGTGACGTCCAAAAACTTTTATATCATACATTATAATAATAATAATAATAATAATAATAATAATAATAATAATAATAATTATTATTATTATTATTATTATTATTATTTCGATAAACTTTTACAAAAATAATGATATTTTATTTCTTTTGGATTTGATCCAAGTCTTAAATAACATATCATTTAGTTGATCATATGAATTTTATATTGAGATCTATCAAACTGATGGATTTTTACCGAGACCAAAAATTTGTTTTTGGTAACAGTAATCTGATAAAAAAAGATACCAAATATATATTAGTTAGATTCTATGGCATTCTATGATATTGTAATACTAATTTAGAACAATACAATAAATGCTCATAAGGTTTAAAAATATTATAGAATTATATTTATGACATGTTTATATATTTATTGTTAATCATTTAAATTACATACTGAAAATAAAATTTTGACATAATAGTATTGAAATATCATTCATTTAGGCTTCAAGCATATATACTCCATCTTATGAAACAATAGTACATCGAGATTTTCATTGCAAATCTACTTCTGCTTTAATTAGATCTACAATCACTACATCTTTGAAAATCACATGTCCTAGAAATTTCAATTCTTCTAACCAGAATTCGCACTTTGACAATTTAGTATACAACAGTTTGTCTCTAAAAAAAAGAATAGTTCGAAGATGTTCCTCAAACTTTTATAATAAATGAAAATGTTATCTATAAAAAAAACTACAAAATGATTCAAAAATGGGAGAAAAATTCTATGGATATAATCTCATGATTACTGCATAGCATTAGTTACTCTTAAGGACATCACTTGATACTAATAATAACCATACCTAGTTCTGAATGTTGTCTTTTAAATGTGCCTTTACTCTAATCTAATGGTATCTTGATCTCAAATATTAGAGAATATAGAAACTCCTTTCAATTGATCCATCAAATCATCTATTCTAAGAAGAGGTTATTTATTCTTTATTATGAGTTTATTCAACTGATGATAATGTATATACAATCGAAAACTTTCATATTTCTTTTTAACTAACAGAATATGAGCTCCTCGAGGTGACACACTATGATGAATGAATTGTTTTTAAACTAATTCTTCCAATTATTTCTTTAATTCTGCCAATAGGAGCTTATAATTAAAAATAATAATCCCATGTACAACAACCTTTGAAAAAATTAAAAATACTAACTTATTTAAGAGAAATAGCAGTATTGGTGGAAAGCATGGCAGCAACAACAAGGAACAGTGGGTGACGGTCATATGGAAAAACCAAATTGATACGCATAATGAATGTGACACACTAGTGGCGGCAAGAACAAATAGAGCAAACCTCTAATATCTGTGAGAACATCGGTTTGTATGGATAATTGCGAGAGCACCAACCAACAAGTATGGTGACCAATAAAGAAGAGAGGCTGGAGCGGAGAGGATTGATAAGAGGAGTAGCACTGCAGTACCAAAGATCATGCAACAAGAAAGAATAGCATAACAGATAAAAAGATGAACAATGATGACATGAAAAGGATTATTCGTTAGTTCTCCATATGACGAGATTTGTAAAGTGTGGATATCTGAAAAAGGAAGATTTTCATAGCCTATGCATATTGAAATAATTATTAAATTCATATATATATATATATATATATATATATATATATATATATATATATATATATAAATAAATATTAAATATATATATATATATATATATATATATATATATATATATATATATATATATATATTAACAATGAGAAGAAAGAATCGGACTAGTAAAGTTGAGGCACATTCACAACAATATTAAGATTCCACTTGGAGTAAGTAGATTTATACTTATTAAATATTAAGAAAATATAGTTATGGTTATTGTTTACTTTATTAATAATTAACGATATATGTTTATATTAACAGTAATGGTATATGATTTTTTTTCAACTTTTCTTTAATTATTTAGAGGAAATTGAATGTATATTATAATTTAACAATTGAATTTGGTAAAATTATTTATCAATAACATGTTATATTTATTAGAACTTAAAATGAGTATTCATTGAAAATTTTTAAATAAAAAATAATACATATTAATATATGAAGAAGTTACTTCAACTTAACTAAAAAATAATAAGTATACGTAGATATACATGAAGAAGTTACTTCAACTTAATTAAAAAATAATAAGGTGTATTAAGGTATGGATAAGATTTCACATGAATAGAAAATTTATTTCTAAAAGTCTTATTCATAAACAATTCATAATTTTGATGATAACAAAAACTTCTATTTGTTTTGTCTAATCAAGTTATTTAATGTATATAAGGAAAAACTCAAAAATGAATTTTAGCAAAGTGCTGGACACAGATAAGCATGAAGCATTAGATGAAGTTAAGAAAAGTGTTAAAAGTGTGACGCATTAGTCGAAGTAAAGAAAAACACTAAACGAATATAAGAGTGCAAGACACATTACAAGCATAGATGAAGAATAGATGTTACACGAAGATCGAATGACAATAACAACGGAAGTAGAGACATTAGACATGTTGTTTTCACATGACACTTTGAATTGCGAGATTGTCTAATCTTCACATATGTTAACTCACATCTCAAAGATGATATTGATACAACAAACCACTTTTCAGAGTTTGTATACTCACTTTTTTTATTAGCGATAAAAAATTATATAAATAGAAGGTAATAAGGTTACCCCAACCTGTATACAAAATTACACGTACACAAACGCACACAGAAGATGAACAATCATTCTCCCCACAAGAACCTCCACCAAAACATACTACAAAGGAATTTGTAGAGAAAATTTTGTTCTAAGCCTAATATGTTGAGTGTTATAGAAAAGGTATAAACATAAAGACAATCATGCTTTGAGAAACATTGCATAAAGATAATTGAACAAGCATGAAACTCTAAACCATCCTTAATGAACGTCTATAAATAAAAGTCATTCTATATAAAAAGGACTAATGCTCTACATGTGATTCTATGTAACTTAAACATGTTGCATCACAAATAAAAAAGCGTCTAAGTGCTAAAATATGTAGTCGTCTATTGGACAACTTTAAGAGAAAGAGGATTTTATTTGTAAATCATTCAATTTGTGAAATTAGTCCTTTGTAAATAATTATTTACTTTAAAATCCTTTTTGTGAAAATTTTCTTGTAATCTTTCAACAATTTTTATTATATTATCAAGAGTGACATTGTGTACTCAATCAAGAGGTGACAAAGTGTACACACATTTTTTCTCAAGGGAAGATAAAAGAATAACCAAGATTGACTTTGTGTACTTGGATGGACCATAAGGAAAAGTACAAGAATACTTTTAGTAGAACCGTTTACAATTTGTAAATAAGAACGAGATGTAACTCAAGTTTGAGTGAACTAATATAAAAATAGAAAATATTACATTGTTTCTATTATTTGTGCACAAACTCTTCTTCAAATTTCATAAACGTTTTTAAAAATATTTGTAAGCATTTTTCAAACTATTAGACAATCTCATTTGAGCATCTAATAAACAACTTATAAGAAGTATTCAACTCTCTTATTGAGCTAAGTTTTTATTTCATTTAGTATCAAAGTTAACCTTTTGAGTTAGTTCATTGAAGAATATGAGAATTATATCCATTGTCGCGATGGAAAATGAAGGACAAGCTCCAACAAACCACCTTTGTTCAAAGGTAAAATGTTCTACTACTAGAAGTAAAAAAATGATCATTTTATTTGAATTATGTCATATAAATATGGTTAACATGTTGGAGAATGGCAAATACATTTTGGTAGATGACTCAAACCAACCTCTTCCTAGAACCGAATGGACAGACTTGAGGAGTGATATTTCTCCATAAATCATTAACTTTTTGTAGTTATATCTCTAGTGCAAGGAACACGTGTTTGTTATCCTTAATGAATCTTGTATTTCAAACCAATTTTATAATATACTATGGATAGACTTTACGTACTTAACCTGAAGAAAATTTGTGTATGTTGAAGCCCAATAAGAGACTTTTAAAATAGTTATGCATAATTGGTATACTTGTTATAAATTAGAAGTAATAATTATAATAATTGTAATCATTTTTTAATCGATGAAAACTTTTACAAATTGCAAAATGGAATTGGATGTACCCCAAGTTAAGGGTGAACTAATATAAAAACAACATTTTTATTGTCTTCTTATATTACATGATTTTTTCTACTATTTGATAGAATATGTCTCCGTCACCTTAATCAAAGAATAAAGAGGACAAAGACTCAGAAGGTAAATCAAGAGTTTTCCAGAAGATTGAGCCCATATGAGCATGCTTGGGCGGGCTTCCCACCACCTTTTTAGATCTGAATACAACCTTAAAGATATCACTTTGGAGATCATGGAGAATCAAGAAGAAGTCCTTTACTTGTATAAATGTTTAGAATATCTTAAAATGATTTGAAACTTGTATTTAAGCCAAGAAGAATAAGGTTTGGGCCTTGTATTTGGGCCATGGGTAGAATAGGGTTAGAATAGGATAATATAATCCATCTAGGGTTGCATTTGGGCTTCCTAAAGTTCAATGCAAACCCTAGAACGTCCAAGTCTTAAGCTGGTTCACAAGGAGCTGCACACAAAGCAAGGAACAAATTAAGCATGTGCTAAATGTGAGGAAAAGGCATGGGAAGTGTGAAAGCCACATGTCATGCTCTCATTGGCTCTTCTAGATCTAGTGATGCAGGAGCATGTAGGTATCTTACAAGTCCCACATGGAAAAGTGAGGAAAGTTTTCTCATCTCCTACTATTATAAATACGTATTCATGTAACCCTTTTGATACAAAGTTAAATGAAAAGTGATTTCTAATATAAGTTTCGTACTTATTTCCTCTAAACTATCTCTTTAAGAGTAAGATGTTTAGTTAACATCCTTGGCCTAGCAAACTAAGGTGGGTAACCTGCCTATTTTTGGTTAATATCCTTGGCCTAGCCAACCAAGGTGGTCATCTTGGCTATTCTCACCATAGCAGGGTTAGTAACCTTGTCACCATTGGTAACCAAACAATGTCCCAACATCATCTAGGGTTTTATTTTTGAATTTGAATTTTCTGAATTTGGGTTCACTTTGGTCTTATACCTCTAGGTTAGCTTTTCGTTTGAGTTTAGCCTAGGCACCTTATTAGAGTTGGTTTCACCTCTCTCACATCTCCTTTTTCCTCTAGATCACTTCATCAAATCCATGATTTTACTTCCGTTGCCTCCTCTATATTCCATTTAATATGAAACTTCAAATTAAGCAAGGAGTCAAAGCCGATTTCTATGACTCTTGATAAGATTAAAATGTTTACTAAGAATTTTGAAAAATTATTTATGAAGATAAGCCCCTTATAAGATTTGATATTCTTCTTGAAAAAGTTTTCAAAAGTATATTTTAAACTATTTAAATCTTCTTTTAGAGATAATATTTCTTTTCAACTATTATACCAAATTTACATTAAATATACAAAATCACTGCTTAACTCCAATTTCATCATCCTTTCCTAGTCATAGTGCGCTAACAAAATCTTTAAATTTTAAAGTGATTATTTTATCTTAAACAATTATACCGTCTTAAAGGGCGATGTCTTACTTACAAATATATCTAGACTTTGATACGAAGTATCATCTATCTCAATATACTCTCACTAAAATACTCTAAAATACCTTTTCTTGCACTCTTATTGACTTAGAAGTCACTCTTAGTGGTGGCTTGAAGACCGACGATACTGCAAAAGGACAACTTAAACTCAGGTCTGGTAAGAACAATTCTCTTATCAACTAAAATTAAATAAGTTTTTGTGACTTCAAAATTATATTTATTGAAATTGAAATCTCTAAAATTTGTTCAATATTTTTTATACTCGATATTTTATAAATACGCAAATTTAGATATAGAACTTCATTACTCTTTTAAGTAATGATACTGATACCTAATAATCTTACTCAGATATTTACAAGTACTCTGATATGTTGCTGCCAAAATTAACATACTAATTCAATAATACTATAATAATTGTTGAAAATAATATATATATATATATATATATATATATATATATATAATAATAATAATAATAAATATTGGGTATAAACAATACTAAAAAATAATGAAGATACAGATTTATTTTAAAAATAACAAAATCATATTTAACAATAATATGTGAATTGAAAAGTTATCAGTTTCGCCTTTGTTTCAAACAATGAAATGAAATTCTTTATACGATCCATTAAAAATATCCAAACGGTAAAGTGACGTTTTTATTTAATTTTATTCCATTTCATCTTATTATATTCCATTTCATTTTGCTCTATTTCATTGCATCCTACTCTTTATCCCACTCTTTATATTCTAATCCATCTCATTGCATTAAGATCCACGCATCCAAACATAATTAGTGTGATGGAGATTAAACTATTTTTTTAATAATAAAACCATTTGGTGCTCTTGATATTAAAACTTGATTTTCTTAATAATAAAGCTCAGATTTCCTTTAATTTTAAATGTTCTGTGTCTCTTTTATTTCCTTGAAATCATATTCAAAACATGACATCTGTAATGATTAGTTTGTAAATTATATTCGAAACAAGACAAAAAATACTTTAGATAGAAATTTGATCTATTTTTTAAATGAATTATTATTTTCTGGTTTAGTTTGATACATTCGGTCTACTTTAAAAAAATAAAAAAAATCCAATATTAAAAATAAAAAAGAAATATATATTTTAAAATTTAAGTTTTAGTAATGAAATTAATTTTAATTTTAGAAATAATATTTGATATATAAATTATATGAAATATGCATATGTTTTAATAAGATCATATTATTTTTAATTTTTTAAATATAATGATTATTTTATAAAAATTCTCAAGTCATAAGTATAAGAATTAGTTAACCTAAATATTTTTTTAAATGAATTAGTTTGATTTTAAATGAATTAGTTTGAGTTAAGGTCACTCAAATAATTTATATATCAAAACTAAACATTTAAAGAGGATTTATTTTAGAAAGATAATGTCACAACTTAGGGTTCATGACCAACCCCTCAGAAAGCTGGAGGTAGGGCATAAAAACAACCTCCATCCATGGAGTGAGAGAATTAGGGCGCATAACCTTAGGTTTTCAAACTAGCTTTCCTAAAATAATCTAAGTTTATTTCATTCTTGAAATCAAGACCCTTAAATACCATCAGAATGAAGCAATAGAACATTTCCTTTGACACTGGAATTGAAATGAAATGCAGAGTAGAGCTCAAGAGCTTGAAAACACAAATATAAGAAGAATAATAAACTAAACAGTTTTTTAGTGCTATTTGATAGATAGACAGGACTTAGCAGTGCTATTTGAATACTTCATGGATACTTCAAGAGTCCAAAAGGCGATCCATTACCAGTTTCATAACTCTAGGAGCATCAACTGTCACAGCTACCTTTACGGTTGGCTTATTGGACCATTCATGGATTTCACCAAACCTGGCAACGAATAGAATGCAAATGCAAAAGTTAACTGAGTTTGTAGTACATGGTGAAGAAAAAATAAAATTCACAAAAGAGGATTGTGTGTAATTCCATTTCATAATCATCCATTACATTGGTCTTTTCATTGTTGGAAGCCTTTAATGAAAAGGACCCTCTACTTGGTCCTCCAAAGGTTAGCATGCCTCCTCATTATTTCTTTAAGACTTTTGTCACTAAATTATTCCCTAAAAAATCTAAAACACCACTGTGTTCATCCTAGAGACTGAATCGGTGACACAAAGTACTGATATGGTAACGGCGTAATCTTTGGATGATCAAGTAAATGGTTCATTAAAAGAATTAGCAGAGTATAAATGAAAAGGAAAGGAAGCAATCTTTTGAGCAAAAAGGAAGAGAGAAGAGAAAAGGTGAATTTCTTTCTTCCCTTTCACTAAAAATGTGATGTCTAGAGTAGAAGTGTAGAAAATGTGTTAGAGTAAGATGGTTGTAATGTGAATTGAAAGGTGAATTAATAGTACAGATGATATATTAATAGTATAAACACTAACACTTGCACATGTACATTGATATGACAAGTATAAGGCCATTACAGATAACTACTTAATCTTGCAGACCTTTTTAATAAATATAATTTTAAAGCAATCCTCAACAAAGCTATGCCCTACATGAAACAAATCAAAGAAAATTATATTATATGGGAAAATAAATCTTGACTGATTTGGACGGATTTACACCATTTGTAACCAACAAGTTGTACTGGTCTAGTCTTAGACACACACATGCCCCAAGTTTTCTTGACCTTAGTCCATTGTAGCAACATAAAATTTCGAACAAATTATAATAACACCTCTTGATATTTTTTCGAATTGCACAGAATGCTCATGTTTTTTAATGTTTACAATAAATCTACTTATAGGAGTACACATTGAAATATTTTTCAAACAATTAAGGGAGATTAGTGTAATGTATAAGGAGTATTAGTATAATGCACTGAAAATAATTAAGGGGTTTTCTGTAGATATCTAAAATGGAGGAATAGGTCAGACATGTGTAATATACTCTAAAAGTTTTTGTACATCAAAAGTATAATATATAAATCTAACAAATTAGAAACAAAAATGGAAATGTTAATACTCTAAGGTCCAAAACCCTCGGGATTAATGGTTTTGAACGCTGTTACGAAGATTAACAAACTATTGAAGATGTCATTGTTTTGCTGTCACAGAGAAGATGTTTTTTTGGCTTGGTCTTGTGAGTTTATTTGAAGCTTTGAAGTGCAGATGCTTGGCTTGAAATGAGAAGGATCAAGATTAAATTGACCAATACAAGATAAGAAATATTAGAGCAAAGGCTTACAACATGAGAAGACTGAAGAGTTCTACTGAAAACTAAGAATAGAAGCTCAAAAGGTAATGCTACGAGCTCAAGAATCCTGATGAAAGATGAGAAGAGAACACAGGACAAAAAGAAATCTAACACTACCTTAACAAACTATTTTTGCATGATTTAAGTATTAGAACTCTTAGTGTATTTATGTCTAACTCAATTCAATAAAACTAGTTTGGAGGGTGAGTTTTGCATTCTACTTATGTATTATAATCTGGTTTTATTCTTAGTCAATTTTGGATCTACAATACAGCCCCTCATGCTGAATAATAAACATCTTGAACGTGCGATTAGATATTTATGGATGGTCTAATAGGAACCCGATAACTGTGACATAATAGCCCTACAGAACTTGACTAGAATATACTCTTAATTGTTCTTATATCTAATAAGTGGGTTTATGCCTAACTCAATTTTTCAAAACCGGTTTGTAAAGTGAGAATTTCACCCTACTATATATTATAATTTGGCCTTATTCCTAATTGATGTGAGATCTCTAACAAGAACTATCAACAAAGTTAAAGTTAGCATGTAGACAATTATAGATAACTAAAATTATACTTTTGCCAAAATAAAAAAGTTGTGTAAAAGCATTACTATACAAGTCTAAGATCTTAACTAGGTCAGATCTTAGCCCATATCAATCATTTGCATCACACCAAGAAAACCATATAAAGAAATAACTAAACAAAACACGTGAAAATTAGACTTAATTCTGTAGGAACTTGCTCCATTTGCCAGTGATTTCTACCTTTTTTGTTTGTTGTAGAGTAATGTGAGTCCCCTTGTAATGCCACCCGTTTGAACTCTAACAATACCCTCTATACAAGTTACAAGTGAAGGATCAACAGCTGCAAGAACCACAGTTGGATCATGAAGGTAAACCCCTGTAAACAAAGTAAAAATAATTAGTAACTTAGACTATTAGATCTATATCAATTCTGCAATGCACTATGAAGACAAACCTTTGGTATTGTATGCCTCCTGATGGTAAGAGAAATATACATCTAAGATTTTGTGCAGGTATTGAGAAAATTTTCCATTTGAACTTGCCAAAATTTCTCGATCAGAACCTAGTCATTTTTTGTTTTTTAGATGAGTAAACCAGAACAGTGGTAAGTCTGCTGCCAGAAAAAGTTAAGTGACACACACCATAATTAAAACAGAACCATGCTGATGCTGTTTAACCTATGTTAACTTCTAATCAATACTAAAAAAGTGTAAAAAACACAACAAAAAATTTCAGAGTAGGTTTCATGAAACCACGGTTTCCAAATATTATGGATGAATATCATTCATGAATCTTCACCAAACAATTTAAACCTTTGTAAGAGTTGGCCATTGATGACCATCAAAGGAGAAAAAGAGGTTGGCGAAATTAGTCACAGTTTTTGGATTGTCATAACTTCATAAGAACCTTAAGAGAGCCACACCACGAAACCTAGCTATCATAGTTATAGATCCCAAGACCTTTTAAGCCCCATACTATAATCTCATACTTCAAATGTGGGACTCCCTCCCATGCCAGGGGTAAACACAACACGCTTCAATAGAAAAAACCCATATCTTCCAAAAAATATTTTGGGGTTTGATAGACAGTAAATGTACTACACAGTAATCTATTTCACTACTTATCCAGCGATATTTCTATGGGTTAGGCTCAGCTTAACTTTATATAAGTAAACTTACAAAATAGTAAACTAAAGAATTCCTACAAAATGTTGCTAGATCAACTGTGCGAGAACTTTGAAAAAAAAAATCAAATAAAATTACTATAGTTGAAGAAATAGTAAACTAAATAAGATTTAAAAACGGAAAAGTTGGATAAAATGACTACGTAAGTATAGCAAAAAGGAGCGCAAGGGAATTTGTGAAAGGGGTACTTGTTAGTATAACTTGATGGGTAACATTTATCCCCACTGCAAGTATATCTGCCCCACTTGTAAATACAACGTCTGCAGCATCTGGATCACCAAATATCTAGAGCCAAATCCAACCAATGAGTTAGGCAGATCGAGTTGTGAATGATATAATATTTTTATGAAGTTATTAAGAATTTGAATACAGGATGGAAATACTGACATTGGCTTCAGCAGCTGGATTCACATTGCCATTTACTGCGAAAGCCCCCCCAAGAATAACAATCTGTCCAATGTTCTTTACAAATTCTGGATCCAGCTGTATAGCCTGCAAAAATATAATATTGTCATGAAATGAAACACAGAATGAAGAGTAACATGAAAATGCCTTATTGGGAAATTGTAGATATATCATACCAAAGCAATATTTGTAAGCGGGCCCAATGCCACCACAGTGACTTTCCCAGGATTAAGTTTTGCTTGACGAACCAAAAAAGAAGCACCTGATTCTTCAATCGGCTTCCCCTTTGGTGGAGGAAAATTTTGGTTGCCAAGTCCATCTGCACCGTGGACAAAATCTGCAATACGAAGTTTTGTTCCTTTCTGCACAAAGAGACAAGGATGACTATAATTAGTTGAGTCAAAATGCACGAAATACTGCAGAAACAGAACTTTAAATTTCATACTGCTAACACGATTCAACTTTTTCAGTGAGGTGATCAAATACAATGCATTCTAAAAGAAAAGAAAAAAGATTTCAAAAGACAGCAAAAATAGTCTATTTATCTGTAGTATGAAAAGTGATAAAAATTTGCCGCTCATTCAGGTTGAAATGAGAAAAAGAATAGCTTGCTGACTGTAAAAAATTACTAATACGCATTTGTTCTTCACTAAAAATTTTAAGCGTGCTGACAATAATACAAATAGTATAAAAAGTACCCAAAGTATATGATTATTGTGTAGGTATTCAATTAAAGATCAAATATACTTACTAGTTATAAATTCTCATGTAACATGCACAGCAATTCCCAAAACAAAAACGAAAAGTAAAGGCGATAAAGATCAAAGTATGACCGACTTACAGTTAATGTCAGATGCGATCCTTCTGCCACGGGTATATCTGTTCTTCCAGCAACCTCCAACTGCATATGCAAGTAGAGTAGGAGGATTTTATCATTAATAAGTCAAGGGTCAACTTCATTCACCATAGAAAAGAAACCCTTTTGGGAAACAGTCCCAATATTCTTACCAAATGCAAGGCATTTCTGGTGGCCAGAGTGGTGTAAACATTTCCATAGATGGTTGTGAGTCCAATAACTTCAACCTCTGGTGATTGAAGAGCAACGAATATTGCCATGGCATCATCTACAGAAACCAGTGGCAATTCTCAGAGAGACTAGGAATTGCAAAAACCAAGCAGACAAAGGGTCCAATTGATAAAAGAAAACAGTTAAAGTTTGTTCTGAGATCAGAAGCGGAGAAGCAGAAACTTACAACTTCAAGTTGATTTGGATTAGCAAAAGAAATAACAAAGTAAATAAAAATAAAAATAAAAAATTGAAAGGCAGATATGTGTGTTACGTTACCGATGCCAGGGTCGGTATCAATTATGATCTTCTTTGGTGCCGCATCCGCAGCCATATCTTTCAGAAGTAATGAATTCAGTTGTTTGAGAAGCAAATCGGAATTGGAATTGATGCTGTTATATTTTACTGGAGTGGAGAATGCAGAGAGAATGATTTATTCCAAATAATTATTTATTTGAAAGCAATCCACATGTTATGGTCTTATTATAATATTTTACACTGCAATGAGCAATCAACACCAATATTAAAAATCAAATGAGAATAACCTTTGGGTCTTGTTTTGTAGTGAAAACTGAGGGAGAAGGACTCAAACTTTACCCTTTCTACTTCTCAAAATGCAAACTCATTTCGCTATGTGCCAAACTTTTATTTATGTCACCTATCCAACCAAAATGAATCTTAATCAAATTTAACTAAAATAGATTATTAATAAAATATTATGAAGTTATATTGTTTAAATTGAATCAAATTTTCTCACATAATGTGAAGTTGTTGAATTAAAAATTCAATTTTTTATTCTCCTTGTTCATGTGATTTTTTACTGTACAATTTTCTTAATATATATAATAAAATCGTATTAATATTTATAATAAAATACTACATAAATGTGATTTCGTATCAAAAGATAAAATTCTATTAGATATTATCTAGAGTTAATAAAAAAAAATTCACATAATGAAGATGTTGAATTTATGTCACTTTTTTTTTCTATCTCCTTATTAATGTGATTTTATGGCAAACAATTTTCTACTTTATATTGTGTAAATATAAAATCTGACTATTATGCATACTAACATACTATAGATATGTAGGGGAAGATATAATTATTTCTAAAAATAACAGAAAAATGTATAAATGATAAATAATACGGGGGACTCAAGTTATTAATAAAAATATGAGCATTTTAACAAATTTCTAATATGCGGATGTGAAATAAATCTGCATCCTAGATATAGACATATAGATTTAAAATAAATAAATTACTAATCGAATACTTCGTAGTTTAAAATAATCTTATTTATAATATGGTTTTATGATAATTGATTGTTATGATAGATAATCCAAAATAATCGAATGTTGATATTGGTGTCCAAGTTTGAATTTTAACGCAAAAAAAAAATATTAAATAAAAATAATTTTAAAATGTAAAGTGAAATTAAAATTATAAATTTTAAAATATTATACAAACATAATTTTATAATTTCTATGATAATTCATTGATTTGAACGTCAATAAAATAAAATAAAACTTGAGAATATGAATTTTAATTTATAAAAGTAAAAAAAAAACCTAAAAAATAATATAAAAGTTTGAAGTTTAACTTAATTTAATATTATTTAAAAACGTTAGAAATACGAATTATATAGTATAAATATGTGTAACATATAAAATATAAGAGTTGATTTGTCCTTTATTTAAAATTATATGGTGATTATTATTATTATTATTATTAAAATACATTTTTTTAGAATGATAAATCATAATCCTCTTACTTCTTGCTACTAAAATAAAATCAATAAGAAGAAAATAATGGTTTAAAAGAATTGATAAGAGAAAAATGAATTTTATATATATATATATATATATATATATATATATATATATATATATATATATATATATATATATATATATATATATATATATTTGTGTGTGTATCATTAATTGAAAGTGCATGAACAGAAACAAAGAAAATTTTACTTAAAAATTATTTTTTTAAATAGAAATAAAAAACGAGACATTATGATTGAGGAGGGCTCAGGCAAGGTCAAATTATTAGATCAATGTTTAGGCATCTTGAAGCAAACAAAGAGTCGGAGGCACTTGTGCAGATTAAAATTCTGACTAGTTTGAGCTTTGAGGATTATTGTAAAAATTGTGAAAAGTAGAATAGAAAAATTTGGTTTTTCGTAAATAGCCCTAGATGCCTTGGAAATTATAAAAGACACATAGGTTAGGGTTTTAGACGTATAGGATTTGAACATGTTGCGCCTATCTAATGGCGCCTAGTTTAGGAAAGAGTAGCTTGCTCCACACGCTAGGTTACCCTAACCCTCACGTGTGGCGCAAGTTAGGGTTCCCAACGCTAGCTTCTTCCATACAGCTTGTAAGGCAAGCTAGGATTTCTAACCCTAATTTCTTGTATACTCTACCTTAACTTGCTAGAGAAGCTACTAGCTTTTTCTTCTTCTATAAATAAGAGGTTTAGAAACCTCCATTGTAGACTTGATTTTGAGTAATGATACACTGTCAAATTTTCAGCACATTGCAAAATAATCATCGAATGTTGATATTGGTGTCCAAGTTTGAAATGCAATTAACGCAAAAAAAAAAACATTAAATAAAAATAATTTTAAAACGTGCAATGAAATTAAAATTATAAATTTTAAAATATCATACAAACATAATTTTATAATTTCTATTATAATTCATTGATTTGAACGTCAATAAAATAAAATAAAACTTGAGAATATGAATTTTAATTTATAAAAGTAAAAAAAAAACTAAAAAGTAATATAAAAGTTTGAACTTTAACTTAATTTAATATTATTTAAAAACGTTAGAAATACGAATTATATAGTATAAATATGTGTAACATATAAAATATAAGAGTTGATTTGTCCTTTATCTAAAATTATATGGTGATTATTATTATTATTATTATTAAAATACTTTTTTTAGAATGATAAATCATAATCCTCTTACTTCTTGCTACTAAAATAAAATCAATAAGAAGAAAATAATGGTTTAAAAGAATTGATAAAAGAAAAAAAAATTATATATATATATATATATATATATATATATATATATATTTATTTATTTATTTGTGTGTATCATCAATTGAAAGTGCATGAATACAAACCGAGAAAATTTTACTTAAAAAATATTTTTTTCAAATAGAAATAAAAAACGAGGCATTAGCTATAAAAGATTGGATTGAAAAGAAATCTTATATAATTAAATTACAAATACAGAAATAAATATGTAAAAGTAAGAAAAAATATATTATACAAAAACTTAATATTTGTCTATTCCTACTGTATCTGTGGCTAGCCCATTCTAACAAGAAATCGGGAAGACAGGATGAATGGAGATGTCTGGTAACTTCAATTTATAAGCTATAGAGCCAATTCTAGGCAGCACCTAAGGGACCAAAATACCTCATTCTTTGCATCATTCTCGTAGCAGATAATAGAAGGTGGATCTCTGTCCAAAACATCATTCAAAGGAGTCATCCCTATCATGAAATGATGCGTTATACCGAAACTGAGCCCACGGGTAACAGAAAACAAAACATCACAAGTACATTTTTAATGTTTTGTTAAACACCTTGGTTTCTCCATGAGTTTTGGGGTGATAAGAGGAGTTCATGGCTAAGGTAGTACCTTAAGCCTCCAACAATTGCTTCCAAAAAACAGCTGATAACCTTTTTACTAGTGAAAGCCTCAACTAGAATTTTACTGTTAAAGTCAACCTTCAAAAGAATGAAATGACCATATTTACACAATCTATCAACAATAACCATGTGAGGATAGCAGACGACTGATGAAATCCACAACAATATCATTCCAAATTTATTGAGAAATGGCAAAGGTTGCAGAATGTCTGGTGGCAATGTGTGATCAACTTTGGCTTGCTGACAAACACTGTATTGTTTCACAAAAACTTCTAATATCATGCTGCATCTTGGGCCAGTAGAATGAGCCAAATCCTTGCTACAGTTTTAGTTACACCAGCATGGCCACCCATTTTTGAAGCATCACATTATTGCATAATGTGAGTCATCAGAGAAGGGTTGTAAGGAATCATAGGTCTACCCTTCCAAAAAATAACCCATCTTTAATTTTGAATAACAAACTTATGATCCAACCAATAATTCCTGAGTTTGAATAAAGCCTCGGAAGTAGCATAAAATTCTCTAGTATATGCAAACTATGGGAAAAAAAGGCTATAGGATGGTGGTTTTGATTCGACACAGCTCGAATACCCAAACCGGAAGCATCAACCTCCAATATGAGTGGCTCATTAAAATTATGGAATAGTTAGGACAGGTCTAGATGTCATAGCCTTTTTAAGGTGTATGAAATTTGTGGTAGCATAGTTAGTCCGATAAAAAGAATCCTTTGCCAACAGATCAATCAAGGGAGCAGCTACATTAGCGTAATGTTTAACGAAACTTCGCTAGTAACCTATCTCCACAGCAACACAAGAAATTGTGACCCAAATAATTAATTTCCTAAACACCAAAAGCATTTAGAGAATTAGCAAACATTTGATGTTGTTGTAAGAGGGCCAAAGTCCGAAACAACGTCCAACTGCTATAAATGATCTTTCCATGTAAGAGTGTAGATTGATATATAATCGGTTCTTGCAAGACCGGTTAGTCCTATGATCATCTAATCTTCGGTCGGACTGCTTCCAAGTTTTTAGTGTAGCTTTCTCCTATATAATGGTCCAAGTGTTAAAGGGTGAATAGGATCAGAGTAAGAGTAAGGATACCCTATCCTATTTATAGTGGTTCTAGATGGGCATTTGGGTGGTTAGACTGGAGGCCTAATTAGTTAAGGGTCTTTTTTGTGTTTTGTCTCGCGTGTCCATAATTATCACTACGTGTCTGTTTGTCAATGTCACATGTTCTAAAAAGAATTATAAGTGTTGACCGAGATATCGAGATCTCGGTCGCTTCATGAGTTGGTCCTTTCTCAAGCGTGGCTGGATTGTACTTGGTTGGCTTACAAGGTTGTGACATCTCAATTATGACCGAGATATTATTAGCCGATGAGATTTGTTACGCAATTGTGGATTGGATAAGTCAGTCGGTCGGCCCTATAGTACATAATCAAATAACACCAAGACAAACTTTCTCAATGATCCCTTAAAATTATCATTTATTAAGCAATGGAAAGTGGCATATCATTAGTTAACTCAAATGACATTCATAATGTCTGCAGTGTGTTCTAAAGGTAGGCAACCTATTATCGATACAACAAGATTTGATGATATCCGAATCTTACATCCAATTTTGAGAAGATAGTTGCACCATACAATTAAACAATTATCTCATCCACTCTAGGAATGAGAAAACAATCCTTGATAATAATGGCATTAAGAGTTTTACAATCAATGCAAGCCCACAAAGAACCACCCTTCTTTTCAACCAAGATAATAGAGAAATAGAATGGAGTCTTACTAGGTGGAATAATTCTTTCTTGTAATATACCAGTCACCAATTTCAAAATTTTCTCCTTCTGCAAAGGGGATACCTGTAAGGTTTAACCTTAATAGGTTATCAACCTTCAACCAATGGTATGGAATGATCAGGTGTTCTAGGGAGTGGTACACTTGAAAGGATACTAAACACTAAACTATAATTAAGAAGTAAGAAAGTAAATTGGTTTCATATCTAGTAGAAATTCCAATGATGAAAACTAATGATAACTCTCCAAGCAAATGCATGCTAAAAATTTTGGCAATTGAATCATTATGTTGTTGGGGTGACATTAATTGTCCTATGATGAATATCAATTGATGTTTAGAAACAGTTACATCCTGATTATTAGATATAGTTTTTACTGTCCTATGACGAATATCAATTGATTGATGTTTAGTTATACTCTTAAGTAGAAAGACTTATATCCTAATTATTAAATATAGTTTTCATGGTAATGATAAACGATCAATCCAATAATTAATATTAAAACCAAGATCATGAGTTCAATTTTAAAAATTAATATTAAAACTAAGATCATGAATTCAATTTTAAAAATAAGATTGGATCCAACAATTAATATTAGAACCAAAGTTATAAGATCTATTTTCAATAAAATAATTATAAAAAAATTATTACATATGACATTTATTATCCCTAATAGAAGGAGGTGAGTCAAGCGTCACAACTAAGTAACAATCGGAACAAGTTGAGCATTGGACAATTGTAAGGTGAAAGTCCAAATTGAGATTCTAACGTGCCAGTAAGGTTAGCATACCGGTCAAATGTTGTAGCATCTGAAACCATGTAACCACTTCTTTATAAAAAATAATGGTAACTATATCAACTTGCCCTACATCGGGAATGTTATGGTAATAGAAGAACTTCTCAACTTTAAAAATCCACTCAAGAACTGGGGTGTAACCAACAAAATGAGGAAAACCAAGTGGAATATCCTTGACACGAAGCCACCACGTGGCTAAGAGTGATTTGAATCAATAAATCCAACAGCTTTTGAAGTTGATCAATACGCACTTACACGTAATCTACACTTGATTAGTATTATTAGGCTGCTCGTTATCCTGTCCCTCTAATAAATTCATCAATCGACAAAACTCCTAACTTTGAGATTATACTTCGTTTTATAAATCCCCTACTCTAGTATTCTCAGTGATGGGGTTAAGTGAAAACACCAATGAAAACAGTAGTTCGTTTTTTACCTTTTTCCTTAAGAACAAAGATCTTAGATGGTGATATAGTGGTATTTCCGATGCAACGCAAACACAAGATTGCGAAATCTTATGCCAAAAATAAAGATCCATCTTTAGAAAAGTAATGCATTTGAATCTCCACGATACAAAACTATCAACGTCCAATCATAATAGTAAGGCATTTACTATATAATTTTACAATAAATTCAAGAAAAACATCTTCAAGTTATAAGAAATATGGAACGCCTGTCCTGGGGCCTCTCATCTGGTTGTTCTCCTCTGTTTCAGTAAAAAATTTAACTTCTCTCTCCTGTTTCAACAAAAACAAAATGTAAGTCTATAAACAAAATGCTGTAAGTAAGATCACAGCCACGAAATCCAAGCATCCTAACAAATTTTTCAACACTCAAAATCAGGCATGCTGCAAATTTGTTTGTGATTTCTATACAAATCATATTTTACCCATCAATATTTCAATTTGTTTGTGATTTCTATACAAATCATATTCCAGTCACCAAGCTATTTCATCCAATCTTCTCTCATTTCTATACAAATCATATTTTACCCATCAATAAATTCGTCATTCTTTTATTTGATGGTATTGTAACACAATTTCTCAATTTAAGGTTCGTTAGTGTTTGTGAATTTATATTTCAAGCATTCATCTATGCCAAAATTTGAACAACATGTACAACAAAATATATAAAACTTCATATTTAGTAATTTTCCGATATAAATACTTTACAGAATTTTATATTCATTAATATTTTAATAATGTTCATGATCGTGAATAAATATTTTATAGGATTTTAGTTTGTTTTAAGTATAAACCCACTCACTACTTGCCTGTTTACTCCGTGTAAAAAAATCCAGGCACAAGCACAACAACTCCAAGGTTTATGCGAGTAAATTTTTTATAGAAAAAAGGGACAATAAACTTCAATCCATAACCAGGAGAAGCACTAATACTGCTAAGAAAGAAACAGCTTTCAGTTGCCACCATCATGTATTCATATTTCAGACTCAGAAAGCAGCAGCTTAAAGGATAGAACCCCTATTGCCTTTTCTTACTTAATGACCTCCATCTTACTATCCAAATACAAGATAATATAAAAACCACTACTATGGATCCAGAGTGCAGTTCTCTAATTCTATCCGTACTTGATAAATACCAACTAACAATCATTTAACATTATTGTCTTTTGGCACATCATCTGTGACTGACCACATCATACACGCATCAGTATTCAAACTGTATTAGACTCACCGGTTTATCCCTCAATAAGTCATTCTCTGTGCTGAATAGCACCATTCAAATATTGAGAGAAAAAAGTCCCCCACTAGTAAGAAGAAACGTATCATCCTCCATCTCTCAAATCTTAAGTTCTTTAATATGAAGGGCAAACAAAAATGAATCCTAATATTTGACTTATTAAGGAAAGAGGTGGTGGTTTAAAAGTTCTTCCTTGATACAAAATAAGCTATAAAACAAAAGCCCCAAAGACATCATAAGGCAGAATGATGCAGTAACTAGATAATCCGGAAAACATTTAATAAAACAAGTTTCAGTTGACTCACCATATTTTCATTGAAACTAAGAATAGAAGCTACATTTCCACAGCGGTAACAGTAATTAGGTGCAGACCATACCTGCAAAATTAAAACGAATTACTCTATTGATCTCATAAGGCTCAGCTAAAACTGTAGTTTATATTTTTATTCGAAAGTTAAATTGATAGGAACTTGGGTATTATGGGACGTTTAAGTCCCATATCGAGTAGTATGGGATGGTTGGTGGAACGCTATATTTTCATCCAAGTTTCTCATATCCTTCAATGTGAGACAAACCCTTGATCAAGGCATTGGCACTGCCCATCCCAATAGTTAATTAAAAGAATGAAAAATCTTAAATTTTCAAAAGAAATAGATACGTACAGTCACAAGGCCTTTATCCTGGAACATATACTTGAGACCTTCTTGAACAAGTTGGTGTGCTCGACAAACAAGATCAAGATTGTTTATGTGATTGAACTGCAAGAAAATAATGCCCTTGTAAAATTCACACATAATGTTCAATACTTCAATTCAATAAGCAATTCACTATTGAATTACATTACCTCAGAAGTGACCCGGGATCCAAAAAGCCAACCAGCTCCACGGGGACTGACTGCCCATGTTTCAATATCTTCTGGATCACTCCACATCAGATCACAAAATGGCCCCTCATGAGGAATTTCACAATTCCTTTCAATGACCCTTATCTGTCAAATGGATATTAATTGTTACATTTCAAACCAATCTATCTATCTATCTATATCTATATCTATCTAGACACACACACACACACACACATAAAGATTCACCTATAAAAGGCAACACAAATTCAGTTAAACAAATACATGGTTGTCAAACTCACAAGTCAACCTGTCAACTAGGCCAATAACGTTGCTACCCAAGGAATACTGAGTTGAAGTGGATGATATGGAAATGTGGTGAGTAGACCTGAGAGGAATTGGGTAGAGACCCATAAACTTGTACATCCATGGGCATTTGTTTCCTGCCTTCACTGTTTGGTTAATTTGGAGGTGCTGTACTCTTTGTTGATCGGTTAGTTAGTTTATGATACTCCGTGCTTCACAATTGATTGGCTGGTTGTGTTGAGTGGTAATGTAGTTGATTTGTTCATTGCTAATGTTGAATACTGACTATGGACATGGCATTAAAATCTATTTGTATACTACAATGGGTTATAGGGTTTTAAATATTTTCTTCTATTGAGTGACCACAAGTTAGTGTAGACTGTTGAGTTTGACAACCTTGAAAATAATAGAAATGAACACAACAATCTATGAAATGCCTGTTTATTATAATGCTGAAAAAGCAACTTCAAGAATTTAGACAACTATTCATCAAGAATTATTTTTCAGTACTGTTAAACATTAAACTCAACAAATACGCCAAAATGAAATAAGAAAGACCACAGTATTTCTAATTCAAACAAAAATAGATCACATTATTAATTGATTAGTAAAAAAAAGAGTAGGGAAAAGGGAAAATCCAACTTGATAAAGAATTACTAATTTGTTCAAATAGTGATATTTTAGTTTCAGAATAAGCTGGGAAGCATGAGGCATAGCTAACTTCAAAGTTTAAATCCATTTTGATCCCCATAGTTTTGCCAATGTGTAATTTTGATTCCTATAATAATTTAATAGAATATTTGGTCCTCTAAGTTTTCAAAATTGAGCAATTTTAGTTCAACATAATATATCATCTAAGTACTAAAAAAAACTGTAACATATCTTCTGAGGTAAAAATACTAAAGCTTATACTTAAATATTGTTATTATCATTTTACATAAATAAGTAACTAATATTGTTATCATTGACGGACATGTCAACATTCTCTGTTAGAAATTGAAAAACATATTACATTAGCAGTGGACTAGAATTGCTTAATTCTATAAAACTAAAGAACCAAATGTACAATAAACTTTTATAGGCATCAAAATTGCACATTCACAAAATGGTAAGGACCAAAATTTTGACTTAAGCATAATCTAAATTGATACTTCACACTGTGAAACAAGTCAAGAGGTAATTTACAAGAACTTCATAACACATGCATCATCCCTAAATATGATGTATCCAAACACAGAAAATGTGAGGATAGGCATACTCACATAAACAATGTAACAAATTCGAATGAACCTTAAACTAAGACAATATTGAGGTTGACCAGCAACTAAAAGTGAAGGTTAGAGAGACAACCTGGTCAATTGTTCGAATGTCTGGAGAAAGGCCACCATGAACACAAAGCACCTGAGTAAACCAAAGCCAAAAAAAAGACTTATTCTTTTTTCAAACAGAATTTGCAATAAAAAGCCTGGAGCACTGCCTACATGTGCATTTGGAAAATAGAAGGACTAATGGAGAGAGTAAAAAGTGATTTACAGTTCCATCTATAATTGCGGAAAGTGTAAGATAGTCAAAAACATCTGTACAATATCGCCAAGCATTAGCATTCCCATACTTCCTCTGGCATTCATCATAAAATCCATAGACCTAGTAAAACATAAAATTACAAAATTAACATAAAATGGCATGACAGAATTCAACATCTCTGATTTCGAAACTTAGAACTTCCACAACTCACACATAAACAGAAATTCATAAATTTTAACATTTTTAACTACAGAATAAGCTAAAAGGAAAAACTAGGGAGATAGCTCCTAAGTCCCTACACCACTTGATGAATTATACAATCACTGGAATCCTAATCCTTTTAACAGAACAAAATATCGCAATTTTATCATAGTTACATATCCCATCCAACTATGGAACCTAATTGCATAAGGTAGATATATATATATAACATAAGACAATCCAGTACAATAGGCTCCCACCTAATGGGGTCAGAGAAGGGTATATGTATGCAGGCCTACCAAGATTTGAACCCATGATGTCCAAATCAAAGGTTTAACAGTGTGCCAAGGTCAATCAAAAGGCAGATACAAGTCAAAATATATTGAATAAACAAAACACCATTATACATTGGTTCTAGAAAATGTTTTCTATTTTAATTTTCTATTAAAGATGTCAGGTTTATACACTTTTAATAAATTATAATTTTGAATGAAGTTAAAAAAAAAAATAGAATAAAGAGAATATATCTTATTTTTGTTAATAAATAATTCATAATTAGAAAATTTGAATTATTTGTACATGTATCCTTAATATATTATGTTCAAAGACTAAAACTAAATTCTTGATAATTCCTATAATAATCTAACTTGAACTAGACATTATTCTAACATCAATGACCGATACATACTTCTTGCTATCCAAATGCAATGAAAATACATGTCACCCTGCAATATCAAAGGCAATTAGTGACTAAGTCTAAAAGGGTGAAATTAACAATAGTGATCACCGATCCAAATCAGGTAACCAGTGAACAAAAACCACAAAGGCTAACTAGCATAGTTCAAATTTTATGCAGAAATCAGATTTCCACTTCACTTATTCAATCCCAAACCCCAATCCATGGAAAATTAGATTCTGTTTGTATTCAAACCTAAGCAATCATCTCCTAACTTCCATTGCAATTTTGGGAAAATCCTATTGGTAGACTATTCTGGAAAACTATTTCTTCTTAAGAAATTTCAAGAGAATCCAATTTAAAATTGCTAAGGATGACATGAAATGACGTCGTGCATAATCACATAACAACCACTGCCTAAGGTTAGAATTGACATAAGCTACAATGAGACGGAGAAGAAAACTTCAACAGCCCTCCGATTTTGTACCACTGTTTACTGAAAATAAAATCCAACAAGTCTAGAGAGTTATGTATATCATTGTTCAGGTAACATGATAACATCAATGAACTAATCAAATAATCATATAGAAAATCCCTAGTAAGATTCAGATTAGTATGTTAGAGTGCGATGGAGCAAAATCCTACTCTTTCGGATAATCTGTTTTCCTACTGCTTGCTTAGAATAATTCATGGCAGATACAACTAGACAAGCTTGTGATAGAATACAAACATACCTGTGTTAGTTGTCTACTTTCATGGTTTCCACGTAGAAGGGTAATATTAGCTGGGTATCTATGAAGTTAAACAAAAATAAAAGATGCATAAATAAAAAAGAAACGAATTTATATAATCACAATAATTCTAATTCTAGTTTCTAAAATTTGAGATCCAAACATGTTCACTAAATTACTACCATAATCTTCTTAAACATAAAGATAGCATATCCGAAAGCCAAGTGACGTGAACAAGTTAAGGCAGATGCAAGCATACATGGAAACAACATACCTAGCTTTTAGAAGTAAAAGGATGGTGAATACTTCAAGACTATTGTAACCCCGATCAACAAAGTCCCCCTGCCACACATTTAGGGAAGATATAGCACTTAAGAAAGGATATGTTGTAAAAATGGGTATCCAGTTCCAAAAGAGAATCGTACTGGTACATAAATAAATACATACATACATACCATAAAAATGTAATTTGTCTCTGGCACATGACCCCCGGTCTGGAAAAGTTTCATCAGATCATGAAACTGACCGTGAATATCACCACAAACCGTCACTGGACTATTGACAGGCTGCACATTTGACTCTTCAATAAGGATCTCTTTAACCTGACATGTCAATAGTCACTCGTCAGTTAAATTTAAAACTTAAACTGAAAACTAAAGCTGCAACAAGGCACATAGCACCAGAGTTACACAAAGAATATAGTAATAGTAGTGCACATAAAACAGAAGCAGAGCACAAATCGGGGGACAGACAGCGCCTGCCCTAAAGATCGTCTACGATGCAAATTGGGTCTTCCGTTGTGAAAAAATAGGTTATGAATAGAGGAAAAGAGCAGATGATTGATGCAATTGATTTGAAGATTTGACAGAGTTTGGGCAGCAATTGAAAGAGAAACCCTAAAAGTTGAAAGAGTGTGTGTACGTACATATTCGCAAAGAAGTTGAAGCTCGTCCTCAAGAAGGTGCTGCCCATCCTTCACCTTGGAGATCCACTGGTCCAAATCCATTTCACACTTCAGGCCTCCTCCTTCCGCTGCCAAACACAACTCAAACACACTGCTCCTACCCTTCCCACCGGTCAACAATAAACAATTTTTTAGGATCTTAATTTTTTTTTCCCCTATTTCCTAAACCAAATCAAATCCTCTCACCAATAACCAATTGTTGTTGTTATTATTACACAGAAAAAACATGTCTAAGAAATATGATTTATTAAAAATATTATCTCTAAAATATAAATTTTCCTTTGTTAATTATTTTATTTTTGTGATTTGAACTTTAAATTTCGAACGTAGCTGGAAAACGATTTCATATTTATAGCAAATTGAATTATCATTTAGGTTCAATGCTTAGAATTTAGGTTTCGATCACAAGTTTTTTTTTATATTGTTTTTCTTAAAGTAATAATTCTTACCAAATAATTAGGAGATTAATAAAAAATTTAAAATTGAATCATTAAGAAATTAATAATTTTATCGACTCTATAAAATGGTAGATGAAAATGTTTATATGAAGATAATTTAAGCTAAAAAACTATATATTGATGAAATTAACCATATTACATTTGTTACTTTGATTAGCTTATTTTTATATTGTTCGTAAAACTTTCCTTTACCAAAACAAAATTGGAATTAGACATCTATGTATGTGAATATCATCTAATTATATATGCATGGACATATAGATAAACATATATGTATATATATATAATATAAAAAAATATAAAATTATAATAGTATAGTATCACCAAAATCTATGTGAAATTGACAGTCCTACATTGATTGTATATGGTCAACAATATTATTATAAATTTTTTTGTCAAATTTTGTTAAGAAATAATAATAATAAATAATATTTTATTAATATATTTCAAAAGTAAAAACATTGAGTAAATTTTGATATATGCGAGTAGAGTATGAAATAATTTTAAACTAATATATAGTTTGAATACTTAATAAATAATTTTAAAACAATATAACAATTAAAATTTATTTTTATCTAGTAGTATGAAACTATTTCAACTATGTTGAGGCTAAGTAAATCACATTCTATAAATATTTCTTTTAGACTTTTTAATCCAACTTCGACAAAAAAATAAATTTGAAATATCTTTTAACTTTTTTGACATGTTTTTTTAAGAAAAATATTAGGATCCATCAATTTAAGAAGGTTCTGAAAATAATATCTATTATTGTACACGGAATTTGTAAAAAAGGATTAAAATAATACATAAAAAAAAATAACGACTAGAATAAACTAATTTAGAGGAAATGTCAAAGATAAGTGAAATAAAGATTTCTCACTTAAAAAAAATATTTGAAATAAAGATCCATGAAGAAAAACATTTGTATTCTTAAGACAATTTTAATAAATCAAATTGTTTTCATTAATCAAGTGTAATTTGTAAAAAAAATTCTTTTATTTATAGATGAGGATTTTGGTCATTTTTATTAAATGGTGATAATTACACTAATCTAAATACTAAACTAGTGATTACACTAATATAATAATTATACTAATATGAACATTAATATAATGACTAAATAGAACTAATAAAATAAGTTGTCTAGGTGGTTGTGTTGTTGGACAAAAATAACATGTGTCCTGAAACCTGTGAAGATAGTTACAAAGTTCACATGATGAGCTAATTAGGTTTATGCATGTGCTTAAATGTTTTAGTCATAAGTAATCATGAGTTAATTAGTCACATACATATGCATTTCTACTTCTTTTTCTTTATCTAAATTTTTAGAATATTCTAGAAACTTTAAGAACGTTATAGAAACTTCTAAAATTTTTCAAATTATTTTCTTCCTATTTTATTCTTTAAGATTTATAATACTTCCTCCTTATATTCTTCTTGTTTCTTCTAAACTCTTGTTATTTTTCCTTATACTTAATGTTCACTTGAGGTTCACATCATCCTTCCCATTTTGAAGAAAAATTGACACTAATTTCACATCTACCATACTTATAAGAAACAATTAACAATCCTCTAAGATCAAAGTCGTAAATAATTTTTACTAAGTTACTTGGAATATCATATTCATATTTGAAATCCATGTTGGAATCATCTAAGCCTAAGAAATGCATTTTCCTTTTATTTTTATTTGTTTTTGAAGCATGCATAAGATGGTGATAGATTCATGTCTTTCTATATGTGTTATTTGAGAATGCATTAAGTCACATAATTTTGTATGGAAACTAAACAATGTTCAAGTGACAAAGATTTTTTCTCTTGAGTAATATATTTTTCTTGAAGTTCATTGATTCCTTGTATTAGCCTGACCATGAAAGATCAAGGATTCCATGAGGTACTTTGATTCCCTCTTTTGGTAGGTCCATCTCTATACCCTTGCTTATCTTCATGTCTAAGGAAAAAGGAACAATAGTGGAAGCCAAATCTAAATAGCTAGTAATTGGTAAATCTATTGTCTTATTGTTAAAACGTTCTTTGGTGAGGTGAAAATTGTAGGAATAGCTAGTAACATAAGGAAACTTTAATGGGGCCAAGACTTAATTTGCAATAGAAAGAACCAATCAAGCATATCACCTAACACAAAAACGAAAAGCACAACAGAACAAGTTTTTATAGTGATGTCCTTTTATATTATTAATATTATTTTTATTCAACATGTTACATATTAGACTATTAAAACATATATCGTCTACTAGGTAATTCTAGGTAATTCTGAAAAAGAAATACTTTTGTCTTATATCAGTATTAATCAAATTGATCCTTAAAATAGTTGATTAGTTGAATTTTAGTATAGAAAAGCTTTTACCAGAAGTAGCATGAATAGAAATAGACATTCATATTGGATAATTTAGATGGAGTATAAGGATTTATTTATTGAAATAGTACTAAAAGCTGGCATAAAGTAATGAAATAATGAACCGAAGACTAAATTGAAATCTTCTGCCCAAACTTTCACACATTCATCTAATGATTACCATAACATAGTAAAGAATCATCCATTACAGATAAATGATGAAAGTAGTTATTCATTGTTATTTATATTCACGAAAACTTTGTATTAAGTGTTATAGTGAACTAAGGGTTCCAATTAAAATAGGTGACCAATCTTATTGTAATTCGTCTAACGAACTATTTTAACTACATAAGTTATCATCCACTAAAAAGAAATAACATTTGAAGTATCAGACCATAGTTAACTTTGTTTACATAAGCTTGCAATAAGTTTTTAAGGATAATAACTTCCATTAAGTTCAAACATGTTTACATAAATATTTTATATCAACTCTATATTACATGAGAGTCTACGTATTAAAGTCTCACATCTACTCTTTATATTATACAAATTTCTTTCTTACGCTAATTATACAATATCTCTCTCTAATAATATTTTACATCACAATGTTGGTGGAAATAAATTAACCAAGGGATTACTATATACTGCTGGTGGCAAGAAGAAAGTCACCACTGTCGGTCCATCCAAAACTAAATGGACATTTAGACCTGTGAGAAAGTTAATGTAGAGTGGGCAAGTCCTTGAAAAGCAATAGAATTCTACACCACGTTAGTACTCCATCCATTCTCAGATAAGTGAATAAAAATATCAATAGGAATTTGGGAAGTTTGGGCATCCATCAATTTCTTATAATTATAACTATATGTATGATAAATAAAAGAAATGAGAAAATTAAAATATATGTTAGCACCAATGGGCTACTGTGATAATTTGATGAAGCCAACCAAGTGAAGATGTTCAAGACCTTATGAGCATATGTGGAATGCATAAAGATTTCATGAAGATTGAAGACTTGGTCTAGAACTTAGGAGTGTGTGTTGTGGGGTAAGTTTGAGGTCTAATCAGTGATGCATGCAATCTTAATCAATGATAAGCTCCACAAGTATTTTCTGTATTAACAAAAGTTTTGAGAAATCATTAAAATCAAACTTGCGTTTTGAACAACTGTTTTAACTAATTGGAGAAAAACAGTCGACCATTTGAGAAATCAATCGACTGAATTTTAAATGACAGTTGTCTATAAATAACTGACGCGAAATTTTGAAAGATACGAAAAATCATTCTAAACATTTTCTGAGCAAGAACATTTGAGATTTCAAAGAGAGCAAAAGCGCCCTTAAGTCTAGTGATCAAAGATCAATCAACTTTTTCATCAAAGAACTGTTTTCTTGAACTGCTACTGGAGCTTTGATTTGACTGAGACAGTTTCTTCACTGATTTGATCATCAGACTAAGCCTTCTATACCCTTTCTTTATTACTTTTGTAATCCTTTGTATAGAAGTACTTGTATTGCTGTGATTGTGTTAATCTTTCATCTGTATTGAAACTGCTACTGCGTTCTTGAATTACTGGGGTGTAATTCGTGGTACAGTGGGAGTGTACTGGTGGTTCGCCTACTGCGGGGTGCAATGTGAGGTGGTTCTGGGTTATACAGTGGGTTGTATAACTGTGACTTGTTGTGGGTTTCAGCAAGGGAGCTCTTGAAACACACAGTGGGTTTCTGTGTGGTTTCTTGTTCTGTTGTGGGTTCAGTGGTTTGTTGTTCTATTGTGGATTCAGTAGTGGTCTACTGCGGGTTGCAGTGAGACGTTTCTAGGTTATACAGTGGACTCTGTATAACTGTGACTTGCTGTGGGTTTCAGCAAGGGAGTTCTTGAAATGCACAGTGGACGCTGTGTGGTTTCTTGGTCTGTTGTAGGTTCAGCAGTGGTTGTTGCGAGTGTAGTGTATTCTTGTCGTGGGCAAGTGTTGTAAACTTGATCAGTTGATCATTTTTAGTGAAATCCTTACTGTGTGTGAGGGACTGGACGTAGCCCGTTTGGTGGGTGAACCAGTATAAAAACCTTTGTGTTCTTGAATCTTCTTTCTCCTTCTTGATCACTGATTTAATTGACTGGTTCACTGTATAAACTATTTTCAGAATCTATAAATGAACTATAATTGATTTAAGACTTAAACATCTTTTAATAATTGTTTCTTTAATAAAAAGAATTTTATTTTTGATTGATTCATAATAATTCGAATTGGTGATTGAATCGAAGTTGATCTGTTCATTCTGTGTGGTTAACATCTATTTTGTTTATGTGTAGTAAATTAAATCGCTTCCGTACTTACATTTGAATTCTGATAAAACTGTTTGGTTTGCTGCATTGTACTGTGACTTGATTGTATTCTGTTTACTGATTCATTCTATTGCTTTACTCAGTAAAGTCAATAAAGATCCAGTTTATAAAACTGATTTGAATTTTCTTAAAAAGGTTAAATAGTTTCGAAAAAGATTTTGAAATCCAATTCACCCCCTTATTGTATTTAAGCCAAAACAGTTTCTTACAATTGGCATCAGAGCTAGGACTTGTATCCTAGTCAAGTTTTTGATCTATGGTTGAAAACCGTTTACCTTTTGCTGAGGGGGCTTCAATGAATAGACCTCCAATGTTTTCTGGTGTGAATTACCAATTCTGGAAAGTCAGAATGCGGATCTTTATTGAGTCTATTGATAGAGACATTTGGAATGCAATAGTAAATGGACCGTATGTACCTATGCATGTTGTTGATGGTGTGTCTGCTGCGAAACCTTTTGATGAACTGTCTGATATATAGAATAAGCGTGTTTAGTATGATTGCATTGCCAAGAACATTATATCTTCTGCCTTGAATATGGATGAGTTTTTCAAGGTGTCTCAATGCACCTCTGCAAAGGAGATGTGGGATGTGCTAGAAGTCACTCATGAAGGCACGAATGATGTGAAACAGGCAAGGAAACATGCGCTGATTCAGGAGTACGAGTTATTCTGGATGCAATCAGGAGAATCAATTGCTGATGTACAGAAACGATTCACTCATATAGTTAATCACCTAATCGGACTGGGAAAACAGTTTGATAAAGAGGAGCTGAACATGAAGATTCTCAAATGCTTGGATAGAAGTTGGGAACCCAAGGTGACAGCAATTTCAGAAACTAGAGATTTGAAAACTCTCACAACAGCTGCACTGTTTGGCAAATTGAGAGAGCATGAACTGGAGATGACGAGGCTAAAGGACATGGAATTTGCTGAAAAGAAATTCCTTGCGGTGAAATCAAAAGTTGCTGAGATTGAAACCAGTGAGGACAACTCAGAAGAAGATAGTGATTCTGAAGACCTCAGTCTGCTGGCAAAGAAATTCCAGAAATTCATCAAGCTGAAGAGAAGGGCAAAGAATCAGCAATCTAAAAGGTATACTAGAAAACCTGATTCAAATTCAAATAAACTAACCTATTATGGCTGTGGCAAATAGGAACATATGAAAGCAGACTGTCCAAATTTGGCTAACAAAGAGAAGAGCATTGATAAGAAGAATTACAAAGTGGGAAAGGGAAGAAAGGCATACATTGCATGGGAAGACAATGCATCTTCATCGAGCAACTCTTCATAGGAAGACATTGAAGAAAATCCGTGTTTCATGGCTGGAAAAGATTATGAGGTTAGTAGTGAAGATTCCAACACTTCCTTTAACAGTACAAATTAGAGTTCACTGCTGAATGCGTTTCAAGAGACGCATGAGGAAGCAAACAAGTTGGCTCGTTCCAACAATAGACTGAAGGGTATGAACAACTGGTTGGAAGCCAGAGTTAAGGAACTGGAAGATGAAGTTTTAAGACTGAAAACTGACCTTGATCACTACAAAACTTCCAGTAACTTAGACTCCAGCAAGCCAGCAAAATGTGAAAACTATGAAGTTCTTCAAAAGAAGGTGAACTACCTAATTACTATTGCTTCAAAGTTGACTATGGGAACAACCAATCTGAATGCCATTCTGGGCTCTCAGAACTGTGTTTTCGAAAAGGCTGGAATTGGACATCAACCCAATTTCCCAAGGAAACAGAAAAAGTACAGTAGTTTTTTCGAAACCAATACTAAACAGTTTTCACAGCCTATTACCTGCTTCTATTGTATGAAAAGAGGTCATTCTGCCAAGGACTGTAAGTTTAAAAGATTTTTAGTGCCAAAAGGTTTAGTTAGGTGAATGCCTAAAAGCATCACTAACAAAGATGGACCCAAATTTAACAAGGTACCAATGCCACAATTCTAATCTGTTTTGCAGGTCTGCTTGGCATCCAGTAAGCTGATGTAGTATCTGGACAGTGGATGCTCAAAGCATATGACAGGAGATTCAACTCAGTTGGTTAATATCAAATGGAAATCTTCAGGATATGTGACATGTGGTGATAATAACCGAGGCAAGATACTTGGTGTTGGTGATATAAGAAACAAGAACAAAGTGATCATAAAGGATGTGTTGCTGGTAGAAGGTCTAAAACATAGTTTGCCGAGTATTAGTCAACTGTGTGATCGTGGTTACAAGGTCATGTTTGAACTAGAGCAATGCACTATAGCAGACTCAGAATCTACTGAAACAATTCTTGTAGGTAAAAGAGTAAGTAATGTTTATATGCTTAATGTCTCAAGCATCATTCCTAGTATAAACTATTTGCTATCCCGAGATGATGAATCTTGGTTGTGGCATAGGAGACTTGCACACATTCACATGCATCACCTAAATAGGATTGCATCTAAAGATCTTGTAACTGGTCTTCCTAAGCTTAAGTTTGAGAGGAACAAACTATGTGGAGCATGCCAAATGGGTAAGCAAACTAAAAGCTCTTTTAAACCGATTAATGTTGTTTCAACAACTAGACCACTTGAGCTGCTGCACAAGGATTTATTTGGTCCCTCTAGAACTATGAGCCTAGGAGGGACCTACTATGGTCTTGTTATTGTTGATGACTATTCCAGGTTCACTTGGACATTTTTCATAGCCACCAAAGATGAAACTTACCATGTCTTTAAAGGATTTGTCAAAGTTGTTCAGAATGAAAAGGACTGCAGTATTTCATCCATTAAATCTGACAATGGAAGAGAATTTCAGAATGAGAAGTTTGACAGATTCTGCAGTAAACTGGGTATT
>Ga0209700_100628_pt1 | contig 68714 bp, 32 predicted proteins | sample SiratroredBW_FD_187528 | JGI IMG/M metagenome (GOLD analysis project Ga0209700, IMG submission 187528) | Root nodule microbial communities of legume samples collected from California, USA - Siratro red BW (SPAdes) (version 2) | ecosystem: Host-associated > Plants > Roots > Nodule | place: USA... | reverse complement strand
TAAAATAAAAATAAAAATGTGTGTTATTATTTAAATAAAAAAAAGAGTTTTGATTCTATTCTATTTTATGAATAAAGTTAAAATAAAATTCGTAAAAAAGGAAAAAAAAAGTAAAGAAAATCAGTCTATTAAATTTGTTAAAAAAAAATAAAATTGTCATTAAAGTGTTACCATGTCACATCCTCTCATTTTGCTTGCTTTTTCTGATGCCCATTAATGATACGAAAATTAATTGAAAATAAATTTAAAAATTTTTTTAGAAAGGCTATAAATTTGAATAGTTTATTTGATTATTATTCTGATTAATTGCAAATGTTTTTTGCTTAATAGTGATTAAATGATGATAATTTTCAATTAAATACTGATTGTCTAATAATTGATGCATTTTCTTTTTAAATTGTTATGCTAATCCTTTTTATTCTACAGGCTCCATTTGGTTAATGTTCTAAAATAGTAATTAGATAATTTGTTTATTTTTTAAAAAATAGAAAAAATAATGATAATAAATATATATTTCAAAATGATAATAATATTAAAATAAAATTAAAAAAAAAGGTTTAAGTATTTATTTTTATTATTGTGTTATTTACGTTGCTTTCAATAAATGTAAAAATGAAAAAAACAATAAAGGAAAGAAAACAAATTAAAATAATAATAATAATAATAATAATAAAATGTGTCAGCCACATTACCTCCAATATTCCCCATTTATTCCCCATATTCATTTTATTTTCGAATTTGATTATATGTATGGGAGGTTATGATGCCATAACAGCAATAATGGTACAATTCTACCCATTTTTCAGTCTCTGTTCATCCTTGGGATTTAACAGTTAGTTGGTGTCATAAGTGGGGTTAATTAAGAATTAATAGATTTGAATCTGAATTAAAAGAGAATAATCAATTAGCAGTTCATAAATTATAATTAAGTGGGAATAATTAGGAATTAAGGGATTTAAAATTTGAATTAAGAGTGAGCTGATTAGAATTAGTATAAATATGCATAGTGAGCAAGTGGATAGACACACGAAAAAAAAAACACGAGAAATACTAGAAAGGGTCCTGAATATTAGTGAGTAGATCGTTTGAATGTGAGAGTTCAGAGAAGAAGGGAACGTGCGTTTGGAGGATCTTCAACTAGTACGTTCTATTTACTCTGTGTTACATACTTATCACATACATGTGGTTGCTCTGTTTGATGGTTATTATGATATCCTGAGGTTCATCCCTTGTCTCTTTGATTTTAAAAAAATAAATAATAATAATAATAATAATAATAAATCATAAAACATTTTTCAATTTTCGAGGAACGAATCAAATGCTTTCTAAAATTTAATAAATTAATAGTTCTTGAAACATATCAAATATAAATTTTCAAAACAAAAAAAAAGGGAAAAAAGGTTTCAAAACAACCCTAAAATAATAAAAATAAAACATCTTCAAAAATAATAAAAATGAGATAAATATAAAACATGTCTTTTCGATAATAAATATAAAATACATTTTTTTTTACGAAAATAAGGTAATAGAAACACGTTTTTCGAAAATAAAATATAAAGACAATTTAAAAATAAAAGAAAAAGTTTTTTTTAATATAAAAAATAGTTAATTTATTCGAAAATAATAAATAAAAAATTAAAAAGGATATGTTTTTTTTAAAGTATAGAAACAATTTCTTTAAGATAATAAAAATCAGTTCCTTTCTCAAATTAAAATAAAAATAGTTTTTTAATAAATATTTTTAAATATAAAAAAAACACAGTCTTATCCCGAGTTTTCTTTAAATAAACAATTATCAAGAGAAAAAATAATAAAATAGAAAATAATTAAAAAAATTATATAAAATAAATTGCCAAAAATAAAAAAAAATATTCATAAGCTAAAAAATATCAAACGTCATCCAACAAATTTTTAAAATAGAACTACATGTACCCTGATTTTCTATCATGTATAGAGATACGTAGGACCAAGGTCAATCCTTCTCGGGCCCAACAAAAATAAAAAAAATATATGTTTGTTTGTTTTATTTTTGCTTATTATTTTTATTTGCATAATTGTTATTATTTGTATTATGTTTATTAACATGTTTTCTTTTTCTTATTTATATATTTGTTTTTTTATATTTGTTTGTAAAACCACACTTATTTCTATTTATTTGATTAAAGGTACCGTCTTATGACGGGCATTGTGGGGTGTTAATACTTCCCCACATGTAATCGACTCCCGAATCTTTGAATTTGGTTCAGAGACATTTTTATTTGGTTTTTCTATGGTTTTCCATAATAAACTATGGTGGCGACTCCAATCTCAATTTAAATATCTTTTAAAAATAACTTTTTGATCGCCCAGTCGTGATTCCGGTTACGACAAGTTGCATTAAGTGCCACTAAGTTTTGGTATTGCTACAAGCTCTAAAGCCCAACGTGTGTTGGGCCTATATGATGTGCATTAGGCGCATTTTTCTGGACTTGCTCTCGGGTCCTCTTTCGTGAGGCTCAGGTTTGCTTATTATGCCTTGGATTATTTTACTCCAATTTGACTCTTTTTCTCACTCCTTCAAGGCTTCAATGCTCCTTCTTCTAATGTACTGCTTTTCTGCTCAAATTGAATCAAAATATAATCAAATCCTTTTCTGACTCTTATAATCAATTATTAATAAATTAAAAAAATGAGAATTAAGCATATTTTAAGCATGGAGAGAGTTTATTTTTTGTCATAAAATAATCCAATAATGTCATGTAATAAACTCTATAGAAAACCCTTATTTCCTTCTTTTGATAGGATATCAGACAAGGTAGTCATTCACCTAGTCAAATGTTGGACTTTCTTTACATTCATCAGACTCCTCCTATTGATTATGGCTGAACATTTATCCGGATTTACTTCAATACCCCTCTGGGTAAGGAGAAAATTGAGAAACTTACCTGCCCTTACATCAAACATATACTTATCCGGATTGAGTTAAGCTGGTATTTGTTGATAGTGTTAAAAAGCTCTTTTAAATCGGAGTGGTGACTACCAAGATTTTCAGATGTCACCACCATATAATCTACATAGGTCTAGATTTTCCTCCTAATTATAGGCTGCAAATCTTGCTTATAATACATTGGTAAGTTGCCCTGACTTCTTCAAACTGAGCGACAATATTTTATAACATTGGAGTATGCATCCATGAAGCTTAGTAATACACACCCTAATGCGTTGTCAACTAGGGTATATATGTTGAGTAATGGGTAGGAGTCCTTAGGATAGGCATGTTAGCACCAAGGCTAAACATGTGATTTGATGAAGTCAATAAAACCATAGCTTGTTGAAGTTTTGATGGACTGGATCTAGACTATGTTAGATCAAAGCCTAGCACGTGAGCTGATGAAGATTGCCTCATGAAGAATCTGTTGAACCAACCTGGACCAGAATTGTTCAAGTGAAGACTTTGAGCCAACATGAAGATGGTTGGGTGATTCGGTCTTGGTCCTTAGTTGGGTTTGTGTGTTGGTGTTGGCTTAGTCCTTAATCATTAGTGGCATGGTTCATCATTCCTGAGGTGCTAAGAGATTCACAAATATTTTTATCAAAATTGGTTTTAAGAAAAATAGCCCAAACTGATTTTTGCTGGAAAAGGTTTTTCAATCAATTGAATTTCTAAAACATTTGATTGAATGTGACAGTTATTTCTGTTACTACTGGAACCTTTGACTGGGTCAACTAACGGTCAATTCAATTGATTGAATGGTTTGTTCAATTAATTGAACTGTGACAGCTAAGCTATTTTAAATTTGATTTGGGTATTTAAAGGAATAGGCACTATCATTTTCAGTTATCTAAGATTTTCGAAAAGCATTCCTTGAGATTTTCTAAGTGAGATATAGCGCCCCTTTTGTGCGATCATCTTTTCACAAAGCTTTTCAAAAACAAGAAACCTTTAAGAACGTGAATCTTTAAAGCATCCTTGAGTGAGGTTCTTGTAACTTTGGTTCTGGACCAAAGCTAAGTCTTCTACACTTGATCTTCATTCTTTGTAATTTGTTCTGTGTAGAAGTACTGTGTGATCAATTCATGATCTTGTTGTTTTGTAATCTGTTTACTGTTTTTCAATTACTGGGTCTGTAATTGAGTTGGTGCAGTGGGTTTTTGCACTGGTCTCACATCTGCTAAGGGGTTCAATAGAGTGTGAGTGCTGCGGGGAGCAGTTTTGCTTGCGGACTGCAAGTGTTGTGGTGCAGTGGGTTTTTGCACTGGTTACACACTAGCTGAAGGGTTCAGTAAGGTGTGGGTTTACTGCTGGGAGCAGTTTGTAACTTGTTGGGAGCAAGGGTTGTAAACTGATCTTGTGATCTTTTTAGTGGAAATCTTTGCTAGTTTGCAAAAGATTGGACGTAGCCCTTGAGGAAGGGTGAACCAGGATAAATCTTTGCGTTCTTGATTTTTTCTTCTCTCTTCTTGATCTTTTTATTATCTACTTACTTTCTATTAATAAACTGATCACTGAATCTGTTTACATATATCTGAATCAACTGTGTTTCTGGGTTATTTCTAATATACTGGATTGTGTTTAATCATCTTGAATCTGGATTAACACATTTCTATACTGTAATTTTTTTTTTGGGTTTATCTTTAATAATTTCCGATGTGCACAATTGATTGTTTACTGGACATTCCAGAATTACAAGAGTTGATTGATTGAATTAAGAATTTTCATTCTCTATTTCAAGAAGAAATCAGATTTGCGAAAAGATTTTGAAAGTTCAATTCACCCCCCTCTTGAACTCGGTCTAAACCTTATTTTACAAGACATTGTTCATATCTGTAAAATCCACATACATCATTCACTTGCCATTTGTCTTTTTCACCATACATTGGCCAACTATTTTGGATATTGGATTTCTTGAATATGGTCTGCCTTTAGTAGCTTTGTAGTTTCTTCCTTCATAGCTTCCCTATTCCCATCATTAAGCTTTCACCTCTTTTGCATGATCAACTTACCACTCAAGTTGAGAGCTAGTCAATGGCTTAAAAAGTCTTGGTCAACCTCTAACATTTCAGCCACCATCCAAGAAAAACACTTATATTCTAATTTAGTACTGCTAGAACCTCAACTTCCATGCTCTCCGATAATTAGGCTCCTATCTTAATCATTCTTCCTTCTCTGACATGCACCTCCTCAATTCCACCGACTAGTTTTGGTCTTTGCTCTTTATAGGCAGGGTCTAGATCAACCTCAAGAGCATTGGTCTCACTAGTTACAGTGTCAACATAAGGTCCTCTTTTGTTGCGTAAATTGTTCTCATAACAATTATGAGGCACCTTTTCATTAACTCTTATGGAGATGACCCTTCCCTCCATAATAGGGAACTTCAGCTTCAAGTGCATTGAGTAGACCATCATTCCGAATCGATTCAAGGATGGTCGCCCCAACAACAGGTGTCCTCTTGATGATTGTCCTTATACTTCGGTTGTTGATGCTTTTCCTCAGCTCTGTTACACTTCATCACCTCTTCTGCCTCTATGTATGTGGTTGCTCTATTTTGGATTCAGAAATGGAGTCGGCCATATTCCTTAAAAAGGACTCACTGAATGGATTGGCTATGACTCCCTTGACAAAAGGATTAACAAAAATTTCTTCATTTAGTGGATGGATCCTTACAGATACATCACAAAAACAATTTAGATAATCCTTTAAGGACTCACCATCCTGTTGTTCGATGTTGTAAAGGTTTGCAACTCAAGGAGGCTTAACCTTGTTGGCTACGAATTGCTCAGAAACATCTAAGAAAAGGTATGAAAGGAGTCAATAGCTCTAAAAGGAATTCCACTGAACCATTGCAGTGCAGTCCCTATGAAGGTGCCAACAAATATTTTGCATCGAATGATATCAAATCCTCCCGAGATAAGCATTTGCACTCTAAAAGATTTAAGGTGGCTTTCGAAATCTCCTGAACCAGAGAAAGTTTTCATCCTCAGGACAATCAAATGCGGCAACATCTTTTCTTCCATTATTTCCTAGGAGAAAGGTTGGGGGTCCGATTGGGCATGGAACAAATGTGGAACATTAGCGGTAGGTTGAGTCATTCGATTATGCAAGGCCTGCTACAATTCCTCAATAGCCCTTTGAAGCTCCTCGTAAGCCTTTAAGGTCTGTTCCATTAAGTGATGTGATTATTGTTTCTTCTCTCAATCGTTCTTACTCGACTTGTGCCTCCTCGCGTAGCTGTTCTCATTATGCTTGGGCCTCTTCCAGTTGTCATATGGCTTCAACATTACTCCATTAAAACTCTTACATGTTATGCATTATTTGCTCTAATGTTGGGGTGTCACCGTCTTCCTTCGGTTGGATGGGTTGCCTTTGATTCCTCATGGCAGTCGATAGTGAGTTCCTAGAAATTTATTCTTGTAGAGTTAGGAAAGTTTAACCTAACCCCACAATGGGTGTCAATTTGTTCTGGTTCAAAGCTTTTTTCACTTTAAGCCAGCCCAAATAAGTGTAAAATTTCATGCCCTTGAGCTTAGATCACTTATTTATTTATACTTTTTCTCTTAGGTTTCAAATCCCCAGTTGGTTGTCAATGAGATATTGAATACCAAGAAAATTAGATTTCGATATATGTGGGGTCAGCTGCTAGAATTTTGGATTTAGTTGTTAATCTTGAGGGAATATCGTGACACATCATTGTCTAGTGGGCGACTCGCGTGTTTGTTCTAGAGCTGACCCCGCTAATCGGCCCTATGCATCAATACAGATACTATTCCAAAAGTTGTTTTTATACTTAACCCTTTAGGGTATGAAATTTAAAGATTAATAACCATTTCATCTAAAAGGTGATCGAATACCCCTAACAGCAACTGTGACTGGGCTTGCCCATATGGCGAGCTTTAACACATTCCCCATAAGGTGACACCAATTCATATCACCTTATCTGTGTTTGCTAAGTACTTAATTAAGAACATGTAATGTCACCTGTTAGGCGACTAGTATCATCGCCTCAAAGACCATCAGGATGTTCATATAGCCCATGCATGGGTAACGTGATATACCTACGACCTTAGCCCCTAATGTTAATAGATAATCCATATCGTTCCAAAGATCAAACTCTTAAAGCAACTGAACGTTACGATATCAGGTAATTAGTACATATTTCTTGAAAACACAATTCATACTCAATCTTATTCCCTATGTTTGGTTACCCAAGTTTGGGACGATTGAACTACTAAGATGAAGAATTTTTTTCAAAATAAAGAATTAATGATATCCAAGAAAAAATTATCAATAAAATTATATTAATTAAAGAGTAAGTTCGTAACAAATTAAAAATATGATTTTAATAATAATTATTTTTAGTTATTTTTAGAAATTTCAAAAGCATAAATTAATTCATATTTTTTTAACAATTATAGAAGTAATTTGACAGAAAGCATATCAAAGCAAGTTTTCTGTTTTTATGAAAAACTATCGAAAATAGCTTCTAATTGTAATAAAAATTTATATTCTTTTAAAGTTTGAGTTGTTTGAAAATTAAAACAAAGGTGTAAGAAATTGTTACTCTGAAAAAATTAGAGGTAAAAGTCATTCAATTAGATACATTATGTAGTTTGAAGGGGAAGGTAGATTGCCTTACGTTAGTTCATTTTTGAAAGAGAATCAAGCTAAAAATAATAAGTCAAGGAAAATAGGTGTGAAACTCAATTTTGAAAGTTTTCTTCTATTGAATTAGGTCCAATTAAAATTCAAAATTTCTTTCTATTTTTATTTCCTCCTTAAATTTTATATTTCAGAATCAATACTCAATTCAGTTAATATCTTTTCTTTTTAATCGATATTAAATTGTGATAATCACAAAGACAAACATATACTATTTGTGGATTCAATATTACTACTTATTGGAAAATACTTCACTTTAAAATATATAGCACATTAAACTAACACCCTTTTTCTTAACCAATATTACACCCTCCATTTTTTGACCATATAGAAAATCCCTTGAAATTCATAATGTCTTGACGCACCCACCCCACGTTTCGTTAGAAGACTGTTTTCATTAATATAAAGTCATTACATGAGGTCCACATACTTGTTTAACACCCTTTATTTTCCTTGTTGAAACTAAATTAAAAAACACGTACATATTTTTCGTTCTTTTGTTGAAGAAAATTCCAATAATGAATAAATGTAGGTATCGAATTGAATTATGTAACGTTCTAAAATTTTAAAATTAATTTTTGTATTATTGTGTAAATTAAAAATACTTTATGAAATAAATATTATGTAAATTTATTATTAATGAAATTTATGTAATTTTTTTCAGTATAAATTATTAAGTCAAAATATATACAATGTTTTTATATATAAATTGATATTTACTTCACAGTGTTGTTTGCACACTTTAATAGATAAAAATGGCAATATCAAATAATTTAAGTAGGCAATAACGTAAAATATACATTCATCATAAGAGAATTAACACACAAAATTTGTGAAAGAAAACTTGAAATTTCTAGGAGAAAAGAAACAAAAGGAAGCAAAGAAAAGGAGGGGAGAAGATTGAAAGAAGCAAGAAGAAAATAAGAGCTTAAAGAAATAGATTTTTAAATTAAACTTTGATGCATGGTAACTTAGGTTAAAAGACATTATGTTGATTAAATGATTTTGAGAAAATTGGAATGCTTTAGGTTCCAATATTTATAAATTGTTATGAAGAATTATTTTGTCACGAAATTGGGATTGTCTTGTATTGTAAAAAAATTATCGATTTTTGCTTATGGAAGAAGATGTTTGAAGTATTGGGAAGAAGAAAAGGATATATTAGATTTTTTTTTAAAATTTTAAGGTCAAAAAAATCATTTCACACTCTCGGGATTCAAATGGAATTTTATGAAAAAAATTTAGGGATAGAATTAGAAAACTGACTAATTAAGAAGTATATATAATGTACTAAACTTGCAAATAAAATAAATTCAGTTAACTGATGAAGAACTTAACTAAAAATATTCAAAATTATTTAAAGTTTAAATTGTAAATTAGGAAATTTTAGAAATCTAATTATAAATAAATAAAGTATCTAGAAATTTATCTAAAATTAAGACGTAAGAAGGGTTGACTCTAAAATAAGATTGATGATTTTATATATTCTAATCTCTTAGCCTATATCAAATTGTTTACGAGCTTTTATTATTAATATTTACAATAAATACACAAAGTTCTCAAGACTGTCTCTAGTATACAAACTAATTTTAATTTTCCTTTAACATACCTCTCATAAATGAAAGAAATAACATTCTCAAAAAAATAATAAATAAAGATAAGAATTAACATAATAGTAAATAATTACATAATAATATTGTATAATCCAACTATTTAAATACTTTACATAAATAAATATAGTAGTAGATGTTCACAAATTAGAATAGACACTCTTCATAGCATATCTACAATAGATGTCCGAGTATTGTAGAGACTTAAACTTTTGACACCTCACAGTGTGTATTTTTCTACATTTTCTTCATGTATTTTTCACATTAGAATTGTTTTTTTATAAATAGTCTTGGAGATTATAGTTATTGGAGCGTCTGAAAGGCAATTTCTGAGGCACCAAAAAAGAATAGCCTTAATAATCTAGTCATTGGGTGTTGAAACTGAAAAATAAAGCTCTAATTTTGATTTTGATTATTTTTTATTGGAAATGATTAAAAACAGCCCGAGAAGTATTGGTTTGAGAGAAATTAATCACATGTATCCTTTCCATAAAACAAATATAAGCATGTCATTGAAATTTGAAAACTTTATATAATAAGCAAGTGGACATTGAATAGTTATGTTTGAAAACTGCGATTAAAACCAATTAAATTATAAATCTCTGATTTTGATCTTAATTAATTACATAGCATAATAATTTGAATTTCAAATATAAAAACAATTTAGGACAACAATTAAAATCCAATAAAAACTTGAATATGCAGTATTTTGCAACGTAAGCTTTTCATATCAAATTTTGAAGAAAAACTCCCTTAAGCAATTGCGTTAATAGTAAACCACTTGAAATTGATTTATCTAAATAAAATGTTTCCGAAACAATGCATGTAATCAATGAATGATTTCGAAAATCTTTAAGTAATAAGTCAAATAAGATTATGGAGCAATCAATACAGCATATTAATTAAATAAATTCTTGAAAACTTTCTTTAAACAGGAGCATATGGAAACGTTAGTTACCTATCTGCATTGATTGGTTTTTGATCAGGTTCAATTTGATTCCAAATGTGTATATACCTGTAATTAATTACAGAGAGCAAATCTTGATAGACAAAAACGTGAACCAAAGCACTCAAAACCGAATCTTTCTTTATGCAGTAAAAGATCACGTTGACAGCAAAAATAACCAAAATTTTGCACTAGTTATATAAAAAAAAATTGGTTTGAATGAATTCAAAGAGATACCTTAAATTAACCACTGATTTTGAAATTCTTGGGTAAATGAAACATATATGATTTAGAAGAAATTGACTAGATCACTAAAAACAAACAGTTTCCAGGAATTAATGCAGGAAATCTGTAACACGTTAATTCTATATCAGATAATTTGATTTGGTCAAATTTAAACTGTTTCCAAATGTATCTATGCAATTAGTTACATATTGTGGTCAGGAAAATTTTTAATTTGTTATTCAACCAATCAATCAAGGCAGTTAACATAATTTCCAGACTTTGTTGTTCACGTTAATAAAACATTAATCTAGAAATTTTTTAAAATAACTCCAAAAAGTTTTATATAGCATAAACACTACAAGAAAAAGGTTGTTAAGAGACCAATTTTTAGTTATCAAATGAAATTGTTATTAATTGTGATTAAAATAGTCACCATATTAGATTTTGGCTGTTAAATAACTCCAAAATAGAATTAATGATTGAATTTAGTGACTAATTAAGTTAAATAATTGGTATCTAACATTAGCTACCAAGGTTTTAGTGACCTATAACATTAGATTTTAAATTAGTCTCTAACTTAATTAGATACCAATTAAGAAGCTAATTACATAGGTCACTAAAACTTTGGTATCTAATATTAGATACCAATTATTTGACTTAATTGGTCACTAAATTCAATCATTATTTCTATTTTGTAGTTATTTAACAACTAAAATTTAATTTGGTGACTATTTTAGTCCACAATTAGCAACCATTTCATTTGGTAGCTAAATATTGATCTCTATATAGTTTTTTTCTTTAACTATTTTAAGAAGCGAATATGTTCTCCGATTAATACGAAATCAAATTAACAAGATTAAAATGAATAAAAATAAGCTTTGAAAAATCCTAAAGATCTTATGTGGGTTTGTATCGTGAATGGACCGTCTAGTGGCAAAAAAGAAGATAATGTATACTCTTTAGAGCAAACTTGAGATCCTCTAATGCCTTATAGAGACCGTCAAACTCATTGTTTTTTATGTGTCCATGATATATGACCTAATATAATGAATCCAATTCCGATAGGGTAAGAGAAAAAGAAAATAAATATTAACCCTATGTGTGTGTGGTTATGAGTGTGGAGAAGTGTGTGGATAGCCGCTTTGAAGAAAAAAGAGAGAAGCTAACAAAATTCCTAGCTACTTCCTACGTCAACCAACCTCGGTTGTTTTGAAGATCTGACCACGAAACCTTGTCTGATTGAGCTGAAATTTTTATTGGTGATTACCCACTCATAGTTCTTCAATTTGAATGGTGAGATTGTCCAATGAATTCCTATAGAAGCACCACAAATTTCATGAAGTACTACTATAACAACAAGTTTTTGTTACAACCAGTCTCAATTTTTTCAGAGATCCAACAGTGAAATCTTTTTCCAATTACTCAGTGTTTCATTTTGGACGGTTCAATTTGAAATCAAAGTTCTGGTTTGTTTGCAGAAAATTCGTGAACAGTGACAATTTTTATGGTGATGAGATTCTTGAACTTTTTCTTGTTAAATTTCTTGTTGGTATTTTAGGTCACTATGAGTAACCATTTGAGGACTAAGAAGAGTTGTATTGATATGCTCTGTGATTAGTCTTTTTAAGACTTATTGTACCTTTGTTTTGGTATTAGTGGAGTATTTACCGTCTCATGGATTCTTTGATCTCTATTGAAAGGTTTTTCCCACATTAATTATTGGTGTAGATTTATTCTTCTATTTTTGACTAAATATTGACTTTTATTTAGTTGATTGGTTGCGTTCAAGGTGCTTCTATATTGTTCTGGTAGTAATGAATTGTATTGCTTTCGCTGCCAAACTCTATCAATCTGGTACCAGAGTCCATCAGTTTGGGGTTTGTGGTTTGTTGAAAAATGGAATGTAACATTAGTAGAATGGTTACTTTGAATGACTCTAATATAATATTGTGAAGGTGAAAATGGAAAATTTTCTTTGTGTGAAAAAATTTCATCAACATGTTGCCAATAATGCAATTGATGATGAATGGTATCTCTTGCATAGACAAGTATGTGGATATATCAGACAATGGGTATATATAAGATAATGGGTTGATGATAATGTGTTGAACCATATTGTTGGAGAGACACATACTCAAACTCTTAGACTAAGCTTAAACAATTATACAGTCCGAAGAATAAAGGTCAAAGTAGGAGCAAGTTTAGAGGTAAGTACAAAAATATTAAGTGTCACCATCGTCATAAAAAGGGGCACATAAAGAGATATTGCAGGAAATTGAATGAGAAGGCTAGCAAAGACAAGGAAGAAAGATAACAACAATGATGAAGACAGGGTCAATGCAACTTCTGTTAACTTCCTTTTAGTTGAAGAGTTTGAGTCAACAAATCTTATTGATAGCTCAACCACTTGGGTGATTGATAGTGGTGTCCCTATTAATATCTCATTCACGAGAGATTTGTTTATTTCTTATGCTGTTGTTGGTTTTGGCAATTTTAAAATGGCTCATGAAGGTGTAGCAAAATGTGTTGGTGTTGGACAGGTTTGCTTGGAGAACTCCAATGACTCTGGATTAATTTTGAAGCATGTTCCAAACATGTGGTTAAACTTACTGTCTGTTGGTAAGTTGTGTGATGAAAACTATAATAACTTATTTTGAGGTGATAGCTGGAAGCTCACTAAGGGTTTCATGGTTGTGGGTAGAGGTACAAAACACTCTACAGTTTTACATAACTCAAACTAAAATTGTAAAAAATATTGTTTATATAGCTGAGTTTGTTGATGAAACTTACTTGTGGCATAAAAGGTTATGTCATATGAGCGAGAAAGGGATGCATGCTTTAGCCAAAATGAATGTATTGTCATATGACATAAGAGGTTATGTCATATGAAACTTCCATCCTTTCACTGTCGAGGTCATGAAAGTTCAACTTCCCAAGAGAAGTAAAAATGGCCAGAGGTGAATTCATACAATGGAACCTCAAACCTGGATGGACACGTCAAGGCGTACATGACCCAGGCCATCTCTTCTTTGGAGACCTAAGGGTGCATTGCAGATTGTTCCCTACCACACTTAAGGGAACGACCTTCGAATGGTATTATTCCTTACCACGAAATTCGGTCGACTCATTCCTCACCCTATACTTAAAGTTTATGGCTCAATTTATCGACAACAAGCTCATGACTACCTCCTCCGCCTCGCTCCACCACGTGACTCAAAGAAAGAATGAGTCACTCAAACAATATATGACTTGCTTTGCTAAAGCCTGCCTCAACATTCCAAATCTCCATCCCACTGTGGCGATGCGCACATCAATAGTGGGATTGAAGTCCGACCTCTTCCTCAACGCCTTATTTGTAGAACCTCCCTCCAACATGGACAAGCTCCTAGCTCATGCAGCGAAGTATATCACTATCGAGGAGAACATTGAAGCAGCAAGGAGGACAGAGACCCCCATGATGACCTCTGTCCCAAAAAGAAAGAGATCGATAGGTTTGACTCCTACACACTACTCAACGCCAGCTAGGATGTGGTAATTCACGAAGCTTATAACTTGGAACTAGTTCGTCTGCCACAGCCTATGCAGAGCCCTCCCTCCGTCGATCCCGACAAGAGGTGCTAGTATCATCAAAATTACGATTACACCACTAAAGAATGCATAAATGTACATGACCTTATAGAGGAACTCATTCGATCAGGATCTCTTAATCGCTTCATTAAGCAAAGCCAAGCTAGCCAAAGTCACGGAGGATGAGGAAACGACAGAGAGGGTGGAAGACGAGGACGAGGTGGATCATCCTTGCATGGACAAAGTCGCGGTCGAGGACAAGGTGAGGCCTCGCTGCCTCAAACTCAACCCCAAGTTCAAGCTCCACCTGAGCAGGAGCCCAAAGAGACTAACAATGGCAACGACCACCTTGGACACATTCACACTATCACTAGAGGCTTTACGGGATGAGGCAACTCCATATCTGCTCAGAGAAGGCATTTGAGGAGTATCAATTGGTAAATATACTACCATCAAGGACACTTCCACCTATGACCTTCACATATGAAGACTTCAACATACATGACCCAGACCAGGATGATCATGTGGTCATCTCGGCAACCATCATCAATTGGCGAGTCCACAAGATTCTCATAGACCAGGGGAGCGACCGACATCCTTTACTAGTCTACGTTTCTAAAACTCAACATAACCCTAAAAATGGTGAAGTTGTACCCTGACCCCTTGGTCGGATTTGTTGAGGAAAGGGTACATACTAGAGGATTTGTAGATTTGCTGATGACCTTCAGTTCTGTAAGAACTCACCAAACACTCACGGTGAAGTATTTATTAGTTGGGGTCAACACGTCTTACAATGTGTTGATTGGCTGGAGAACACTTAACACTTTGGGAGCGATTGTCTCCACCCTGCACATGACAATGAAGTTCCCTTCAGAGCAGGGTGATATCATCATAGTTATGGCCGACCCCAAAATGGCACAGGAATGCTACGTCCAAAGCTTAAGGATAAACCTTTATACTGTGAGGCGAACCAGCTCGTCCGTAGCGACCCCCTCTCAAGTAGAGGTCCTTGAGTCGTGCATCAAAGAAGAGTGCAACAACGTAGATGCACCATCCTCTAAATGAGGAACTTTTGAGTGCTTCGAGACAGAAGAAGTCGACCTCGACCCTAGAGTAAAATTTGAGGAGGGTCGTCCTACCTTTGATGAACTGATAACCTTAATCTAGGTAGGACAACAACCTAACCAGTGCACCAAGGTTAGGAGGATTATGAACAGGATGTTGAAGAACGAGATTGAGCATGTGATTGTTGCTAATACCAATCTGTTTGCCTCAGCTGACATGCCAAGAATCAATCTCGACTTCATGTGCCACAAGGTTGCCATACTCCCTCAGTCTAAGCCAGTTGCACAAATAAAGTGGAAGCTCGGGAAAGAAAGGAGAGTAGTAGTGGCTCATAAAGTTAACCAACTATTGAAGGCCGATTTCATTAGGCCTATCAAGTATACCACGTGGATTGCCAACGTGGTGATGGTGAAGAAATCAAGCGGCAAATGGAGGATGTGCATGGACTACAACGACCTGAACAAGGCTTGTCCCAAAGACACCTACCCATTGTCGAACATTGATTGGCTTGTAGGCAACACGGCAGGATACGAGCTATTTAGCTTTCTAGATGCGTACTCAGGGTACAATCAGTGTTCATGATGGAAGCGGAGAACTACTGCTATAAAGTCATGCCCTTCGACCTCAAAAGCACAGGGGCACCTATCAATGACTCATGGATAAGGTTTCATCGACAACGCCTTCGAGGTTTATGTATACGACATGGTGGCGAAATCTCAAAAGGCCGAGGACCACGCCTCGGCTATAGCCAAAGTTTTTCATAGGGTACACTGAAAAATGTTTTTTAGGAGTCATGACCGACAAGTTCCTCAAGTTCATGGTCACACAGAGGAATAGAGCCCAGCCTGAACAAGTGCGAAGCCATTTTAAGCATGAGAAGTCCAAACTCCTTGCAGGAGATACAACGGCTAAATGGCAAGCTTGCCGCGCTGTCCAAATTTCTTTCCAAACTGGCTAGAAGGCCAAACCATTATACAAGTTGATGAAAGGTGTACAAACCTTCGAGTGGAACAACATATGTGAAGAGATGTTCCAAAAACTCAAACAAGACATCGTCACCCTACCAATACTGGTAAGTCCTCCCTCTCATAGCACACTGTATCTTTATTTAGCTGTGTCTAGCTCGATAGTGAGTTCAATACTCGTCCACGAGGAAGGGAAGAAGTAACATCCAGTATACTTCACCAGTCGAACCCTACAACCAGTGGAGGAACACTACCAAGTCATAGAGAAGCTGGTGCTCGAACTCATATTCTAACAAAAAGAGAGGAGGAGCAAGAATAATTCTAGAAGGCCCCGATGAGTTAACTCTAGAGCAGGCTATCAGTTTTGGATTTGAAACATCCAACAACCAAATCGAATACAAAGCCCTCATCGCCGAGCTCAAACTGGCAAAGGAGCTCGGGAACAACTAACTTAAGTGCCAAAGTGACTCCCAATTGGTGACAGAACAAATCAACGGAGAGTTCCAAACTAAAGAGTCGCTCTTGTAGAAATACTACCACATCGCCAAGAGCTTGATCGACCAATTTGAAAAGTTTAGCATAAACCATGTTTTGAGGGCCGCAAATGAATGCACCGACGTCCTCTCGAAGCTCGCCAGTAAAAAGAATGTCAGCCAACACCGCACCCTCATTCAAGAAAATCTGATGAGCCCAAGTTGGATCATATTGATGTGTTACAAGTAGATTTGGAAAAAAGTTATTAGAAAACACCCGTTATTGAGTACTTAACTAGGGATGTCCTACCCAACGACGAGAAGGAGGTGAAGATTGGTGCCAAGTACTGTATTATATCATGAGCAAAGGCGAACTCTTTAGGAAAGGGTTCTTCACCTTGTTACTAAAATGCTTAGATGACGACCAAGCCGAGTACGTCCTTGTCGAGTTGCACAGAGGAATATGTGGAACACATTCATGAGCGCGGTGCATGGCAACAAGAGTACTACGAGTAGGGTACTATTGGCTCACTCTTCAGCAAGACGCCCATTCCTTCATCCTAAAGTGGTCGGAATGTCAAAAGTTTGGGCTCCTCCACACTCTTCCTGCGAAGGAATTACATTAGATAGTTACACCATGGCCATTCATTACATGGGGGCATGGATATCCTCGAACCTTTTCCTCTAGCCAAAGGTTAAGTCAAATTCCTCATCCTCACCATCAATTACTTCACCAAATGGATAGAAGTCGAGCCCCTAATAACCATCACTACTCAACAAGTCCAGAAGTTTTGTTGGAAGAATCTCATATGCAGGCATGGCTTACCCCCATTGCTTGGTAATTGACAATGGATGCCAATTCATCGATGGAGGCTTTGAAAGATTCTTACAACAAGTCGGCATCAAGCACAAGGTGACCTAGGTTGAACACCCTCAAACAAATGGTCAGGCAAAAGCTGCCAACAAGGTCATCTTGAATGAACTTAAGAAGAAACTTGGACAGGCCAAGGGCCTCTAGGCCGAAGAGATCCCTGGAATTATTTGGGGTTATCATTGTACTCCTTAATCAACTACCAAGGAGACACCTTACAGGCTCACATACGGATCAGATGCTATGATACCCGTAGAGCTTGGTGAAACTTCATGGTGAAGACAACAATTCGACGAAGATAACAACGACGCGAACCTAAGGGTCAACCTGGACCTTATTCATGAAATCCGAGAGGAAGATTGGGTCTGAGAAGAAGTTGCAAAGCTCAATGCAGCTCGGTGCTACAATACACGTGTTCGCAAAAGAACCTTTCATAAAGGAGACCTAGTATGTTGAAAGGTTGGAGAAGCTCGAAAAGAGAAGCAAGAAGGAAAGTTGGCACCTAACTAGGATGGCCAATACCGAGTAGTAAACTCTTTTCAAAATGGAGCCTACAAACTCAAAGAACTAAGTGACAAGCTCATGCAGAGAACCATGAACGCTACACATTTAAAAGCTTATTACGTCCAGAATTTGAAAAACATTTTTTAAAGAATAAATCAGTAAATTGTTTTTCAGAATACAAGTTACTGAATCTTTTAAGACACAGAAAACTCAATTGATTGAACAATTGATACAATCGATTGAATTTTTAACAGAATTAAAAACCAGTTTGTCTATATAAGGGGGAGCACGTGTTTTCATTAGCATATGAGAAATTTGAGCAGACACTTGTGATTTTCTAAGAGAGAAAAACGTATTTTCACCTTGAGAACTTTCGACAATTGATTTTCATCAAGAACAAACTCAAGAACATTAATCTTGGAGTCTTGTTTTAAGTGAGCTTTCGTGCAAACATTGGTTTTGCACCAGAGCTAAGTTCTATACTCTGTTCTTAATTCAATTTGTAATCTATTGAGTAGAACTATTGTTGTATTTGTGTTATTCTTGATAATCATTGTATTGTGGGTGTGTGCTTGCAAATTACATAGGGGTTTGTATTTTTAATTGGTTTAGTGTAGTGGGTTTTGCATTGTTTGGACAACTACTGCGGGGTGCAGTGGGTTATTTGTTACTGGGAGCAGTGGTTTTTTGCGGGTTGCAAGGAGTTTGTATTGCTGTAAACTGATCTTTGAGATCTTTGTTAGTGGAATTATTTGTTGGTTAGCAAAGGACTGGACGTAGTCCTTGAGGAAGGGTGAACCAGTATAAATCTTTGTGTTCTTGATATCTCTTTCTCTCTTCTTAAACACTTTGTTATATTTGTTGTTTATCTCTCAATTAATTGTTCATCACACATAATCAAATGTTCTTTCTGATTGTAATACTTTGTGGTTTTCTATAACTGTTATTGTTTCTAGAAAATTGATTGTGATTATTCTTGTGTATATTGAATTTTTCTCTGTTAACTGGAATTGTTGGTTAATTGATTGAGTTTCTGGAAACCTTTCTTCTTGATTCAATTGTTATTTCTAGTTTCTGTTTATTAATCTGAATTGTCTTATTATGTGATTGATCTACAGTTTACTGTGAATGCTGTTCATCTGATTGTTCCTATGTAATTCTGAAATATTTTTTACTAATCAACTTATTGCTTGCGCTTCTGTTTCTGGTGTTTTTACTGGTAATTGATTGAATTGATTCCCTATTTTAAGTAAATTGCTTATATTGTTTATTGGTTCTGGCAGTGAATTGATCGTTACAGAATTGTTTTGAGTTAGTGCACTGAATTCTATTGAATATCACTGTGTCTTAGCAAATTGTTCCTTACTATTTTCCAGTTTTGTGTATTGTTTCAATTGATTGATTTTGATATAAAATTTATTGATATTTTGTTGTGCACTTCTTAATATCATTTTTTTAGTAGTTTCAATAAAGAACTTTCATTTAATCTTTAATACTTTCCATCTTTTGCGAAAAATTTTGAAAGTGCAATTCACCTCCCTCTTGAACTCAGCCTAAACTTGTTTTTCATAAAGATATTTGTTTGACTTATCAGCTAGCTGTAAAGTCATTCTGGTGGATTGAACCTCCAAATTACCAATTATGTTCATCATAGACAAAGATATTAAATTAATGTTGGCTCGCAGATCCAACAAAACTTTTCTCACAAGTAAAACACCTATGGTAACAAAAATAATAAAGCTACTAGGATCATGATACTTTGAGGACAAGATTTCTAAATAATGCACTCAGCCAACTTCCAATGCTATAATCTCCTCCTTTATAAATTTCTTCTTCTTCAACAACAACATTTATAAATTAGTCTATTATAGAGAGCATAAGAAAACAAACTTAAAATGAGAGAATCAAATGGAGAAGAAGAGATAATGCTTCCAAGAAAAAAAAAAAAATCACAAGCCAAACTAACCAAAGTAAGAGGAGGAAAAAAAACCTGAAATCGATATAATAAAAAAGAAAAATAACGATAATAAAGTTATAGATAAGAAGACAATAACGACAAGAGAAGATAAGAACAAAATAAATTTATTTTGAATGAAAAAGAAATACACGTTGGATTGAAAATATAACAAAAGGCCTTTGACTTTGCAGATTTACAAAAGCTTAAAAAAATAGTCATCAATCATGTACTAATTTTTCAAAAAAATTTCCTTTCTTGACTTGAAAATTTTGCAAGATAAATATGAGAAAAAATTGCTAGAAAAAATATATTTTCGAACAAATAGATAAAAACTAATTATTGATGGTGGATCTTATTAAACTCAACCAAATAATGAATCTTTAACTAAGTCTAAAAGAAATTATGAGAAGCTTCATTAGGTAAAAGATTTCCTTCGGTGAAATGATCCGAACTAACTTATTTTCATCCTTGATAAAAGTTCTTCACTTATGTTCTCCATTTTCGCTAAGAAAAATACTCACACCGCCAATTGAGTTTGAATTTAGCAAATGATTTATTTAATGATATTTGGTATTGAAGTTTAAAAAAAAAAACAATTAACATTAAAATTATATATATCTGTAAACTAGTTCTCAATTTTAAACTCTTTTAAGACATATAACAAACAACTATACTGAATAACACCTATGTATTCATTCTAGAAATCACGTAAGCACATTATTGGAAAGATAATTCTAGGACTCAAACTGAAATAGTCTCAGACAAATATAAAACACAAGGATGAGGAATAAGAACAAACAAAAAATGGCAAATAATATGTTTGTTTTCTTCTATATTTTATTTTGTACATTGGCTTCTAAAAAAGATTTTATAATAATAAGACATTTGTAAGAACCATTATATGAAAGAAATTCCAGAAGAATTATTAACATGAAAATTGTGTAAAAAAATTATATACAGAAAAAAAAAAGGATGAAGAAGAGACGGGGGGATTTCACGAGTCACACTGTGTACGGATAAAGAAGAGAAGGCTCGATCCATGTTAAAAGCCAAAGATTGGATCCTGCCGAGAATCACGCCAAGTTTCTTATTTTCTATTCTCCAACCATAGTCACAGCGTCAAGTTTACGTCTAATTTTAATTACTATTTTCTTATACTATTTACGTCTTTTTTTATTTTAATATTTAACACATTCACTATACTTGTATTGTTCTTCATCTTTCTTTTTTTTTAATTGATGAATGCATCTACAAAAATTCAGATGTACTTTAACACTTGAGAATGCATTCACCGATAAAGATATTTCACAGTTAAGGTAATAGTAGGAATAAGTCTTAAAATTATTATTCTGAACTCAAGTTTATTAATATAACATCCTTGGAATTACTAGTTATTATTATTTTGAAGTTCAGAGTTTTATTATAATTTTTTTTAAATTTATAACTATTAGATATATTAGAACAAACTCTCTAAATAATAGTTAAAACTTACTTAAAGTATATAAGATGATATATCAATCACTTTATCTTAAATATTATCTATTTTAAAAGTCAGAACTTCATCACAATTCTAATTTTTAAAAAATATTTCATAAGACTAAAAAAAAAAGTATATATTTAAAGTAACTTGATCTAGACTCCTATACTATTCAAAGCTATTGGATAGACCTAAACAATTATCATTTAAAAACTTACTTGAATTAAAACAATGATTTTTTAATCCTGGAAGTCACAGATTAGAAGAGCTAATTTGATATTGGTGTTGGTAGAAATACTTAGTAATATGCAACGAAACATGTGTTTAATTTGATTGCAAGTGATCCCGTGCAGGAGTACACATGATAGGCCTAAGATGTGCCAGAAATGGTTGAAGAAAAATGTGAGACGCAAACGCAAGATGGGCCCAGACAGAGAAATATAAGAAAGAAACAAACCATGGTGCCCCACACACCATGAGAAATTGCCTCGATTCCCCACACCATCACATGCATCCGATTGCTCCCTCCTTCTTCCACGTTGCTTTTTGGCAGATACATTTTTTTTTTTCTTTTTGGTAATACTATTTACATTTTTTAAATTTAATTTGATTGTTACAATTCAATTTTAGTGTTCTAAAAATAAGTTATTAGTTTTGATAAAATATTTTTATCTTTTTATTTAAATCTTAATTTTAAGATCCTCCTCGTAGTATATTAATATCAAATTTAAAACCCTATTAATATCCTTACATTATACTTTAACTGTTGATATCATGTCCGCATTATAATGAGTAACAAATTTTTTATAACATGACAACCTTTTTTTTTTTAAATTAGAACATATTTGACAAAGAACAGTTATTTTATGAAACTCGTGACATTATAAGTTGATACCACAAAGTGTAGAGTAAGACAGGGATTAAACAAATTTCATTAATTAATACAATTTTTTATATTAAAATAATTTAATAAAGTTTTAACTAACTTATAAATTTTTATATTTTTAATTAATTTTTTATTTAAAAAGTTATTTTATTAAGTGCTTAAATTCTTTTTTATTTTCATTTAAGTATTTAACGGTCTGATTTTGTTGTTAATAGAATGGTAAAACCGTTACTTTATATTAATTCTCCAATCCCCTTTAAATTATTGGGTTAATTCATACTTGAAGAAACAAATTGACATATAAGTTGGAATAAGGGTGGGTAAGTTGATAAGTGAATTAACACATGAGAGAACTAATATTCATTAGGTCATCTTGTGAATGATAAACTAATATAATGTAGATAGATAAAAATAAAAAGAAAATATTATAATCACTTAATATAATATAATAAAGACTTAACTGCAAGTACTCAGATTTATAAAGTATTTAAAACCTAATTAAGCCTAAAATAAATAATCTGAAAGATTTTTTAGAATTTAATTAGTTAATCTCATCCTTATTAATTGTTTTACTTGAATTAAACTCTTTAGATTTAGTTGTGATTGGTCCACTTAACCTAGGTCAGAGGAGAATTGTGCACCTACACCAATATCACCATTAATAATTATTTTACTAAAATCAAACTCACCCTAATTATTAGATGAAATGCTTACTATTGAGTTAAAAATTATAACTTATAATTAAGAGACAATATTTTATACTTAGGAGTTACTTGACCCACCTGCCTTGGGAAACCATTGATGTCACTTGAAAAAATTTATTCTTATTTTCAATATCATAACTCATATATATGAAATTGATGTCATTTGAAAAGATTTATCTCTATTCCCAATATCATAACTAACACCTATGAAATTAATGTCACTTGAAAAGATTTATCCCTATTTCCAATATCATAAGTCACATATATCATAAGTCACATATATGAATTTTTGTCTCGGCTTTATCTTCATATGGCTAATGAGTATGTCCATACCCATTTCTTGCTATTTCAAATATTAATGAAATATTTTTATAAAAAATAAAAATCCCCTTAAAAAAAATATAATATTATCAAATATTTAATATAGAAGGATACACATTTTTTTTTCAATATTAATATAATTATATAAATAACAAATAAACATATTAAATAACAAATAGTATAGGGTGAAATAATTATAGAAAAAAGTAAAAATAATTAAATGTGTAACTTAAAAGTAAATTATAAAATTAAAACTAAATATAATTTAATATAATTTTTTAAGTTAACTAATAAATTAAATATATTTCAATAATTTAAAATAGAAAGATAAAGATAAGTATTAAAATGAGTATAAAAATAAAAACGAAATAAATTTTGAAAATTGAACATTATTCATATCCATATTTAATTAATAAGAATAAAATAAAGATAAATATAAATAATAATCATATGAATGAGTTCATTATTATCCATAATCAGTTCAATAGTCATAGTCTTAATTATATTATGATTCTAGATTTATAAAATGACCGCCATAATGGAAAAATTTTCTTTATTCTCAATTTAATCATACATTTAATGAAGTATTTTTCAAATTTATAAAATAGGTACTTAATTTTAGTATATTAAAATATGTTTAAAAGTGCACAATCTTCTTATTTACAAGATAAAAACATTGAATGTATTCTTAAAGTTCTAAGAGATAAAATATATTTATTTTTTCTTTTACTAATTTTGTCATAAAAATTTATTTATTTTTTAAATATTTTATAAGAAGATCCAACATTAATCAGAATAAATAATTGTACATCTTTCGACTAAAAACCTTACCTTATTTGCTAAATAAAGAAAGGATTAAATAGTTTAAAAAATTTCAAAATATAAAATATTATTAGCTTTTATTTAATAATTTTCATAAAATAGGAAATGGTTTATAGGAAGAAATAACATTATTTTTCCACAATATGACGTAAGATCTAAAGTCACACAGTTTGTTCCCTTGGATACCAATTTATATAATCCTTATCACTATGGAAACACTCATATCTTAACACATGTGTATTAAAAACACAACATGGGTAAGAGGGTAATTTGCTCTGCATCAGCCATCTACCTAGCTTGGCTGGTTATTTATACACCATTGCTACCCTCACAGTAGCAGTAGTAGCAGCAGCACTCAGTACTGCATTACTCCATAGTGAGCTATGGTATCTTCAAACCCTTTAGCTGCTATCTCTCTCTCTTCCCTTCTCCTAGCTCTGCTTCTGTGTTCAGCAGGAGCAAGTTCTTCTTCCAAAAATGCTACCAAAATTGGCCAAGGCTACCGGCTTGTCTCCATTGAAGAGACCCCTGATGGTGGCCTTATAGGGATCCTCCAAGTTAAGCAGAAAACCAAAACCTATGGCCCTGACATTCCCCTTCTTAGGTTCTATGTCAAGTAAGTCTCACTTCTTCTACCACTACTCTGCACATCTATCTGCATTTTTTTTGTTTCTGGAAAGTCCTCTTCTGCATTTTTTCTGAAATTAAAGTTTAGGGGAAAGAGGTTAGTCCTAAATATTTAAATCTCTGCTAAAAAAATGTTTTTTTTTTTTGGATATGTGGAAGTGTGTGGAACAAGATTATGGATTCTGCTAGAAAAATGCTTGTATTTAGTATCTGATAGTATCTGGAAGATGATTATGGAGGAAAAAGTAATGCTTTTTGTGTTTCAATAAAAAAAAAGTCTTTTTTACCTAGTATGTTTATATTTGGTATGTTAGTGTCACCAAAGACAAAAGCTTTTTTTATTCTAATTTTGACATTGTTATTTGTTTCTGATTTTGCAGGCATGAGGCAGATAATCGTTTAAGGGTACACATAACCGATGCACAGAAGCAAAGGTGGGAGGTTCCCTACAACCTTTTGCCGAGGGAGCAACCACCACCTTTGACTCAAAGCATTGGGAAGTTCAGGAAGAACCCTATAACTGTCTCTGAGTATGCTGGTTCTGAATTTCTGTTTAGCTACACTTCAGACCCTTTTAGCTTTGTGGTGAAAAGGAAGTCCAATGGTGAGACCCTTTTTGATACCTCCTCTTCTGATTCTGACCCTTTTAGTTCCCTTGTTTTCAAGGACCAGTATCTTGAGATTTCCACCAAATTGCCTAAGGATGCCTCTTTGTATGGTTTGGGAGAAAACACACAGCCACATGGGATCAAGCTGTACCCTAGTGACCCTTACACATTGTACACCACTGACATTTCAGCCATTAATCTCAATGCCGATCTGTATGGATCGCACCCTGTGTACATGGATCTCAGAAACGCAGGTGGCAAGGCTTCTGCACATGGTGTTCTGTTGCTCAATAGCAATGGAATGGATGTTTTCTACACAGGAACTTCTCTTACATACAAGATTATTGGAGGGGTTTTCGACTTTTACTTCTTTTCTGGGCCTAGTCCTCTGAATGTGGTTGATCAGTACACTACCTTAATTGGCAGACCAGCTCCAATGCCTTACTGGGCTTTTGGTATGACTCATTTGTCCCTCTTCTGTTTTTTGTATTGCCTATTCTACTTGGTATTTATGACATTAGTGATATTCATTTGGGTGCTGTCAATATTTAACATTTAATATTCAACATTTAACATTCTCCTTTTAGGTAGATTGAGTAATTAATAATTAGGAAAACTGGGTCTTGACAGGTCCAAATACTTAATGATACGATATCCTCGTCTTGAAAAAATGCAAGGAACTTTAGTTTTCATATCTGTGACTGATTATTTGATTTCAATGACTTTTTTGATGCACAAGGGAGATTATTTTGTTTGTGCGCATAATGCAGTTGGGAACTTTAGCTTATCTGTATATTGAATAATTGGGGATGTTCTGATTTGTTTTCTAAAGTTGGGTCAGCATAGATATTTTAAAGATAAATCTCTATTTTTATGAATTGGGTCGTGGCTAACTTTTGTACGTCCAATTTTAGTTGTTGAGTAATTTAATACCCTTCAGGTCCACATGGAAAGATAAGGTACCGCGTTAAAGTTGGTACTTAACTTTTCCATATAAAAGAATTACTCTTTTCTAATAAAGTTTTGATTCAAGAATTTGACCTTTGTTACTTGCTTCTACAAAGCAATCTATGGGTCATTGTCAAGGACTATCATTGCATAGACGTGGTATGTCTGTATGGGATTACGGGTCACTAGCACTAACCTTGGCAAAAATTATCCTGTCCTTTTAAAGATAAGGTTTCTTGATAAATGGAATTAAAGGATCAATTACTGCAAGAGGGTTATGGATTATAGTGAAAAATTCATGGATCAGTTTTCCATACAATTTTAAAACTGATCCAAGGACTTCATCTTCAATTTTAACCCGGTGCTGCACTGATCCCAGATGGCCATTGTTATATAATCTGCTTGATCTTGCTAACATGCCTGGAGGATCAAGGGAAGTATACAGTGAAATTATTATTTCCTAAGAACTAATTCTAGATTCATGCTTTGTCTGTGTGTATATTTGTCATTAGGGGAGAGATTTTGTCTTGTATCTCTCTAATTTACTTTCACAATCTATTTTTCTTCATAGCCGACATTCTTTAAACTACACTTTGCTTTATTCACATGATACTGTATCTACTTTTGTCGATTAAGTGAAAAGGGTTTTGATTCCAGATCTAACTGAATATGTTGCATGAAGTTATTCTAAAAGTATTGTAACTGATATCATTCACATGATGCTACCTCATCTGTCAATATTAAATGAAAGGGGAGGGTAGCATTTGATCGTTACTGTTCCAGATCTACTTGGTCGTGGTGCCTGAAGTTTTTGTAACAGTATTTTAACTAATATCATTCGCATGACACTGTTTCATTTAAGGGGGATAACATTTGATCCTTATTATTCCAGAACTAGTTGAAAGTGGTATCTGAATTTTTCTTCCTATGAGTAGTTTAACTGATATTTTCACGTATTTGGTATTGTAGGATTCCACCAATGCAGATGGGGATATCACAATCTCTCAGTGGTTGAGGATGTTGTGGAGAATTACAAGAAGGCTCAAATCCCACTTGATGTGATCTGGAATGATGATGATCACATGGACGGGAAAAAGGACTTCACACTCAATCCAGTGAACTACCCTCGTCCAAAGCTTTTGAACTTCCTTGACAAGATACACAACATTGGCATGAAATATGTTGTCATTATTGACCCTGGAATTGCTGTTAACACCAGCTACGGTGTATATCAAAGGGGTATAGCTAATGATGTTTTTATCAAGTATGACGGGGAACCCTTCTTGGCTCAAGTTTGGCCTGGGGCAGTGAACTTCCCTGATTTTCTCAATCCAAAGACAGTTTCTTGGTGGGTTGATGAGATCCGCCGCTTCCATGAACTTGTACCTGTTGATGGCCTGTGGATCGACATGAACGAGGCGTCAAATTTCTGCTCTGGAAAGTGCAAAATTCCCAAGGGAAAGTGCCCTACTGGAACAGGACCTGGATGGATATGTTGCTTGGATTGCAAGAACATCACTAGCACAAGGTGGGACGATCCTCCATACAAAATTAACGCCTCAGGAATAAAAGCTCCTATTGGCTTCAAAACAATAGCCACTAGTGCATACCACTATAACGGTGTTTTAGAGTATGATGCTCACAGTCTTTATGGCTTCTCACAATCCATTGCAACTCACAAGGGCCTTCAAGGGCTTCAAGGAAAAAGGCCCTTTATTTTGTCCCGTTCCACTTATGTTGGTTCTGGCAAATATGCTGCACATTGGACAGGTGACAATCAGGGAACATGGGAAAACCTGAAGTACTCTATCTCCACAATGCTCAACTTTGGCATATTTGGGGTGCCTATGGTGGGTTCAGATATATGTGGCTTCTATCCACAGCCTACCGAAGAACTATGCAATAGATGGATTGAAGTAGGGGCTTTCTACCCCTTCTCAAGGGATCATGCAAACTACTACTCCCCTAGACAGGAGCTTTACCAATGGCAGTCAGTTGCTGAGTCTGCTAGAAATGCTTTGGGTATAAGGTATAAACTACTTCCATTCCTTTACACCCTGAACTATGAAGCTCATGTCAGTGGAGCCCCAATTGCCAGACCCCTTTTCTTCTCATTTCCAACATACACTGAATGTTATGGCCTTAGCACCCAGTTCTTGCTAGGAAGCAGTCTGATGGTTTCTCCAGTGCTTGAGCAGGGAAAAACACAAGTTAAAGCTCTCTTTCCTCCTGGAAGCTGGTACAGTTTACTTGATTGGACTCAGACCATTACATCAAAGGATGGAGTCTATGTTACCCTCGATGCTCCTCTGCATGTCGTCAATGTGCATTTGTATCAGAATACCATTCTTCCTATGCAGCAGGGTGGTATGGTCTCCAAGGAGGCCAGAATGACACCCTTCACCCTCATCGTAACCTTCCCCTCGGGGGTAGCAGAAGGAGAGGCTAAGGGGAACCTTTTCCTTGATGATGATGAATTACCAGAAATGAACCTTGGAAATGGTTATTCAACCTATGTTGATCTCTATGCAACTGTGAACCAAGGAGCAGTGAAAGTTTGGTCCAATGTCCAAGAGGGCAAGTTTGCCTTGGAGAAAGGTTGGATTATTGACTCTGTATCAGTGTTGGGATTAGATGGAACTGGATCAGTGTCTTCACTTGAGATAGATGGAAAGCCTCTAACCGGTGCGTCAAATGTGAATGTAAGTACATCACAACATGAGCACTTGAACAGTGAGGGAGAAGGGGAAAAGAAGACTGTGATGGTTGCTTTGAAGGGCTTGAACATCCCAGTGGGTAAAAACTTTGCTATGACCTGGAAAATGGGGTGAAGATAGTTTCAGTGGCCTCATATGTTATTTATGATTTTGTAACTTTGTTGTGTTCTTTTCTTTTCTACAATTCTTGTAGGCGTTGTGAGGGAGAGAGGAGATGAGCCAGAATTGTGCTCATCCTTTTCCATTTTAACTAGCAATTTGAATGTTATGTTAGTTTTTGTTACCACTTCTTGTGTCATTCAAGTGATTTAGAATAATTAACTAAACTCAACAGAATGAATGTGCTAATAGAAACTTTGTTCGGGAAAAGTAAAAGAATTGAATTCTCAGATGACAAATGAGAACACAAGACTCCAGAAAATAACAAATACAAACAATTGGCTCTCCGAGAATCCAGGAATTTCCTCACAACTAAACACTTTCTGTTTTACACCCCGAGACCCGCAAAAGCATATATATATATATATGGATAAATTTTAGAGTGAAGTGGCAGTTCCAACTGATATGCTAACTTTCCAACTTTAGCTTAAATTTTGTGGGTTATTATTCAATTTTTTAGCCAAAAATCTCATTTTATATGGTTGCAATTCCTTACTTCCAACTCAACATCCTGACGATGACGGTCAACGTATCGTTTAATTTGATCTTGGGCTTTCAGCAAATTTTCTCGTAATTCTTTTAATAAAGAGTCTCTTTGTTGAGTATGGGGATTAATTTCTTCAATCCGAGAGGGAATAGTCGTTCCTCTCAGTAACGGAAGGGGTTCTTGGCCATAACGAGCTTTAAAAGGAGACATTTGAGTTGATGCATTATAGTTTGTATTGAATCAAAACATAACCCCAAGGTTTGTCCTTGTCAAGTCATGTTCTTGCGAAGGTGACTGCATGTTACACAAAATTGCACTTTCCAAAAACTCTTCATAAAGAGTTGGTCTTAGTCGGATACTAGTAGTTGGAACCCATCCATACAAAGTATGGAGATCAATATAATTTAGGATTTTCTTTGTAATTTTTATTATATATTTTAATTAAGTGGTTAAATGATCATATGAGAAAATAAAAAAACTATAAAAAGGTGAATTATTAGTATTTTTATGATAAAAACTATTGATACATATGAAAAATAAAAACAATACTAGTGGAGATTAATTACTAATGGGTATTAAAGGTTACATAGCTACACATTGAGGACTAATATATAATTTAAAAGTGTTACATAATTTGGTTTATAAAAGAATGTATTTAGAAATGTAAAGGGAGATATAGATGAATTTTGGAAGAAATTGGAGTTTTCTATTTGTGAGAACTTTATGGAGTTTTGAGTTATAAAAACTCAAATATGATCTTACCAGGTAGCTTGTGGAGATCAACCCTATGATTTATTACTTACCTTCTCATTTTTTTTGAATGTGACGTTAATATCCTTCTCCCTTTCCCAAACTGAATATCAAAACAGTTCCTTCACCGTATTTTCCCATCAAACCACTTCCTCAACAAACAATTCAACAACATTTTTGTTAATGATTAACCACCATTAGTATCGAGTCTTTATCCTGAAGCTTTAGGAAGGCCTCTTATAAAATCCATTAATTATATCAACCCAACTTTTTTGGGGGAACCGGTAAAGATTGTAAACTTTATGTGGGTCCTCGTCAAGTTAGGTCCAATAACATTTTATATTTCAAATAAAAGAATATTTTGATGGTCCAATAAAATTTTATATTTCAGATAAAAAAATACTTTGGCAATTCAATGGTTTTAAGTGAGTAATCTAATTTAACTCAGGAGGTTTTTACTCAAAACACACAAAGAGACGAGAGAAGAGATTGTGTCATCTTTGACAATTTTGAAGTTTTTGCTTATTTTGGGAGGTTGTTTGAGTACTCATTTGTGCTTTGTTTTGGATGAATCCACTTGTTCTTCTCACCGTAGACATCAATCTTGTATATTTGGATTTTTATTTCTCCCATTGTTTGGATGTGCTCTATTTACTTGTTAAGCGTTTAAGTTGGTGATTTGTTAACAAGTGATTTCTGCTATTTGCTTGTAAGTAAAGTGTTTATTTGTGAGCTTTTTCGAAGAAACTCTATGTCATACTCTTTGATATTTTGTAGCGGAGTTTTTTTTTCTATACTAGGTCCAATGGCTTTTGTCCTTCTTATTGGGGTTTCCACGTTAAAATTGTTGTGTGCTCTTTTCACTCTTGCACATTTACTTTTCGACTCTGAAATTTTTGGATAGTTGTATATTACCCTTCTCATGCTTCTTTCAAGTGGGAAAATTTTTATTTTACACTTATATAATTTGTGTAATTTTTCTGCTACATAACATTTCTTTCCCATTAAGTGGTATTGGAGTTGATTTATTTATTTTTCCTAAAGAATTTATTTGATTGAATGATGAAGCATAATTATGGTAGAATGATTAGTTTGAACGAGACTAATTATCATAAGCGGAGATAAAAAAATGAAGGATTTGCTATTTGTTAAAAGATTACATTTACCTGTATTTATTACTAAGAAACCCGAAAACAAGTCTGATGAAGATTGAGCTTTTGAGCATGAAATGGTTTGTGGCTTTGTTCATTAATGGGTAGATGATAATAATTTGAATCATATTGCTAATGACTTACATGCTAGGAATTTGTGGGACAAACTTGAAAATTTGTTTGCTTCTAAAACAGGGAACAACAATTTTTTTTCTGTTAAAGCAGGCTATGAACTTAAGGTACAAATAAGGTAAGTCTATTTCTGATCACTTGAATGGATTTCAAAGTTGTTTTCATCAATTATCTTTCATGGGTGTTAATTTTGAGAATGAAATTTCAGGACTTTGGTTGCTTAATACTCTTCCTGATTCATGAGAAAATCTTCATAGTACTTCAAATTTGAAACTGTGTTTTGGAATTGGAAAACCTGTTCCTTGTAGTTACACAAATTCTGATATGGCAGGGGATGCTAATTCTTGAAAATCTACTTCTAGCTACCTGATTACGTTCATAGGGGGAGTTGTGGCTTGGCAATTCAGATTGCAAAACTGTATTACATTGTCTACAATTGAGATTGAGTTAATTGCTACTACCGAGGCTTGTAAAGAGTTGCTTTGGATTAATTTTTTTTTGCAAGAACTTGGTTTTCAGCAGCAAAGGTATGTTTTATTTTGTGATAATCTAAGTGCTATCTATCTTGGCGAGAATCCTACTTTTCATGGTAGTATAAACATATTGATGTGCGGTATCATTGGATCCATGATGTTTTGGACTCTAAACTATTGGAGATTGAGAAGATTTATATAGATAACAATGGTTCTGATATGATGACGAAGACTCTACCAAAGAGGAAGTTTAAAACTTGTCGATTTATTTACGGGTTGACATTTGCCCTCTCTTAAGTCGGAGGGAGAGTTTGTTGTGTGGGTCCTCCTCAAGTTAGGCCCAACAACATTTTATATTTAAAATAAAAAATACTTTGGCAGTCCAAGGGTTTTAAGTGAGTAACCTAATGTGACTCATGAGTTTTTACTCACAACACACAAAAAGAGGAGAGAAGAGATTGTGCCATCGTTGACAATTTTGGAGTTCTTTCTTACTTTGGAAGGCTATTTGAGTACTCATTTGTGCTTGGTTTTGGATGAAATTTCATCCACTTCTTCTCACCGTAAACATCAATATGGTATATTTGAATTTTTATTTCTCTCATTGTTTGAATGCACTCTACTTACCCATTGAGCATTTATGTTGGTGATTTGTTAAACTAGTGATTCCCACTATTTGCTTATGAGTAGAACAATTATTTATGAGGTTTGTTTTTGAAGAAATTTTGTGTGTTGTACTCTTCGATATTTAATAGTGGAGATTTTTTTTTTTGCACTAGGTCCTGCGGTTTTTGTCCCTCTCATTAGGGGTTTTCATGTTAAAATTGTTGTGTGCTCTTCTCACTCTTCCAAATCTATTTTTCTACTCTCTAAAATTTTTGGATTGCCGTATATTATGTTTCTTTTGTTTCTTTTAAGTGGGAAATGTTTTATTTTACATGCATATAATTTATGTAATTTTTCTATTGTGAACCTTGTCTTTCCCATAGTAACAACCATGTCGAAGATAATATTTTGGACTTATCCTGCTAACAAGCATCACAAGTAGCCACATAATCTTTAATATCAAATCACATTCCCACCCAATATACAAATCTTACTATTCGTTTGTATGTTCGAAAAAACCCTGAATGGCCTCCTACATAAGAATAATGAAATTATTTCAAGATTAGGTGATCGTGGATAGGCCTTGAAGGGTTTTCTGTTAGCACATCTTTTGTTTCCAATGACAAGTGCACATGTCACAATGTAGGAAGTAACAAATATCGTTCTTTCTCAACGGACAAGTGTAATACATAACAATATTTGAATTATAATAAAATTAGACTAAATAATAATTTCATAGTTTTGAGTGATGTTCTGAGAAAATAAAATTATATAAAAATAATTTAAATATTTTTATATATTGTTTTGAAAGAAAAAGACATATATGAGAGTTTGTTAGTTTATATTTAACTCTAAAAACAATGGGATTAGTTCTTGCTCTTCTTCATCTCCATGCCCTTCATGTCCTTCAATCAACATCAGAACATTGAGGTGTTGTGTTTGCTGTTGTCATTGATCTTGAGGGACTGTTGTCCTTTCTTTTGTTACTGTTTGTATAGGATAATTCCTAAGTTTTTTTTCTCCATAATGGCGCAGTTTCAATTAGACAAATTGTATTATTGAGGCACAATTTCAATAAAAAAAATTGTGCCAGCTGTGCACAATCTTAGATTCTGTAGATAAAAATCATGTTACATAGACATGACTTCTTATAAATTCTGAAATGGTCAATAATGATTTCCTTTCCACCCCTCTTAATTGCACTTCTTAGTTACATTCCCTCAATTATACCTTCTTATTAATTGCATTCCATTGCTAATTGAAACATTATTAAAACAGTGCAGAGAGTATTAAAATGGTGCACATTTTTTTTCTAATTTAGAATTTTATTTTATTTGATTATCATTATTAAAATATTATCATATTATTAAAAATTAGTAAAACATTATTCAAATATTCAAAGATCATGAAAACCGTGCAGAGTACAGATCCTTACGTTTTAAATTTTATTTTATTATTAATATTATTAAAACTTTATCATATTATTAAAAAATTATTTTAAATTATTATTAAAATATTAAAACGTGAAAAGGTGTAGGATATCAAACCGGTGCATCATATTAAAATGGTGCAGTTTTTTTACGTTTAACATATTATTATTTTTATTATTATTATTATTAAAACATTATGACATCAAACCATACATTAAAACGTTAAAACGATGCATTTTTTTTTTACCTTTAACCTAGTATTTTATCGTAGTATTATTATTATTATTATTATTATTAAAACATGATATTATTATAAAATTATGAAAAAGTTATTAAAATATTAAAACGGTGGAGGATATGAAAAAGGTGCAGGCTACGTAATAAGAAAACGGTGCAGGATGAAACCGTTTTCATGTTTTAATACTTTTAATAACAATTTAAAAGAATTTTTTAATAATATGATAATATTTTAATAATAATAAAAAATTAAAATATAAAAAAATCTGCATCATTCTAATCATGTATCGTTTTCATAAATCTTTGAATACTTGAATAATCTTTTAATAATTTTTAATGTTATGATAATGTTTTAATAATAATAACCAAATAAATTAAAATCATAAATGAAAAAGAAATCTGTATAGTTTTAATAACTTGCATTATTTTAGTAATGTTTTGGGATGTACGAGGATACTAAGAAATCGCCTTTCACATAAACGATTTCAATTAAATTTTGATTAAAATTTTTGTCCAATTTTATATTATGGAAAAAAACATAATTTCTACCTCCTTTAGTACCACGTATACTACGGCTTACGGTAATTTTTCTTTTCTTAATTACGAAAGTGTTGTAGAACTTTTTTTTTTTCAAATTTAGATAAGTCATAGCGAGGTAAAAATAACGAATAAAGAAATAGTGAAACAAGCACACGATTTTACCTCGGAGCAAAAGTCGTGTAACAAATTGACGAATTTAATTAGTCTAATTGAAGTCGTGTCATTCATTGAATTGGTCAACTAAAGTTTTGCAAACGACAAATGATTTTAGATATTTTTTTTAAACTGAAGTCGTAGGACGACTTTTATGTGATTTTTATAGTTAAAGTTATGTTAACGTGACACGAAATTCGTGTGTTTTTTTATAACTAAAGTCGTACCAATATAATATGACTTTTGTGTTATTTTGAAAAAATCTCCATTCTCACGATGAAAATCGAGAATCATAGCTTTAAATAATATAAGAGATAGATATAAATATTCTATACACCATTAAGCAAATGAAGTCAGAGTGACTAATTTCAAATCATAGCCTGAATGTATAAAGATGAGAAGACAAATCCATTTATTCTCTTATGCATATCACATCGTTATTGCAAATAATACATAAACTGCATATCCCTTAACTAAACTCTGAAAGACACGTGTTGATAAACATTACACATTCTTGGTGGTTTAATAAATTTACATATAAGATGATACATATCATATCTTAGGTGTTATTTATAGATATACTTGATGAGTCATTATTTTTCCCTATTTACTTGTCGTCGTGTACCTATTTTTATTAGTGATTTGTGTTTAACTGCTTATTAATTTATCTATTTTACTGTTTGGACTTCATTTACAAGAAATTCGTAATTTTATTTAATTTGAATTTTCTGAGCTAATTTTATTATTATTTTCAGGACAGTTTTGGAATTTTATTGGGCTTAGATATTAATTCTGAAATTGAAGAGGAGCTGCCACATTATCAGTTTTCATTTTCAGTTTTTAATTTTAGTTTTATTTATTGGACCAAAATTGAAAGATTTGGGCCCATTAGGTTTAGTGTTCACGACTGACCTAGGTCTAGCCGTCTATTAAAGGAGGTGAAGCCAAAGGAGTTGGGGACTCTCGACTATTAAGATTCATTTCATTCTATCTCTGGAAAAACTGGTTTTGTATTTATTTTCTTTCCTCTACAATTACATTCTGTTTTTGTTTAATTTAATTTTGTTCTTTTTTAATTTCGTTCCTTTTTAATTTCGTTCATTTTTAATTTCGTTCCTTTTAATTTAGTTTTGCATTTAATCTTCGTTTACTTTATTCGAATTTAATGGAAGGCTAATTTATAAGGTTATCCTTTTGATTCATATCGCAAAGAAGATTTGAGGTTGCTGTTGTGTTATTTTTGCTCTTTTTGTCTCTTAAATTTTTATCAATTTATTTATGTTCTTAATGCTTTTACTGGTTCATGCTTAATGTTTCAGTTAATATGAATTTCGTATCTTTGTTCATGCTTAATGGAGTGAGTCACGGGTTGTTGGGATGGAATGAATGATGTATGTGAATGCTTAATTTGCATAAGGAAAACTTGTGTTAATTATCGCTTAGTTAATTAGTTCGGGTTAGAATTAGGGTTCAATAAGTTGAGCATTAATTTCTGTATCCAGTGATAAGCGAATTACAATCTAATCAAGAGGGTAATTTAAATTTCGGTTACGAAAATCTAATTCGGTTATGAAAATCTAATTCGGTTATTGTTTTATTTTTATTTTATTAAATCTAGTTATTTCACAACAACCCCCCTTTTCTCTTTGTGTGTTTAATCCTTTGGCAGGAACTAGGTCCTTGGGAGACGACCTAGGAGTCACTTCTTAGTAATGCATTTAACTACAATTATTTGATCGGATACGGCTTCGATCAATACTATACTATAATACTAAAACAAAACTTCAGTAAGACATCTGAAGTAAAATCATGTGGAAGATGGAAGAGATCCATTCAGAGTTTGTTAAGGGAAACGATGCTTGGTGAGTCCAACCTTAACTAGTATTGCTGAAATCTTTGCCTTGCATACTCCTTGTAGTCAAAGATTAAAAGAGCGTGTAAAAGTGGTATTCTCCTCCTATGCCCAACGTGGATACAAAAAGTGTTTGTAAGTCTTATTATCATCCACAAATTTTCAAGTACCTAGCAATCAGATTGATTCAATAGAGTAAATTAAAGACACCAGTAATACTAGAGGCAAAGAATATATGATCAGAATTTACAATTATAGTGATTAATTGTCTCCTCCTCCATCATTATGTTACCATATTATAGATCATTGTGACAAAAGCCAATCTCTTCATATCTTTCAGATAACTTCTTCTCCAGAGTGTTTATTTCCTCATCTAGATTGTCAAAGCCAAATTTTTTTATATCCTTTGGGGAGCACAGACTCTTGGCTTGACCAACCCAATTCCTAGTAAATAGCACAAGAGACTATATTTAATATTCAATATAGCAATCAAAAATAATTTTAAGACTGATATGACCAATAATAACCTCAATCTGTGCCAAATCTGACCTTCTTTGCACTAGACATGTGAAGATTATGGAACTCTCTCATCTTTGATGCTACCAAAGTAGATATTCTGGGGTCACGGAGATGAACAACTGAGAGAGCCTAAACTAAGGAAGAAAAAACAAAACAGGTTATACACAATGATTATACTAGGAACATAAATAACAATGCATGCATAACTCATCAGCTTGACTCGTGCACTAATGAGTTGTAGGCAGAGCCATAAGCATGAATTGGAATAGTGTATCGTAAATTAATTTCACAATTTTATGTTTTGAAATGTGATAAAAAATAAAATAATTTAAAAACAGATAATGAAAATATATTATTAAATTATTGAATATTTATTTTACAAATGAACATAATTTATTGTCGATATGGAGAATTTCTCCTATTGTGTCCATCATTCCTATAATAAGAATATTTTTTTGGTTGTTGATTGGTTCATCCATTTCATTATGTATATGTATCTCTTGTGCTATTTACTAGGAATTGGGTTGGTCAAGCCAAGAGTCTATGCTCCCCAAAGGATATAAAAAAAATTGGCTTGGACAATCTAGATGAGGAAAGAAACACCCTGGAGAAGAAGTTATCTGAAAGATATGAAGAGATTGGCTTTTGTCACAATGATCTATAATATGGTAACATAATGATGGAGGAGGAGACAATTAATCACTATAATTTTAAATTTTGATCATATATTCTTTGCCTTTAGTATTACTGGTGTCTTTAATTTACTCTATTGAATCAATCTGATTGCTAGATACTTGAAAATTTGTGCATGATAATAAGACTTACAAACACTTTTTGTATCCACGTTGGGGATAGGAGGAGAAAAAGAATATATGATCAGAATTTACAATTATAGTGATTAATTGTCTCCTCCTCCATCATTATGTTACCATATTATAGATCATTGTGACAAAAGCCAATCTCTTCATATCTTTCAGATAACTTCTTCTCCAGAGTGTTTATTTCCTCATCTAGATTGTCAAAGCCAAATTTTTTTATATCCTTTGGGGAGCACAGACTCTTGGCTTGACCAACCCAATTCCTAGTAAATAGCACAAGAGACTATATTTAATATTCAATATAGCAATCAAAAATAATTTTAAGACTGATATGACCAATAATAACCTTAATCTGTGCCAAATCGGACCTTCTTTGCTCTAGGCATGTGAAGATTATGGAACTTTCTCATCTTTGATGCTACCAAAGCAGATATTCTGGGGTCACGGAGATGAACGGCTGAGAGAGCCTAAACCAAGGAAGAAAAAACAAAACAGGTTATACACAATGATTATACTAGGAACATAAATAACAATGCATGTATAACTCATCAGCTTGACTCGTGCACTGATGAGTTGTAGGCAGAGCTATAAACATGAATTGGAATAGTGTATTGTAAATTAATTTCACAATTTTATCTTTTGAAATGTGATAAAAAATAAAATAATTTAAAAATAGATAATGAAAAATATATTATTAAATTATTAAATTTTTTTCTTACAAATGAACATAATTTATTGTCGAGATGGACAATTTCTTCTATTGTGTCCATCATTCCTATAATAAGAATATTTTTTTGGTTTGTTGATTGGTTGATCCATTTCATTATGAATATGTGTACCACCTGCTATCATAGATGCTACCTTGGTACCTCACTCAACAAACCATGAATTCCTTCTTTTAAAGGTTGTTTTAATAAGAGCCCAAATGGGTAAGGATCGTACTCCCTTCAAGATGGAATTCATGCATTCATCCAGATGAGTTGTCATATGGCCATATCGTTTACCTCCGTTATAAGCTTGAGTCCACTTTTCTAGTGGTATGCGATCTATCCACGAACAAGCCTAGTGGAATTTTGCTCACAATACAGATAACTTGGCTTGAAGTTTGGGTTGTTTCATTTCATAACCTAGCACATAATTTGATACTTAAATTACAAAAATCAGTAAACTTATATAATATTTGTATAAAAAAAGAAGTTAAGGAATATACATACCCTTGTTAGTTGTCTTTTAATCTCCACATTTTTAAGCTTCTTATCAAAGTTTGATGCAATGTGCCGGATGCAAAACACTGATTACAACCCATATGCTTCTTAACTAACCTCTAGAGATTGTAATGTTGATAGTATGGCTAAGCCTCTATCAGTTATGGGGCAAACATTTGGTTAGGGTGTGACATATGCACTCAATAATTGAAAGAATCATATCATAACCTCCTTTGTTTCTCCTTTAACAATTGTGAAAGCTAATGGAAATACATTTGGTTAGGGTGTGACATGTGCACGCAATAATTGAAAGAACCATATCATGGCCTCATTTATTTCTCCTTCAACAATTGCGAAAGCCAATGGAAATAATTGTGGTTCCTATCTTGACTAATTGCAGTTAACAAAGTTCCATGATATTTGCCAGTTAAAAAGGTTCCATCCACTTGGACAATGGGCTTGCAATAATTAAACCCGTCATACAAGGTTTAAAAGCCCAGAAAGACACGCTCTAATATGTGACAAGAGTTGTCTTCTACACCGTCAACAACAACCGGTTGAGTAACGTATTATACAATTATTCTCGGAAGACTTTCTTGTAAAGCTTGCAACCATCTGGGAAGATAATTATATGAGTCTTCCTAGTCCCCAAATTCCATGGTAAGAGCCTTTTGCTTTGCTATTCAGGATTTTCTGTATGTGACACTATAACCATACCGGTTTTTTATTTCTGCAATGAAACTTTTTACTAGGATCAAGGTATTTGTCCTTACGGAATTGACCACGATTGATGCAATTTGGTGTGAATTGAGGTTCACATAATCTTGTGACATTACAATTGATAGACAAGTGTGAGCCGCTTTAATTAGTTTGATCTTCCATTGGTCTCTACTTTTAGAGTAGGATGCTTGAAATCGCCATTGACAACCGTTGTTATAGTCAATGCATCTGACGACATATCTATCTATCTTTGATTTGAGAACCTCGAATTTGTACCGTTGCTAAATGTAGAACTGTTTGAATGCAAATACCATTGAGGCTTTGGAACTGAAACACATGTGCTCATCAAGCTCATATTCCATATTCGTTGTTGTTGTGGTATTGGACTGATATGAATGAATTGTGTTTGCAGGTGCATCATGTTCCATGTCCATGACATCAGGATATTGATCTTCTGATCTAGAATCATTTATCATGTCTCGGATAATTGGTTCTTCCTTAGGCATTGTAGAACTGTAAACACCGTGAAAATGATCCATAGAAATTGTGATTCCAAAAGTATTTGGGTAAGGATAGTTTGATATCGAATGGGAGGAACAAAATAATATATGAAGTGAAGTGAAAGAGCACACTGATTTTGTTCATGCATTTATGTATAATATATATTTCGCGTAAGGTAAAAAATTAAAAAAATAAATTAAAATGTACAGAAGTCGTGCCACGTGGACATACCTCCTTCGTCCAGATTTACGCAGAACTTTTGTGTAAATCTGGATGACGGAGTCGTGTCCACGTGGCACAACTTTTGTGCAATTCTGGATGAAGGAGTCATGTCCATGTGGCACGACTTTTAAAGAATCCAAATTTCCTTCCCTCTTTCCTTCATGCAGTCGTGGGTCCCCATTCACAGAATGCTTGGCTCCCATTCACAAAAAGCATGATTGAACGAGAATTCGTATAGAAAGCTTGCCTCTCATTCATAATATGGGTGATTGAACGAGAATCTCACGCGTGCCTAATTTGCAGGTTCATTTTTTAAAAGCTTTTGTTTTTGCACTGTTACGTAGAGTGGTAGGCAGTGCAAAAGCATGTCTTTGAACTGTTCTCCCTCAATTACGAATCCAGTTTTGGTACACTTATTGCAATGATACAATTTGGTCTTATTAGCGCATTATTTGAGTTCAAACTTTAGTACATGTATTTTTTTATTCAATTCAAATGTAAAGCTCTTTTATTTAAGTCACTCATGGATTCTCCTTCTTTTCACACTTCTCATTCACAGTTCTAGTGTTGTGCACACTTTACTTCAAGGTTCACTTCTTAAGAGAATCTTGAAGCTTTGTCTAGCACCAGTCAGTAGTTCAAGGTACATCTGTGATTGATATTCATCATCTCTGAGGTAAGGTTAAAGTTTTTCAAAAAAATGTATCTGAGTAGGTTACTGTAAGATTTTATTATGTCTGTTGAATATGAATGCGCTTAATTTGTTAGAGATAAATGTTGACACTATAAATATTTCATTTGTACTCGTTTTGTTATTTTCGTTGCCACTTTCTACTGTAGATGAAAAGGTGTAGAGGAATGATTTCATACGATTGTTCCTTTCAATGGTTAGAAACTGATTTTGTCCCATATTTAAATCAAAAGAATAATTAGTCGTTTTTCAGTTTTTTGTAATATGTTTAGTTTTTTCTTCTTTTTTTTATATTTGAATAATTTGTTTCACTGTATTTGAAAATTTGTTATTATTAAAAGAAGTAATTTTGTTATTTCCTTGCCTCTACTTAGTTTTCAGTCTTTGTTTTCCTCCTTTACTCGCTTATGTCATTTTTTTCAATTAAAGTAGTGATCTTCTAATACGTACTAAATACTTATCCAATTATACTTGCCCAAAGCTCTTTGCAACCAAACACATTGTTTATATAACCAGTAACAAAGTTTTTTTGTGCCGAAGATCCGTAAGAATTGGACATCCAAAGATATTATTTAACATTTTGTATTGGTTCAATATTTGAATATTGCTATTTCCTTACTAGGAGAAACCACACCAACTCAATTTTGTTGTTTCTGATGTCCACCCTACCCAAATTTTTCACATCAAGTTAGAATTGTATTCAGATGTATTTTGTGAAAATTCAATTATTTAATTGTGTTTATATGTTGCCTTTATTTAATTTGTTTTCTTTCTGTTCGTATATTTTGAAAAAGAAAACGTATATAATGATTTCAAAATTTTACTTATGTTAATAAACATAAATAACAACTTTATTGTTTTTTAATATAATATATTGAAAAAGAAACAGTAAATGATGCAAGAAAGAGCATTCACTCTACCAACATTACTTAATTTTATTAATTTACAATTTAATTAGTTGAATTTATAATTTATATTGTATATTTTTTTTAATTCATTTCACTATTATCATTTAATCCAAATGGATCGCAATACACCAATTGGGCTTTATCCCCTTTTTAATGGATGCATCCCTGTTTATTAGTTGCATCTCCTCTTTAATGTATGTACCCCTGATTTACTAGTCGAATCCCTATTTAATGCATGCATCCCCATGCACTCCCGGTTTATCACTTGTACCTCCTCATGCACCTCATTTCTACTACTTGCACCCCCTATTTAATATATGCACCCCGATTTACTACTTGTACTCTCTCTTTAATGCATGCACCCCTATTTAATATGCACCCAGTTTACTATTTGTATCTCCTATTTAATGTATGCACCCCCTTTTGACTACTTGCATCCCTATTTAATGCATGCACCCTTGTTTACTACTTGCATCCCCTGTTTAATATATGCACCCCAGTTTACTGCTTTTACCCCCTCCTTAATGCATGTACTCTTTGTTTACTAGTTAGACCCCTATTTAATATATGCACCCCTGCTTTACTACTTGCACCCCCTCTTGAACACATGCACCCCTTTGACTAGTTTCTCCCATCTTGAGGTTTGTATAGCAATGACATATAATCAACGTTTTCCAGCTGACATGTCTCTATTACGGCTTCAACAAAACAATTTGGGAAGGTAACGAAAGATTACTTCGCCCTCGACAACATGCAATTTATTGCGTGAAGCACAAGGATAGACTTGATGACTGCAAAAACTTAATTCATCATGTTGGATTTGGGTAGTTCCTCACACTAACCCATATAGAGATCACTTGATCACTGCCTTAGTTGAGAGGTGGAGAATAGAAACACACACATTGCATCTACCACTTGGAGAGACAATAATTACACTAGAAGATATGGCAGTCCACCTTTTATGCGACCACCTTTTAGGTTCGATGCCACTTGAAACGATATACAAGGAAAATAGCATAAAATTATCTTGGCTTAATAGTGAATTTCAAGACCTTGCATATGATGTTGATAGTTTTATGGTAGCACAACATGCACGAGAGCACATCTTGACGTTAATCAGAAGTTTATTAGTTCTAGATACATCAGGGAGCAGAGTCCATCAAATGTATCCTTTACTTTTGAGTGACCTAAACAACGTCTCAAATTGTAGTTGGGGGTCAGGTGTTTTGGCATGCCTCTATTGTGCTCATGACCATGGAGTTAATTTTAATCAGGGGAATATTGGTGGATGCATGCTACTTCTGTTAGTACTCTCACAAGACTATGTATTTGATGAAGTCAAGCAAGCCAAAGCAAGCAAGCAATTGGAAGTGTGTCCTAGGCTTTGTATTAGAGTGAGTGAGTGTGATTGGTGGTGAAAGAGAACCTATGCACAACTGAAGAGAAATTCACTAGCACATGGTCTAAAATGATTAAAACTAACCACAAAGCATAACCTGAGCTTTTAATATTAAATTTTTTTGAAATAGAGCATTGGATGAAAATAAATTGATTTCAGATGTATGTGAAATCAAGTTTATTGAATCTGAGAAACAATTAGCAGACTTTTTCACTAAACCACTTGCTGAAGACAGATTTAATTACTTGAGAACTGATTTAAGGATATTGGATATCTCAAACATAGCATAACACATGAACTGCATAACATTCTGCTCACTGTCACAAAAATAAATAGATTTGTACGAGTTAGAATCGATTTATTTTACCTCTAGAGTAGTTTTCTTGAATTTAAGTTTTTTCTGTTTTGATTCTAATGTTGTGTTTAATGTGTTCTGAGTAATAACTGGGTCAAGGAGATTCGTGGAATAAAATTGATTCCTTTGAACCACATTGAAGTGAAGAGACTTAAGCATGCTAATGACATTGAATGAAGCCTAACCTCCCAACTACTGACTTTTGACCACATTGAGCCACTCAATGCCACTTGTCTTCACTTAATTGGGAGTAAAAAAGGTGAACTTCTGAAAAGCAAAATAGAGTGTAAGTATTATGCCATTTCCCAATATGGTGTAGTCTTGTCCCAAAGGAATATCAAGGTATAACACTCCAACTCAAATTATCCAATGGGTGAAAATAAAAATGCTTGTGAATGTGTGTTGTTTGCTTATATATGTCATACCTTGAGCATCCATTATGCATAATATTGCAAGCCAAAAAAACTACTGTAGAACCTCTCTTCACTCACGCAAAAAAATAAAAAATAAAAAAATCAGCTTCCATGGCTTCCTCAAGTAATCTGAGAAAGAAGGTTAAGGAAACTACAAGTGCAGGGAGACATATAGACACAAGAGGCCATCTAAGGCCTGGTTTGCTAGTATGCATGGTGCTGAAACAACTGAAAGTATCAACAAGTATTTGATTGAAATCAACAGAAAAGTGGTTAACACTCCCAAGCATGTGAGTCTTGATTGGTTAAAATCAGAAGAGCTGCTGGAGGTGAGTAAAATGTTGAAATTCCAGGAGCTGAAGAAGTTTCTTGGGTTGTCTAGTAACATTTATCCAAACTTAGTAAATGTAATCTTTACTAACCTCAAAGTGAAAGAGGACAGACTTGAGTCAAGGGTGAAGGGAGTTACAATGAAAATCACTCCTTCAATTTGGGAAGTTGTAACTGGATTAAAATGTGAGGGTTTGAAGATTGGAAAAGGCAACATAGAGGCACTAAATGACTATAGCAAAGTGAGCTTTTATAGAAGCTGTTGTGCATACCACAAGATGTGGGCAAAGGATTCCAAGTTGGTGGCTTATCCTTAAATCCGAGGATATTGACATTTATCATTGTATGGATTTTGACTCCACGTGGCCACAACCATGCCGTTTTGCATGAAGAAGACTTGATCCTCATGTTTTTCATCATAAATCACTTGAAGGTAAATTGGCCTTATGTTCTAGGAGTCCAAATGGAAAAGGCAAGGAGACTTATGGATTATAGGATTCCCTATGTTGTGCTCGTCTCAAGGTTGATACAATACTTTCAAGTACCTCTTGAGGGGGAGCTTATGGAGTCGGTTAAGCAAGGATTGGAAGTCTCGACCGCAAATCTCAACAAAGTTGGATTGGTCAAGGTGAATGACCAATGGATGTGCCAAGCTGATGCAGAAAATGTTGAAGGTGGAGTTGTTGAAGGTGCTGCTGCAATGGCTCAAAGTGACACGATAATGGGAGAAGCTGCACCGAGCTCTAACTTTTCAAAATTTGAACAAATAGTGATTGAGAAACTTGATCGTCTAACTGTTGAGTAAATGATCAACCATGAGTTCTACACTACCCACTTTCAACACATGGATCTACAAATAGAAGTTGTGCAAGACCAGCTAGGCACCATGGCAGCTTGGAATGAATCTCATGACTAAAGCATGCATATCATAATTGTCATGGCATACTAGTGCATACTTAACTGCTTTTCTCCTATTCGATGAATACAAAAGGGGGAGAAATGGTTGGTGTGTATTTAATGTATGTTGGTCATTCTAGTAGCTCTGCTCATATCATTTGTGGTGTTGTCATTTCACTCTACTTTTGTTGTTTTTAATCTCCCTACTGCTGCTATTTTTAAAATTATACTGCTGCAATTTTTAAATGTGTATTGCTGCTGAGTTTATGATGTTAGGTGTATTGTTGCTGCTGTTGTCTTGTAGTGCTAGTCGTTGGCTAGTTATGTAATTTGCTTTCAGTTCTGGTTAATCAATGGAAATCTATGTTGGTTGCTTTATGTTTAAACAAATTGGCTCTTAAAATTGGATCAACTGAATTGTAATCTGCTGTAAAACTAGTAAAAACAACAACATATGCTCTGAACTAGTCTATGCAAACTGCCTTTATAAGTGTTGTGGCAAACTGTTGCTTTCACTAGTGTTTTTCTATGCATTTGAAAATCCTAAACCACTCACACACTGGATTGTCTTCAACAAATAGGGGGAGATTGTTAGTACTCTCACAAGATATGTATTTGATGAAGCCAAGCAAGCCAAAGCAAACAAGCAATTGGAAGTGTGTCCTAGGCTTTGTCTTAGAGTGAGTGAGTGTGATTGGTGGTGAAAGAGAACCTATGCAAAAGTGAGGAGAAATTCACTAGCACATGGTCTAAAATGATTAAACTAACCACAAAGCATAAGCTGAGCTTTGGTATTAATAGTTTTTGAAAATAGAGCATTGGATGAAAATAAATCGATTTCAAGTTAAGTGAAACTGATTTATTCGTGCACTGGACAGAACTTCGTAACTATTTTATCAAAATGTAACTGTTTTATCAAAACTATTTTGAGTTTTTCACTTTTATAAAAAGAGGGTTTTCTCACACAAAAAATAGAGAGACGATACAGAGAATCAATTGTGACTTATTGTGAGAAAAAGAATTTGAGAAACTTAGGGATTTATTGATCAATTGAAACAGGCTTTTTCTTGAAGAATCAATCTTGAAAAAAGTACTGTGTTATTGGATTCCTTCAAGACTGTGCAAAGGCCTCTCTTGTTGCGCCAATCAGGGAGTTTCTCAACCTTTCTTGAACCCGTTTGATTCAAGATTTGTGTTGTTTCATTGCAATTTCGTATAATTCTTGAACAATTGTATTGAGTGTGGCCTATAGGGTTTAGTCGTATATTTGCTAAACTGCTATATTGAGTGTGTCAACACCCAATTTTGTCCGGGTAATCTTTTAAATTAAAAATACGATAATAAAATAAAATAAAGAAATAAAAAAATGAATAATAATGTGGAACACATATTTATTAATTTAAGTGTTCTTGAAAAAATAATAAATAAAAATAACAAGAAAAGAAAACTGTTTTCAAAATGTGAATATATTTATTAATTTAGTGTTTTAAAAGTAAAAAATCTTATAAAGTTCAATTCACCCCCTCTTGAACTTAGCTAAATATATTTTTAACTTCTGCAATGTTGGGCATGGGACCATATAACATGCCTTTCTGATGTACGTCAGCCGCTTAATGATGTTGATGTTGCTAATGGCCTTGGTTTTCTGTTAGCGAAAAGGTAATTTAAATTATGTTTCTTCATAATTTACAAACTTCATCAATTTATAATTCTTTATGAATAACATACTTTTTTTGTTCATTGAAGGTGGTTTGTTGATACGCACTGTCAAACGCACCCCAAATTAAACTAGGAAGCTAAATTCGTAGTATAGCTAACATAGGTCATTCTTCCCAAAGACTACTTAGCCGTTCTCTTAAAACTATTCAGGGTTTTTAATGAAATAATTAAATTTAATAAAATCAAATCAAAATTTTTAAATAATAAAATAAAAAGCAGAATTTTAAATAGATTAATTAGATTCAAGTATAAAATAAAAGGAGAATTTTAAACAGATTAAATAAATTCAAGTAATAAAATAAAAACAGAAATTTAAATAGATTAAATAAATGCAAGTAATAAAATAAAAACAAAATTTGAAACAATTTAAATAAATTCAAGTAATAAAATAAAAACAGATTGGATAAATGCAATAAAATAAAAACCAACTCGACCTCTCTTTGACTCTCCCAAATCCCTCACTGGCTCTTGAAGAAAATCCTAATTACATGTGTGGGTTAAATAGACCGAAATCTCTGCATCTATTTAACATTTCGAACACTCCACAATCAGGGAGCATCTCGTCGAATATACAATATGCTGAACAACTGCAATCGCCCACTATAAACAACAATATTATTTTGACTTGATTATCGGTTCAAAAATTTCACAACACAATCCAACCGATATTGATTCAATTAATAAATTAATCCAATTGTTAAATATAACAATCAAATTAAAATAGAAATTGAGCATGTAATTATGGAAAGAATTACAAAACATGAACCTCAAGATTAAGAACGGGAGAGCACTTGGAGATCGGATTGAACAAAAGAGAAAGAAAGGAAAAAGAAAAATTGTATTTAATTATCTTCTGTTTACTGTGATGTGATGTCTCTTAGCTCTACCAAGAGAGGTTTTATTTATAAAAAATTTAACCTGAAACATGGAATAACTAAATAGCCCTCCATAAAGAAAAATCTGCTCAAAATATTTAGGTGTCACCTTGTTGTCCAGACTTTATGTACTGACTTTAAGTCCACTTTTAACTACTTTTTAGTTTGAATTTGCTCTTGGCCCTTGAATAACATTTATAGATCTTTAAGTTATCTGCAAAACAAAACAAGAATCAAGTAAATTCGAGTTCTTTGGCAAACGTTATAGACAAAATACGAAACACACTCAAATATGTTAAAATTCCGAAAATGGTGTCAAAATAATAACAAACTTTTAACTAAAACTGAATTGACCCAATTACACCAAAACAGTGTAAAAACCTAATAATTATCAATTAATTTATCTTTATTGTTATAATTATGCAATCGGAAAGTGGTAAAATAAATAATTATCATCTGCCTTGGTGCAACACAGGATTGACACATCCACCACCATGGTTCCTCAGTTACGAAAAACATTGGATCAACTTCAACCAAAATAGGTTTTTCCTTTCAGCTAGCCATACTTTTATTATACATTTTGGCATAATATACTACTTATTAACGCTAATGTCATCTATTGTAACAGTACTTGTGAAATTTGTATCATTGTAATGAACTGAGTCGTCTAATAACCATTGAAATTTCTCCTATGACTTAGGTCATAGTTCCTCTTATATGTTTTTGCAAAAGTGGAACTACATCAACTGATGAGACAGTTTGGGTTCCATTAAAATATTTCAATCAACCCTTTAAATCTCCGACCAATTGCACAAGGAGGACATGAGGGGTAGAACTGGAACATATTGGCCACAATATCATGCAACATGGATACAAATGTGGAATGATCGCCATAATCATGTAATTTAAGGATTTTCATTCAACAGAAATGGCCACTTGTGTGATGATATCCCTTACATGCAATGGTACATTAGACATACTATTCGATACATCACCCCACCCCAACCTTCTTTTGACAATGATGTAAGTTTATTTTTTCATTTGTTATATATTAATGTTTTCTCATAACTATAAACTAACAAATTGTTTTGTAGTAGTATAACACATCGCAAGAGCTTCAACAACCACAGTGCCATAACTTTCACTTGGGCTCTTTTTCAGGTGTTGATCCCCACTGCTACAACTTCTACTTTGGGTCTTCTTCCAATGCTCAACAACATAGTTTTGGTTGACCAAGTGGCATGTTCAAATATATGGACTATCATCAAAATATGTTGTTGCAACTTCCATTCCAGGTCCCCACCACTTTCACTGCTTTTTCATCGCAAGAAAATATGTTTTCTGTGGTGCAAACATGTTTGGAACTTCCACCATGACACCACCATCAACATTCCGTGGATTATCACCCATGCATTATTATTGACCGACCATGCCTCCTAAAGGGTTTGATAATCCATCTCACAATAGTCCACCACCGCCTTCTCCAACCGAACCTGAGCCACAACGACCTCGAAGGCAGAGAAGAAGACCCACATGTGGCATATCATCACATAAATACTCTTTTTTTTTTCATTTGTGTAACTAAAACAATCATATTTATGTCAATTATTTATTTTGTTTATTCTATATTTATCTCACTTTAAACTAAATTACATTTATCGCTTCATATTAACTAATTGTTTCACTTTCAAGTTGTGGTTTAATAAAACAAACACAACAAATGACTTAATAATCACATTCTAATTTCCTAATTCCAAATATAAAATTAATATATAAAAAATTTTATATACACAATAAATATAATTTTTTATATCATTGTTTTATAATTTAGTTCCACATTTTATTATTTTACCTTTTTTTCTAAAATTTATCAGTTTAACTTTTCTTCAAACACATTTTAATACCTCTTTTTCTATTTTACATTTCATTTCTTCTTTAAAAAATTTAAATATTTTATTATCCTGTTTACAATATAATAACATTTTCTACACATTTCACAACCTATTAAGATGATATCAAATTAATATGTAATAATAAATTTAATAATTAATTTCTAATAAACATAATATTTAAACTTAATTAATATAATATTATAATAGACCTTAAAATTTAAAATATTAAATATTGAATTTTTTTAAAAATAATCACTTGAAATTTAAAATAAAATAAAATACTAAAAACTAACAATTAAAAACTAACTTTTTATGGCAGTATATAAATTACTATGCATCGTATTCGTTTTAAAAACCATTACAACCAAATTAAATGAATTTGATTAGCTAACAAATACACTACACGTTCATTCCTATTAAATATATAATGTAATCAAAAGCAAACGAATGAATACAGAAAACTTTGGTCTCATAATTTAATAAAACTAAAATCGTACAACCACTCTATGCAGTTGAGTTTTTCATAACTAAAGCCATGCAACTTCCCCATGAATTCAGTCAATTTTTTTCCAAATAGAAGAAGCGTTTTAATCATACATTTAAGAAATCGTGTGATTGTGATACGATTAAAATTTACGTAATTCTGGAATGTAATTGCGCCATTTTCATTCTTTTGTCAATTATTTCACCTCTAACTTTTAAAAGACACATATCACTTTCGCATTTTTAATAAAATAACCGTATAAATGTATTCTTGAAAAACAATGTTTTAATATAAAAATAAAGAAATAGCTATAAAATTATGGTTAAATTTATTATTATATTTCTATATTGTTTTAATACAAGTATAAATATATTATAAAAGAATATAAGTCAAAATTTAAATAGAATAAGGTGTAGGCGTGTTATTTTATTAATAATATAAGAGATGAAAATGTTTAAGTCAAACTAACATGTTAGAATTTTGATTAAGGTTGAAAGTCACAAAGAATAAAACATAAATCATACATAGTCTGCCAGACAAATAATTTAAATAACAAATCATGTAAGATATAATTGTTTTGTCTGTTAGATGATACAACACTATGTAGCTTTTTTTTTCATGTTTGATAAAGTGCTCTCATGATCAGATCATACACTTTTAAAATTAGATTATATGCACAACTAACATCATTCTACTTGAACATGTGTGTGTATGTAAGTGTGTGTCTATGTATGTGCGTGCATATTATTTCAACACAAGATATTTATTAAAGGTGCTAGCAAAGTTAACATCAAATGATCTCTTGAGAAAAGAGCTAAAACTGCTTTCTTCACCAACCTCCAAACACAAAGAGTGTATCAACTCTAACCTAATTGTCTACCCTATACAGTGTGTACTTTTACCATAAATTGGTGCAAAATGTTATGCTACATATGGAGATGAGCATTTTCAGCTACCTAGGATGTTGCATAGAGCAAGAGTGCAAATTAAAGCTTCAGAAATTGCAATCAATCTTAGACAAAAAAGAACATGCATAGAAGTTAAAGCTGCTCAGTGACTATAAACAACCTCTCAACGAATATCTTCTTTTAATACATATATAAAGCTCATCATTAAGAAGAAGATTAAGAAAGTTGAGATTACACTATGCTAAAATGTTGTTCAAGTAATGTAAAGAACTCCACAAGGCTTTCAAGATGAAGAAGAAATGGCCTTGTGCTTAGAGGATATTCTGCTACATTTTTAGATTTATAAAAGCTTCATGGAAGACATTGAGAGTGTTCATCTAGCTACCTAGGAGAGAGAGCTTATATCTATAGTATACGTCGAAAGACATAACCCCTCCCTAGAGAACAAGATGATTTGTGACAATGAGTGTTTGTGTCTGTCGACAAATACAATATTGTACTTGTAAGACACAAACACTCCCTAGCAAACATACTATATGATCAAAGGATCATTAAAACCTTCAACCTTTTTACATTAGCCAGGAGTGGTTGTTCGAAAAATAATACTCAGATAAGCTAGGAGTGGTCGGAGTCAAGAATACTTAAGGGGTTAACTAAGAATGGTTACGAGCTTAAAGAATACTTGATTAAGTTAGGAGCGACTACATGTTAGCACCAGGAGTTGTTGAATATAATTTGATGAAATCAACACTAGAATGAAGTCTTTAATGGATCCTTGCTTGCAACATGGAGTGCATGAAGACTCATAGAGCTTGATAGAGTGTTGATCCTAGACTTAGGCTGTGTGTGTTTGTGAGTAGTGCCTTTGGTTCAAAATCATATGTTGCATAATTGATAATTCAAAGTAAGCTCCAAAATCAAATTGCTTAATCATACTTTCAAAAGATTAAATAAGAACAAATCAGATTTTGATAATCTATTTCAGAAAGTGAATCAGTAAATTGTTTTCAGAATCTGAACCTGATGAATTTTCTGTTAAGACAAAGAAAAATTGAATTAATTAGATGATTCACTCAATCAACTGAAGTTTTAACGGTCAACTAATCAGTTTTCTTATATAATGACCATGCACGTGTTTTTCGCATTACAAGAAACATAAATCATTCTGAGTGAATACTAGTGAAAGTTTTGAGAGAGAAAGCGTGCTTACACCTTGTGATCATTTAGCAGTCGATTTTCATCAAGAAAATTGATATTGGAGCTTTACTGTTGAATTGATCTTGTATAACAGTGATCTTGATCCAGAGCTAAGTGTTATACTCTGATCTTAATACATTTTGTAATTTGTTAAGTAGAATCACTATGGTATTCATTATATTCTTGATCATTTCTTTATACTCTGAGTGTTGGGTTACATATTCTTATTTTTATTATTATTATTATTAGTAGTAGTAGTAATAGTATTGTTATTATTATTCTTATTATTGTTATTATTATTACTATTATTATTTATTATTATTATTATTGTTATTTTTATATTTATTATTATTATTATTCTTATTGTTGTTGTTGTTATTATTATTATTATTATTATTATTATTATTATTATTATCTGTGACTGAAATAAATGAACGAATTTATAACTGAATTTTTTGGTAACTGATTCAGTCACTGATAGTAATCAAATTTTTTCAGTCACTGATTCGGTAACTAATAGTGACCGAATTTTTCAGTCACTAATTTTGATTACTATTCAGCAATTTTCTAATAGTGTTCCACGCCTCTAGAATTTTCCGGCATCGGTCCTCTGATTGCAGCCCCAGCGATCGGAAAATGCCATTAGAGCCAGACAAAGTCCCATTCTAAACGACCTTGTTGGAATTAGTTCGAGAGTTTGAGTTGTTAGCGCTGTTGTCAGGCTTCTTCGGTTTCTTAGAATACGTCCCCTTCTGCCAACCGTTGTCGGAGCCATGAGAGACACCGTTAGATTCAGTGTGCACAAATTTTGAGGGTGATGCGTGTTTTTCCTCCATTGGCGTGGTTGGAAGCGTGATTTCTTGTTGTCTCTATCGTAGGGAAAATGCGAAAGGGAAAGAAGAGAAAGAGATGAAAAGGAAGACAAAGTGAAAGTGAAAGAACTCTCAATTCTTAAATCTTAGCTATTTGGGCCGTATATTTTCTCAGTTACGTTGGATGTAACCATAATTTGTCATCTTAATGGGCAATTTTTTTGCCTCCTTTTCCTTATCTTCTCTCTCAAAGGGAAAAATTTTGCCTTTGTGTTTGCTTATTTCAGGTGTCCTTATTATTTATCAAAGGAGCTCCACAAAGTTTGTTGATATATAGTATTTGTTCCATATAATTATCTTATAGATCGTGAATATAGAAGTTCTCTACAACTTTCTTGGAGCAATAGTATACTCATATTTGATGAAGCTCACAATTTGGTAAGAAGACATTACAAATTTGTCTGAAATTACGATGTATGCATAGACCTTAGTTCCATTAAGTGTAACATGTCTTTTCTATGTTCAATCTTGTCCTTTTCAGTGTTCTTCTATTATGTATTATTGAATTTTTATTCATGCTAATGTATACTTTCAGTCTACTGTGTTATTGAAATATATTCAAGTTATATAGTTTCCTTGTTATTTACTTGCAGGAAAACATATGTGTTGATGCAGCCTTCTTTGACTTGCCTTCTTGGCTTTTAACTGCTTGTATTAAAGAGGCAGAAAGTTGTATTGAGCTTTCTATAGAAAGAAGAGATAAATCAAATGATAAGTCACAAAATCCAAATGATTTTGCTAGCCTTAGAGGTCAGTTTAATCTTACAAAATGTCAGTCCTAATTCCAATTTCTCTAACAATATCATGATGCATGCTTTTACTCATTTTAACAGCATTATTGAGAAAATGATATTTAATATAAACCATGTTTGTGTGTACTGGATTTTTGGGTGCACCAACCAATTGCACATACATGCATTTCTTATTTTTTTTTTCTTTTTAGATTCTGATATGGGTACTCTGAAAATAGTAAGCTATATATATTTTGGCATCTCACGTATATTTCTGCAACCCACAATGTAAAAGAATGATGAGACTTCAACTATGTATGTTATGCTTGAATTTGAATTAAATATAGATTTAATTATTTTGCTAGGTATATTGAATGATGCTTGATTATTTTCAATACAATTGGTAATAAATTGTTAAATTCAGATATATTAGATTACTTCATATGTTGGATGTGTTGAATATGTAGGATATCTTGAATGTTTCATACGGATGTAAAATATTTAAAACCAATTCAATTAAAATGAACATTTTGATACATGAAGGTTTACCTAGGGATTTATTCATAGACTAGTTGGTGGATATTACCCACGAACTTGGTGGGTATTACCCACAGACTGGAATTGGTAGGTATTACCCACGGACTGAAGTTGGTAGGTATTATCTACGAACTGGAGTTGGTGGATATTACCTATAGACTAGAGTTGGTGAGTATTACCCACGGCTTCAATTATCCACGGACTCAACTTTCTTAGGTAAATTACCTACTCCCAGATTATCTACGGATTTTTGTCTCGAGGTAATTCGTCGATAATGCTGATTTACTCACGAATTTTTGTTGTTACCTACAGATTTTGACAGTAGATAAAATCATTTTTTCTAATAGTGTTATTTGTTATCTTTTTGCTATTAATGTCTTTAAATGGGAAGGATCTTTCCTTTCTCTAATAATCTTCCTTAAGAAAGGAATTATAGTGTCTTGCATAAACTTTAAAAATTTTTAAATTTTCTAAGTCTTTAAAAATATTTTTGTTAATTTTAATAATATTCTTTATGCTACACTTAATTAATTAGGTGATTAAATCGTTACTTTCTTGATCGAAATCTATTATTCAAAATAATCAAATAATGCTTGTGTTTCAAGCAATTTGAATTAAATCACAAATCATTTATACTTTTAATATATTTAGATTGAATTCTATAAAATTTAAAGTTAAGATGTTTTTCTTTTCTGTACAAGATATTTTAGATTTCTTCAATGGATACGCAAAGACATACTTAACATATAATTGGAATTTCTCTTTTCGTGAATTCCAGTTTAAGAGTTTTCAAACATGAAAATGAAAAACAAAGTTGAGAAATTTTCTAGTATGAAAAATAAATATATTTTTGTTCGAAGAGCTCATTTTTGGTACACGACACGTTAGAATTTGTACAACCTTAATAATTAAAAGTTACGATAAAAATAATTTATAAAACAATTAGTAATTTATCATACATAATTATTTATTATTAAATATTAGTTTGTAAACATTCTATATAAAATTCCCATTAATATTTTTATATAAAACATAGAACTAATATATAATAAGTTTATCCGTATTAGGTAACATCCATGATAGTGGCTTGTTCTAATTGATTCACAATTGGTTCATGATTCGGATTGTGTGATGAAGTCAGTTTGATATTAATTATTATCTTTTTACAATGAATGATCTTAATTTATAATGTTAGGTGTTATGTCTAGTAATGTAAAATAAGTTTTCGAAAGGTGAAATTGGAGTTATTGGATCACTACATCACATGGAGGGGGGGTACGTGATGGGCCTGACAGAAGGGTCACGTGACTAACCACTATGTTTCAAAAATGTTAAACAATCAGACACAAAAGAATGGCATACTGACACGCACACACCTTATCACCAAGAGGATAGTGAGGGCAAAATTAATAATTATAGTCGTTCTGCTCTCCACAACAAACTATATATTTTATTAAAATATACGCGTATATATATTAGTTTATATATGCAATTACTATTTTTAAAACTAAAATTAATTTTATTAATGTGATTTAAAGTTTAAAATACATATCGTTTTTAATTTTTTTAATTTAAAATTACTTTTTCAAAATAGACCAGAAAGGCTGTTGCCTTTGGCTCCTTCATAAGACCTAGTTAAGTCTACATATCATAGTTTATTTGAAATGAAGATTCGTTTGGTTCGTCATATTTGTTAATCCAAATTAATATCATATGATATGAATAAATTAGATCCAAAATCTAAATATCTCTACGGTACTTAAAGAGTATTGATGAATACTAACATCTGAGTAAGGATGAGATGAAAAACATATATGATTAAAAAATACAGACTAAAATTCTACACAAAAGATATATTTACTCTTTAACACCTTATTAGATAGATTAAAAATAAAGAGGGAGTGGAAACTTTTCTTATCGCGCCTAAGTGAAGTTTTATGCAAACTCTACTAATGCGTAATATCTTCGATTTTGAACGATTTCTAACTCCACAAGCGGATGATGTATTTATAAAAAGTTAGCTGATGTCAAATAAGTTTTTGGAAGTTGGAACAAATGACTAGTCATTTGGATTGTTCTAGAGGTTAAATATACTATAGGATTAATGTGACTAAATGATTTTATGCAAAGTTTAAATTATTACTTTCAGTAATGAAAAGATAGTTGAGGTAACAATAAATTATTATTTTATTATTTAGTTGTTGATCGAGTACTTTCAGTGTTATTCTGATGTAGGAATATTTGGTCTTGTTCTAGACCGATTAGTCTTTTATCTTTCACAATACAAAAACAAAAACAAGAATATTGGTAGTTGGTTTAAGAAAAAGAGGAAGAAAAATGAAAAAAATGAGATAGGCAATTACGATATTTTTCACAATAATATGAGAAATTGGATACCAATATAAAAAAAGATCACTTTACCTTACTTTTTATTTTCAACATAAGTAAATTGTTAAAAAATAGAGATTATTGATTAAGACGATCAAGATAAAAAAAAAATAACGCATTAAATATGTTTTTGTAATAAAACTTAATGTCTGAAAATTTTGAAAATCTTATATTGAAGGTTAGAATTATGTTCCTAATTGTGTTTTATATGATATATACAGGAATTGGGAATTTAATATTAAGAAAAGTAAAACTTGTTGAGTATAAAGTGATTTGCAAAAATGTTTAAAAAATATTTCAAGAACATTTTAATCGATTATATTAGGTGATAATTGATTATCATAAGGTTGATGATCCATTATCATTAATATTAACTGATTATACTTTGTTAATATAATTTATTTCAAAATCCAACTTTCGTTGATAATCGATTATTTTCTAAATAATTAATTATATGTTGATTTCTTCTCTTTTGAAAGTTATTAGTTGTGCATTTATCGATTAGATTTTTATTAGACTTAGATTGTGCTTTCAGTTAGCTTTAACATATTTTCATTAACTTACGTTAGATAATCAATTATCACTTAATATATTTGATTATTCTTTACAAAATACTTTTTCATACTTGCATAGATAATCAATTAGGTGAAATATTAATCAATTATATTCTTCTAATTACTTAACATAATCAATTAAGTTAGAATTAAAATATCTTTACGAATAATTTTCGAGATTGTCCTTAAATAAGAAATATTTTATAAAGGTTAAACACTTTGAGATACACATAATCACTATAAAGAAATTCTCCAAGAAAATTATTTATGAGAAACCATTCATAAATAGTTTAGAAGATTATGTATTCAACATTTTGCTTAGTGTTGCCTGGTTCAATCTTTAGTATCTATAAAAGGCAACTGATATCTTTCTTGTTTCTTTTGTTAATTTGTATTTCATCTTGTGTATAGGTGTGTTTATAATAGATTTCTACAAAGGTTTGTAATATTAAGTTGTTCAAGAGATAGTTAAATGCATTATTTGGAAGTCTGATTGCATGTTTCACAGGTGTATTGTGGTTTAAATAGAAACATTTATGAATAGTAGAAACAATAGTTCTAAGGTTGAGTGATCGATATTGGTTGAAGAATCGAGGAGATTCAAACTAATCTAAAAGATATTGTGCAATCTTTCTATCCCAATCTTTTATCTTTCTTATTTCTTTAAATTGCAAGAAAAATTAACCTCTCATTAAATGATTGAAGAAAGGTTTTCAAAGGAGTACGTTAATGGAGAAAAGGAAAAAAAAAAGAAATTAATCACCTTATTAGTTAATGATTTGGATTTCAGGACACTAGTTAATGATTTAATCCTATATCAAATGACAAATAAAATTCTAATTTGGATTTCAGGACACTAGACGATCGGATGAATTTTAGGATACATCAAAAAATATCTTTCAAAAATTTCAATGACTAAAATCTTTGAATCCATAAAATGATATTTTTACTCTAAAAACCACAACAATTTGAAGTGATTTAAATATGTTCAAATGCTTATAAATAAGCATCTACTACCTATCTTAATCTAAATGATAAACATAATTTGTCTAACATATATAGACAGTATTCTTGAGAGGATATGTTTTCGTTTAATGATTATAAACCATAATAGAAATGGCTTCATCAAATGTTTAACGGAATTAAATTGAACAATTGAACTGAATAAATCTTTGTAAGATTGCATAAGAAGAGTGAATGAGACTATAAGAAGAGTGAATGAGACTATAGACTCTTATAAGATAGATGAGATATGTAATATGAAAGTTTATTCATTAAATAATACTATGAATTAGTATTAAAGAAGACAATATCATGAAATAATGAGCCAAAGGACTTAATTCACATGATCAGCCAAAATCATATGGATGCGTCTAATGGTCTACTACTTAACAAGAAATCATCTAATATAAAAAAAAATGATGGAAACAACTATTAATTTTCGTCTTGCATAACGTTGAAAATTTAAGGTTAATACACTTTCATTTAGTCCATATATATTTACATAACCATTTCTACATTATAATTTCACATTTATTTTTCATATCAAACAAAGTTATTTCTTACACTAATTATACAATAGTATTTTACACCGTATTGATGGTGAAAATAAATTAATCAAGGAATTGCTATATTGTACTTGTGGTAGAAAAAGATCACCACCACTAGTCCATCCAAAACCAAAGGGACATCTAAACCGTGAGAGAAAGTTAATGTAAAATAGGCAAGTTCTCGAAAAGCAACTGAATTCTCCACCACATTAGTACTCCATCCGTTTGAAATATCAGTCATGGAAGAATTTGAAAATTTAGGAGCATTCATCAATTTCTTATAATTGTAATTATATGTGTGTCAAGGAAAAGAAATGGGAAAAGTGAGATGTACATATGTTAAGATAATATTACATCAAAACAGAAAGATAAGATGAAACAAGTTCATTAAACAATTTGAAGTAACTCTTTTAAATTTTTTTAAAAGTATATACTACGTCAAATCAAATATTAGGAAAATTTGATTTCTTTGGTTTTTAACAGAATTTATAAAGAAAAATAGTGCATCCAAAACAATATATAAATCATTAAGAAACAACATTAGAAATAATATCAGGAATAACTTTCGTAGTGAATAGTTAGGATAAATGAGCAATATCAACATCACCATCCACTCAATAATATAATAACTTCTACCCATGTTTATCCTCAACAATCTAATCGTCCACTTGCAAGTATTCTAATTAGGTAGATCATGATCATGTGACCCATACACATAGTGGAATCAATACAAAATCAATTCAAGAAAATGCTATAAAATCAAAAGAATTATTCTAAACATCATCATGAAAATTAGTAAACAAAATTGGCATTTCAATATAATAAGAAAAACACCACTTATTATGAAAATATAAGATCAATTAAACATTTATAATATATAATATAAAGAAATGAATATCATTTATCATAAAAATCATTAATATCTATAGAGTAATTGAGAAGAGGTGTGAGGCGTAGGGGTACCTCACTAAAAAATTCAAATTAGATAGTTATATATATATATATATATATACCAATAATCAAGTCTTCAGTTAACTGGTGGAATACATTACATCAACCTGGGAGCATTAGTCGATTTGGTACATCAATACATGTTCCTATGCCCATTCCAATCTTGTTTAACTTTGCTAACTTCCCCCTCTTAACTCGTATCTTGTTTGCTCTGGAAACACATCTTTCTATTATATCTTTTCCCGAATCTCCTTTAAGGGATGAAATATAAGCTCGAGAAGGAATAGCAAAACCTTACCTTCGAAGATTGATACAAATATCTTCTTTTCACGATTTCTCTCAAAACTTTTCGCACTATCTATTTTTCTATTCTTTTTGTAGATTGTGTAACTCATGCCCTTTATTTATAGAGGATGTTGTCATCATTACTCATAATGTTTCAATTCAATTTGTTTAATTATGTTTTCTAAAGCTTGGCTTTTATTTGTCAAATGTCCATAATGATATAAGTATTGTAGTAATATTTTGACATGTCATGATAAATGATGAGTTTTTATCCAAGTTTATCTGATCATTAAATGTTCAAATATATTTACTTTCTCTTATATCTATTTATACTTTGTTTACCCTTATAATATATTACCTACCATTCTTTCCTTCATTCATGTTTTCTTAGCATGACAAATCTCATTTCCTGTATCAGTAAATAGAGACATAATCATTCGTCATGATTTGAAATTTAGAACAATCATCTCTAATTCTTTGAAGTTTCTCTAATCTAGAAATTACTTGGAGCTAAAAACTTATGTATAAATTATTAATAAAACTCAAATCCGATATATTATATTGAAGCATTCAATTGATTCAAAACCATTCATATATCTTGTTCTTCACAAGTTTAGTTCTGATTTGATATAACTTTGTTAATCTTTTTTTTAGAAGTTATCTGTGAAAGGAGTCAATATCGAACAAAGGTAAACTTATCTGGATGTTACAAAAAACATACTAGATGGTCTAAAGTTTTGTACCTAACTGATGAATTTAATAGTATCAAATAATAGATGGTCCATTAGTAGAAGTTTACTCAGAAAGGTCATACTCAATGATCCCATAATACGTGGTTATGATAGAGTTTATTTATATGATATTTTTGGAGTAATATTTATAACAAAATTAACTTTTTACAAGCTTAAAATATGCTTAATTCTCAATTTTATGTGATTTTTTGTTAATAATTGATTATTAGATCTAGAAAATGAATTTGATTACCAATTCATACTATTTTGCCTAAAAATTAATAAAAAAGCATTGGATAAAGAGAGGAAGGATTGAAACCCTGAAGATGAGATATTAAAGAGCAATTTGATGCAAAGCAGGTCAAGCCCAATGCTAGAACCTAAGCTCGCTTGACCAAACCCGGGAGCAAAAGACTGGAAATGAGCCTAGTGTTAGAGAATTGTGCTCGGTGCCATCAAATGCAAGTTAGAGACATGAATTACGCCTGACACCGCACATGCTATGCCCGACACCAAATGGGCCAGAAGGAATGGTTAGCAACAGAAGTACACTTGCCATTGGATGTATTGTTCTAACACCAAATGGCCTAGTTAGGTGGGTACCTAGGGGTGCAATTAACAATTTTGGACTCAATTTTAATAGGAGACCACTTCTTTCCATATAATCTATTTTTACAGGGGCTTTTGACAACAAATAAGCAGATGTGGTATTTAGATAGTGGTTGTTCAAAGTATATGACTGACCAAACCTTGAGAGATGAAGGATTTGTCATATATGGAGATAATAACAAGGGAAAAATACTCGACAGAGGTGATGTAGTAGCTAGGATTCAATGATCATAAAAGATGTGTTATTGGTAGAAGGATTGAAACATAGTTTACTAACTATCACCAAGATTTGTGACAAAGGATACAAAGTCACATTTTAACCAGATTGTGCTTAATTTCAAATGTAATCACAAGAAAAACTTTACTAGTTGGTAAAATGATTAATAATGTGTATTTGTTAAATATTTATTGCATCATATGAAACTTTGATTTTTTTAATTTCTAAAAGTGATGAATCATGGTTGTGGCATAAATGCATTAAACATATACACATGCATCATTTAAAAAGACTTGTTTCAAAAAAAACTGGTTAATGGTCTTCCAAAACTCAAGTTTGAAAAGGATAGAACCTATGAAGCATGCCAAAAAGGTAAACATGCTAAAAATTCTTTTAAATGGAAAACTTTCATCTCAACAATTAGACCTTTAGAACTCATTCACATGGATCTATTTGGTTCTTCTCGAATCATGAGTATTGGTGGAAAATGGACTTTTTATAGTAGACAATTACTCTATATATACATGGACACTATTCATAGTAACTAGGAATAATGCTTTCACAACTTTTAAAAGACTTGTCAGGATATTACAAAATGAGAATAACAATAGCATTTCTGCAATTAAAACTGATCATGGAGGAGAGTTCCAAAATGAAAAAATTGATAAGTTTTGTGAAAAATATAGCATAAAATACAATTTTCAGTACCTAGAACACCACAACAAAATGATATGGTAGAAAGAAAAAAATAAACCTTTAGAAGAATTGTAAATAAAGTGAATAACTGATCAATTGATTTTTTTGTTGGTTTGATAAAACAGTAAATAAAATAAACTGATAGTTAAATTTGATCAATTATTTATTTTTATCCTTGTGAACTATTTTTTGTAATTTATTGATTTTTTTTGAAAGGTTTCATTCTAGTTTTTTAATTTGTAAAAACTTCAAATAGTATAACTCATTCTCCTCTTGAACTCAACCTATAGTTTTTTACAAGAATTATTCATCTAATATACTTGTTTTATAGACTCTAGTACAAGTATGCAAATATACTTGTTTGATAGACTCTAATGCAAGTATGCAAATATACTTGTTTGATAGACTCTAATGCAAGTATGCAAATATACTTGATGTTATATTTTCCACCTAGAAAACTAGCCATTAGATAAATAATCTATTGACTTTTAACCTTGCATCTAGCTATTAATTGGCATAGTCTGATCTAACAAAATATTTGTAATATATATGTCTGGATGTGACAATCAGATTCTTGAAGCCTTTAATGAGTTACATGAAGAAGCCAAGAGAATCACTTAAATTGTCTTTTCTTTGAGAGTTATTTTTTTATTGTTTTAGGGTCTTATTCTTAAGAGGATATTAAGATAGGATAATGAAGAATGATTTGTGTATTCATTGTAAAAAGGAGTCGTTAATGTACTTGTTGTAATATTTTTTTTATTAGTAGAACCTCTTGAGAAGTTGTATTAAGAGAAAACTAGACGTAGCCTATTGTGAACTGGTATAAAACTCTCTTTTCTATTTTACTTATTCACTAGATGGTTTAGTGTAGTCATTCGAAAGAAGAGTTTAAGGCTATATTTCTATTAACCCTCCTATATTTTCTAGAGACAATGGTTCTAATAGACCAAAAGTTATAGTAGATAGTTCACCTATAATAAATGATGTGTGAACTATAGAAGTGCAAGACATTCCATTGTCTAGTTCACAAGGCACTAAGAGTTGTATGTAGCCTAAGAATTGTTGTTGAACCAATATAAGCTATTGTGTTGCTTTTTCTTTTCTATTCATGGTATACCAATTTGCAAAAAAAAAGGAAAAATCTTGGACTCTGTTCAACCCTCCTTATAGAATTAGCCTATAACTTCAATGGAGTCTTTACCTACACTTAAAGAATTAAATAATTCTCAAATGAAGGGGGAAGACATAGCAGAAGAATCACTACTAGATCTTCATCTTCCATATCACTTATTTTTTATCAAAAATAAGTTCATCTCATAAAGATGCTTCTTCAGTGACAACCCTCCTTCATTTGAAGTCTACATGTGGAAAACATGTCAAAACACAAGATAAGAGGGTTAATTTGTGTTCTAAGATTTTTAAAAACATTTTGCAAATCTTTGTTGTTAGCTTATTTTTTTCGCTTCCAATTGCAAGTGCATCAGTCGTAGTGTAGCAAGTAATAATTTTGTTATTTCCAAAGGACTTCCACAATACACAACAATCTTCACAATTATAATAAAATTAAACTAAATAATAAATCCATAGTTTTGATTGGGGTGCGAGAAAAATGAAATTATTCATAAACAAATTAAATATGTTTATAGATTTTTCTCAAATCTTGGATTGCAGAAAAACAGTTAAGGATCAATGAGATGAAATTGTTAGAGTTATACTTCAACATACCTGACTCTCATGTATAAAAAAAAATATTACATTCTTTCCCCTCAAATGTCATTGCCAATCCGCAACCTCATCTTCCTGTGTTGTCACTCTCATTTTACTATCATCAACATCAATTATTACCTTAGAAGTTTCATGAATGATCTGTCAAGGATCAAGGGCACCTCTATGTCTTCTTCCATTTCCATGACAACAAAATCCATTAGAAAAGCAAATTCTCCCACCTTTACCATCACATCTTCCACCACCAGGTGAGGATATTTGATAGATTTATCAACAAGTTGTAATGTCATCTTAATAGGTCGAGCCTCCAGGTTTCCAATCCTCTCCATCATTCATAAGGACATTAAATTAATGCTAGCCCCTAAATCTAGAGCTTTACTCACAGGTAAATCACCTATAGTAACAAGAATAGTAAAACTATCAGGATCTTTCAATTTTGAGGGCAAAGATTTTTTAATAATAACACTACAACCTGCCTCCAACTCCGTAGTCTCTTCCTAGTAAAGCTCCTCTTATTTGGTAAGAGAACCTTCATAAATTTTGTATAGGTGAAATTTTTCTCTATGGCCTCTCCAAAAGAGATGTTAATATGCAATTGTTTCAAATTTTCTTAAATATAAGAAATTGTCTTTCTGTGTCCTTCCTAAAAGGTACATGAGGATAAGGAAGTTTTTTCACTAATGGGGTTCTCATCTCCTCTTCTCTCTCTTTCTTTTTTTATTTCTTTTATTTTTTTCTTTATTTTTCTCTTTCTCTACTTCACTCTCTACACTCAATTTTTTTCCTCTTCCTCATTCATCTAATCCTCATAACCATCAATTTTCTCTTTATCGCTCAACCCAACTTCTTTCCCACCTCTAGTGACAATTGCTTTACACTGCTCTTTGAGATTGACTTGGGTGTTTGCGGAGAATTATCCACCCTTATGGCCTGCCATTTACTTTGTCGATTGACCCATTTGAACCTCTAGATACTTTATTGATGCATTTGTATTCTTCTGATTCTAGAAAGATAGTTGCATGAATTGTTGAAAAGTAATTTCAATTTTGTTGAGTCGTTCATATAAAGGTGGTGCTATTGTTGGTGGGATCTACTTCTTGATACTCCATCTTGCTTTCCACCAAAAAATTCTATCTGCACCCTTCATTGTAAGACTTAGGAAAAGGGTTGTTGGAGAATTGTGTCATTCCTTGATTCCCTATGTAACTTACTTATACACTTTGCGAAACACTAAGCATTTAGCAATAACCATTAGAATGATTACCTCCACAAAATTCACACATCGATATTGGTTGGGCGAAAACTGATGCAGCCTACATGGATTGTAACTATAGAGGTAGTTTAGTCATATGTTGATTCAAAACCTCTATCCGTCGGTATAAAAGTTTGTGTTGGGCTAAAAGGGCATTTTTAGAATTCAACTCTATAGAACTCCCCTTTTATAAGTCTGCGACCTCCCATGTTGGCTTCGCATGTCAGTAGAAGCCATAGATTCAATAATAGTGATGGCTTGCTCTGTAGTTTTCAACAATATTGAACCACCATAAGAGACATCCATAATCATCTTTGTCTATGATTGAAGCCCATTACAAAAAAATATACACCTGTATCTCCTCTTCAAACCCATTAGAACACTTCCTCAACAAAACTTTATATCTTTTTCATGCCTCACACAATGGTTCATCAATCCCTTGCACAAACGTGGTTATGGCTGCCTTCGCCCCATTATTTTTAGGTGGAGGGGAAAATTGAGATAAGAATATGGTCTTCACATTCTTCCTACTAGTGAGGCTTTGGTTAAGTTGTGATTGAAGTCAAGCCTTAGCCTTTCCATTTAGAGAGAATGGAAATAATCTCAATAACAATGCCTCCATACCATTCCATGTCATACCAACTGGACCACACAACTCATAAAATGTGTATAGAAGAGAATATAGGTCTTCATGATCCATATCTACAAACTAGTGAGAACTGATAAGATGTAGGAGAGTAGGCTTCATCTCAGCAATCATTTTCATTCATCGTGGGTCTCATAATGCTGGAGAATTCTCTAGGACTCGTGTACACAATTGAGTCTCCTATAGTTCTCCTGCGATTTTATTGTTGATTCTAATCATGATTCTCATCATCCATTTCTTCTTAAATGAAGGAAGATTGTTGAACAACTTGCTAGAACCTAGTTCCTTGTCTTCTTATATCAAACAATATTATTCTTGCAGTCCTTTCAATATCTGGATTTATAAGTAAAAGTTCTAAAGAAAATGTGCTTCTAGTTTGAATGGAACCTTGCATGTAGAAGAACACAAAAAAACCTAGAACCTCACGTTATTCCAAATAAAATAAATAAATAAAATAAAAATTATAAATTTAAGAAAAATAGAAATATAAAATGAGTCTAAAAAGTTATAAGTCCAAAATTGTGATGTATTAAGTCCTCATCGCAAAAACTTGTTAGCTTATTTTTCGCTTCCAATAACAAGGACATCAATCACAATGTAACAAGTATAAATATTGTTCTTTACTAGATGACTTGCACAATGCACAACAATCTTCACAGTTATAATAAAATTAAACTAAAGAATAAATCTATAGTTTTGATTGGGGTGTGAGAAAATGAAATTATGCAAAAATAAATTTAAATATTTTTATAGATTTTGTCAAATCTTGGATTGTAGAAGAAGGTTAATGATCGATGAGATGAAATTATTAAGGTTAGACTTCACTATTCCTCACTCTCATATATAAAAACAATTACATTTCTTCGTCTCAAATGTCAATGTCAACCCACAATAATTTCCAAATTTTAATTCCTTAGGTGGATGAGCCTAAGCTTCCCTATTAATCGTGGATTCCTTAATCGATCATGTAGAAAAGACTTGCTTTTGCCACAAGGATTTAAGACAACAAGTGATTCATGTTCTATTCCTAAATACAAGCTTTTGTTAGGTATTTCAATTTAGATCTAGACTACAAATGATGTTTCCTAATACCATAAGAATCAAATATCAAGTCACGAATAATCACAATAGACATTAAGTACAAAATCAAAATACTAACATTGAAAGGAAAAGACATATATATAAAACCAATATTGATTACATGAGAGTTTGGTAGATCACATCTAACCCCAACAATAATGGGTTTAGTTCCTCATAGTCATGAGAACACTAAACTACAAGATGAACAATTGAACAAGATGATGATTACACCAAGAAACCTAAGGTTGACGTCCAAGACTAACTTTACTCTAGCTCCAGATGGTTGAACCCTAATGTAGATAGTCTTTAAAATATATTTTCAATGTTTGCGCCCGACCCATCTTTAGTGGCGTCAAGCTCGACTTCATTGTAGAGGTCGATGGCCCCGAAGCTCTAAAGAGGCATACTTTACATGTTTTAAACAATTTACATTTTTGTTTTACAATTAAAAGCAATTTGTCTCTTTGAATTCTCTCTTTGCTATTTTCTTCCCTCTCTTTAACTTTTCAAATTCTCTTTTCATTTCTGCGTATAGAAGAATATTCCCATGAAAGGTTAATTTGTTTCCTTTATTCTACAAAATTAAATATTATATGAGTTGCATAATTGAGTTTTTTACCATTAGATTTACACGTGTGCATTCTTTCTCTAATTCTCAAGATTGCACATTTTGATTATGATTTATTGTATTGTTTTTGGATTCAAAATAGATTTTAATTGAAGTTTGATTTGATAAGCAATTACAAATTACATTGAATAATTTGATTTGTAATCATAATTGTTCAAACTCTAATTGGTGTTTTCTTATTGTCAACACCCAATTTCGTCCGGGCAAATAAAATTATTCTAAAATATAAAACAATATAAAATAAAAATAAAAATGTGTGTTATTATTTAAATAAAAAAGAAGTTTTGATTCTATTCTATTTTATGAA
>Ga0209700_100627_pt1 | contig 68735 bp, 38 predicted proteins | sample SiratroredBW_FD_187528 | JGI IMG/M metagenome (GOLD analysis project Ga0209700, IMG submission 187528) | Root nodule microbial communities of legume samples collected from California, USA - Siratro red BW (SPAdes) (version 2) | ecosystem: Host-associated > Plants > Roots > Nodule | place: USA... | reverse complement strand
AGTTTGAAGTTTATCAAGCCTCCAAGTGGGAGATTGTTGGGCTTTGTGGAGGCTTGATTTGAGTTAGGCCCAATTAGACAGTAACCCTAGTTTCTCCCTATAAATACACAACTTGTATTTGTAATCTTGAGCAATCACAAGTGAATAAAATTCTTCCTGTTGCACGTGGATTAGGGAAACCGAACCACGTTAAATCTTGTGTGTTGCCCGTGTTCCGTTTTTTCTTCTATTCCTTGCAGATTATTTGTGTGTGTTGTTTGTTTAAGACTCATCACGTTAATGGTAATTAAGTGTGATTTTGGATAAATTTGAGTAAGTTTAATAACTTCTTTTGATAGAAAGCTTTTATGTGTGCCTGTGAGAGTAGGTGGTATTTATTACACAAAATTTTAGTTCCAAAAAACATGAAATTTACCTCCATATGTGTAGAATGAAGTTAATAATAGAATAATCACATTTAACATATAATTTGTTTGGTATCGGAAAGCCAAAATGCCTATCAATATTAGTTTTTACTTAAAAAAGAATATGAATCATGCATTTCTAGGTTGGTTATGATGAGAGAAACAGATAGGATAAAAATACAGAAAAAAATAAATTAAAAAAGGCATAATAAATAACTAAAAACAAAATTAAATATTTAGTTATTTGATGAAATACAAATATATGAAAGGTGGAGAAAATATTTTAAAAATTATATAATTTGATTAATTTCATAGAAAATAAAAAATACAGAAATATTAATAAAAATTAGTGAAAATACTTAATTAGATTAGATTCATGATATTAATAATTTTCCTCGCATCTTTCTTCCAGGGGTTTACCAAATAGACTGCAGTTTTTAAGTGGGATAGTAAAAGTTTGAAAATCACATAATTAAAAAACCTAAACCAAACATAGAAGCCGTTATTGATGTTGTTGTCGTGTTGGCTTATCTTTCAAGTACATATTGGATTCTTCTTGTGCCAATGAAATTTGTTTTAGAAAACTCCAAAAAACAATACTAAAACTACTTTTTGGTATCACGGTGGTGGGTGCAATTAATGTCTGTATCACTATATATATTTGTGTTACGTAAAACACCTCTTTATGATGTCACTCTCCTTCTGCAACTTGTTCAATTGTTGCAGCAACTATTCTTGGTTTTCTGAATTTCTGATTGGGTTATCTATCATCAGAACAACGCCTTTAATTAGGTTCAGATTAAGGACGTAACCTCGAATTGTTCCGTATGGGGCCAAATCAAGAACGTTAAATTAATTTTACAAAGCACGTCCTATGCCACTCTTTCGAGGCTTTTTCATAGCCACTAAAATAATCCTTATCCGAAACAACAACAACGTATGTACCCATGTTCATGAGAACCAGTGTTCGCCATATATATTAATAAAACCAAGATAAACTATTTTAATGAACAACTTGTCCCACTCTGCCCAAACCCCAAAGGGATCGTTGGTTTTGTATTTTCTTGCATTGTGGAGTTGCTTTGTACGTACACAAACAATGAATTCTTTATTGTTTTCTTGAAAATGATTGGCTCATTATACCAAGCAATGTTCTCTGAGAAAGGGTTCTTTATAAATTGTAAAGCGAGCCAAACAGGCCCAGATAATCATTCTTATTCAATATTATTCCACATACCCCTTTGGTGAACAATCATATTTGTTCTCTTAACAAAAGCTCTTCCATTGGTTCAGCTTGCAGACCTTCTTGATATGGAGCCACAGTGTGCAATCAAGAAAGATGCCACAGAAGTAACATATTGTTACAATAACCTTTTCTATTACAATCTTAGCTATTGTGTCATGGTTTAATTTGTAGTATTTTTATCGAATATTTGTTGTGCAGCTAATAGGTAACACCCCAATGGTATATCTGAACAACATAGTGGAGGGGTGTGTGGCCCGCATTGCTGCTAAGTTAGAGTCCATGCAACCCTGCTTCAGTATCAAAGATAGGCATGGCATGACACTATTTTACAAACTGCAATTGGAATTTCAGTTTCAGAAATTTTAATTATGATCTTCTTTTATTGCACTCAGGACAGCATTTAGCATGATCAAAGATGCTGAGGAAAAAGGCCTCATTACCCCGGGAAAGGTGAGTGAGTCACTGATATAGAGTTTAGGTATGAATTTGGATCCTCTCCTTCCACCTTTCCCACCAACCAACTGCAACATCAACTCTTAATTCATTGTATCACAGTAATCGAAGTACTATGGTCTTGATTCTTGCTGGGGAGGATCCATGTTAAACCTATCTACATGTTTTTTTTCTTCTTGTGTTTAAAATTTAAGGAGAAGCTTTCATACACCAAGTTTTTAAAACCAATCAAGTTGTTTTTATTTTTGACAGAAGTGATCACAGACATTTTTAGTTAAAAATATTACAAAACTATGAGTTAACTAATAAATAAATTTTACAAAAAAATTACAATTTTTAATAAAATTTAATCAATTACAAATATATATGTTCAGAGTGTAATATATAATGATAAAATGTAATATAAAGCTAAAGACGTTTTAGTTATGTTAAACTATAAATTTACGATATTAACAATGTGTGACTAATTAACTACAAATGGTCTTATTTTACTATTTTTATAAGTTGGCAACGCATTTACTACTTCAAACAATTGTTTATACAACCTTTTTTTTATATAGAAATAACCATTTATATGATTTTGGCTGTGCATGTGACTCCAGATTCTTCAATACGATTGATTTACAGTTGTTTTAGTGCTTATGATTAATTTCAAAATATTTTTTTATTAGTTATGAAGTAAACAAAATTTAAAAATAAGAAATATAAATATTTTAAGAAGTTACTAAAACTAACTGTAATAACTAACAAAAAACGCTTAATGGTCCTATATGAGACTCCAACCTACCTTCAATGAGAGGTGTGAGAGCCTCGTCTAGGTTTTGACATGACCTTTACTTGGGCAATAATCTAATTCAAATTCCATTCCGTTCCATCAAAAGCTCTTCAACTACTTATTTTGATGTTTCATTGCTGAGTTTTTGTTTTCCGTTTCCCTGATTATGATGGTTGAAAATGAAGAGTGTTCTTGTGGAGGCTACAAGTGGGAACACGGGCATTGGAATGGCATTCGTAGCGACATTGAAGGGCTACAAGGTAATAGTGGCAATGCCAGCTTCGGTGAGTCTGGAGAGAAAAATTGTGCTTCTAGCCTTCGGAGCAGAGGTGCATCTCACAGACCCTGCCAAAGGAACTGATGAAGTTCTTAGGAAGGCAGAGGAGATAATGAATAGCACCCCCGGCAGTTACATGCTCCGCCAGATTGATAATCCTGCAAATCCAAAAGTATAATCTATTACATATTCATACCTACATATTTGGTTTTAACCTAATTTTGAGTGTTTCTGCTATTATTATTGGTATTATTTGATTGTGTATTAATGGTTTTATTCTGAATTATAGGTTCATTATGAGAGTACTGGGCCTGAGATATGGAGAGACTCGGGAGGGAAAGTTGATGCTTTGGTTGCAGGGGTAGGAACAGGGGGTACCATAACGGGTGCTGGCAGATTTCTCAAGGAGAAAAACCCCAATGTCAAGGTGGATTTCTTTACCATTGTACCTTACCCTCCATGAATTCGATGAAATAGGTATTAGGGAACCATTTATCTTGCTTTTATGCTAACTTCACGTTTGCATTGCTGTTTTGCTTTTGGTTTTGGTGTTGGTCCCAGTTGTACGGCGTAGAACCAGTTGAAAGTGCAGTCCTTAGTGGAGGACCGCCAGGTAATTTTGCCACTATACATGTGCCCTCATTCTTTTTTATCTTCTCATTCAGTCTGTGTTTATTCTACAAACAAAGCTTGTTATGACACGTAATAAAAAAAATATGTGGAGTTTATTATAATTCTAGGCGTTATTTTTTTCATTGATGGTTATAAAAAGACATAAATCATCCAAATATAATTGTAATAATCTATCAAAACAATGTGTAATATCAAACACATTTATGTTTAGAAAGATACAACTCAATCCAATTTACCCAAGCTTGAATTGGGTTGAATAGATTGGCAATCTACTGAGTTAGAAATTAGGCTGAATTATCAAAATTTGTTAAAAAATTTAAATAAAAAAGTTAAAAAAAAAATTGGGCTAATCCACCAAATAAATAAAAATATAAAAAATGAAAAGCTATAGTAACATTAGAAATAGAACAAACTCAAACAAATCATGATGATAATATGATAAATTTTCTAATATCTCTATTTGAGAATTAAAAATTGAAAAATAAAATTTCAATGTAATGAGTCAATGCAATTTGAAAGATTCTGTTTTGGCACTCAATCTAACACATTTAAATGAGTCAACTTGTTTAACACGTTGAATTCAACCTGTATTAACATTCATTCCTAAAATATTAAACTAAAAGCTAGTTCACTAACATCAATAAATCGAGCATTATAAGTCTTTGTGGGTTATAATAAATATAAGATTTTTATTTATGTAAAGAAAAGAAAGTCAATACACTGGATTGACCTAACTTGCCTTCATCTAGCTCAAAAGGCATGTTGGATTTGGTTGAACCGATTTTAAAACTCAATTAAAAAATTTAATCCACCCTATTTAAGAATATTTAATGTATTTTTTTTATCCTTATAAATGTTTAAATTATACTCTCGTTTCTCTTATTTTAAAATACTGTTTTTCTCTCCACTCCTCTTCTCTCTGATATGCCAGATACTCGGTATTCTGGAGGAAGAAAGTTGTCTGTATGTGCTGCAAACAGTGTTATTGTACCATATAATTTGATATTATATATAAATATTTAAGCAGTATGGTCATTTAGGACCCTAACAGACCTATTTGTGCAATGAAGGCGTTCAACGCATAATTTAGCTTAAGGTGAACTGGAGGAGAAATTATACAACAGAGTAAAAAACAGTCCTTTGCCGTTCATACAAGGCTTCAAAGCCGGACTATTACGATTTCAATCTAATCTAGCAGCTAAATGTTTGTTATTAATTGAATTGTGAACATTTTCATTCAGATGCATACATCAACTCGGGAAAATTGTTCTTTCAGCTTTAGCAAGACCTCAAACAACAATATGAAACCGTTTACTGACTTTTCTACAAATCTGTACACATTCAGGTGATCACCTAATCCAAGGGATTGGTAATGGTCTCATTCCGAATGTACTGGATGTTAATCTCTTAGATGAAGTCATCCAGGTAGATCACAACTCCTTTCATTTTGCTGGAGTCTCTCGATCTATCTCTTAGCCAAAGTGTAGCCTCTATCTGTTATTTTTGTTTTTGCAGTACTCAAATAATCTTAATATCTAGATTTTATGCAAATATATTCACTTACCAATTAATGGCTCAGCTGTATGTTGAAAGTTGAAAGAATATTTCTTAAGTAATTGTATTGGGTGTGTGGGTGCCTTTTTCAACTGTTTCAAATTGTGTTTTTACAGGTTTTAAATTGACTTAAATTCCCAGTAATTTTAAAACGGCTGGTATTATTTTTTAGAGTATAGTTTCTTGTCTCCGGGGATATATGATCATATGCATAGGAAGAAAAAAAAAAAAAGTTTGTGTGTGTGTGTATAGATATATAAGAGGAAAAATCAGAAAACGGATTTTATTTTGTTACTTTTGTCTCATAATCTTAACCGAAAAGGGCAAGATCCAAGTCAAAGCAATATGGACTTATGGAGCCATTTTTAATCATTTTTCTTTTAATTTTTATACTTAATGCTCTTCATTATGCTAGTTATATGATGATTGTACTGAGTTTGCCAGACCTCGTGCATACTATCCCAATCTCTCTCCACTAATCTGGTCCCGGTCACTTCAAAGTGAGACATATTGATTCTGAAGCTATGATTCATAAAACATGTTTATATTTCATATAAGAATATATGAATCGATATGCGTGAAAAAATAGGAGAATTATCACTGAATTGCTAGCAAAAATAATCCTCTCTGCCTTGTGCATTTGCAAGCGAAAGAATCACAAAACAGAGTTTAAAAGAAAACTTATCTTGCCTTTTTTTATACAAATGGGCTTATTATACAAACGTTCCTATTGCAGACTAAGACACAATGCTATACAATTAGTATAAGTACTTTACACATGTAGTGTTTGTTTAGCTAGCTGCTATTACAACGCATTCTGTCAAGGCTAACAAGGTCTGTAAACTGCAGATATCAAGTGAAGAAGCAATAGAAACTGCTAAGCTGCTTGCATTAAAAGAAGGTTTGTTGGTATGACAATGATAATTTGTGGCTCTTATTGAATTCACAGTAGTTTCTATATGGATATTCCTGTGAAATACGAACTCTATACTTCTCTAATTCCAATTATTCAAATTAGTAGTTTTCATGCTGATGATATTATTACTTCTTTTGCAGATGGGAATTTCATCAGGTGCCGCAGCAGCCGCTGCCATAAAATTGGGGAAGAGACCAGAAAATGCCGGAAAACTCATCGTTGTGAGTTTCTAATCTTTGACAAGTTGTTTTATTTAACAGGAACTATGATATTATTATATTCTAAAAATTTCCCCTAAACACGGATCGGTAATGAAAGATGTGTGTGAAGAAACAGAATAGAAGAGAGGAGATGAGGAGTGAGAGGGCACTTGACCTTGAGAAAAGTATGTAAAGGAATTTGGTTGAGGTTTATGGGAATGTACCAACTCTGAACAACATTTTCACTTCTGATAATTAGGGGTGAATCATGAATGAATTGATTTCATTGCATTAATACTGAAAATTTTGTACGAGATATAAATGGAAGCAATATCGGAAGAAAGAATTTCATAATCAATTCATTCATGATTCATATACGAAGGAGTGAGAAAGGGAAAGGTTCCTCCTGCTTGGCAGATTCAGATCTTCTAGACAAAAAAAATCGTTACATTCTCCAACATATCCAATTGTCCTCCTCAAATTCCTCTCCTGAAAAACAACAATTGCTGTGAAAACGAGATTACATGACAAATCTTGAGTAAATTTCTGTATAAAGATTTTGGTGGATAATTTTGGAAAATGAAGAACTTTTTCAAGATTATTGATGGAATTATCTAAATACTTCTTTGACTTGCTGCAGTTATAAAAGTTCCGTCTGTTATGTCAATCTTCTTATTGATGGGGTATAGGGTATAGGCGGAGAAGATTTTAGTTAAGGTTGTCATATTGTCAGTGACTCTAAAGTCTAGGATCCAATAATGTTAAGGGGTGTCTCTGATACATTTAATCCAGAAGAAAATGAAAGCTTAGTTGAGTATGCCAAAGAATACATGCACGTAGTTTTCTCTAGTTTACTTAGGAAGACTCCAAATCTTTTCCTACCAGTCTACTTCCTCTTAGTTGAGAAGGACAAATTTGTTCTCTTCCCCTGTTTTAGAAACATAGGTCTGTTTTCCCAATCTTGGGAGGCCACTTTTTATGTCCCCATTCTTGATCTCAACATGGAGGCTTTCCATAAAGTCTGTACCACTTCTCCCGAGTATAGCAAGACTTATTGCGGTAGGTACAAGTACAACATGGACAACCACCCTTCTTCTCCACATTTGTCAATCTTCATGTCTTCTATTTCATGACCATTACCAAAGTCTAATTTCCTATGGTCAAAGACCATAGCTAAGGTTTTCAGTTTTCAGTGTTCGAAAATCTAACATTTGACTCCTCTCTTCACTTGGTACAAGCCACTGCTTCATTAAAGGTTTTTCGCTCTTGTTTCCCTAATATTTGGATCCTGACTTGATCACATTCAAGATTCAAGCCAACTCGAGGTGTTCGTGGACTCTGTGTAGCCTAATAAAACTTCTTGAGAACTGGTGCATCGTTAGAACATTTGGTCTTTATTGGTCCAATTCCATCCATTCTCATAGAGATATTAGCTAAATAAGATTAATTTATAATATATAAACGAACACAATCTTTATTTTATGAGTTGATTTTGTGAAAATAAGTTTGGTTTAAACTTAATTTCTAATACATACTTAAGCTGTTAGTTTACTCGGGTAATCCCTGCTTTGCTGCCAAAGTCTTTACTTTTACTTCATATGGAAGTGACGCTGCTTTGTGGAATTCCTGGATTTTGCGGCCGTGTCATGATCATTGAGGCTTCCTCGTCCCATGTGGTAAACTTAGGACCCTTTTATTAGGGTTTTCCTCTGTTTGGTGATTCAACTTTTCCTTTCCTTTCAGCACTGTGGCCCACTTATATGTTGAATGAATGTTACGCAGTTGGCCAGGTTGTTGGGTTCAGTCACCTCAGTTTCTGGAGTGGGTTGGAATAACAAATTCTTCTCCCCTTTACATTATAGGGACACAAATGCAAGATAAAAACAAGAAAACCAAGCTATGCAAACAAAGGAATGTGAATTAAATGATAAACACTAAAAAGGACTCTTCAAACAGGTAGAAAAAAACCGGAATAGCAAAGAATTATGCAATTCAAGGTACAACAGCGATGAAGGCTGCTATTCTAGGGTTACAATCTGGAGAATAGAACCTCCAAAATCAGGAAACTCTGACACCTTCTGGAAAATAAAGGTTCAATGAATTGATTTCATTGCATTAATACTGAATAATCCCTTAATTCATGTGATTTCCCTAATTCCTAGTCATGCAAATCTGTGTAGATTACAGAATATTACAGAAATTTCTTAAAATACCACACGATTTCCCACATGCACCGAAGAGAATGGGGAGGCCAAGGTTAATAGTCTGTAGTTTGGACAATAATCAAGCTAATTTATTGAAATGATAGAACAAGATAAGGATGTGAAGATTAATCTCATTGAAAATAATGGGACTGAATGTTTGAAATTGTGTGAATTTGTGATTATTCTTCCTTGAGGTACACTAGATTTTTGCTTGTGCTGAATCATGTCATTTGACATTTGCTCCTGTTGCTATGCAGGTGGTATTTCCTAGTTATGGAGAGCGTTATTTGTCATCACCATTGTTCGAATCCATTAGGCATGAAGCTGAACAAATGACATTTCATTAAGATAGTCCTACGTAATTCTGCTCTCTGTATTTTATGGTATCAGGGTATTTTTATTTTTATTTTTTTGTCTAATGATCCCCTGTTCGGGAGGATCCACTTGTTTGACTTCAATCATGCATAAGAATTTTGCAAGAGAAGGCTACGATGACCCCTTAACAATTAGAAATCTTCGTGTTTAACTTAAAACGCTTTTAAAAGGGATAAACAAATGTTTAACGCGTTGAGATTTTTTTAAAAAAGGCTCGTTTTGAAAAATGAATAGTCGTGTATAATATAAAAGAAATTACTTTTAATATAAAGGGCAAAGGGTACCTATTCTTTTAAAAAATTAAATAGACACGTTAAATTTTAGTTTTGTCCTAATAGTATGCAATTTTTTTCGAGAGTGATTTATACACTTTAACTTCATGAACTTATTCTAATCGGTTTTAAAATTTCACTTATTTTACAAATGATATCTTTAATTTATTTTTATCTTAATTAATCCTTAAAACTTATCCAATTTATAAGTAGCCTTTTATACAAAATTGGAGTTAAACTCTTCATAGTTAACTTATTTTAAACCATAGTTGTTTATAAATTGTTTCTATAAATCACTTTCCCTTGAAACATATTAAAAATTAAAACTAAATAACTCTATGCAAATTTTTAGTTTTACTTTCTCCCTTTATTTTGTTATTATTTTTTTCTATATTTATTTGGGATTCAAGAACGGACCGATCTAGGATAAGAATTTGAATTTATTAGAATATGGGGTTTCAAGTAAAATAGGTGATAGGGATAACCAGCATTACTTTTGTGGAAGAAGATAAGCCGTATAGATGCCTTAAGGAATGAAAAACCCTTAAGTTTAAGAGCTAGTTCAGCCAAGAACCCAGGAGATTCACTCTCACCAATTTGCAAAATATGTCATCTGTCCTTCTAAATTTCCAAAAAAATGTTTAAATATATATGTAGGATGTGAGTTTGTCTCATTTGAAAGTAAATAAATAAAAATAAAATAAAATAAATTAAAATTCTTATTAGCCCTTTTCTTATTTCTCTATGCCCATTTAGATATGTAATCAGTCTAGTCTCCTTAGTCTCCTCCATATGGTTGTCCTTCAATAATTGGGCTTTCAGCAAATGGGTCACCTTGTACTACAAAGCTTCTTGGATCTTCCTAAGTTTTTTCCTAACGAATTCTTCCTCCACCCCAATACCCTCGTCCTGCACCTCCATAGTCCATCGAAAAATACAAATACGCCTTTAAATGATAAATGGTAAAAGACCAAAATACCCTCCACCCACATTCACCTCCTTAACCACTCTTATCTGCTTTATTCCTTTGTTTGCATCCGATTCACTGCTTCATTGTAGCATCCGGTTCAGTCATTGTATTTGTTTTTCACCTTCACCATCAACAAAAGCGATGTGTGTGTGTGGGTGAGAGTCTGCAACGTCCGCATCGCAGATCTGGGAGGAGAAGTTGCGTATTTGCTTCAATCTGAATTAAAGCTTCAAACAAGTGAAAGGTAAGAAATTTTTATGTTTATTAGCAATTTGTGAGTGATATTGATGATTAGAATAGTGAAATTGATGATTGGGTTGCCATCGACAGTGAATCTATGTCGGAGAAGATGAACTTCGCATGAACCAGATGCCCCGCATCTGGTTTACATTTTGGAAAAAAATTGTAAACCGAATGCCCATCCGATTCACATTTGCAAATGAAAATGTGAATCGGATGGCCCCCCATCTGGTTTACTATTATAAACCAGACGCGGGGCATCCAGTTCAGTATTTTTTTTTAGCAAATATTTAAATACTAATTGTGCACTGTCAGAATTATGGTTAGGACCAGAGGAGGTAGTTTCCAGGTTAAAGGTTGGACAAGGCCTACAACATCAGTTTGCAGAAGTGATCGTGGTGCTTCATCTAGTATTCCTACTGGTGGTGCTGATGCTCCTGTTGGTTTTCCTGATACTGGTGAGGTTGGTTATCTTGGGGGACCATCTGATGTCTCCCTTTTGGTAAGTTATAATCACCACGTAGCACTCAAATTGTGGTAGAGAGAGGTAAGATTTTGCAAATTGGATTGACCCACCCCACTGGCATCTTGTTTACAAATTTACTTAATATTTGTAAGTTTACAAATATATTTAATATTTGTAATCTGAATGGATGGCCATCCGAGTTTGTAAATTATAAATCAGATGTCGCCTCCTCCATTTCGCATTCGGTTTACAATTTACAAACCGGATTTCATCCATCCGGTTTATAAATTTAAAAATTTCTAAACTAGATGAGCTTCATCCGGGTGACCTACATATCGATGAAAATCTACTAAAATCCAAAAATCTTACTTTCTAGTCGTTCTTCGTCGTCGATCAACACTTTCCACAAGTCCAAAAGCCTTTTCTAACGTTTAATCCACCTATAAACCTTCAAAAACGGCTCTATCTACGAACAATTGCAGATAAATTTCACACTATGTGCGTACTGTGGCAGCTGAGGGATAACACTGTTCAAACGGTTCATTTTCTATTTCAAAAAATAAAAGGTCCTTTTGATCATTTTCACAAGAACAATTTAGACATTTTCAAAACTTATGAAAGTGCAGGACGAGAGTATTAGGATGCAAAAAAAATCCATCATCTTCCTCTAGTTATGGACCCTCCTAAGTTTTGAATTGGATCCTGTATTTTTCGTTAAATAGACTTGGGTTTTCTCATCATGGGTTTTGTAAAATTGAGCTTAGATGTCCACATCAATACTTTTATTGTATCTTAATATATAAAAAATATTTTTAACGAGAAAATTATAAAAACATTAGTTAATTATTGATATTTAAGAACATATACTTGCCTTTAACTCGATATAAATAACTATTTTAAGAATATATATATATATATATATATATATATATATATATATATATATAATTAATTAACTCAATATGACTATTTTTAAAACTAATAAAGTTTAAGAATTACTTAAAAATGTGTAAGAAAAATAATTAGAATAAAATTAAAGTTTACGATGTTTATTTGTGAATGAATAAAATTTAAAGATAATCTGAATATACTTAATTATTTGTGCAGATAAAGTAGAACCACATATCTTCTAGAATAAATACTTTAAAAATATAAATACGTTAATCTTGAGATAATTTTATTTGTTAATTTAAAAAAATAAATAAATAGTTGTACATTAACCAACTTCACAAATATTTATTAATATATATTAAGCAAAATATATTGTGTGGGTGTAAAAATTCAAAATACATTTTTAAAAAATATTTTGTATTATTTTTGTATTATTTATGTTTAGGATAAATAATTTGAATATGAAAGTGATGTGATTGTTAGATTTTGGTTTTTATGTAGGGATTATAATAGGTTGAAAATTGTTTGAACATTTGAATTTTAGTGTTGTTGGATTTTGTTTGATAAATGATTGCTTTGAAATGGTTGATATTGAATATTTTTATTGATAAGTTGATCTAGTGATTAGATTATGTATGTTAAGCAATAGAAAATTTCTCAAACTGAATTTTGAATATGGTTTGGATAAGTAAATTAAATTTTAAATCTTTCCTTACGTTAGTTTACAAGTTTGATTGATGTGAATATGATATACATAAATTTGAGTTTGAAAGACAAAGATAAAATTGAATTGGGTGAAGGATGATATTTGAACAAATCACACGAAAATAGATTAGAAATTCAAACCCAGCTCTTCGCCCTCAAGTTCCTACAACTCAACTTTGTTTTTAGTACTATTTTTGCTTAGACAAAGAAATTTTTTCTTTAAGATATTTTTGCTCAACCAAAAGCAACATTGTAACTCAACCTAGTTTCTGCCCATATTTTGCTTAAATGAAGAAATTTTTGCTTAAGCAAAGGTATTTTTCACTCAAGCTATTTTTTTTGTCTTGTAGTCTTTTTAATTGATTGAATTTGAATGTTGTGGTGAATGTAAAAATAAATATTATTTTTTTATTTGGTTGATTTGTAATTTTGTTTCAATAAGTTATATGGTAACTATAGGTACTGATATTGATGAAAATTGTATAAATTTTAAATAATACATCTAAGGTGATGTGTAAAATATTGTTTGTTTTCTACATTAAATATTAAGGCCTATGTTGTAACGATAACCCTCTTGTGTTTTGCTGATGGTCTAAATAATGTAGAATAAGATATTAGGCAGTGAAAAGTTGAGGCAAAAACTCTTATACAATGTGACATATATAAATGTGAAACTTGAGTTGTAATAAACTTATCTTAATCAATTGCTTTTAGATTTACATATAAATTTAAGTTTTGGATCATATAAAATGTTAATATCTAGTAGGACATATTTAATACAAGCCTTTCATAAGGCTTTTTGGTTGACATTTCATTTGTTTGAAAATCCTTTGATATATAGATTTATGTGTACTAAATATGATTTTTGTATGTTTCTTTTGAGTTGAAATTGAATTGTTAATAAAGTTATTCTTTATAAATATATTTTCTTATGTTAGAGTTTTATTTACAATATTTATTATATACAGATTTAGATGTAGTAACAGGTACTAGCACCTTGAAAATATTTTATCTCTTCTTTCATAAATATTTATATGTATATATATTTTGTATTTGTTAAGTTGTATATTGAAATAGATTATACTTTGTACTAGTACAAAATTTCGGTTGGGTTTACAATGTAGCATATGATTTTGTTTTTGTTTGAAATGTTACGTATTAATTGTCCATATCCATTTGATTCATTTAAACTCTTTGTTTGAAATTTTAAACTGATAACAACAACATTATTTTATTTAATTATTTATTATTTAACTTTTTATTATTAAAAAAACAATACTTAAAATAGAAAAGTTTACCACCACTCTAATTATTGGTTATGGATAGCTTTTAAAATAGAAAAAACTATGAAAAAAAGTCATACAGCGTAATCTATTATATTAAATTAAATTGTTATGTGTTTAATGTGTTTGTTATAATCTTTTTACTCATGTAGGAAAATTATTTTACCTTATCTTTAATTAAAATATCGTGTTCTTTCTCAAATTGCTCTTTCTTGCCCCTGATTCTTTCCAAATCACTCTTTCTTCATTTTTTTTATCTTTTTCACCGTGCCTCTAAACATTTCTAAGCCATAAAACATGCCACAAACGATTGTTTTTCTCAATACGTATATACCAACGATATAAAGAATGAAATGTATATCTTATTATTCATTCAGAAAACGTGTTATGTCTTATTATTAAGGTAGTGAAATTTGATTATAGTTTAAATTAACATAATTGATTTTCATATCATATTAAAAAAGTAGAATTTGACTTAATTCAATTCTAGAAACCGACTCATTAAGGTAGGGTTTATTCCATCTATATACCATAATTGTGTTTTAGTTAAAATATGATCTCTAACAGATTTCATCATGAAAATTAATTATAATATGATAGTTAATAACATAATAGACAAAATCTCGACTATAATAAACTTTTAATAGTCTAAAAAAGAAAATAATTTATTGAATAATATACGTATGTTTACGTAAAATAGAAAAATGTATATAATAAAAAATATACTATAAAGTTAAATAAAAAATAAACAAAATAACTAATTTAACTATGTAAAATCAAATCATTCTTTCGTCTATATGTCTGATATAAGATGAAAAAAATATAGAAATGGTAGAAATATAATTTATTTTGTTAGTGAAAAAAAAGATAGGAATGAGAGAAATATAATTTATTTTGTTAGTTTAGTTAAAAGTAGGCAAGGGAGATAGTTAATTTAAAAAGTGGCGTGTCTTTATTTTTTTATATTTTTATACTTTTTATGAAATTTTTTGAAATATATTTCTTATTTATTTTTACTTTATCAAACAAATAAAAATAAAAATAAAAAGTTGAAGAGAAGAAACTTACTTGAATAGTGGATAACACTATGAGAACGTATTTAGATTCTATATTCTAAAAATGCATTCCAAACTGGGTAATATGAAAACGTTTTGCAAATTACAATAATGTATTTATGGATTACTAAATCCAAAAACATATCTTAAATTATATAATTTATATATATTTCGAGATCTAGAAATGTGTTATGGATTGCACAATGTAATATAAATTATGTTTTTAAATTATATATTGCACAATTCAAATTGTATTTTCACATAATGTATAATTCAAATTGTATTTTCGTATAATGTATAGTTCATTTTTTAATTGTAAAGTCTACAATCTTTCTAATCCATGGACAATTTGAACTTTTCATGCATTTTGTGGAGATGTAAGAGGAAATTATGGAATGCTTAATGGGCTTCAAACATGCATTGGCCTAAAGTTTTGCCGGTTTCTTTAAACACTCCCATGTTTTCCCTTCACACCTTTTCAGTTGTGTGAAAAGTCTAAATTATCCATGGTCTAAAACATTTTTATGGCATAATCTAGAAATCTACGGAATTATAGAGTTCAGAATTAAAAATTATATTCTGGATTACATAATCCAGAAATATATTATGGATTATAAATCTAAAAACCTATTTCAGATCTAAAAATATGTTATTAATACACAATTTGAAAGCTCATTCTGGATTGTAAAATATTGAAGCATTTTTAGAATGCATATTCAAAAATTCAAAATATTTGTTTATTTGGAAATGTATTTTGAACTAAGTAACGTGAAATACATTTTCAAATTACACAATTTAGAATGAATTTTTATATCAGAAATATATTTCAAATTGTATAATTTAAAATACGTTTAAGTTTTGCAATATAAAAGATATAAACTAGACTTTTTCAACAAAAGTTAATGAAGAAAGGGCATTTCTATTTGCACCCATGTAGTTTTCATGTACACTCGATGGGGTGATTAAAAGAACAAAGTACCCCTTACCATTGCCAACCTTTGCCGCCTTGCCCCGTTGTTGTCATTACTATCTCTGTCTATGTCTTCTGTCATGGATGAACTAAAAAAAAGAAAGTGTTTTGGATTGTGCAATATAAAAATAATATTTTAGTATAAAAACATTAAAAACTTTCGGAATATGTAATCTGGAAGACATTATAAATTGTGCAATTTGAAATTTTTTTTCCATGTAAAAAGTGACTTTTGAATTACATAATCTGGCAGATTGCACCATCTAAAAGTACACAATATGATTGATAGGTTGTGCACTATTGAAAGCTTTTTTTTTTTTTTTATGTAAAAATGGCTTTTTGAGTGTAAAATTTAAAAGCCAAAAATGACATCCACATTACATAATGTGAATTGAAAAGGATTTCAAATTGTATAATCTAGAAGTAAAAATTTAATTTCGAATTGTATAATTTAAAAGTATTATTTAAAAAGAAAGTAGAAATTTTCATATTTATAGGAATGTAGGAAAAAATATTAGGGTACAAAAAGAAAACCCTGAAGAAACCATGGGAGTGGGTTTAGTAATAGCCCAAAAATTTCTTGTCTTGCGTCGATCCATGTCCTTCACACGTGTGACTTGCTGCGTAGCTGATCTATGCCTCTCTCGCGGGCACAAGATCTACGAGCACTGCACTTTCTTTCCCTTATGGTAAAACTTCGTAACAACAGATTACAGTGACGAGAGTCTTCACTCCATCGACGCACATCCGAGATGGCTTTCATGGCGGTCTTGGAGTCCGACCTCCGCGCTCTCTCCGCCGAAGCCCGCCGTCGTTATCCCGCCGTCAAAGACGGCGCAGAACACGCCATCCTCAAGGTTACTCTTCGCTGCTCATGTTTTCGTTTCGCATTATTGATTTTGAATTACATCTGGTTTGAGCTCTTTGTGACCTCCGAAACTCTGCTGCATTGCGATTCGATTTTGCAAATAGGAAGGTTGTGCTGTGGTGTTTCATTGTTTTAGGAGCTGATTTTAAAGGAAGAAAATGTGACTTTATGAATTTCAATTTTCAACTTCCATTTATCGGCTAGTAGATCATCACAACTATTGAAATGGATTGACTGGATTGAATTATTAAAGTAACCTCAATGGTTGACGCTTGGTTACTAGGAAAACGAGGAGCGTTTTTTTTTTTAATTTTGAATGATGCTAGAATCAATATTTAAGAAGCTTTAGCTGCGGAAAGTTCTTTGACAATGTTCTGAATTGACTCTGTTGGATGTAGAAGTGTATTAATACTGATAATAAGCAATTTCCGAAGGAGACTTGTATGGGCGTTTTGTTCAATTTATCTTCTAGATGAAAAAATGGCAATTATGAAGTCTTTACATTTCTTATTATTCGCTTGCAGCTTCGTACTTTGTCAAGTCCTAGTGAAATTGCACATAATGAGGACATATTACGCATATTTTTGATGGCGTGTGAGGTGCGAACAGTCAAGCTTAGCATTATTGGACTTTCGTGTCTGCAGAAACTGATATCCCATGATGCTGTTTCTCCATCCGCCCTGAGGGAGATTTTATCTACCCTGAAAGATGTAAGTTTATTTAGATAACCAGTTAAATCATATAATAGTTAAAAACATTTAGCTGGTCCTTACTTTTCTCTGTACTCTTTGGAAATATTCGATTGCATCCCAATGTCTGTTTTGCGTGGTTTTCCTATGTTTGGATATGGTGACTTTGAAATCTTGTTATTTATTTAAATTTTATGTTTACATTTAGTTTTGTAGATTTATGTCAGAGCTGGTACATTATGTTTTAGTTTCATTCTAGTGCAAAAGCTAAGTCATGCATCAATAACCTTCCTAATAACCCTGTCCTGTGCAGCATGCTGAAATGGCGGATGAGGGTGTTCAGCTCAAAACCCTTCAAACAACATCAATAATATTTCAATCACGATTGCACCCTGAAAATGAGGTAAGTTTCAACTACATGAACTACTATATATAATATTATTTGCTGTATATAAACCGTTTTATAGCTGGACCCCGAAATTGAATGGTAAGCTGACTGTACTCTGTTAAATATAATATATAATGTGTTGATTTGATTCAACAAAAGATGCAATTGACCTAGATAAGGATTCTATAGTGTGACATGGACTATACCAGTTAATACAATCACATTGGATAATTTCCTTGTTGGAGGTTTGAACCTTATCCTATTTTTTAACTATTAAGAACATGTTGGGATTATGGAGTTAAAGCTGCTTAGCTACCAGTCTCATCAGAAATATAGAATAAGTTATAAGTCAATACAGCAACAACATTGCCTTGTTCCACTAGGTTAGATTCGATACATGGATCAATGAATGTTGTAGAGCAAGATAATTGTTTTAAATACTGGAATAAATAAAACGAAAGAAAAATAGTGTATTCAACCTACACTGTTTTGCTTTTTATTGATGCATATATAGGAGTTACAAAATAAGGCAAGGCACTTACTTTAAACCCTAACCCAAAAGTTGGGTACATACAAAAGAAACAATAATAAAGAAACATTACATTTTAAAAAGCCCCCTCAAATTGGAGGATATAGGTCATATTTACCCAACTTGAAACAGACAAATTGAATCCTAGGTCCATTTAGAGATTTAGTTAGATGTTTGCGAGTTGCTCATTAGAATTGAGAAAACCAGTAATAAAATCTTTGGACAACAACTTTTCTCTAACAAAATGACAATCAATCTCCTTATATTTAGTTCTCTCATGAAACATTGAAATGGATGTAGTCTTCCCATTTTCACATAATTTCAACTCTTAAAGGAGTTGTTTAATCTACACAAATTCACATGAAGTTAGGGCCATTGATCTATATTCAACTTCTGCACCAGATCGGTCAACAACACTTTATTTTTTACTTTTCCATGATATAAGATTCCCTTCGAGGAATATATAGGATCCTGTGGTAGATCTTCTGTCAGTGGAACAACCAACCCAATCCGCATCACAATACCCTAAGACTTGAGTATTTCCCTTCTCATACAGTGATCCTTATCTTGGAGTCCCTTTTACATATTCGAGAATTCGACTCACAATGGTGAGGGTTCTTCGTAAATTGACTCACAACTCCTATTGGATAAGAAATATTAGGTCTTGTTATACTGACGTAAATTAGTATTTCCACCAACCTCCTATATCTCTCTAGGTTTGAGAAAATTTCACTTTGGTCTCATTAACTTTTGATTTGAGTTCATAGAACTATCAATGGGCTTGCAATTTGTTAGGTCTGTCTCCTCCAAAATATGAAAAACATATTTCTTTTGTGAAATGATGACACCTTTTGATTGCATCACCTCAATACCAGGAAAGTATTTTAGATAGCCGAGATCTTTGATCTGAAAGTGGCTAAATAAATGCTTTTTTAATTGAGAAATTCTAGTGATATTATTCGTTGTAATAATAATATCGTCAAAATAGACCATAAGATAAATATACTTCCTAGGATTAGAATAACAATGAAACAAAAAATGACGTGCCTCCCTCTATTTCAATCCAAAAATCTGCACAATATGACTAAATTACCAAACCAAGCTCGGGGTGATTGCTTTAGGTCATAGAGAGACTGATGTAATTTACAAACTAAACCAGACTTCCTTTGAGCAACAAATCTAGAAGATTGTTTCATGTAAATCTCCTCCTCTTGATCACCATGAAGAATGACATTTCTAATGTTAAGCTAGTGAAGGGGCCAATAGCGAATGACAACCACAACAAGGAAAAGACCAGCATTGTTGATCTTAACTGTAGGAGAAAAAAATATTATATAGTTGAAGCCATAAGTCTGAGTGTGCCCCTTAGCTACTAATCGAGCTTTGAGACTATCTACTTCACCAATATAACCAACCTTAATTGCATAGACTCATCTGCAACCTATAGGCTTCTTACCAAGAGGAAGGGGGACAAGCTCCCAAGTATCACAATGTTCAGGTGCATGCATTTCATTAATCATGGCTTGTCGCCGTCTAAGATGACCAAGAGCCTTATGAACATTGCTAGGAATAGTAATGGTGGACAAGGAGAAACAAAAGAGGAATATGAAGGAAACAAACAATGATAACTTAAAATATTATAAACAAGATATGGATGGCGAGTATATTGAATACCTTTTCTAAGGGCAATAGGTCAAGCATGCTCGGAGTTAGGAGAAGGCGAGGGGGATGAAAAGTACATGGTATTGGAATCTGGTGGTGGAGGATCTGACTCATGAGGATCTTCAAGCAAGGATGAAGGGGTTATTTGTGCCCAATGTTGGTATGTAAGAAGAGGTGGTGGAACAATGTCGTCTGCACTTTTGAGTTTGAGAGGAAGCAAAAGTAATTGGTGGATCACAGGAAGGACCTATTGAAGAAATGAAGAATGTTCCATGGAGGACAAGAAAAAGGTGTGTCCTCAAACAAGGTAATATCAACAGACATATAATATCTTTTGGCTGAGGAATAATAACATTTATACCCTTTCTGAAGGCCGGAATATCCTTAAAAGGCACACTTAAACAGCCTTTGTAGGAAGCTTGTGAAGACTTGAAGAGACATTGTGAACAAAACAATTACACTTAGGAGACAATGAAGGAGAAGATAGAGCAAGATCATACTTGCCCTAATACCAACTTGAATAAATAAGATGGAAGAAAAATAGTGTATTCAACCTACACTGTTGTGCTTTTTATTGATGTATGTATAGAAGTTACAAAATAAGGCAAGACACTTACCTTAAACCCTAACCCTAAAGTTGGGTACATGTAAAAGAAATAATAATAAAATAGCATTACATTTTAACATAAAGATAAGATTATTCTTTCTGAGCTGAAATTACATCATCAATGTTTTTTTTTTTCCTCTCTTCTGAAAAGAAGATTCAATTAGAAAGAGAAAGAGTTCTTGTGTCCATCAACACCAAATGGCAGAGAGCAAAATGAGAAAGGAAATAAATGCATATACTTGAGTGTGCATCCTGATCCCTTTGTAAAACAGTTTATTGTGTTACAACACCCTTCCGCAAAAGAAACAGTTTGCTTTCATCTGTAAGGTCTAAGGAGGTTAAACACAGGAATTTATCTTACATGATATAATAGATGGAAACATTGTTCATAAAATTATAACACTAAGAAACACCAACCACCAGTAAAAGATACACAGTTGCTAAAGCCTCTTTAGTCCTTGCCAGTAACTCTCCTGTGGTATCCCAAAGCTTCCAGAACACAAGCCAATTCATCATGTTAAAACAAGTAGTTGGTTGCTTTATACAAATGTTGGGACAATGTTCTATGTGGTATGATTACATTTGATGGATCATTAGTGTTACATCTAGTAAGTAGTGTTAGCAACAAATTTAGCCTTGGAGGGGACCTTCACCTTAAAAGAATTAAATTAAGGCATTAAGGATTATGACTAAATATTTTCTGAAATGTTCCCTGGAATGAACCTGAAGATTCTCTGTTTTGAATGTGTTGAAAAGTTGTCATATGCCTTCTCAAAATATAATTCTAATATACTATACCATTATTTATAGCGGCCATAGTAATTAGGGCAGCTTCTAGAGTCTGTATGCCACCCAAAAGCAACATTTTAGCAGTGGAAATTGTGTACTCAAATTCCTTTACCAATCTCAAGGACAAATCCTTGGCTATAATCTGATGGACTGGACCATAAGATAAAAAAACAGATTTATTGCCGAAATTGACCAATATTAATGGTAGGTTGAATGTTAATTCATTGTTCTTTTTTTCTTTTTTTTTGTTGATTCTGTATGCTTCTGTAAGAAAGACAACGTATGATGGTACAAGCATCATTATCAAATGATGGATCATTTGATTTTAGGGTTAAGTTTTTTATGCACCTGGCTTTTTAGAGAATCGGGAGTTGGACAAATTACATGGTGCAGCATCCTGCCAAATGGCCCCAATTATTATGTGATTGCTGAAAAATAAAATTGATAAGAAAAGGATATAGGATGCTGGTTTCATTATATTATGCTGTCCTAGGGTTGTTCAATTTCAACTTTTTTTTTTTTTTTTTTTTTTTTTTATCTGAAAGATAAATATACCAGACCTTTGAATATGTGTCGACTTGTTATAAGTTATTGTTAAACTCTACGGAGAAGAGAAACATTAAGCTCAAACCGTGTGTTTCTGAGACAACACATGTGCTTTGTTTATATTGGCAAAAAGGAGTCAATGCAATAAAGTAGATTTGATATTTTCTAATAACAAAATAAATTAAAGCGTTCCTAATAATACATATATAATTTAGATATTTCTGATTACAGAGGATCAACTTCTTATTTCTATAATTATAACAATATTCCTGATTATATAGGATCTGTTCCTTATTTCCTTAATTATAACAGTTATAATTGTATCTTGTTAATTTCAGGATACCATGTCTCAAGCTCTTGGTATCTGTCTCAGGCTTCTTGAAAACACTCGATCTTCTGATAGTGTGCGGAAGTATGACCTCCTTCTCTGTCTCTCTCTCTCTATGTGTATATGTGTATGTTGATAGATATAGATATGTAATAAGTTGTGATTCTGTTGGAAATAGTAGTATGTAATGTTTATTATCTCTCCAAGTAGTTCAGTTAATATTAGCATAGTTTAATGTACCTTAGGAAGTTGTGATGTTTTAATTGTTCTCTTGAAACTAGTAGTGGTTATTCATTATCTTTGTAATCATTCTTGTTATAAATAAATCAATCTGCTGAGTGGTAAAAGTACTAAGCACATTCAGCAAATTTCTTCTCACAGTTTCATTTTAATTTCTGTGTGGTAACCTTTCGTCCATGTTAGTATTATATCCATCATCAATTGCTTCTGCTTTTATGTGCTGCATATATTTATCCTTTTTATCTGCATGTGTTCTTGTGTATTTTCTTTTGCAGTACTGCGGCAGCTACCTTCAGGCAAGCGGTGGCCCTGATTTTTGATCGTGTAGTTGTGGCTGAGTCTCTTCCTGCTGGCAAATTTGGAGGTCAGCTCACTAGGACAACTTCGGTTACTGGTGATGTTAACCGTAGCATCAATTTGTCCAAGTATGTTCTCCCCCTTGTTATTAGAGACTTTATTGATGGTGTTGTCTCGAGTAGACCCATTAATTCTCAGAATTTAAACTTATGGTTACCATCATTATATCATGCTGTTTAAAATTCCAGTGAGATCACTTGTTAATTGTGTTTATAATCATGCACAGCTCATTAGATCATGAAATTGTTTCTGGGAGTGCCCCTACGATGAGGGAGAATTTAACTGAAACCGGGAAACTTGGGCTGCGCTTGCTTGAAGACCTGACATCTCTTGCCGCAGGTGGATCTGTATGTGCTTATTTGGAACCATATTTTCTCTTCATGTAGGATTAGATCCATTTTGTTGAAATTTTTTTTCTTTAGTATCAAGAAACCCGTTAGGTGCTCTCGATGTTTATTTGCATCACTTATAGTTATTGTTATTCCTTAAATGTCATTTCTTCCTGGATGACATTAACCTCCATCTATTCTACAGGCAAATTGGTTACGTGTCAATATTCTTCAGAGGACATTTGCACTTGATATTCTGGAGTAAGAAATATTTTTGCAATGTGTGGTTTACTGGTTAATGTTATTTTGCAGATTATGTGCAATCAGATATTTGATTGAGATGCCTGTAATTGATGATTTATCCTGTTGTTATCTTAAGCTAAAATGCCATTTAAGTGAAGAACATTGACACACACACACACATTCATTCACATACATATTTATGTTTATATTTCTACAAATTAGATCATCCTAATGCTTTTGAATTGGCCGCTTCAATTTAGTTGTTCTACTGAAACATGAGTTTGCAGTGTTTTTCAATCGTCACTATAATATTCCAAACATGTTTTACAGGTTCATTTTGTCCAATTATGTTTCTGTCTTCAGAACCTTGTTACCCTATGAACAGGTGATTCTCAATGCTGTTACTGCAATTTACTTTTGAATCCTACCATACTGGCATATCTTTTGTTCTTTTATCTTATTGTATTTGTTCATAATTTTTCAGGCTTTACGACGACAGATTTGTTCGCTTCTTATGACTTCACTTCGTACCAATGCTGAGGTAATTAGTGCCTGAAACATTTAGTATAATGATGTTGTCTAACTATTGAGATCCTTTCTCCCTGTTTTTGAAGTGTAAAATGATAATTTTCATATTTCTTTAATGTGTTATTTAGCTTGAAGGAGAAACTGGTGAACCTAGCTTTCGTCGTTTGGTCTTGCGTTCGGTTGCTCATATTATAAGACTTTACAGTTCTTCCCTTATAACTGAATGTGAGGTTAGTTTCTTATTTCCTTTTCCATCTAGGCACTCAGCTCATATCAATCAAGCTAAGGAAAGGGATAGTGCAGATTTCCTTTTCGGGTTGAGTGAGAGGGATAAATTTTGTAATTGTATAATGTAATGCGCAATAAGCATAATGCTCGTGAAGAGTTTCTTCTCAACTGAGAGCTAATTCTTTGTTAGTAATCTAAGATACCAACCTTATATTTTTGCTGGCCTTTGGTGTTAGTTCCTTTTATATATTTTGTCACATCTCAACAAAATTGGCAGTTTCTAACTTTTTTTCTTTAATTATCAGGTTTTTCTCAGTATGTTGCTGAAGGTTACTTTTCTTGATTTGCCATTATGGCATCGCATTCTTGTTCTCGAGATTTTAAGGGTAATGTAGTTCTGTTGTATTATTCTTTTTAATTTTCTTTCGTAAGTTTTTGATCTAATCAGTAAGTCCTTAACCTAACAACCGGACATGGTGGTTTCTAGGGGTTTTGTGTTGAGGCACGGACATTGCGGATTCTTTTCCAAAATTTTGATTTGTAAGTTCAATTTTCTTTTATGAATTTAATGATATTGTGCATAATTTCTAGGATGCCTTGTAACTATTCTTAAGAAGATATGCGATACAACTTTGCCCATCATGATTATGTAAAAACTGATTGAACATTTCTAAGAGGGTGTAATTAAGCCATAGATGAGGATATGTACATTGTGAATCCTTCTTGGCAAAGGGCTGTTCATACAATTCTTTGGTCGTGTGACTGGAGTTAAATTCTTGGTTTCAGTTTTTTTTTGGTTGTCTCTTTGCCCCCAAACTTGTTATGGCATTGTGGGATAGATTATATTTGTGGCTTTTCTTTGGTTTCTACTTCTACCCATGGGGATGTTTTAAAGAAGTTACCATTTCTGGCATGCAGAGAGCTTGGGCAACCTTGCTACATTCTATATTATTGTTATTGTTGTTGTTATTTTTATTACTGTTATTGCTGTATCTTCTAGAATGTGGATATTTCAATTCTCTGTTCTCTATAATAAATTGCTATATCTTTTAAAGCTACAAATGTGCTGAAATATATGATTGTTTGGTAGACTAATATAAGTTCTTTAAATCTGATTAGCTGCAAGAATTGGACCATGTCATAATGCTTTTTTTTTTTTTCTTTTTTTTTTTTTTTTTTTTTTTTTTTTGTAAAATGTAGAGTATGCAAAAACGTCGTAATATAGCATATAACCCAACTATGTTGGCATGCTATGTTACATCTATCATTTGCAACGTACCCAAATAGCATAGAAATATAGAAAAGAAGTACAAATGAGTAGGTGGACTAGACTAAAACCCACGCAAAAAAACAAACCTATAATAAGGTAAAGAACACCTATTCCTAGAAATCGTATCTAAGAAAATCTGGAATATTACTGATTACAGTGTTCTCTAGTACCATAACAAACAAGCTTGTCGGTACAATGATTCCCTTCCATATAAATTTGAGAAACATGTATCCTCATATTACCTCATTTAAACATTGTAATATGCCACTTGCACCGCAGATTACAAGGAACAATATGATCATTCTGAGATACTTGAACAACCAACATAGAATCAATTTGACCATGTCATAATGCTTGAAGAGACATGAAATAAGATTCAGTTTTTGGTTAGAGAACAATTGAGGTATTTTTGGGTGTTTTCTCTGGTTGGTATTTAGTATGACAGAAATTTCTCTTGTAAGGCAGTTTTTAATCCCTGACTGGGGACTAATTTTGTGTTGCCTCGGGTGTACATGAAAATATTAAATTATGCTTCCTTACCAGATTATATAAGATTGCTTTTTATTTCCAATGTTAATAGGCTTTTATTTTTTACCAGAAGAAAATAAGATTAATTGGTCATTTAAGGAGTATCCATGAGAGTGACCAACTCACCAACCTTGTTTGTTGCCCTTTTTGCCTACTATGTAGTTGTTGTCTCGTCTTGATGAAAGACTCCGTAAAAGTTGTTGATAGGTTCTGGTATTATTAATAATAAATGACAGGGGGAAAGCTCCAAGGGATAGGACACGAAAATAAAGAGACAAGTGTGGAGTAGATAATGAAGAAGATCAAAGTAATGTGCTAGGCCTGCCTGAATGGCCTAAACCACCCAAAAAACTTATGCTCCAATGTTCCCCTCACCAATTCCTCACATTCCAAATCATGGTTCCAGCACCTTTCCCACCAAAACTTTTTTGACTTATTACCATTTCTACCTTGACCCTCCCTTATTACTTCTATATAAGTGCAAAATCCCAAATTGTAGGCCTGGTGGTTGGCATTTCATAACTTATCAATAATTTACTAGTGAAAGATGGTTATTAACTTATTAGGAATCTTCAGTCATATGAAACAAATAATACTGTTATAATATTCAGTAATCAGTACTATGGGCATCAGTAAATCATTAGTTATGCTGAAATTTATAGCCAGTCCTGGCCCCTGGGTCTAGTGCAAACATGTTGAAGTGTAGTATCATAGCCAAATCTTTTTCATTTACTAATTTGGCACTGATGAACTATGAACCACCAACTCCAACAGAGACACCATGACACAACTCAAGTCTAAAACATAGGACACAACATATATATTATGATCACAAATAGAAATTGGTAAGTATTATTTATATGTTCATTTTAAATCAAGTTGTTAAACTCTATAATTCTCATATGATAGAAATTCTCAAAAAACATGCTAATAGGCATCTTATTCCACAATAAAGAGTCACAAAAAATACTAAGAGAACCCACCATTGAAAAGAAAAAGAAAAAGTGACTTAGTGATCTTCATCTAGCTAAGCCTTTCTGCTTCCTTCTTGATCATCATCATTTTAAAACTCAACTTCTAGCTCTAGTCATCAGGAGATAAATTAACAATTTCAAGAATTCCATTTTCCTCGAGGGATCCTGTGAAAAAATGTATAGGCAGTAAGCAATAATTAGGGAATCACTTTTCTTGATATAAGAAGGAAACAATACATCGGTATTTATAGGAAAAACAAAATCCTAATAAAATGAAGTAAATCTACTGAAATAAAGTAAATGAATCTCCTGAAATAAAGGAAATAAATCTCCAGACATGAAGACTCTAAATCAGGAGTAAATCTACCAAATAAACTCCTAATCCCAATCCCTTAATTTTAGGAATTACTTACAAACAAATCTATAATTATTATTCAATCAATCTATATTTATTGTACAGTAAATGTGCAATATTTACACCCATATTTCAACATATACAAAATCATCTCCTGCAATGTCCTACATTTTATTTTCTTGTTGATGGTATTGTGGAGAATTCCTTGAAAAGAGACAAAAATTGCTATATAAAATTATTAGATCTTCTGTCCTATGAGGTATCATCTTATTTCTTTTATAGAGTGAAGAAAAAAATGTCTCCAATTTCTTTCACAACATGAAGATGAATATGGCCATGTAGCTTAAGGGCAAGCTTTTGAAGTATTAGTGCATGAGCACCATGAACTAGCACCAAGATTTTGTGTCCATTTGACCTCTATCCCTTAAACATCATCAAAATCTTTTTCACTAGAAAAGTTTGCAAACTCTATATTTCCTCTTCACGTGGAGTAAATGTGTTTTGTCTTCACTTGGCCATTTATGACTATTATATCTACAATATAAAAGCATGATTATAGATTTTATATGATATATAGAATGTATGGAAAAGAATATACATTGGAAATTAATAATAATATTTAGTGATGTATGACCTTGGGTTTAGAGAATGAACTAAACAATCAAGCGGTGTGCTACTCGTAGTCTAGTTCAACGGTCAATTAATATTGAATACACTACCTCAAAACATTGATTCTTCACTTCCTACCTTTCGTTCGTATCGATATGTGACCTTCCTCACTTTTTCAATATTGAATCCCAAATTTCATACGGAGAAAACCTGCATCTGTATCTGTTTTTATGGGAACATAATATATAGAATTAGTGAAAAGAGGTATATAATCAACCTTATCCCATCAAATATCATCCAACAAAATCTCTTTCACAAATTTTTCCTTTCCAATATCATCTTCCTTGTAAGAAGACCATTACTCATTAATAACCATTTCTTGGAGTTCTTTTTCAAAAGCTTAAACCTCTTGAGCATTACTATGGTGGAAGCAATTCTTGTAGGAGCAAGAGAAATCAACTTCAATGAGTTGAGGAAATTGAACATTGATAATCTCATAGTGACCCATGATAAAGTTTTTAACATACATGGCATCTTCTGCAATGTTTGTGATCAAAGAACACTCTTAATAAATAACATTGTTATTTTCGTGTTCTTGGCTGCACATATGTTTTCCAAACCAGATTTAAGGTATGCACAACACAAGGAGTCCAGAAGATGAAAGCAAACTCAGCTTCTATGAGCAAACATGCTGCCTACATATTATCAGTGGCAATTTGTACCACATTTGAGGGTCCAACCTCCATAATTATATCCCTTATTTGTTTAGCTGTGAAATCCCTGTCTTTTATCTTATTAGAACAATCTAATGCCTTTAAAAATATTGTTCGACTTTGTGAAAGCCATGAAATTAATAAGAGGTCCTCTTTGATGATCACTCATCCCTTTACTAACAATGCTCACACTTTTTTGACTCCATGTATTTTTTATTGGTTGAAGTAGGTCCTCTTCATGTATTCTTTCATTTGTAGTAAGGTTGTTCTCAACTTATTGTAACCTGGAGGTTGATAGCCATATATATAATTATTGGCAGCATAAGAAAATACCTTGCTATAACGAGGACTCTCCCAAAGATTAAGATATTCTAGCTATTTCATAATCAAGAGTCTCTCTGACTTGCATATAACCTTCTACAGTCTTTTTCTTTTTTGGATCATGATTAATGTTTGCTCTTGATTTTCATTAGACAAAGAGGTAAATAGACAAACTTTGTCTTTGACTTCTCTATTCTCAATGTAGCTTCATTGTCAGTCTTTTTAAACACTGCAAGTCTTGAAGGAGTTACGTATTCATAAAATCTAATTCCTTTTTCATGTAAACTTTAGTAAGTGTGCCCTTACTCTTCTGTAAGCCGCTATAAAAATTACTTCACATATATTGCATTGAAGTTCAAAATTTCCTCTGGCAGTATCTAAACCTTTTATCTTTGTAACATTATTCCATGAAGGTTTGGTGTCATCATGTTGTTCTTTGGCTTGATTAGAATTACTCCTCCCTACAATAACTTCACGTGAATTTAATTAGAACCTAATTTGAATTCTAAAAAAATTAATCAATTTCTCAAAATTGAAAATAGGATAAAAATAACCGATATATATAAATAAAGAATCATAACCCTTAAAATATTGAAGTAGTTAATTGCTACTTTATTTCGCATTTAAGTTTTTGGTGAAAAATTGTGCCATGTTTGGGTTTAATTTCTATCTCGAATGATATGTAGTATTTAGGTCTAATGTAGAAATTATATTTAAGTTTTTCAATGCATGGGAAACAGAGCATTAAAACTAATAAATGATAACAAAGGTGTGATAATGGCCAAAAAAAAATAATGCATGAGAACCCGCATAATGACCAAAGATTGTGCATTAAAAACTTGAAGCTATGCTGCAATAGAGAGAGAAAACATTGTTTGAAAAGAAAACCATGAACTAAGACATGATGATGGTAAAACATGGCCCATGTTCAATACTATATTTCAGTAGTAATGAATAGCATCAATAAATATTAGTTGTGCTCTCTTACATGAGTTGTCCTAGCCACTTGGTCCATTACAAATGTTTTAAAGTTTAGTACTATATCCAAACCCTTTCAATTACTAATTGGGCATTTTAACACATTTATAATGACAGGTTTTGACAAATTTTAGCTTAATAAAGACACATGAATTACTAGAAAATGACCTAAGTTCAATATTATGTATTCATTGTCGCAATCCATTGGCATCACAGGCACCCCAAAAATACAAATGTTGTGGAGGGAATGGTCAAAGCTCTTGCTAGGGTTGTTTCAAATGTACAGGTTTGATTTTAACTGCATATGCTTTTATTTATTTCTGACATTTGAGTCAGGTTTATGGTCATGGTATAACTGTTTTGCTTTGATTATTGTCACCTTCAGTTAACTGTAATTAATACATGCTTTCATCTAGTTCTTAACATTAATATATTTGGTGTGGTGTCTCGTTCTTTTTTCTATATTTGAAAATAAATTTTATGGTTAGAAGAAGCTTTAAATGATTCTGTAGGTTCAGGAATCAAGTGATGAGAGTTTGGCTGCTGTTGCTGGAATGTTTAGTAGCAAAGCCAAAGGTATTTTTTTTTTTTTTTTTTTTTTTTTTTTTTTTTTTTTTTTTTTTTTTTTTTTGTATTTAGTTTTGAACAAGAATAATTGTTACTTTTATCCCTTTTTTTGAAGTCAATATTTTTTTGGAGCCCTTATTTACCCAAGAGCATATTGCACTCCAAGCAGAAAAGTCTGATACTAATTCTGTTGATAGTTTTATATTGTTCTATCTGTTTTGGTTGATACTTTATCAGTATCATTTCCTGCTTCCATAAAGTGCTTGTAAGATATTACGCCAACTCTTAGATTTTTCTGCTCCTCGGGTTGTATTTTATTTTATAGTGTGGTTTTTTATTGTTAACACATCTTAGCTTATTGCTCTTATGCTCTAGTGTTGTATATGTTCTTTTTATGTATATTTTGTTGATTGACATCTTCAAAGAGGATGCTCTTTCCTCTATTTCGTATTCTCGTTTTCCATTCCTTTGAATTCTTATTTTAATTTTGAAAAAAAATTACTCAAACTTTTAACACCTATTTGACTTAATGATTCTGACATCATATCTGATTGGCGAGTTTAATTTGCTAGAATGATTTTTGTGTAAATGAAAACTTTTTATAAAAGAAGAAATATATTAATAGGAAAATTGTAAAGAGGGAGAAAGATAAACATATCCTCGTGAACAAAAAAGTTGAATTTTTTTTCTAGTTTCCTCAATCAACGCTACACCGATCTCTCTTTGATTGCAATACTTGAAAAAGTATATCTGGATAATTATGTTTTTACTCATGGGTGACATGTTTTTACTCTGGCAGGTATCGAATGGAGTCTAGATAATGATGCATCCAATGCTGCAGTTTTGGTTGCCAGTGAAGCACATGCCATAACTTTGGCAGTTGAAGGCCTGTTAGGGGTTGTCTTCACTGTTGCAACTTTAACAGACGAAGCCATAGATATTGGAGAGGTAATCTCTATAAATTCTGCCGTTTTTACATTTCCATTCTGTTTTTTTTCTTTTGGATATGCTACTTGATGACCTACTTTCTCTATGTCCATCCAGCTTGAGTCTCCTAGATGTGATAATGATCCTCCTGTGAAATGGTCTGGTAAAACTGCCGTTCTCTGCATCTCAATGGTTGACTCGCTGTGGTTGACAATACTTGATGCATTATCCCTTATTTTATCAAGGTTTGTTTTTCTACATACAGATACAAATAAAAAAATGACACTGGTGATAAGGTCTTGCACCATTCATTAACCTAGTCATAGCATTTAACATTTATGGACAATTTGATTAGTAATCAGGTTGATCTTGCATGCAAAATTTTATAACAATTGGAAATGAACAAGCATGGTTGGTGTTATCTTAGTATTGAGTCATACAGATAAAACGCCTAAACTTCTTTCTGATTCATATGAAATTTTTACGTTTGAATAGCATGGTCAGATCTCAATAATCTGCTGGATTTTACGAGTAATTTATCCTATAAAACATAGTTTAGTGTGCTAAGATTTTTTTGTATCATCCTGGTTACAATTAATCTTAACTAACCATATATTGTTTGTTATGATTTCAATATATTCCTTAGCGTTTGACTTGGATTTTAAGAGTAATTTATCCTATAAAACATGGTTTAGTATTGTAAGATTTTTATACCATCCTGGTTACAATTAATCTTAATTAACCGTATATTGTTTGTTATCATTTCAATATATTCGTTAACATTTGACTTGAGGTTAATTTGAAGGTCACATGGAGAGGCCATTGTTTTAGAAATATTAAAGGGATACCAGGCATTTACTCAGGTAACTCATTTTCTGCCTTAACACTTTTTTTCTTTTTTTATTTATTCTATTTGTATGACATCTTTTTGAACTTAAAAGGATATTGTATTGAACAATTTATCAGGCTTGTGGGATTCTCCGAGCTGTTGAACCTTTAAACTCCTTTCTTGCATCCCTTTGCAAATTTACAATCAATTTTCCTGTTGAAACAGAAAGAAGGAGGTATAATGTTTTAAATCTCTTATTAGTAGTTTTTGTTTTCTTTTATTAAGGTGCTTTTCATGAATTCAAGTTACAGTACTAAGATTTTTGCTTAAATTTGAGATTTTAGCAGTGCTTTGCCGTCTCCTGTATCAAAACGGTCAGAACTATTGATTGATCAGAGGGATAATGTTGTGCTTACTCCTAAGAATGTGCAGGTGGTCCTTCTGTTTCTTTGAATAAAATGTGTACTTTCCCCCACTTGTCTGTAATTTGTTTTTTTAACTGTTCATTTTCCTCTGAATTTGTATATTATATTGTCATTGCCACTACTTATTTCATCCACACTGATCATGTGAACTAGGCCTTGAGAACTCTTTTCAACATTGCTCATCGACTGCATAATGTTCTGGGCCCATCCTGGGTTCTGGTATGTTCTGTTTTTCTGCAGTTTTCTTTTATGTACATTCCTTCCCCCCTCTGAGTGAATGGTCATCATGAATACCTGCAGGTGTTGGAAACTCTGGCAGCTTTAGATCGGGCAATTCATTCTCCACATGCCACTACTCAAGTAAATTTTTATGTTGTTTTATTATTCAGTGATAATTTGCTTGCAATATATTTGTTGAAATCATGAATTAGGTTAATAGATAGGTCAAAAACATTTTGGGCCTTCTCGATATAGGTTAAGCTTTTTACATAAGAATGGTTCTTGAGTTTTTTTACTCAAGTGGTTAGGAGTTTGATTTTCACTTCCCTCTATTTGCTACCATTATTTAAACTAAATTTTCCAATGCGCACAAGTGAGTGTTGTTTTGTCCTTTCTTTTGTGCCCAAATATTAGTTCTAATGTTTCTTCCATTCAATTGGTGGCTTTTGATGTTTCGTTTTGCTTTTTGTGTTCTTTGTTTTGGAGGATATCTTATACTTTCTCTAGTTGTACTTTAGCATTACATCTGTTGTTTTCTTTTGTTCTAAATATAAGTTTAATTCGTTCTTCATATGTTGCATAGTGTGGCTGTTTTATGGGTATTGTTCTTGGATTAGGGATTTATCCATCTCCACTCGAATCTCTATTTCCTTAGGAGTGTGTGATGACAATACCCAATAATGAATCTCTGTTGAAATCTTTCTTGCTTCTGCTAGATGACACAATTGTCCTAAAGGAGGCACCACCATCACTAGAATCTTTTTCGTTTGTTCTTTAACTTCAATAGAGTGTGGATTCTTGATAGCCCTGGTGAATATTAATCTAAATCCTGTCTTCAAATTCCACCCCTCTAAAAAGTAGAGCACAATGCTCCTTCTGTAACTCCCTCCAGAATCTCAATAAAATCATATTCTGATGATTTGCTGCAAGTTGGGAGAGCTACAGGCAACAAAACTCAACTTCAGGGGTTTTGTACAACAGATGATGGAATAACTCTCTATTAATATGTTGTTTAGGCTGTTCTGTGGAGTGTCAAAGAAGCTTTTCTTCTAACAAGTAATGATTCTTTTTAGTATGTGATTTTCGTTTTGGCTTCTCTAGTGCTTGGTTAAATGCTAATGGGTTGTTTAGCAAATAATACATGAAGTGATTAGAGGCCTTTATTGTCTGACTTGTTTGTTTGATTTTTCTGTTGTTTTTTGTGCCTCTGCAATGAGGATTTCTTTTCTTCTTGTAGTCTCTCTATTCTTACTTTTAGTATGACTTTCTATTTTCCCAAATGTTTATCAAATTAAATTTCATATGCTGCGTAGTTTTGTTGGAAATTTCTTCTGGATGTGTCTTATATGGAAATTTACAAAGTACATGACCATTAAATCTGCAGGAGGTCTCCACCGCTGTCCCAAAGTTGACAAGGGAGTTGTCTACTCAATACAGTGACTTCAATATACTCTCGTCTTTGAACTCTCAGGTGAATAAACCTATTTTAGTTCTTTGGAAGTCAACATAAAAAAGATGACTTTCAACTGCTACCCTCAATTTATGAGCTTGGATGCCACTATAATTGTCCTAATGATAATCCTTTCTAAAATATCTTTTCTTTTCTATAAATCTTTTTTCTTTGAAATTCTGTTCCATGTTCAATGATGAGAATGCAAGCTTGATATTATTGCTATTAAGCTTTGATTCTGTTTCATTCTGTACGTTTTCTGTTTTTATTAGTGCCTAAGTGTTTATTTGGTTTCTTTGTACATTTTTCTGCCGGGAATGTATAAGCCAGTTGATCTAACCTGCTATTATTTTCTGTTTGGAAGCTCTTTGAGAGCTCTGCTCTGATGCATATATCTGCTGTAAAGTCTCTCCTGTCTGCATTGTGTCAACTTTCACATCAATGCATGTCCGGTACATCAAGCAGTTTGGGACCAACAACTATTCAAAAAATTGGAAACATCAGCTTCTCGGTGGAAAGAATGATATCCATCCTTGTGAATAATGTTCACCGTATGTAGACAATAATTCTAAACATGATAGTAAATCTTGTATGTTGGATGTTGTTTCATTGTTCATTCTCATTTCGTATTTTTCCTAGGTAGATACTTCTAAGTTGTGATATTTAAGTTCTATTTACTAATTTGGATTTTTTGAATATTTGTTCTTACAATTTTATATTGTCCCTTTTAACCACAGGAGTTGAGCCATTTTGGGATCAAGTCACTTCTCACTTTCTTGAGGTTTCTTTCTTTCTCTTACTGTTTCTTTGATGTGGCAATGGCAGTTTCATTTTCATCCCACTTGATATTTTGACATGCTATTTCAGCTAGCTGATAATTCTAATCCACATTTGAAAAACATGGCACTTGATGCGCTTGATCAGTCCATATCTGCAGTCTTGGGTTCTGATAGGTTCCAAGACTACAAACAATCCAAGTCTCTTGAAACATCACAGGAAGTGAGACCTTCTACCATTTTTATTGCCAGTTACCCGTAGTTTATTAAAAGACAACTTAATCTGTGTCCACAATGTGCAGATGGAAGTCAATCTTGACAAGTTGAGGTCTCTTGAATGTTCAGTCATATCTCCAATAAAGGTTCTTTATTTTTCTACACAAAGTGTAGATGTTCGTGTTGGATCTTTGAAAATTCTTTTGCATGTCTTGGAGGTATTGCTGTTGCTAGTTGGTCAAGTTTTGTTGTTATTTTTATTTCCTTATTGTTTGTTTACATGATACTAATTTATACAAATTCTTTCAGAGGTATGGAGAGAAGCTTCATTACAGCTGGCCTAATATACTTGAAATGTTGAGGTTGGCCTTCTTATACCCATAATGTATCTTTCTATTTGTAATCCTTTGCTTAATCTATGTACCATTGTCTTACTGTAAGGTATGTAGCAGATGTTTCGGAGAAGGATCTTGTTACTCTCGGCTTCCAGGTATACTGATTTAGTTTGCAGCATTTAATACCCAACGGGGCTATTGTTATATTGAGTTGACTATTAGTACTTCTCTTGTTACTTGTGTTGCCTATACTTGTCTTTCTGGGCTCTCTCGTTCCATTTAGTCTTGCAATTTGCCTTCAAATTTTCCCTCTAAACTCGTGAACATTTTATTTATAATGTTTTTTCTATTTAATTTTATTTATGAAAATAGATAAGTAAAAACATCACAGCACGTATCGGAATCCCTCTAGGATGACACCCCAATATGTGAAAATCATCTGCAGCACATCATATGTCGATTAAAAATAAAGAAAGTACAGGAAAAAGTAGGGAGACCATCTAAGTAGCAAACCTATACCTATGCAATTCGAACCTATGTTTTCATATACCTTACGTTTTCTAAACCTTCACAAACTTCCTTGATCTTTTTCCTATTTGTTCACGAACTTTTGTTTTTTGAAAGTTGCAATTCTTATATAAAATTCCAGTATAAGGCACAGTTTGTTGCCATTTTGAAAATAATGGATGCACTGCGTTTAGTTTTTATTTTTAAACTATGACTACACATAACTCAGGCAAATTGAATTGATTTAAATTATTAAAAAGGGGTTATGAATTCTACATCTGAAGAAAACAAATATCATTATATGAGTTCTTCCTTGATTTGTGTCTGTTGGATTTCTTCCTGTGCATTTATTTACAGATATTAGCAGATAAGTATATTGTCATTTTCTTTTGGAGACTTTGACCTTTTTTTTCCCCTATATCTTCGTTGCACCAAACTCCTATGTACTTTTGGATCATCTTTATTTTTTGGAACTACTACATAAAAAGTTGTGGACACTCACATCACTATCATAATTTTTTTGTTATATATGGAATTTTCAAGGCATGCATTTAATATTCATATGCTATATATGGAACTTTCGAATCAAGAATATAATCTGGCATTTGATCAGTGTATGCCTTCTAAGTGTTTGATATGTTTCAGTTCTTGTTACTTTTCAAGTTACCAAAGGCAGGAATGATTTCAAATTATCATCTGTTATGAATTTATTCCACAACTGTCATGTTGATCTAATCTCTTAGTCACGAATCCATGTCTTGAATCTCATTTTTATGCTTCATGCTTATTTTAAGTTTTCTGTAAGACATGCCATAGCTTCACATCTGGTCTAGTGATCATATATTCCATTTTTTAAGAAAGGTTTTAGTATTATTCTTTCTCTGCAACATTATCATATGTACTAATTTTCCTGATTTTGTTTCTTTCTAGAACCTAAGAGTGATAATGAACGATGGACTGTCCACCTTACCTACAGACTGCCTTCAAGTGTGAGATCCCATATTCCACCTTACCTATATGCATACTGCATGCATGCGTATATATGATTTCTTTTCTTTTTGGATTTTATAGCAGGCTGCAATCTTTAGAAAAAATAAGATTTGGTGTTACTGAATGTTGTTGTCGAGATTTCACATTCACGATAGACATGACTAAATGAGAGCTTATAAAGGCTTTGAGCAATCCTGGTCTCTTAAATGTGGAATTGAGTTAGGCCTAGGCCAAACTGAAGATGGTATCCTAGCTTATCATAGATATTGGCCACCCCCAGCTGTCCAAAAATCTAGCTGGCCCCATGGTTTTTCTAGTGCAAACCTCCACCTTTCAGATGTTAAATCCTGGGTATGAGGAATGTGTGTTGAATTAAGCCTAGCTCAAATTCTGGAGTAGCATTAGTGTTACACATACTAGGAAGCATGTATGTGTACACCTGTGCGCACAAACACACATATTTGCTCCTAGTTTGGCTCCTGTTGTTCAATTAATGTATTATACGTATATTACAGTTGTGTTGATGTGACTGGAGCATACAGTGCTCAGAAGACCGAGTTGAACATAAGCTTGACAGCAGTTGGACTTCTGTGGACTATGACTGATTTCATTGCAAAGGGCCTTCTCAATGGACCTTTTGAAGAAAAGGAAACAGGTTCATGCTCTGTTGTCAAGCCTTCTGTTTTTAACCTGTCTATGTTCTGAAATTATACCAAATCTTCTATGATGGTTCTACCCTTCAGGTGTTAATTCCATACTGAAGCAGACAGACAACGAAAAGCCGGAGGATCCAACACGTATTTCTAATATTGTGAGAGATAAGGCTTCTTTTATGGATGGTGTTGATTTTGAGAAGCTTCTATTCTCTGTTTTCTCCTTACTTCAAAACCTTGGGGCAGATGACAGACCAGAGGTACAATTTATAAATTTCTAGTCTTGTTTTACTTTTAAATTTTCCATGTTTTCTTTCTACCTTCATGAAACACTTCTTATGTGCTAAGATGGATATCCCTATTGCCAATTATCTGTTGATAAAAACTCTTTTTTCTAAACTGAGTGGTCTCTGCCACATCAGCAAGTTAGTTAGCTGTTCTATTATATTTTCTATTTTGTTAGACAACTGGTTTTCTGCTTGTTAACTGAGAGGTCTCTGCTACATCAGGAAGTTAGTTAGCATTCTGTTATGCATTCAGTTAGCACAGTTTGTTAGACACCTGGTTTTCTGTTAGCTGATTAGTTAGGCGATCTTGCATTGGAAGCTTCAGTGACGTATATAATCTGATTCTATTAGATTTACAAATACAAGAAATAAAAACACAAGTTATAGTTTTCAGAAAATTTATTGTTTACTTCTTACTTTTAGCAATTAAGTTTCATTGAGAGTACCACTTATGTGCATATGAATCTCTCTCACTGTCTTTGTTCTTACTGGCCCCTTCTTTTAGAATCTTGGTTTCTCTATTTTAGTTTTTGATACACTTCGAAAGTGCCATTACAAAGCCAATTGCTTCCTTGCTGTAAGTTGTTATAAGTAACAACATTGGCTGAAGGACAGTCATAAGCAATTTTTTAAGAGAACAGATTGATTTATTTATTTTTTTAAGCTAAGCCTAGCCTGGTGGATGTTTCTTGAAGATACCTATCATGGTCACAATATCCCAAAAGTTTAATTTGTTGGGGGAAATTGTGTGATAGGTTTTGTGTCTAACACATGCCTACACATCAGACCCCTTTGGACTTGATGCAAGGACAATATACATGCCTATCTTACCTTAGGCAGAAATTTAACTTTTATTTACAACAATGTGCAACAAGGATCTAATACTATGTCCTGAATCAACTACCCCAAAATCCTATGCTATTGAGTGAAAGCACATGAATGGTTACATCTAAATCCTAATGTTATCTTTTCTTGTATAGAAGCATGCTTCGCCTAAGGCTAGGTACTTGGGATGCTGTTACTGTTAGATGTGAAATTTCGAATCTGCATTTGTTGCCACGACCATGAATCATCAGAAGTATCATCAATATTGATAATTTTTTTTTTCAACGCGTGCACAGAAAGCTGAACAAAGTTCTTTGATTGGAAGTGGGAGGGGTGGGTAATAAGAATTTAAGGTTTAGAGGGTCTGTGCGGGAGATTTGCAGACAACACGAGTGTGAAATTAGGAGCAGTGAACATTCTCTGAGTGATTAATTTTCTGATTTTGATGGATTTAACTAAAGGAAAGAAACAACTATTGTTGAATTTTCGCTGTTGTCTCCCATAAAAAATGGAAGTGTTGCAGATAAAATTAAAGAAATTACAATAAAATAGCAGAAACCTAGGCGTTCTTCCTAGTGTCTCTTGTGCTTCATAACTGGGTTTTCTTGCCTAACCAAGAAGAGATCATTAATCATTGCGTAATCTTCTCCCTAAATAGTATTACAACTTACAACAATTTAAATAGACCTTCTAGCATCCCTTGCTCTACACTAATACTATATCAATTAGGGAAATTTGGACAATAAAACAAAACTTGTTAATTGCTCTCTACTATTGGTGCTGGATGTTAAAGCTTTCTGGAACTGAAAATTTTGTTTTTTAGGTAAGGAATTCTTCCGTTAGGACACTGTTCCAAACTTTAGGAACTCATGGGCAAAAGCTTTCAAAGACCTTGTGGGAAGATTGTCTTTGGAATTATGTATTTCCTACATTGGACCGTGCTTCTCACATGGTAAACCTGACACTACTGGAAGTTGAAATGAAAACTTATTTTCATCATGAGCTGATGTACTTTGAATATGATTTTTGGTAAGTAGGCTGCTACCTCTTCAAAGGATGAATGGCAAGGGAAGGAACTTGGAACTCGAGGAGGAAAAGCAGTTCACATGCTCATACATCACAGGTATGGATTGACTCTATTACTCATTTTGTAGCCTCGGTGCTATATTTGTTTGAGAAGATGGGGAGAATGAATGGTGGGGAAAAAGGTAAGGGCAGACTAGACTTCACTGAAAATAGTCCGGAACAGTGTACTACATAATGCTGATCCCTGAAGTCCTGATCTTGTATTTACATATTTTACTACACTTCTTGTTTTCCATAATGAAATTGATAAGAAATAAATTATACTAATGATAATTTCATAATATGAATAAATTATGTACTTGAACCCATAGTTTGGGCACACAAAAGACTTCCTATTTTGCTAATCCAACAACACTTAAATTTCCCTATATGAGCTGGACCTTACATAAGCTTTCTTCTTCTTTTGAATAAAGTCAGTAAGCTAAATCTGTCAAATTGAAGACTTAAACTATGTAAAATTCAAGAACAATTAGCAATAAACTAACAAACTCAACAAATAACTTGTAGAAATCAATAAATAACAACTTAACAAGCTTGATAGGCCACAACTTTCATGAAATAAATGGATGATGGTGGCCCATGTGTTAAAGCACAAGAAAGTCAAGATATAATATGATTTTTTGATCCACAAAACCAGCATAGAAACTAAGAGAGGTGGGTAAAACAGATCGAGACTGAAAAAAGTTAAAGAGTAGGATTGAAAAATTCTGAAATGGTGAATATAGCACTGACATCTATGCCTTTATTTATGATATACTATGATTGCATACTCCTTTTACTATAGTGCACTGTAATTAACTACTTGATTAATCACCGAAACACTTTCCAAAATCACTTGATATATGGGTACATTCTAATGAATTTTTCAGTCGTAACACGGCTCAGAAGCAGTGGGATGAAACTCTTGTGCTTGTTTTTGGTGGAATAGCACGTATATTACGGATGTTCTTCCCCTATTTCACAAGCTTAAGTAACTTTTGGTCTGGTGGGTTCACTATTAAAAGATGATGTATCTGGTATTTTCATTTGGTGTAATTTACAAGCAGTCCTGATTTAATTTTGTTTTATGTAGGCTGGGAATCATTGCTTCAATATGTTGACAATAGCATTTTAAATGGTAGTAAAGAAGTTGCACTTGCAGCGATAAATTGTTTGCAGACAACTGTTAATTCCCATTCTTCTAAGGTAGGGACAATAATTTGAATTACAGCTGATCTTCTGTTTGTAGGTGAAGAATAGGTAGCTGAATTTATTCCCAACCATCTCTGACTCTAGCGATGTTGACTTTTAGAGTCTGTTTGAATATATTCCTCTAAAAACATTTCTAGGAGACGAAAATAAGTAGGAAAAATGAAAATAATTTCTCCAAAAGCTACAGTTGGCTTATGTAGAAGATAATTTATAGAAATTATCTCATATTAGCTTTTCCAGAAGTTAATTTCTAACTTATGCATAATCTGATATTAGCTTATAGAGATGTTTATTTCACTTTTCTTTCTTATTTTCTTTTCCTATAAGTGTTTTTGGAGAAGTTTATCCAAATAAACTTTTAACCAATTATCAACTATAAAAAACAATAAAGCTGAAGTAGTTGAAATATACTCATGTAAGTACTGACAGAAGTTTGTGAATTAGGGAAATATGCCAATGCCTTACCTTATTTCAGTAATTGATGTTTACGAGCTTGTTCTGAGAAAGCCTTCTAGTTACCATGGCAGTGCTGCGGATAAGGTGACGCAGGAGATTTTGCACGGTCTTGGTAATATATTGATTTTCAGTTAACTAAGACTTAGTTTTGTTTTTGTCTACGTTGCTTGAGGATTAACAGTCATTCTTCTAGGTTTCTATTTCTACCATACACCCATAGTCAGGTAGCTTTAGATAGTGTTATTCATATTAGACTGATTTTACTCTATATTTTGATCATCTATCAGGAGAGCTTTATGTGCAGGCTCAAGGATTGTTCAATGATGTTGTATACAAACAATTGATAGCAATCATAGATCTGGCCGTGAAGCAAGCCATGTTAACTAATGATAACTTTGAAATGGAATTTGTGAGTCCGTTTTCTATTAACTTTATTACTATTTCTTAATTGTTTTTTCTTATTCATTTGTAAGTTGGAACTTGGAACTGTTATTACTATCTTCATTAAAACTGGGAAATACGAAACAAGAAAATATCCTATCCATAACATGAAATCATATATATATCCACTACTTGTTACAACTATCACATTTGTGTTTTACAGAGTACATGTTATTTCAACATTGTAAACTCAAACCTATTGTCTGCTTGGAAAAGATAAATTAACAATGCAATCAAATGGTATTGTGTCACTAAATTGAAACTGTTATGCACCTTAAATTTAGCATATAGTTACCAATAAGTTGTGACCTTGATGTATTTTGTATTTGTGATTGTTTCTTTTGTATATTTTCAAAATATTCCTTTAATTTTATTTTCATCCTTAGCAATTCTTAACATAGCAGCATAGTTAGTTGTAAAAACACTACAGGCATTCTTTGAAGTGGTAACTTGAGGAATCACTATGCATTGTCTACTTTTGTATTTTGTCCTTCACAGTGGAAGAAAAAGAAAAAGAAAAGTAATATATGGTTTATACCAACACACAATCACATTAGAAGAAAAAACACAAGTTTAATGAGAGTGTGCTTTCCTGATGAATTTTAGAGGTTGAGAGAAAATCATAACTCAAACTTACTGAATATTAACTGATTTCACCAAGAATTGGTTTGAATGACACAAAGGGAAGAGTCATCTATATATAGACGACATAGTGTGGCCAACTAAGAAGGCCCAAGGTCCTACAGAAACTACAAGAACAATCCAAACAAAAAAAGAGCATTTACATGTTATTTATTGTACAACTAATACCAATAATCTAATATGTCCCATCCCAAGAGACTTCTTTGTAGTCTTGTTTAAGAAGGGTATTTGGTATCTCAAATCTTGTTTTGCTTTTAAAGATAAAATTGTCATCAACCAACTACGCAAACAACATAAACTTGATGGAAACATATATGAATGACTTTACATCTAACTAGTATCTTGCATTGTTATTCGAAGAACCTATTTAGTAGTTTTAATTGTAGTGGTTGAGTTGAGAATAATGGATTAGAAGAAGAATAAAGCTTGAGATCTCTCTCTTAGTTGATCTATTAAATAGAGAAAACCATCTAACTCTTAAATGCAAAAGGTTGATAAGAAAAAATACACCCTAGGACCCTGTATGCTTGACAGGTTACAACAAAAAAACAACTTTACAAAGTATTCTACAAGACAATAAGAAATTATTTCTAGCATGCCCCCTCAAGTTGGAGCATATAAGTTACACACCAAGCTTGAAATATATGAACTCAATTTGAGGTCCCCTTAAAGGCTTGGTCAGAACACCTACAACTTGATTTATTTGGACAATAACTTCTCATGAACAAGACAATCAAATTATGTGTTTGGTTCTTTCGTGGAATACAAGATTAGAGGCAATGTGAAATGTTGCTTCACAAATTTCAACTCTTGGAGAACTTGTTTTCGATCCACACAAATTCGCATGTGACTGATGAAGTCAGTGATACTAGCAACATGAAAACCATTTTGTTTCTGAAGAATAACAAAGATACCCCTTTTAAAGATGAAAATATCCAAGAAAAAACATTTAATGGCTTTCACATTGTTTTTCCAACCCTGAAGACATCATGAATAAAACTTACACAACCAAAAATAAGTGAAACATGAAATAAAGGTTCACTTAAGAAAAAATTGGAAGGAGGAATATTATTTTCAAGAGAAGATGAAATTCTATTTGTCTAAAAGGAAGCAACAAGAATGACATCAGTCCAATGATGGGCAAGTACATTAGTACCAAGCAATAAGGTACATGCAATTTCAATTGAATGTCTATTTTATATTCTTCTATACCATTTTGTTGTGTGGGGGCGAGAAGATTAATGCCAAATGTCATGTGAGCTCAAGAGGGAAGAATATATTCAGGAAAATATCCTGTCATTATTACTTCTAAGAGTTTTAATTATTTATCAATGAACGTGTCGAATTATCTAGTCCCAAAAATGTAACATGATTTGGACCCCCCATGTTTGAATGAATAATTGAGAAAGTAGAATTACATCTTGTTTTAGATTTCATTGGAAAAGAAGATATAGAAGATGTAGAAGAGTTTGTACCAAGATAATATAGTCCTCTTGATTCATGTATTGTGCCAATCAACCAACTCCTACCATGCTTCTATATGACAAAGGAATTGGTATCAAATGTTACGGAGCAATTTAATGATATAGTTAATTGACTTAACAATTAAATTAAAAGGAAAATTATGAATAAAAAGGATAGATTCTAACTTCAAGGACGGAGATAGAGAATAAAGAATTATTACCAAAGATATGGTTAGAAGCACCTGACTCTATAAATTGTGAAATGCAAGTCCTTAAAACACTAGGGGTTGTGGAAGATTGTGCTAGGTTGCTAGATTTCAATCTCAAATATTCTTGATATTCTTCATCAGAAGACTTTAGTTAAAGTTTCTTAGACTTGGAGATTGTTGTTGCTTTGTCAGGAAAACCATGCGAGAAGTAACCATGTTCTAGAGTATAACTCATTCTCTTATAGTAGGACCATTGAGGACGTCTACCTCTATCATCACGTCCTTCTTTATCGGTACCACTTCCTCTTCCATGAGTGGATATCATTAGAGAAGATTCAAGTAGAATGAAGAGATTTCCACTCTTAGGGGCTGGAACATGAACTAGACCAAAGTCTAGATTCATGGCATGAAGAATCATTACCCTATACAAATGGTCCAATTTCTTCTTAATCTCTTCTAATGAATCAACTTCCAAGAACATCTTCACTTATTTAATAGAAACTTGGGCTTCTACAATAAAGGAAGTCATATCATGATCTCTTTGGTTAAGAGATACTAGCTTATTGGCAGCATCATAGAGGCCTTGAATACCATTTGCAAATTTCTTCTCTTTGCCTTTTCTTCCAAAAGTAATTGCATGTTTTAAAATTTCCTAGACCACCAATTATTGGGTTCCAGGAAGTGCTAAAGCAACACACAAACCGGAAAATCGAGCTTCTTCTACTGTTGAATATTCTCTTACCATTTTAAAGGTGTTCATGAAATCCTTGACCAAGGAATCAAAGTTCAACAGATGCAGATCATGATAAATAACTTTCTTTTAAGTTTTATTCGAGGTTGTTGTGAGAGATCCAGAAAGAGAGAACACTAGTCTAGAAGTCATTCTATACGGAGAACAAATGAGAGGATCTCCAACAAGGAGAGAAAAGTGCCTATACTCTAACCCACAACCAAGACAAGTTTGGAAACTCAAAATAACAGTTAAAACAGAGAGTAGAGGAGTCAGCCAGTTCACTAGAAGAATCAAGGTGTTGTTCTAGTCATTGAACTGTCGCAACCAGACCTTACACAACTGACTGAACTGCATAGAAGAATGGCATATGTGGAGGTTGTTGCCACAGAGACCAACACGGATATTCGTCACTTGACTAAGCGCACCAGATCTGGTGATTGCCAGAGATACTGACATTGGCTGGTGGCAGCAGATGTCAGTGGATGTCACCAGATAAAGACAAATATAGCGAGATCAGACACTCTGGGACACAATAATGGATTTGAAGAAAAATAAATCTTGAGAGATCACTCTCAGCTGATCTATTAAATAGAGAAAACCATTTAAGGCTGAAGTACAAAAGGTTGATGAGAAAACCTACACCCAAGGACCTTGTATGATTGACAGGTTACAGCAAAAAGCAGCTTTACAAAGTTTTCTTCAAAATAATAATAGATTTCTTCTAACAGTAATATAATTTTCGTTTATAGTAGAAACTTTCTTAATGTGATGTTTCATTTTTCTAGGGGAATGTCCCGCCAGTGCTACGGACTATACTGGAAATCCTGCCACTGTTACGTCCAACAGAGCACATTTGTTCTATGTGGTCTGTTCTTCTTCGAGAGTTTCTGCAGTATCTTCCTAGACAGGATTCTCATTTACATAATGAGGATGGTAAAATAGACCAGGCAAAAGGTTCTGTCCTTATTTTAGTTATGGAAGTATCTGGTTGTATCTATGCTAAAATTTTCAGTTTATTTCTGTAAGTGTAAAATTCATACTTGTGTTTGCAGATTATCAGATTAAATATGATGCACCAAATGGTGCTGCTCCAATATCACACAATGAAGCAACAGCATCTCCAGATTCTGGATCTACTGCAGCCATAACGGGCCTTCCTAGTTACGTATTTGCAGAAAAGCTAGTTCCTGTGCTGATAGAGCTATTCTTGCAGGCACCTGCAGTTGAAAAACATATTATATACCCTGAAATTATTCAAAGTCTTGGAAGGTAGTAATTGCTCTTAATTAATGTCTATTGTGTTTTTTCTGCTCACTGTTATGGGGTAGGATGGGATAACTCACATAAGGGCCCTGAGATTTTTCTTAAAAAAATATAGCTAGAGATATTTTGTACTCTCTAGCCAGGAAATGCTGAGATTCCGTTTCCGTGGAGATTGGACTCAAGAATTTATAGGTTAAGATTGCTACAAAAATGGAAATTTTGAAAATGTTTAAATTGGAAACTGGGGAAAAGAAAAAATGACTTTGAATGCATGCTTGAGACGAATGCTACTCTTCTGTGCCCCTTGAAGTTCTTTTCACCGGTAGGAATTCTCCTCTTATTATCTTATAAAATATAAGGAAAGGATTCTGAATATTTTACAATGATTCCCTAAAGGTACAAGCTCTAACAAGAATATATAACCTAATCCTAATAAATGACAATAAGGAAATATGGCAATACAATATATTCTAATACTTACATATACTAAATGAGGAATGACTCCTGCATTCAGATATATTCTAATTCTAAGATATAATTAAGATATTTTTCAGTATATCCTTTGTTGAGGAATGACTCCTGCATTCTTTTCGGGAAGATGTGTGGTTATGTTGAAGATTGATTGTCACTTTGACACAGATAAAGTCATGTAAGGGAAATATCTATTAGTTTTGTCATTATAAATGTAGACATTCAGTTATTCAACTGGATGTTAGTTAGTTATCTGTTTTTCTACTATGATTAGTTTGTTAGTGTTGTAACCTCCTCTTCAGCCTATATATGCCCAGCTTGTATCTTCCTTCTTGTTCAGTGCAATAATAATCCATTCCCTTTATATTAATTTTCTCTCTGTTTTCTCTCATACCTAAAACTTTGATATTGTATTGCGAGCTAGGGATTGCTATGCAATGGCCAATTCAAACTCCCTCCCTTCTGCTTCCCAATATTTTCCAAATTCTATAGCTGAAAAACTTGATTCCAATTATCTTCATTGGAAATAACAAGTTGAATAACTGAATATTTACATATATATCTCTAATAGGCTTTCATTTGTCTGTTGTCTTGTGAGAGAATGTGATCGGATATCATATCCACTAGAAATATTACCAATGTAGTCTTTCTAAGGTTTGGACATCATCTTACAAATTGATTTTATAAGATTGAGTTTAGTATCAAGCTCAAATTCCAAGAGTTACTGTAATTTGCATACCTCCAAAGAGTGAAAAATATTTTTGGGTTTTTTTATTCACGTAACTCTTCTATTTCCGGAGTCAAAGTGAGAAGGAAAGGAATGAAAAAAAGGTAGAAGTTGATAATCTGAAGTCAAATTATGTAAGATTCAATTTTGTTACGAGTGAGAAAGAAAAAAGAGAAGTACATTCCAATTCACTCATCAACAACTTTTGAGGTTGCCCCTCCTGATATTTACTCTTGGAACCGGTGTAAACTCTTCACCATTTGGTCAGCTCATTTTCTATGCAATAAAATATGCAACCCTAATGGATTGAAGATATCCACCTCTTTATATACTTATATATTCCTCTTTTTTCTATAGAATCACGAGTATTCTGGTAAAATAATATTATTTTAACTTTTCAGATGTATGACAACAAGAAGAGACAATCCAGATAGTGCACTTTGGAGGTTAGCTGTCGAAGCGTTCAACCGTCTTCTTGTTGACTACATCACCAATTTAACCAATGCAGGTCCAGATTCAAGCATTAGTAAATCTGTCAGAACAAGAATATGGAAGGAGATTGCAGATGTTTATGAAATATTCCTAATTGGATATTGTGGACGAGCTCTTCCTTCAAATTCCCTGTCAGCCGTGGTGCTAGAGGCTGACGAGTCCCTTGAAATGTCCATCTTAAATATTCTTGGTGACACGGTCCTTAAGTTGCCAGTTGACACACCTACGGATGTAAGTTCTCCACCAATATGCAAGATACTTTAGTATTAAGAGGCTCAATAGGAATAGTTTGATATTTAACCACACATCGAGCTACAAGCAAAAATAATTGCACTGTTAATAGTTTTCGTGCTACTGTTAGGCCTCCTATTAAGGTGTACATTTGGGAATGGTGACAAGAGGATCGTGGAACCAAGCCACCTAAGCAGTGGTAGTAGCTTATAGGAAATTTTAACTACAGAAATAACATGATGTCTACATAGCAGAGAGAGAAAGGTTAGGAAAGGGAGTAAATATGAAATTCAAGATTTTAGGGAGGTACACAATTCCAGAACGAGCATTTGGTAGGAACGTTACATATTGTATATTTTATTTTTAATGTTTTGACACAAAGGAATACAGTTTTAAGAGCTAATCGCATTGTTCCATAAGTATGCATCAGTTTCTATTAGGTTCACCATCACTTACCCATATCTTGAAAGTAAATATAATTTATCTCCGCAATGATAATGTGATATACTTACAATTCAAAAGTTATCGTGGAAGAATTACATTGTTAACTTTTCTGTCATAAAACATAAAGCTATAAACGATGTATTGAAATAAAATTGATGCAGACACTAATGAAAAATAAAAATAGTTAAAACTATTTATAATTTCAATTATTTACTTTAGTGACCATATCACTGATCGATATGAGATTTTAACACATTCTTGATGTTGAAGATTAGACATCTCAAAATCTAGGATTAGATATTTGCAAGTGGCTTAGTAATGACCCAAGATATTTTCAATTATTTATAAATTCATCAACAACTCTTAGGATAGACTTTGATATTGAATAGATAGATTGAAAAACATTCTATTTACTCTAATAGATACCATTTTAGAATTTGACTATTGACCTAATTAAACTTATACAAATCAGCTTCTAAGTAAGGATTATCTTCCACATATTTAGAGTTCTTATATTTTGTTTGTTGGAGCTAGCTCTATTATTTAACGACTGCCCATCCCTTTGTATGCATGACTTTTTGAGTAATAATTAATTTGGTTATCGATAATTTATTTCTTGGTAGTTGCTTGCTTAGTTTTCTGCAAAAGTAACCGAATTGGACTCGTTTTAAGCTTTTCATGCACTCCAGATTACGTACTCTTGTTGTTGTGGGACATTTAACTTTTCCTTTTCAGACATTGTGGAAGGGAAATGAGAAGAGATTTTGAATATTTTATACTAATAGTAGGCTCTTAATCCTAATCCAATAAGAAACAAATTATGAAATATGAAGTAGGGAAACTAATCCTAAGAGATAAACTTAGATACTCTAAAACATTCTATATAACTAATATACTATTGGTTGCTTTTCATATGTTCTAACAACATGCATGTTCTCAGATTCTGCTGCGACTGGTCTCCACATTGGACCGATGTGCATCACGCACATGCTCATTACCTGTTGAGACTGTAGAGCTCATGCCTCCCCACTGCAGCAGATTTTCTTTGACTTGTTTACAGAAGTTGTTTTCTTTGAGCAGGTGCCATCCTTTGAAAGCTTATTTAATTCGAATTAGAAATTTTTCTATATATAATGTCCAAATTCTGAATGTAAAATATCTTGATATCAATTATGTCTCTTCTGTGAGATGGTGTACTTGTCATGGATACTTCTAGTAATATACCTTTATCATGCATTTTTCTATACAGTTGCTTTCTTTCTCTGGACATTCTTTTCTAATGAGTTCATGATTTATAGTCTCATCAGAAGAAAAATATTCCGATTTATTTCGGTGCCTGTATACTCCTGCTGTATCATTGTAATAGAGACCTGAATAAAGGAATTATTCAATTCCTAAAATTTCTTTGATCTCAACTCCTTATTTTCTTTCTCTTTGCTTTTTAGTTTTTACTAGATATATTATCTTGATATGTTGACCAATTTATATGATGTTTTGTTAGTTATTCTAGTGAAGACAATTGGAATATGACAAGATCTGAAGTCAGCAAAATCTCAATTACAATGCTCATGACCAGATGTGAATACATCTTGGGCAGGTTTCTGACAGATGAAAATGGCTTAGGTGTGCTTTTTTTATGAAAGATAATCAACATCGTATGGAATCTTCATTTCATTTCATCTATCACTTTTTGCCTACTTAACTATTTTTTTTCCCTGCAGGTGACTGTCCATTACCAAAAGCAAGACTTGAAGAAATTATTTATGTTCTCCAAGAACTGGCACATCTTGTAATTCATCCAGATGCAGCATCTGTTCTCCCTTTACACCCCTTGTTGAGAACTGGCCTAGCAGAGGACAAGGAGAAGCATAACAACCGACCCCATTTGTTTGTGTTGTTACCTTCCTTTTGTGAGCTTGTTACATCAAGGTAAAGTAACTATAAACTTGAGTTTACCATGCCTTATATTTGACGTGCACACTTGAGGAATCATTTTGCAAGTGGATCGACGTGGGTTGGTTTGAGACTGGAAATGGAATTTCATAATATTCTTTGATGATCTTTTTTCTTATCCTCTAATTCTATTTTTCTCTCTTCGGAAAAAAAATAGGAAAAAAATATTTACTAAAAGTATGTTGGATACGATATTCTCCAGCAGCACAAAATACTAATCATCATGCAAGAAAAAAACATATACAATAAAGAAGTGCTAGACAATCTCTTTGACAAACAGATAAACAAAACCCCAGAAGACGTCATTAGCTTTAACACAGAAGGAGGTGAAGATACAAGCCTGTCTTCCAGGAACCGCTTAAACAGACTTCTTAAAAACTTTATATACACACCACAATACAAACAAAAGGTGCATAGTTCTCTTTTAGTTATCCTATTCATACCTTTTTACAAAATATTGATACTGAATGCTAAAAAGATCTTCTAAAGCGATCGAACAATCCCGAAACGACCTCCAAAGAGCACAAGCTGGTTCAAAAGAGGCTAGGCCACTTCACAATGGTAGAAAGCATACTTTGGCTTACGTGTCCAAAATATCTTTTTAAAATCTATCAAGTGTTTATTGCTAAACGACCTTTAGTTCTGGTAAAGAAGTGAAAAAAAATAATCTTTTTTCCTCTTTTTCATCTGTTATTTCCTCTCTTGTGTCTAAATTTTGTTCTTTTGATGGACAGAGAATTAAGAATACGGGAGCTAGTGCAAGTACTGCTTCAGTTAGTAACCAAGGAATTGTCTCTGGAAAAGCTCAGCTTACCGAGTGGAAAGAATACTTCCAGATAAGCCCATTTTATAAGTTTACATTTAAACTTAAGCTTATGAAAATACCAAGCTTTTCTCCTTTTACCCTCGTCTAGGATTGTATATTTTTTCTTTCTGTAGACTAGACTAGAACCACTTATAGGAGGTTTTCCCGGTCTTCTCTTCTTATGCCTGTCAAATTATTGTCAACCATACCCTTTTGGCTCTATCAGCTACGTGCCCATGACCTACCTCAAGTTACGACAGATCAAAGTTTTCCGCACTCCATATGTTTACTTGGGTCCAAACTGGGAGAGTTATAAATCTGGGAAATCAATGGAGCAGCTAAAAGAATTGTGTGGTTTATACAATCAGATATTCTAAAGGAAGAAACAGCAAAGGTGGAGGAAGAAACTGTGAAAATGGTCTTAGTGAGAGGATCTATGTGCCCCTTGCCTTGCCAATTTTGTTGTACAAAATCACAGTGAAATGAGTCTGACGTTGTGCCCAATTTTTTAAACTCGGGCCCAGGCCTTAAATTTTCGTTTCGTAACGCTAATCTTTTTTGCACCTTTAAATGTTCAATGATATGTATAATATGTCATTTGTTGTGACTGAGAAACAAACAGATACGGAATTCTCGGATCGAGCATGTCTCCTAGAGAAGAAATAGTCTGAATTCTATCGTCGTTCCTAAATGTTGTTGTTGAGAAAATTATGGTACTCTTGATGCTAGTGTCTTTAAACCAGTATATCATCTTTCTTAATAAATAAGGCTGTGGTAAAAATACTGATAGATTGCTAAAATGAATTAAGCCAGTGGTAAGAGAAAAAAAGGAAAGAGTTGGAGTTTCTAAAGCGTAAGGACTGAGGGCATCTCCAATACGAGTTGCCCTCCCACTTTTGCCACCATTGTTTTTTAAGGAAAATAGTAGTTTGACACTACTACTCACTTTCATTTGACACTGTTTTTATTAATAAAATATTATAAATTAATAAAATAATAATATAATTTAGTGTTAAATAGGAGTAAGATATGAATAGTGGTGTCAAAATATTATTACTCTTTTAAAAGGATAATTATAGAATACAGCATGTATTTTTCTTGGCTTGGAGATAAGAGATAAAGCTTTCTCAAGTTGCTTTATAAAAATAATGTAATATTTTGAGAAATATAAAAAATTATATATAGTAACTCTAATTAGTTGCTTCATGTGAATGCCTAATGGTTAATGTTTTTAAAAGTATTATAGGATTTAAAATCAGTTAAGGTCTGCATAATGAGGAAAGGATATGTAAAAAGTAAAGAACTGATAACAAAGCAGTGCATTAACTGAAATATAGCATTGACTTAATTTTAATTGATGTGTTTAAAGAGTAAGATTTAGTAAGCTTATAGGAACGTTGGATCAGTACGCCAATTTTTGAAAGTTAAATCGAGCAAAACTATAAGTTGGCATTACATCTACCTTAATAATAGCCAACATGCATAAAAAAATAATAATCTTTTTAACATGCATAAATAATAATAAATTTTTAACTTGCATATTTAATATTAGGTAGAGCGATAAACAATACACACCTAGCTTTTTTCATGTTAAACCCCGTCAATGTGAAGTACATTTACTAGGTATTAGGTTTACCTAAATCCGTGAACGATGGAGTCATATCCACTCTAACAATTTCATAGATCGTAATAGCAAAACTATAACTTTATGTTTACAAAAAAAAATAAGTTTTATTTTAAACATAAAAAATCATGTAAAAAAATTTATAATTTTATTTTTTATAAACAGTTTGCTTAATTATCAACCAAGGCTTGTTTTATCGATCAATACATTGATTTTTACGTAAAAACATTTTTAATAACATTCTAATCATATCTTTACGATAAGTTGTTGCTGGTATGTTCATTTTAATTAAGTAAAATTTTGTCTAAATAAACAAAACGCCATATTTAAAAAAAAAATAGTAAAGTCATCTTTCTTATTTATTTTGTAAATTAGAATTCATGAAGTTACACATTCCAAGCAAATGTAGGCGGAAATAAAATGCGAATGCATTGCTCAGAAGAAAACTAGGCACGGTTGGATAAAAGAATTGGGCGAGTTCTTAACATTTGAACAGACAATGACATTTTTGGCTCTTCACTCCTCCATGAAAGAAAGAAAAATGAATCACTTACAAAAAGGCAAAAGCAATAATATACATAAATGGTATGTGAGATGAAGGAACTAGTTATTGGTTTGGTTAAGCCTAGCAGCAGCAGCGACGGACGCGGACACACCACCAGGATGAGTAGTGAGGTTGGGATCATTTCTCATTTCTGCACCCGTCACACCTTCAGCGTCTCTCCGAGTCGCTGCTCTATCTGACGGTAACTTCGAAGTCGCATCCTGAAACAGAATAACTGTTATTTATGCGTAGCACTTTCATATTTGTTTCTCTTATGGTGTGCGCAATTAACGGACAGAGATTAATTAGTGCAGGTACCGCTAGAATATCTGCGAGTTTCGTCTTGTCCTCTTCCTTTGTAACTCGAGCATTCAGGGTGGCGGCTGATTGCGCCGCCGCAGCAACGCCTCCGGGGACAATGTTGGTGCGGCCGGTGGCTCTCACTTCGGCAGCTTGAATCGCCGCCGCATCGCTCCACTCCACTGGCTTCTGTCCGGCCGTCAGAACCGTGGCCTCTAGTGCTTCACCTATGGTGATCCCAGCGCTGCCGCCCCCAACGCCCATGTCTTGCACACGAGGAGGTGACGTCATCGCATTCACTGGCGCCTTTCTGCTAAATTGCTCCACCACCTGTAAGCAATTCATGCATTTCATATTACTTTTCATTTGCTACAGTTAGCACATCAATTCATGCATTTCATATATAATATATATGTATATAACATTTTCCCTGTGGTCTGATCAAACTGCATAAAAGAACTTCCATTTTTATTAAAATTTCTTGTCAGACAATTTTCCCTATATGACTCTGTTATGAATGAGTTGGAATTTTAACCACAATTATTTTCATGTATTTACTTTCTTTTCCTTCATATTTTTTATTCCATTTTTTTAACTTTCTGTTAGGTTATTTATTACATATATTTTTTCCTTATTGGTAATTCTTTCTTCCACTTACATTCATCTCAGGATTTACATTAAAGTTCTGGTCAGATTTTCAAGACTAATAACAAACATTCAACCCATTTTTTTTTATAATATGAGAGATATTAATATAATGTAGAGAAAAGAGAGAACAAGTTTTAAACGAAAGGTTAAGCATCACTTGTTAGTAAAACACATAGGAAATCATCATTTGTGTTGAAGGATTTAATTAATACCTCAACCAATTTATAAACTTTCTTCTCCTTTTCCTCTGCTGATTTCTGAACAACCTACGGAACAAGTTAATCAGAAATAAGAATTAAAAAGAAAATACCCTTCTTAAGAAAACAAACAACCAAAATAATTAAAAGTTTTTTGGCCTGAGTATAATATATATATATAAACCTGTTCACCAACGGAATCCGATGTCACTTGCCTCCCCGGAGCATCAGTCTCCGTCACACTAACACCGTTGTGCCCCACCACCCCATCTCTCCCATTTTTCGTGGCCGCCGACTGCATCGCCGCGGCGGCGCCACCCTTCTGGGTCTTACCAAGCATCTGACTTTCCGCCGGTGCCACCGGTTTGCTTCTGAGATCTCCTTGCACGTCTCCATATTTGATACCCTCTTCTTGATGATCCTCCCTCTTTGGCTGTTCCTGACTCATCTCTTTAATTCTTGGACACCAATCTCACTGAAACTTTTTTCTATTAATTTTGTGATTTAAAGAGGTGTGGCTTGGTGAGATAAGAGGGATTTATATACGATGAAGGCAAATTGTACGCGCGGGATGGGGCATGCAGTGATGGAGCTTGCACATGGCAAAGGTTAGAGAGAAAGACGGTGTGTTGCGAGCAAAACTTTTGGTGAAACTAGGAAGGACTTGTTTTTTTGTGGCTCAGCTCAACCAACCATTGGTTTTTGACGTTCGTTTGAGAAACCAAAGACAAGTGTCGTCTCCACCGTCTCTGCCATGACCAAGTCCTTCCATATATGTTGCCCTTTTCTTCCTCTATCTATATTAATCTTTATTATTTGTATGTTAAACTTGTATTTGCAAGCACAATTTCTTATTTTTATTTAGATTTTGATAATTTACAAGTCATATATTTAATTTTTTTATTTAAATTCAAGATAAGAAAATTTATAAAAAGAAAAAGAGTAATTAAGTGGAAGTAATTATACATTAAAAGGATTAAAGATTTTGTATTTTATTATTTTATTATTTTCATTCTCTATATAGACCATTAACTTAGAATGAGAACATTCTTTAATAAAATCTGAAATTAGTGGCAGATAAAAAAAATATCAAAGCGGCTTACACCTTTTAAGATTGATATCTCCTAAATCTTATACTAATCTCAAATTGCTTGCTAGTATTGTTGTTGAACTGTTTAAGACAAATCCTATCTTAAAAAATGTTCTTTCTAAGCAAATGAGTGTATCGGTAATGGTTTATAAAGACGATAAAAATATTTTAATTACTGTTAATGTACAATAACTTCTATTTAATTATTCTTTTTTTTATGAAATTTTTTCTTAATATAAACAAAAAAATTAAATATACAATTCTGAAACTATTAAAAATTTAAATACAAAATTAAAAATCGTACTTTTAAACACCGTTTGTAAAAAGAAAAAAATGAATTAAAGTCTTACTTTGAATACCATTTCCTCTTCTAGTAAGTTTACAAAAGATCATAAAAGTCGGATGCTTCTGCATGAAAAAAATTAAAATGATCATAGTCTTACTTTTATATACGATTTTTTATTAAAAAATAGAAAAAAAAGAATAAGTTTTGTGAAATTATACTTTTTCAAATATGATTTATTTACATACGTATTTTTTTGAAAATAGTTATTTCAGTATTTTTAGAAAAATCACGCTTTTACCCTTTTTTTACCCTTTTTTTAGACAGATGTTTCCTCTACAATGCAAATTCTTTTTTGTATTAAATAAATTTTTAATATATCAACAACATCTTTATTATTTTTATTTTAAACTTTATTTATTAAATAATTTTTCTTCTCTCACACACATACATCTCTCACAGGCACAATCAATAAATAACAAAAAACAATATTATGTTAACAAACTCTTTTTGTAAATAACTTTCTATTAACAATTTTATATTAGTATCTTAATAAATATTTAAAAAACTTTTGTTATAAACGATGAAAAACAATTTTATAAATATTAAAAAATATTTATATTTTTTAAATAATTAAATTTGTTATTACAAAATTAAATATTTGAAAATAATGTGTTCAACTAAATTTTTAAAACTAATCATACCATTCTTTGATCTTAAGTTATAAATATACTAATAGTAAAATTTCTTATGTTAATAAATTAATAAAAAATAAAATAACTATTAACACGAAAAAGCAAAAGTTTGTATTGTGCATAATGCAATTGTCAACATTTTTATTATTGTTAAAGAAAAAAATATCATATTTTGTAAAATTTATTGTACATATGACAAAAAAATATCTTAACAGTTTTTTTCTTTCTATAGTTATACTCATATAGAAACAGCATGTTAGAGAGAAGAAAAATTATTTAATACGTAAACTTTAGAATAAAAATAATAAGGATACTGTTGGTATACTGAAAATTTATTTAGTGCAGAAAGTAATTTGTATCGTGCGGAAAGTAATTGTCTTTTCTTATATCTTTTCATCCACTTCATTTTCTTATTTCACAAACGGTAAAAATTATATTAAAAGAAAGTATTTCTTAAACTTTTATCTAATTGTTGTCATCTATAAACTTTTCTTTAGGCAATTGCTTCTTACACCCTCCACATTTGCTTCCTGCACCCTATCAGTTATTTGTAATACCATAAGTGTCATTGCTAGAATATACAAAGGGGAAAAGTGGTGCAGTGAGTGGGTGGTGACTGTTGTGGAGGTTTTCTGGCGAGCGAACATGGTAAAGGGTGTTGCAGCGAAACTTCTCTGATAGCGTTCGTAGGTGAGTTGCTTTTCTTTTTGCATGGTTTAAGGGTGGTGTAGGGGTGCATAGTTCGTAGGTTTTGAGATTTTCTTTTAATGAAAATGGGTTACGGAAAATGAAATTCGTAATAAAATGTAGGTGGCTGAAATGCCTTACAGAAAATGTATTCCGTAGAAGGTTTTTGTGTTACGGAAATCGTTTTCCAAAAGTGGGGGTGTGAGGAGGAGTGCTTACAGAAGAAGTTTTCTGTAAAAGGAGAAGGTGATTATGAAAAACGTTTTCCATAAGAGAAATTTAACTTATGGAAAAAGATTTTTGTAAAAGGTTTATCTATTACGGAAGTAGTTTTTCGAAAGAAGGGTGGTGAAGACGAGTGTTTACAAAAAACCTTTTCCATAGAAGGAGGAGTTGCTTACGGAAAACGTTTTTCATAAGGTGACATTCCTATTATGGAAAAACTTTTCCATAGAAGGAGAAGTGTATTATAGAAAATGATTTTCGTAAGCAACTTCTCCTAATATGGAAAAAGTTTTCTATAAGAGGAAAGTCCTCTTACGAAAAATGTTTTTCGTAAGATACTTCTCCTACTACGGAAAAGGATTTCTGTAAGAGAACTTTCCTGATTTTGATTTATTTGTTTTAAAGTTGTTGTTTTTATACAGAAAGACCATGGAAATAGATTTGTTCACTAGTATTTTAGATGATATGGACATATGGTGTGGGGTTAGTGATGATGTTGATACATGACAATCAAATAGTGGTCATCCAATAAGTAATGATAGCATGGTTGATGCATGCAAGAATGCTTTTGATACTGATAAGGTAAACCTTAATGCAGGAATAATTTGAAACGATAAATATGTGACAAGTATTTGAATAACTAAGTTAATTGTTTTGATATGTTTAAGCATGTATTGCTTCTCGGGATGATTTGCTGAAGTGGGCAAGAATGATTGGTCATAGCTTTAGGTTTGTGATTGTCATATTAAGGTCAGACAGATACTGCAAATGAACAACGAGAAAGGAAGACATATGTTCTTTTGGGTTGCGAGAGAGGAGATAAATACACGTGATATAAGAAGGATTTATATGTAACTAAGAGTGGGAGCAGGAAATGTGATTGTTCATTTAGACTACGAGGAAAACCTGTGAATAACGAAGAATGATGGATTTTGAAGTTACTTTGTGGATCTCACAATCTTGACTTGGCAGAACTTTGGTGGGTCATCTATATGCGGGTAGGTTGACAAATGACGGGAAGAGCATGCTTTTTGATATGACTAAGACTTTAGCGAAACCTAGAAATATTTTGTTAACTTTAAAGAAGCGTAATGAGAACAATGTGACCATGATAAAGTAAGTTTATAATGTCATGAATACATATCAAAGAACAAAACGAGGTCACAGAACAAAAATGCAACATCTGATGATGTTGCTGGAGCGGGACATGTATCTGCATTGATGTAGGTTTAATGAAGGCACAAATGTGGTGCAAGATTTGTTTTGGACACACCCGAATTCAGTTAAATTACTAAATTCATTTCACATTGTATTGATGATGGATAGTACTTATAAGACAAATAGGTACAAACTTCCATTACTTGAGATTGTTGGTGTGACGTCAACCGAGCTGACATTTTCTATTACATTTATTTTGGTTGAAGCAGAATGTGAAAACAATTTTGTTTGGGCCCTTGAAAGATTGAAAGGGTTATTTACGAGAGTTGATTCATATCCTAAGGTAATAGTAAGTGATAGAGATCTTGTTTTGATGAATGCAATAGGAGATGTGTTTCCTAAAGCATCTAATATTCGCTGTCGGTTTCATATTGACAAAAATGTGAAAGCAAAGTGTAAAATGATAGTCCATCCGAGAGAGGCATGGGATCAAGTGATGGAAGCTTGGGGATCTATAGTTGATTGTGATAATGAACAACAATTTCAAGATTGTGTCCTAGCCTTTAAAGTTGTTTGTTCTACATGGCCCATATTTGTTGATTATTAAATGCTACTTGGGTACTTCCTCATAAGGAAAAATTTATGAAGGCATGGACAAATAAGTTGATGCACTTAGGTAACACAACAAGTAACAGGTATGTCACATACTCAAGTTCTATAACTTAATTTAATATTTCGTATTTGTTAAGTAATGTCTATTTTTGTAGAGTTGAGTCTACTCATTGAAATTTGAAAAGGATGCTTCAGACGTCCATGGGAGATATATGCTTTTGTTGGGATTCTGTTAACAAGATGATTATCCTGCAACATAATACAATTAAAGCTTCATTTGAGAAGAGTCTTAATGTGGTTAGTCATTCGTTCAATGTCACAACATACAAGAAATTGGTTGGGTTTATTTCGAAATATGCATTACAATATATTGTAGAAGAGATGAATCGACTTAAATGGGTTGGCTTTGACAAAGAGCAATGTGGTTGTACTCTTAGATCGACTCATGGACTGCCTTGTGCTTGTGAATTGGCTTCTTCTGGTTTCAGGAGCATACCTCTACAGTTAATGCATATTTCTTGGACTGATTAAACTTTGCAAATATTTCATGTGCTGAAACTGCATCTGAGTTATCAATCGAACAAGAGTTCAATGTAATTTTTAAACGCTTCAAAGAGGTTGACATTGCTGGTAAACTGAACATCAAGAATAAATTGTGAGAAATAGAATTTCCAAATAAAACATTTATGAGAGTACCAAAGTCCCAAGTCAAAACAAAAGGTGCATAAAAGGATCAGGCTAGGCAATTTGCAAGATCAACAAAGCGAATACCCTCTTCTTTTGAGCATGTTGATGCCCTCTATTCACAATATGATAGCTCATCAACTTTTAAATCGTCCAAGCCAATGAAGGAAAAAACTCCATTAATGAAATTCATCCCTATGCTTGATCAATTTCCTATAGGATTCCATCCTTACATTACTAATGTTGTCGACACGGTGGCAGATGGACATTGTGGTTATCATGCTATTGTTGGTTTGTTGGGAATGGGAGAGGAATCATGGGTTGTGGTACATATGAACTTATATAAAGAGGTTACTCAGTTTCGTACTGAGTACATTGATCTTTTTGGTGGTGATGATCGGTTTGAATATCTAAAGAATTCACTCCTTGTTGATCGATTGTCGATGGTAGGTAACAAATACTCTTAATGTTTTTCAACATGTAAAGAAGTTACATACATTGAACATGGTCTGTGAAATCTGTCATATTTTGTAGGCAGGATCATATAAGTGGATGGCATACCCGACATCGGTATGTAATTGCCAATCGGTATAACATCATTGTGGTTTGTATATCATTAAAGCAATCAGTCACAATTTTTCCTTTTAGGACACAACCACCAAATGATTTCAAGCTACATTGAATAATTTCTATAGGACATGTTTATGGTAATCACTTTGTTCAAGTACAGGTCATTTCTACCATTATTTGATATCTTTGTGCAGGTAGAACTGATTGATCTATTTCATTCTTTGCATGTCAAATTGAAAGATAGTTGTCATATTCCTCATATTGATATGTGTTGGTCAACTCATTATTATGTGATTGCGAAATCTTGGGAATCTCCTTACTTAAGTCGCATGCAAGTTTTTACCCAATTGACTGTGATTAGATGATAGTATGTTTGTATTTTAACCATATAATTCGAGACTTATCAAGTTTGACATGTAAATATTTGAAATTCATTATCTAAATATTGTAAGTTCATTATCTAAAAATATTTGAAATTCATTATCTAAATATTTGAAGTTTAGTGCACACATACATACAACCTCAATATACGAAATAAGTTAGACATATATTAAAATGAAATTGTCATTACATCATAATAAAGTTCCATATGTTCTTCTGCAACCAACACAAACCCTAAATAAAACAGAAATTTCAGCGTCTACGTCGTTTGACATAAACCGTTGTCTGTCGGAGGCTCCCTTATATAGCATGAGTGTGGCCTGTATGCCATCTCATAGAGGCGTTCCCTCTTCGACAAGACCTGCATCTACCAAAGATTGCAATATCTCCGCCATTCTCCTAACAATGCCCTACAAAAAAATTTGAAAACTTATCAATGGTCAATATAAATACATATGATTATGTTAACAAAATGATATAAATAACTAACCATAGCAGGAGACTCTGCCTGGCCACGCTCTGCCTCACCATGTTGTGAATGGCCATGGTCAACATTTTGCAGAATCATCGGGACTACAATAGAAGGTCGGTCGTCCTCAGGCATATGAACAATATAAGGATGTGATACCAACTGGAACCACTCCATATATCCTGCAACACACGGTCCTGGATGATGCGTGGGAGACAAATCTCTAACAATATAGGCATCAAAGTTTAGCCACCGACGGATCACTTATTCATTTGACTGATCGGGCTCCTGGTGAATTGATGGATGTCGATGAATCATCTGAACAAATCCAAACTGACGAAGAACACACTCAGGAAAGTGCAGGTGTCTCCATCTGGTCAATCTAATGGCGCCCGAAAATAAAGATATTTGTTCAAATGGGCGTGTTTCCTGGTAACCCTCATATTGTGTAAATCGAAAACCAGCTAAACCAATATTATCAAAATCGAATCAAATAATGGCAGTGGAAGACAATTTGCAACCTGAAAATGTAGACACCTACGCTGGTCTTTAGAGTAATTTGGACGCAGACGTCTATGACCTATATGATGGAAACACTCATATATCCAGGCCTACCATATCATTAAATGAAACCCGATTAAATCAAATATAACACATTGTTTATATAAAAGAATCAAATTAAAGGATTATCAAACTAACCTGTAACAATGTCGCATACCCACCAAGCTGTCTCGTAGATGCATAACTACTATCACCCAACTGTTCATATAAATGTGTCAATGCAACTTTTGCCCACGAATATCCACCGGTCATCCTCAAATCAACAAATAAGCCCAGGTAGCTCACATTCACTAAGGTGGCACTCTTATCAACATATATAGTGCCTCCAACCAGGTGGAGCAAATAAGCTCTGGCAACTATTGTCCACTGCCTATTAGTACAAGCATTCTCATAAACCTCTCTCAGCCAGCTCAATCGAACATGCGCACCTCTACAAAAATCAATCTCATTAGACGCATTCTCATGCGTAACACCAAACAACTCAACTAATGCATTTGTAGCTCCAACACCATGTAGCATATGGTGGGTGTAAAATTGGCCCACAATTGGGAGATGCAAGAGATTTGGCATGTCATCTAGTGTGATAGTCATCTCTCCAATAGGTAGGTGAAACGAGTTAGTTTTTGGATGTCATCTCTCCATAAAAGCTGACAATAACCCCTTGTCAACCATTTCGTAACTTGCACCAACCTGAGAACCTACACTAGACAACTCAACCGCTGCTTAAATTCTTTTATGCGGCTATCCAAACTTACTCAATTTTTCCCATGTGAAACTCTTTCAGCTCACCATGATCCTACACCAAACATACAATTAAAATTCATCAAACAATTATACCTCAAATGTTAATTCCAATTTTTCATTATTTAAATTATCATAATAACTTACCACACCACTCCACAATGTCATAGCCACGTGGTATAACCTACCAACAACGACAAATCATATGGGCCTCCAAGATATCCTTGAGGTTGTACATTAACATCTTCTTGAACATTCTATTAAATGTCAGTTTCCTCAACAATTTTTAAAGGACCACCACGATCTCTACATCTTACTGAAGCAGTAGGTCGTACACTATCAGATTGAGATCATTTACCCTGCGTCTTCACCATTATGTTGTCTAGTATCAAAAACCAAAAAATAGTTAGTATTTATTTTTGAAAAGTGTCGTTCGCTACAAAAAAACCTTTTCTGTAAGACTTTTACGAAAAACCTTTTCGGTAAGGCTTTTATAGAATCCGTAAAAGCCTTACAGAAAAGGTTTTCCATAACGAACAATATTTTTGAAAAAAAAAATTACGGAAAACATTTTCCGAAAATCTTACAAAAAACGATTTCTGCAGTTGAAAAAAAAAAGGCCCACCCCCTCCCGTCGAACGTCACAACAGCCTCTTTCGAAATTTGCAATGCTTCACAAAATCAAACCAATACTAAATCAAAACCACCCAACCAAATCAAACAAATCCATTAAACTTTACACACATTTAAATCAAACCAATGCTTCATGAAAATTTTCAATAAAAAATGAAAGCTTATCTCTCAAAAGATCTTTGCTACTCCAAGTTTTTTCGTTGCTCCTCCACCTTCATCCTGCTCTTACGCGTCGTATCGCTGCTCTGCCTTCATCCTTGGTCATCGTTGCCCTTCAATGTCATTGTCGTTGGCAGCTCCTCCACCATCACCCAACAACATTCTTCTTTGTTTTCACAAAACCACTGAAAACCTCAGTTCTTCTTTGTATATTTTAACAAGGGTAATTATGTAATTACAAAAAATAGATGGGGTGCAGCAAATGTGAGGGTGCAGGAAGCAATTGACTTTTCTTTATTTTATCTTTCGGTAAATATTCAAATTTATATGTATGTTGAGGGATAATTCGTTGATTTTTTTTTAAATCAATCCCTAAAAAAATATTTTTTACATATAAGTTATTTATAAGTATTTGATACTGATATGAAAATGCAATTTTTTATATTTAATACGAAAGACAAATATTTTTATATTTGATTTGATATAGAAATGTTATATATAAATAGGTGAATTTTTCAAATAACACTATTTATATGAAAAAGGAATTTATCCGTAACTGCATTCAAATAAAACATTTGTTTCTTACCGCATTATTTTCCTTTTTATTTACTTTTCTCTTCTTTTCACCCACACAAATGGACAAACACATTTTATTCTATTGACTTTAATATCATTTTAATTTGAGAAACAAATTGATCTATATTTGCAGCTTTGCTAGTAAACCGTTTTGATAGGAATCTATAACTTCTGTAATAAGTGTTTTACTATTAATAGAATTTATTAGTTTTTTTTTTTATTTTAAGGATTAGTGTCTACTGTTTTGTCTTTTTCATTTAGGCCACCTGGTGCTAAATTAAATATATGTTTAGTTAGGTAAATTTTGTTAAATTTGATCTGGGGTTTCTATTTCAAAAATGAATTAATTAGTCTTAAATTTTAAAAATATACAAAAAATAATAATTATTTTATTTATTTTGTTATGAAAAAAAAAAAGATACCAAATATTAAATATATGAAGAAAAGTTAATATGGCATGTGAAGTTAGTTAGTCATTTTATTAATTGTGAATGAGAAAATAATTATTACTAAATATTGAATTTAACTATAAAAATTTATTAAAATCATGTATTTTTCATAGATTAGACACTCAATTCACTCATTTAAATTATAAGATAAAAATGAGTTCAAAAATAGTTACAGAAAAAAAAATACTTTTCCTTTATTTGTTTTTCATGAAAGTTAGTTTGTAATAGTTGGTTGAAGTGTGTATTCACCAAAATCAAATAAATGATTTATTTATTTTTACTTCTTATTGTAATTTTAAGTGAACTACTTATTATAATTTTTTTATTTTTCTTATTTTAATATATATTAATGTGTTATTATTATTTTTTATGTTATTATAATAAAATTTTCTCTCTCCATATTAATTAAATTAAGAAAAAAAAATTACTTTGGAATTTTAAAAATGACGAAAATATACAAACTTTTTTTTTCTTTCAAAAAACTGATAATTAAAGACTAGTGTAAATGAGTTAGAAGTTGACAGTTAGAAACCAATACTATCTGCAAATTTATTATAATTAAATATAAAAATTTATAGTCAATTTTGACTGCAATCACATCTCACATATAAAAGATATTGGTCTAAAACTCTATTTGGTGATTGGTCTTACAAAAGGGATAGATGAAGAGGAAAAATAATAATAATGGAAAGTGAAAAAATGTTGTTTTAGTTTAAATGAGATTTCATATTCCTCTCAAATAAAATTGCTTATAAATAAGATATTATTGTGATTCTAGTATAAACTGTTTAGATTTTAAAATAGTTACCAGTGGAATAAAGTTATTTATATGAACAACTTTTCATACTTTTTATCAATAACTCTTTAATTTTAAGGAAAATATGTGTATGAGATTTATATTAAATTGATATTTGTATTTACGTGATTTATATTAAATTAATATTTGTATTTACGTGTATCTCCTATTAAAAATGATCCGTGAAATAAAATTCGCGAGTCTTATAAACGGGCAAGTTATATATATATATATATATATATATATATATATATGAAGAAAAAGGAGGAATGATTCGAATATGCATGAAATGATTATTTTTAATTTAGTTTAGAAATAAAAAATATAAAGAAGAAAAAGTTCGAAAAAAATATAATTTTATTTTTATTTTAAAAAGTTATAAACTTATTGATCAGATTTCATAAATAACTTAGTCGGTCTAAATGTAATAAATAGTTTATTTTATTTTTTATAAAATAAAAATCATAAATATGTTTGAATAGTTAATAAATGATTTTATAATTAACTTATAACTAATAAACTTTAGATTTAATCTATAAGTCATAAAATAATGAACTAATTTGTTTGATTAAAAACATATGATAAAATGAATTGATAAATGTAAAATGACATTAAAATATATGAAAAATAAATTTATATTTCTTTAAATTCTTTTATATAATTATGATTTTATATTTTTACAAGATAATTAAATTTTCATAAACTTTTTAGTGCTTCTATCTTTCATTTATTTTACTTACTCAGGCAATTCATTTTATTTGAACTAATTAATTTGATAAATATTGTGTCTTGTTTTACAATTTTTATTACTGTGATTTGTATATAAGATATTAATTAGTATGTTAGTTGCTTCAATGTTAAATACTTTTTAATTTAAGTCATATTAAATATGAAACAATAACTACAGATATTAAAAATATTGCAATAAACAAAATAAATGTTTGGTATTCAATGTCTCACATGCTGAAAGAACTCTCTGACATCCTAAACATCAAATACAATGAGATTAAATGAATTAATTAAACTAGCTTGAAACTTTTAAATTAGAAACTTATAGGTTACTTTAAAATATCTCACTAAACATTTATTTTGTCCAACTACTTTATAAGTTATAAACAACTAATTTATTAATCTTATCCAAGACACTTTATATATAAAGTTTTTCCTAAAAAAGAAATCTCTTATTTACAATATACCATATTTTTTCATCAGATTTATTTATGTTAATTATGCCTTTTGGAGCTTAACTCCTCTTATAAAAAAAATAGATAGAAAGCAGGAAAAATTAATTCAAAACTAACACCAAATTGTTATTATGATTTTTTTTTAAGTAATTTATATTTTAAATAAATATTTAATTTTTTAAGACATAAGCATTCAAAAACAATTTTTTCTAAATTATGACATTCTTACTTCCTAAAATTCTCTTCCTCCTAAAATAAGTTAGGGCCTCCTCAATCTGAATACAAATTCTTAATCCGATTGAAAAAAGAAGTTAAATTAATTTAAAATTTGGTAATTGATCATTATGAAATTTGAATTAAAAAGTAAACTCATTAAATAAGAACGTAAACCCAGAACTCACAGGCAATAGAACATATAATCTATTTGCATACAAACAAAATCTTATGAAGATTTAAAACTAGGCTGAATAAGATAGAAGTTTTTGAAGATTGAAATTGAGAATAAAAGGAGCGCATTCATTAATATTGTCACACGGCGTGTTAAGTTTGGAACTTGAATTTTACCAGAATCAAAGTAAACTTAATAAAGCTTTGAGGCTTAACAAAATCAAATTAATTTTGACACAGCTTCTCTTACCTACCACCATAAGTCCTACATGGCTAAAACTAAATCTTATCTCATGAACTCTATAATGTCTTTTTTATTCAAAAAGATATTACATGATTTTTTAATTTACTGTCTACAGATTTTGTTATGTTATATATTTTTTAAGATTATTACAAAAGTTTTATTTTAACTAATGATTAATATTTTTAAAATAAGAATCTGTTATTTTATTTTTATAATTCAGTATCCTATTTAAGATTTAAAATTTTAGGCAATGTGAAACCTGTTATCATAAATTTTTAGATAAGAATTTAGAACGGTTAGCTCATTGAAATTGAAAAGCATTGGGATTCAGTAATTTGCAGCCCTAATTGAATTGAAAACGACAAAAGTGTGACATTAGTATTAAATTTTTTTCTTGTCTTCTCTCTTCTCTCTTCAGGCATGTCACTGACACCGCTGTGTGAGCAAATAGAAAAGGTGAAGTGATCCATCCTCCAACATTTCATTTCCAACAAGCTCTTCCTCTGTTCTAACCCAACACCTCTTCTCTGTTCTCATGGCTCCCAAAACGAAGGTACTTTCGCATTTCCCTTTTCTCAAATTCTCCACCACCTCAACTCAATACTTTTTTTTTTTTTTTTTTTTTTGTGATCAACAGAAAGGAGAGACCCGAATGGACGCAGCTCTGGACGCCATGGAAATCTTAGGCTTCTCCAGAAGACTCGTCCGAACAACCGTTCAAAGCCTCCTCAAAGTAACTAACTTAACTCCTTTAGCTTCAGCCTAAATTCTTTCATTTCATTTGATTGTAGCGTGAAAATGCATGTTGTGTTTAGGTTTACGGTGGCAACGATGGCTGGGTCTTCATAGAAGACTCCAGTTACATGATCCTCCTTAATGCTCTTCTTGAAAAGCAGGAAAAACCTTCACCTAAGGTAACTCTACTTCTCTTGTTCCGTATCCTCCAAGCAACTATATGATCTCTGTTTTTCATTTGCCCGCCGTGTTGTGTTGTAATGTATTGTTTCGATCCTAAAAAGTTTCATTTATGGTTTATCTGGATGTTTCTATGTTCTGCTGTGGACTTGCTGAGGGGATCATTCTCATGCAAAGCATTTACTACCAAACTCTGATTCTTGGAAGTTAAATTAATTTTTTTATTCTCTTTCTAGAGAAAAAATGAGCTTATCTAGCAGCCAGTTTTAGTAGGGTTTTGGTCGGAAAGTTACTTTTTTTTTTTTTTTTTTTTTTTTTTTTTTTTTTTTTTTTTTTTTTTTT